>JABAOE010000933.1_pt1 | contig 336616 bp, 323 predicted proteins | sample 7062141 | NCBI WGS metagenome assembly JABAOE01 (sample SAMN14538627, study PRJNA623070) | marine sediment metagenome | biome: marine biome [ENVO:00000428]; feature: marine pelagic biome [ENVO:01000023]; material: deep marine sediment [ENVO:00002113] | place: India: Gulf of Khambhat ... | reverse complement strand
TAGGTAGGGTTATATTGTAACTATGAGCAATAAGCTATGTGATTTAGTTATAATTGGTGCCGGTCCGTTCGGTTTATCGGCTGCTTCTTTTTTTCATTTTCATAATATCGACTATCTGGTTATTGGCAGGCCAATGGGTTTTTGGAAAGAAAATATACCGGAGAATATGTACCTGCGATCAGGTTTGGATTGGCATTTGGATCCGCAAGGTAAATATACAATTGAAAAGTTTTTAAAAATTAAGAGAATATCTCCAAAAAAAGTTAAACCCCTGCCATTAAATCTATATCTTGATTATGTATCATGGTTTCAGGATCAACAAAAATTAAAGGTTTTGGACAAAATAGTCGAAACTTTAAATTACAATGAAGGTGAAAAAAAGTATTTAGTAAATTTGAAAAACAATCAGACCATAGAAGCAAAAAAGATATTAATTGCCATAGGTTTTAAGTATTTTAAGAAACTTCCTTTAGAACTTATAAAGAAATTACCATCAGGTAGCTACATGCATAGTTCTGATGTAATTGATTTTAAAAAGTTCAAAAACAAATCAGTATTGATAATTGGTGGTCGTCAGAGCGCATATGAGTGGGGAGCGTTGATAGCTGAAGCAGGTGCAAAAGCCGTTCACATATCCCACAAACATGAAAAACCGGAGTTTGCTGAAGTAAATTGGGCGTGGATGGATCCTGTGATGGATCAGATGATGGACAATCCTGATTGGTACAAAAATCTCTCGGATAAAGAGAAGGTAGAAATTGACAGGAAATTCTGGTCTGAAGATAGTCTGAAAATTGAACCTTGGCTAATGCCCAGGTTAGACAGGGATAACGTTAAAATCTGGCCATTGTCCAGCATTGATCAATGCGATGAGACAAATTCAGGCAATTATAATGTTAGAATTGATAACCGTCATAATATTGAGGTTGATTATATAATTCTTGCCACTGGTTACAAAGTGAATATAAGAAATGTTCCTTTTCTTAAATCTGGCAACATTTTACCATTCTTATATATAAATGACGGATTTCCGGAACTAGACGGATATTTACAAACAAATCTTCCAGGTCTTTATATGACAAGTTTGATTGCAACCGAGCGTTTTGGAAGGTTTTTTGCTTACACAGTTAGTTGCAGAACTTCATCTAAAATTATTGGTAACCATGTTTTATATTCCCTTAAAAATTAGATCAGAATTTTATATTCTTATTTTTAAAACCAGTTAAATAAAAATAATTTTTTATATTCGAAGATGAATCCAAGTATATTTATTAAAGGTATTAATTTAATAAAATAATATATGCACTAGTTAGAAATTACAAAATTTATAAATTTCTTACCGTTTTCTGAATATGTCTATCAAACTTTCATTAAAGAAGCGTTAGACTGGATCTTGATTACAAGTGCCCATAACCTTATTGCTTATTTTGATGGTAAACCAAGCAATCTGGTTGAATGAATGGTTTAAACTCCAATGAAAAAAAATAGTAAATTTATTAAATGGTTCAGCGAAGTAAATCTTGACGATATTCCTTTAGTCGGAGGCAAGAATGCATCGCTTGGAGATATGTATCAGGAGCTAACTCCAAAGGGAGTAAAAGTGCCTAATGGATTTGCTATTACAGCTGAAGCTTACTGGTATGTTTTAAACTCTGCTGGGACACTCAAAAAACTGAAGAATGTGCTAAAGGGCTTAAATAAAAAGGATGTAAAAGATCTTTCTAAAAGAGGAAAAGCTGCAAGAAACCTTATACTAGATGCCGGAATACCCAATGATTTATGGGATGAAATCAAAGATGCATATAAAAAACTTTCAGATCTTTATGGAGAACATACAGATGTTGCAGTCAGGAGTTCAGCGACCGCAGAAGATTTACCTACGGCTTCATTTGCAGGACAACAGGAAACATATCTTAATATCCGTGGAAGCAATTCGTTAAAAGAATCATGCATTAAATGTTTTGCATCGCTTTTCACCGACAGGGCTATTTCCTACAGAATAGATAAAAATTTTGATCATTTTAAAGTCGGACTCTCTATCGGAGTTCAGAAAATGGTACGTTCGGATCTGGCTACGAGCGGTGTGATGTTTACACTCGATACAGATAGCGGCTTTCGTGATGTAGTTTTTATTACCGCATGCTATGGTTTGGGAGAAAATATTGTTCAAGGTGTTGTTAATCCTGATGAATATTATGTTTTTAAGCCTACACTTAGGAAAGGCCATAAATCGATTATAAGGAAAGTGTTGGGGGAAAAGAAAATTAAAATGGTCTACGGTCTTGGAGACTCCAAAGTACTAACCAGAAATATAGAAGTACCTTCCTCCGACCGTAAAAACTATTGTCTTTCAAATGACGATATTATTAAGTTGGCGGAATATGCTGTGATAATTGAAGATCATTACACAAAAAAAACAGGCACAGCGCAGCACAAAGATATTGAGTGGGCAAAAGATGGTGTAACAGGGGAAATATATATTGTGCAGTCAAGACCTGAAACTGTACAGTCACAAAAACCAATCGATATGCTGGAAAAGTATGAATTAAAAAAAACCAGCAGTGTATTAGTTAAAGGGAAAAGTGTGGGTGATAAAATTGCATCGGGAAAAGCCAGAATAATAGAAACAATAGACCAACTTCAAGATTTTAAGAAAGGAGAAGTTCTGGTTTCAAACATAACAACTCCAGACTGGGAACCTGTCATGAAAACTGCATCAGCCATTGTAACTAACAGAGGTGGAAGAACGTGTCATGCCGCTATCGTTAGCAGGGAACTGGGCATTCCAGCGGTAGTTGGAACAATTGATGCGACTGAAAAAATAAAATCCGGGCGAAAAATAACTGTTAGTTGTGCAGGTGGAGAAGAAGGATTTGTTTATGATGGAATTTTGCCTTTTAATATTACGCGAATGGATTTAAAAGATTTAAAGAGACCAAAAACAGAAATAATGATAAATATAGGGAATCCGGATATTGCCTTTACCACAGCTATGATTCCAAATGACGGAGTAGGTTTAGCACGGATGGAATTTATTATTAATAGTTATATTAAAATTCATCCTATGGCTTTAATCAACTTTGATCAAGTTTCTAATAAATCTGTGAGAAAAGAGATTGAAAACCTTACTTTTGGTTATGAATCTAAAGAATCTTATTTTGTTGAAAAATTAGCTCAGGGAGTTGGAACCATCGCTGCAGCTTTCTACCCTAAACCCGTAATTGTGAGAATGAGTGATTTTAAAACAAATGAGTATGCAAGCCTCATTGGCGGACAATATTTTGAACCACAAGAGGAGAATCCAATGATTGGATTTCGCGGGGCATCAAGGTACTACGACGTATCTTATAAAGATGGTTTTTCACTTGAATGCCTTGCAATGAAGAAGGCAAGAGAAGAGATGGGTCTTGATAATATAATTTTAATGATACCATTTTGCAGGAGAGTTGAAGAAGGTAAAAGAGTTTTAGAGGAAATGAAGAAAAACGGATTAAATAAAGGTAAAAACGGGTTAAAAATATATTTAATGTGTGAGATTCCAAATAATGTTTTACAAATTGATCAATTCAGCAAACTGTTTAACGGATTTTCAATAGGTTCTAATGATCTTACTCAGCTTACTCTCGGGGTGGACAGGGATTCGGAATTAATCTCACATAATTTTGATGAAAGGGATCCCGGGGTATTGAAATTTATTTCAATGATAATAAAGGGAGCGAAAAAAAACAAAAGACATTGCGGGATATGCGGCCAGGCCCCAAGTGATTATCCCGAATTTGCGGAATTTTTGGTTAAAGAGGGTATACACTCCATCTCGCTTAATCCGGACACTGTATTGAAAACGACTTTAAAAATATTAGAAGCTGAAGAAAAGCTGAGAAAAAAGTCAGGTAATTAAAAGTTTGTAAAACTATTGCAGTTATAATATCCATCTTCTTGCTTTGTTTTAATTTCTTTTATAACTATGGATATGATCATGCAATGTGTTTTAACAAAAATGATTTTTAATCTGTCTTTTTAATTACATACATGGTTTTTTCATCCAACCAATCGATATTGCTTGCATCACTATATGATTGGTTTAGATTATCTTCAAATCTTTCGAGTGAACGCTTGAATTCCTCGTCTTCATATAATTCAAAGGTAGAATAGTGTTTGCTGGAAGCCCTTCTAACTAGATCTTCAACAGAATTATTTCGATTAAAACTGAAAACTTTTCTTTCTACGATTTCAAGTCTTGGCCTTCTTTCCAAAATAAATTCAAATTCTTCAGGTTCATATAATCTTGATTCCTTTGCATTGTACAGTGGGAAATATTTTCCCCATACACTTTCTTCGCTCTGTGTTCTTGTTCTTGTGTATATAAAAAGCAATGATTCATCTTTCAGGACCCTAACGCATTCTTTCAAAAATTTATTTATATTGAAATAATGGATTGCATTAAAGCAAAATATCGAGTTAAGAGAATTATCTTTAATTGGAAGTTCCTGAGCCATTGCTATTTTAGTTAAATAGTTAGAAATATTGTGCTGTTTTAAATACTCTTCAAGACTTTCGAGCATAAATTCATTTGTGTCATAGCATTTCAAAAAAAGCCTGTCTTTTCCAAAATGATCAAAGAAAAGCTTTGCATATCTTCCCGCTCCGGAACCTACATCTGCAGCTACTATTCTTTCAATATCTTTTAGATAATCATTTATTAGCAGAACAGGTTCTGAATCTGTTATTCTCAATTCTCTGTATATGTGAGCAATATTGGAATAATGGTTCTGTGCAGCTTTCAAGTGTTTATTATTTATCATTCCTACCTCGTAATTAAATATAAATATATAATGTTGGAGTATAAAAAATTAAGTTAGATTCAATTAAATATAAATGATTTATTATTAGTTTATAGTTTTTTAGAAAAACTTAATAAAGAATTAACAATTCGTTTAAATCTTATTAATTTTACGTTTGAATTGACAATAATTGATATAATTGACGTATATAGTCTATAAAATATATAATTAAAAACTGCAAAATACAATATTATGCAATGATTCTAGTATGTTACGACTGTGCATCTAATTGGTATGTTCTTTGCACTAACAAATATATTGTAAATACAATAAAGTTGGGGAGAAGAATGACTAATAATATACTGTTAGTGGATGATGAAGAGATAATCAGAAATTTATATACTGAATTTTTTGAAATGAAAGATTGTCAGGTTAGAACTGCCAAAACGGGTGAAGAATGTATTAATATGCTTAAAGGTTACGAACCGGACGTGGTAATCCTTGATATTAAGATGCCTGGAATTGATGGTATTGAGACTTTAAAATTAATTAAGAATGATGAAGACCTTAAAAAAATACCGGTTGTTATGTTAACGGCTGTTAACGAAGTTGAATCTATCAAGGAATGCCTGAGTTTGGGTGCTATAGGGTATGTTGTAAAAATAAACAAACCTGAGCATGTTTTCTATCAGTTACAACTATTTTTAAAAGCAATACAGAGTGAAAAGGAGGGGTATAATGATAACCCCCCGTTAAGATTGGTTAACTAGTGTCATTGATTTAAATTTATTGGCAGTATCAACAAGAAATTCCGCAACTTTATCGGAAAGAAGATTCAAGTCGATCCAGATTCTTTTTCTATCTTTTTCATAATCATCAGTTTCCCCTATAACCCTAGCACTGAAAAAAGTAAAAATATTTATCTCATCAGGGTTTTCAATTGTTGTTGTATCAATATTATTTTCAAGTTCCACAATATAACCGCTTTCCTCCACACATTCCCTTTTGGCTGCTTGTTCAAGAGTTTCATTCTTTTCCACTGTACCGACAGGAAAAACCCAAGAGTCTTTGTGTTTTCTGGAACTTACTAAAAGTACCTCTATATTTCCTGAGTCATTATTCCTGTAAGCTATTGTTCCTGCTTTATTTTTTATTTTTTTCATGGATTTCCTTTTTTAATTTTATAAATTCATTTCTTGTAATTTCTAAATTTTCCTTTGAATTTATATGAGTTTGCTCCTGGGTTTTATAAAAATTTCTTAATGGACTTAGTGAATCAGAAATTTGAAGTTTTAAGTTTTCAATATCCCTGATAAGCTGTGATTCAATGTTGTTATTAAGTTGAACTGTAAGGTTATCAACTTTTTCCGTGAATTCTTTCATAGCACCGGACCTTTTTTTTGGTAAAATTGCGAAAGCTGTTGCCATGATTGCCAGCGTGGTTAAAACACCAGTTATGTCAACGATAAAAGAAGAAAAAGCCGAAACTACAGTAGCACCTATAGCAAGCGAACCTACCTGAACCCCAAGCACGGATGCAACCGCGGCCCTTGCCGAATCTACAAGATTTCCGCCTATGAGTTTTGGATCTATCTCCTGTTTTCGTATTTCGAGTTCAGATCTTATAGTGTCAATCAACTTTAATCTGTTTTGCATAAAAGGAGTATTCAGATTTTTACTATCAGCTTCAACCGAATCCCTGTAAAAATTAATAACATTATCTAACATTCTTTTTGATGATTGTTCCGTCCATAAGACAAGATCATCCATATCCTTTTCAATTTCTTTAACGGTTTGCATGGAAACTTTATCTTCGAACTCTTTTGCTATTTTATCTTTCCTTATTAACTTCAAAACATTTTCAAACCTGATTAAATTATCAATAAACTCAATTCCCCTGTTTTTAAACTCCAAGAGTCTGCCTTTGATTCTTTCGGTAAATTGGGATGAATTTTGTATAATGTCATTTCTCATACCATCTAATTGTGTTGAAAAATTATTCAATTTGTTGATGTCTTTAGAAATTTTTTCAAGGTCATCGTTGATTGTTTTTTCCACTTCACCGCAGAGATTTAATGCAAGGTCAAGAGAATTATTTAATTTAATTATTATTCTTTCCTCTTCGTTTAGTTTATTAAATATAAAATCGTTTAGTGCTTTAAAACCGCTTTTTTCATGATCCGCCAAGCTTATTTCCATTTTTGCGGAAATCGGAATAACATATGGAGTTATACCGAACAGTCTTTTTAATTCATTAGTTGTATATTCCAGCAAATCTTTTAATTCTTCATCATCTTTTGTTATATCTATTTTATTTAACAAAAAGACAACATTTTTTTTCCAGTCTTCCTTTAAAAATTTGATAAATTCATACTCACTTCCTGTTACGGCTCTTTCTGCCCCGATTGTAAAAAAGATTATGTCGGCTTTCGGGATAAAATCCTCGGTAATCTTCTTGTGTTGAGCAATCGTTACATTAGTTCCGGGAGTATCAACTAAATAGGTGTTTTTAAATTTAGTGTTAGGTATGGAAATATTAATAATCCCTTCGGAAAAAATATTTTCTTTTACTTCTCCATACTTAATCAGTGTGATCCTGTCAGTTGTTGGCGTGATTCCTTCTTCCAGTATTTTCTCCCCAATTAAAGCATTGATTATTGAAGATTTCCCAGTGCTGAACTCTCCCATAAAGACAATTAGAAAAAGATTGTCCAGACTTTCCAAGGCCGAATTGATTTTTAACCTTAAAGAATCATCCCCATGTTCGCCAATAATTCTATTAAGATTTTCCAGTGCTGATTTGGTTTGATCTATTATTCCGGCGAATTTTTCGCTTACAATCTGCATTGTTAAATTCCGTGTCTATTTAATCAATTATAACGTATGTTATATATTTAATATTAACCAGTATTTTAATTTAGAGGTAAAATGGAGAATCTATCTGATAAGTAGATTAGCTTTTATTTTTTTGTTTATATTGTTAATTGTATTATTACCATCAAAAATTTATTCCTCAACTAAATCAGGAGTAAAAATGTCTAACAGATTGCAATACGAAAAGAGTCCTTACTTGCTTCAGCATGCCGATAATCCAGTTGACTGGTACCCATGGGGGGAAGAAGCATTTGAACTAGCAAAAAAACTTGATAAGCCAATTTTACTCTCGATCGGATATTCCACCTGTCATTGGTGCCATGTTATGGAACACGAATCTTTTGAGGATAATGAAGTTGCCAAATTAATGAACGACACCTTTGTATCGATTAAAGTTGATAGAGAAGAAAGACCGGATATAGATAATGTTTATATGACAGTATGCCATATTCTTTCTAAAGGTAGTTGTGGCTGGCCACTTAACATTATTATGACACCTGAGAAAAAACCATTTTTTGCCGCAACCTATATTCCAAAGAAAAGCAGGTATGGAAGAATGGGGATGATCGAACTTATTCCGAAAGTTAAAGATATTTGGAATACACAAAGAAAAGATATCCTTGAATCTGCTGAAAATATAACTCTGGCACTCCGTCAATCTACTGACTCATCTAAAGTTAAAGAGACTATGGATATAAACAGTGAAACTTTAACACTAGCTTATAACCAGCTTTTATCTTCTTTTGACAGGGAGAGTGGCGGATTTGGAAGGTCTCCCAAATTTCCAACTCCACACAAGCTACTTTTTTTATTGAGATCTTATAACAGAACCGGAAATAAAATGGCGCTTACGATTGTGGAAAAAACATTAAAAGCAATGGGAAATGGTGGTATTTATGATCATATGGGTTTTGGTTTCCACAGGTATTCAACTGACTCTGAATGGTTATTGCCGCACTTTGAAAAAATGCTTTATGACCAGGCGCTATTATCAATGGTGTATACCGAAGCATATCAGTTGACAAAAGACACATATTATAAATTAAGAGCGGAGCAGATATTTGAATATATCTTACGTGATATGACTTCTTCAAAACGTGGTTTCTATTCTGCTGAAGATGCTGATAGCGAAGGAATTGAAGGGAAATTTTATATATGGACGACTAAAGAGATAAAGGAAATTCTTGGTGATAAGGATGCGGATTTATTTATAAAAGTTTACAACTTAAGTGAAAATGGAAATTTTGAAGACGAAGCTTCCGGAGAGAAAACAAATAATAATATTCTACATTTAACTAAATCGCTGGATGAGTGGTCAAAAGAACTTAATATCGACAAAAAAGAACTTGAAAAAAAACTGAATGAATCAAGAACAAAACTATTTAAGGAAAGAGAGAAAAGAGTCCATCCTTATAAAGACGATAAAATACTCACAGACTGGAACGGTTTGATGATCGCCGCTTTTTCTAAGGCCGCGATTGTGTTTAATAATGAACTGTATGAAAAAGCAGCATTAAACTCTATTGAATTTATTAATCAGAATTTATATACGGGCTCCAGACTTCTTCACAGGTATAGAAACGGTGAAGCGGGAATAGCCGCAAATGTTGATGACTATGCATTTTTTATTTGGGGACTCCTTGAGTTTTACGAAGTGTCTTTCGATCAGAAGTACCTTGAACAGGCAATAAAACTTAATAAAGATATGTTCGAACACTTCTGGGATGAGAAAAATAAAGGTTTTTACTTTACAGCAGATGATTCTGAGCAATTAATAACCCGCCAAAAGGAGATATATGATGGAGCAGTACCTTCTGCAAACTCGGTAGCGTTGCTTAATATTCTTAGAATCGCTAGAATCACAAGTAATAATGATCTGGAAGAAAAAGCTGCTGATTTAATCCGTGCATTTTCTTCTACTATTGCAAGCAGTCCGGTTTCATATTCAATGTTTATGAATTCATTTGATTTTGTAATCGGTCCATCCTGGGAGATAGTTATTGTCGGAGATAAAAACTCAAATGACACAATCGATATGATAAATTCTCTTCGGAGCAAATATATACCGAATAAGGTAGTGTTGCTTAAGGATAATGATTCTATTTCAAATGTTGCGCCTTTTACCAAAGCTCAAAAACAGTTAAACGGCAAAGCAACCGCTTATGTCTGTCTAAACTATCAATGCAAGCTTCCAACCAATGATTCGGACCAAATGTTGAAATTAGTTGATAAAAACCAATAAAAAAAAATGATTTTTATATATTGCATTTATCGAATGTAGGAATATAATTTTGATAGATATAAGCAGAGAGGTGGAATTCAACAATGCCAAAGAAAAATCGTAAAAAGGTTAAAGATTTGGTTGAAATGCTTCAGGATCCTGATAATTCAGGTTATATAGGAAGTGATATAGATGAGCTAGAGTTGTATGAACAGGAACTGGAAGAAATGGAAGATGAAATAGAAGACGATGAAATTGAATTCGAAGAATATGAAGAAGATACCGATGATGATTATGACTTTGATGAGGATTAAATCTAGCGGATCTTTTCGTTAACACCTTGATTCTTTTTAAGATAAACTAAAAGCACTGATATAGCAGCAGGAGTAACCCCCGAAACCCTTGTTGCCTGTCCGATGGAACCCGGTTTTATATTTGAAAGTTTTTGAACAATCTCATTGGATAATCCCGGTATACATTTGTAATCAAACGATTCGGGTATTTTAATATTTTCCAGTCTTTTAAACTTGTTTACTTCTTCCGATTGCCTTTTTATATATCCTTCGTATTTAACTTCCAATTCAATTTGTGATTTAATTTTAAGATTAAAATCAAAAGTTGTATCCAGATAATTGAGCTCATTATATGTGATATCCGGTCTTCTCAGGATTTCTTTTAACGATTGCGGTTTTTTTAAAGGTTGAGATCCGAGATTTTCCAGAATCGAGTTTACTTCTTCTGTCGGATAAATCTTTGTTTCATCAAGTCTGCTTAATTCATTTTCAATACTTTCTTTTTTCTTAACAAAGGCATTAAAATCTTCATCATTAACAAGCCCGAGTTTAAACCCTCTTTCTCTTAATCTCAGATCGGCATTATCTTCCCGTAGTATCAATCTATATTCGGCTCTTGATGTAAACATCCTGTAAGGTTCATCCACACCTTTAGTTACAAGGTCATCAACCAGGATTCCTATGTAAGCTTCTGACCTGTCCAGCACAAATGGTTCTTCTCCCTTAACCCTCAGTGCTGCATTGATTCCAGCTATCAAACCCTGACTGCCTGCTTCTTCATAACCAGTGGTTCCGTTTATTTGTCCTGCGAAGAAAAGGTTTTCAACAAATTTTGATTCCAAAGAAACTTTTAGTTGAGTCGGTTCAAGAAAATCATATTCGACCGCATATCCCGGTCTCATTATTTCTACGTTTTCCAGACCATCAATTGTTCTTGAAAGTTCGTATTGAACCTCAAGCGGCAAGCTTGTGGAGATTCCGTTCGGGTAAATTTCATATGTGTTTCTTCCTTCCGGTTCAAGAAATATCTGGTGTCGGGTTTTATCAGGGAACTTTACAACTTTATCCTCTATTGAAGGGCAATACCTTGGTCCTACCCCTTTAATAAGCCCTGAGTATAAAGGGGATTTGTGCATATTACTGTTTATTACTTCATGAGTCCTTTCGTTTGTGTAAGTTATATAGCAAGGCATCTGATCCCTTTGAATGTTTATATTTCCAAATGAAAATGGCGTTGGGATTTCGTCACCTGGCTGTAGCTCGAGTTTGCTCCAGTTAATTGTTCTGCCATCAAACCTGGGTGGTGTCCCTGTTTTAAGTCTTCTTACTTTAAAACCAAGTTGCTCAAATGAACTTGAAATACCTTCAGCCGCTGCTTCACCCGCACGTCCACCCGAAACCTGGGTCATCCCGATATGCATTAAACCATTTGGAAATGTGCCAGGTGTAACTACTATGGTGTCAGCAAAAAAACTTTCACCAAGATTAGTTTTAACCCCTACCACTTTTCCACTTTCCGCAAGGAAATCCACTACCATACGTTGTTTGATATCTATGTTTGTCTCATTCTCAAGGGCTTTTTTCATATATAGCCTATAAGCGTTTCTGTCTGCCTGAATTCTGGTTGCCTGAACGGCGGCACCTTTTCGAGTGTTAAGTCTTCTAAATTGAATTGCTGTGGAGTCGGCGGCTTTTCCCATTTCACCGCCTAAAGCATCAATCTCTTTTACAAGGTGCCCTTTTCCCACGCCTCCAATTGATGGATTGCATGACATTAGTCCTATCGTATCTATATTTGCAGTTAAAACGAGTGTTTTGCATCCCATTCTGGCAGAAGCCAAAGCAGCTTCGCATCCAGCATGACCTGCACCTATAACTATCACTTCATGTGCTTTAGGATAAATTATTGACATAATCGTTTTCCTTTTAAATTAAAAACAAAATTGTAATATATAATGTTAGCTGGTCAACTATTATTATTTTACAATTAGTAAATGGAAGTTTGATTATGAACAATGTTGAAGAAATTTTTTCTAAAATAGAAAAAAAAATTACGGACAGGGCAGATGAATTAAAGGGTTATAATGCACTTTTTAAATTCAATTTGTCAGGAGAACAAGGTGGAAACTGGCTTGTTGATCTCAGACCTGATTCTATGGGAGTTAGAAAAGATGATGGCGATGCTGATTGCACATTTTCATCGAGCGACAAGAATTTTATAAAACTTATAAATAAAGAATTAAGACCTGAAGCTGCTATATTGCTTGGAAAGATAAAATTATCGGGCAATGTTGCTCTTGCAATGCAAATAGCCAGTATTTTTAAGTAGAATGTTGAATATTCCCGATAAAATATATATTGAAGAAAATATCTTAAACCATCCTTTTACGAACCGGATTCTTTCCAAGCTAGGTGAAATTCCAACAATAGTTGTGGATGATTACAAGAAAATAGGTATGGAAAAAGAATTTGCCCGAAGAGCTAATGAAGATAAGCACAGCCTGGCCCTCGCCGAAAAAAAAGGAGAAGTTCTTAAAAACATAGGACGTATGGAAGACGGGCAGTATTACCTTTTTCATGAAATTGACTGTAAATATGATTGTGAATATTGCTACCTGCAATATTATTTCCAAACAAAGATCCCGACTATATTTGTGAATCGCGATTTGGTTTTGGAAAAAATGGAGGATATTTTAAAAATTCACGAAAGTCCCTATTTTCACGTTGGCGAGGTATGTGATGCCCTTGCGTTTGATGAACTCACTGAGTTTTCAAAAACTGTTGCTCCATTATTTAATAGGTATCAGAATGGAAAAATCGAATTTCGAACAAAAAGTGTAAATATAAATAACCTTCTTTCTTTAAATGATGTTCCTTCGAACTTAATTCCATCATGGACATTAAGCCCTATTTACATAAATGAAACAATCGAGCATGGGACGCCATCAGTGAATGAAAGACTTGAAGCTGCAAAAAAATGCCAAAATGCGGGTTTTACCGTGGGCATCAGGTTGGACCCAGTTTTTAGATACAAGCGATGGGAATATGATTATAAGAACCTGATTTCCGAAATATTAACAACTCTTGATCCACGTAAAATTGATTATATAACAATTGGAAGCGTAAAACTCCATAAAAATCTGCTTGATTCTATTAGAAAAAGGTTTCCCGACAGTCCTGTTATTCTAGGAGAGATTGTTCCTGCTGTAGATGGAAAATACAGATATATAAAATTTAACAGGGTTGATATGTACAGGAAAATAGGCAAATGGATAAAAGATATTGATAATAAAATTAAAATTGAACTTTCGTTGGAATCAGATGATATAAATGAGCTTGTATTTGGAGATTTATAATATATAAATTTAATATTGATTAAATATTTTTGATTATTATATTTCAGAAAAGTGTAAATTCTCTAGTTATACTTGATAAAGATAATTATTTGAGGTGAAAAATGAACAATTTTAAAAGTGTGATATTGCTGGCTTTGCTTTCAGCAATACTCGTTTGGGGTGGAGGAATGGTAGGAGGTCAAAACGGGGCGCTGATTGCTCTTTTAATAGCTGGTGTAATGAATTTTATCAGCTATTGGTGGAGTGATAAGATTGTCTTGAAAATGTACAGAGCCCAGGAAGTTACAATGAATGATGCACCTGAACTCTATTCTGATGTTCAGGAACTTGCACAAAAAGCAGGACTTCCTATGCCAAAGCTTTATATTGTTCCCGAACAGTCTCCAAATGCGTTTGCAACGGGAAGGAATTATAATCACTCTGCTGTTGCCGTGACTCAGGGAATTATGAAATTGCTTGATAGAAATGAGCTAAAAGGTGTGTTAGCACATGAACTGGCACATATAAAAAACAGGGATATATTAATTGGTTCCATAGCTGCTACCATTGCTGGGGCTATCAGCTATTTGGCTTATATGGCACAATTTGCTGCAATATTCGGCGGCGGTGGCGGACGAGGTCGTTCAAACGGTCTTATGCTGTTGGTTATGGCAATTGTGGCACCATTGGCAGCTATGATAATCAGAATGGCAGTTTCAAGAACAAGGGAATTTGGTGCTGACAAAGGCGGAGCAGAGATTTGCGGGAACCCTATCTACTTATCCAATGCACTCAGAAAACTAGGTCAGTACTCAGGAAGGATTCCATTTCATGTTAGTGAACAGGCTGCAGAGAGTACAGCTCATATGATGATCGTAAGTCCGATGATTGGTGGTGGTTTTGCTAAACTTTTTAGTACCCATCCACCTCTAGAAGAAAGGGTAGCCAGACTTGAAGCAATGGTTGGAGTAGTCGGGCACTAATATTTAAGAAGATAAAACCTAAAATTGGAATGGCTATGTATGTGAAAACTTCGTAGCCATTTTTTATTTTAAGCTTTTAAATGTGTATCCGGTAATCAAGCCCAGAATAAATACAAGAAATATCATAATAGCCCGCGACATTTCCAGCTTCCAGAATAAAAATTTGATTTCAACAACCTGAAAATTCTGGAAACCGAATATTAGTACTGCAAGTGCTAATATCCCTGCTAATATCAATTTTATATTCATATGCAGATATTAATTCTAATAAAGAATCTCTTCAAATAAAAGAATTAATCTATAATAACCAATGCAAAGTAGGGAACTACATTAAACAGAAATATACTTAACTTAAAATAAGCTAAAGCTCTGTAATGAATATCATCAAAACGATCTTCGGGTATTTTAAACCATTTGGAGTGTATTTTATATATCCAGTCGCGAACCATCAGCAACATTAAAAACCAATACAGTAAAATACCTATATTAATTAAAGAACATATTCCAAAAAATTCACGTAAAGTATTAATATTCATTTCAATGTTCCTCCCTAGAAATAACCAACTATAAATATTATAAGCTCATAGTTTTATTGATTCCATTGATTTTAATATTTGGTTTATTAGTTTAAATCAATATTTAAAATATTATGATGTTTATAAGTATTAGTTGACATAAATTAATTACTGACTATTATATGGGCAGGAAAAGTAGGTGTAGTTCCATTCTAAATGAAGATTCATTTCTAAATTTTTTCTGAACCACTCTAAAGATCCAATTTAATACAGGAGGTACCTTAATATGTCAGAACGTGTAATTGGCACTGTGAAGTGGTTTAATTCTACAAAAGGTTTTGGTTTTATTGAGCGTGAAAATGATGCAGATGTATTTGTTCACTATAGCGAAGTACAAAGCGACGGATTCCGTTCATTGGAAGACGGACAGAAAGTAGAGTTCACTGTTGTAGACGGACAAAAAGGGCCACAGGCTCAAGATGTAGTTGCAATATAATTTAGAATATTAATTGTAGACTAAAAATCAAGGGAGCTGTGGAATTGATCAAGTTTCATAGCTCCTTTTTTCATGCACTGATCGATTATGGGGTTTCTTGTATACTCTTCGAATTCAGGGAGTTGTTGCTGAATTTAAGAATTAATAGGGTATCCAAGGGTTGTGAAAACTTCCGCAATATGTTCGAGTATTAAAGGATCATCTATAGTTGCTGGTATTTTATATTCGACTCCATCAGCAATCTTTTTCATAGTTTTTCTTAGTATTTTCCCTGAACGTGTTTTGGGGAGTCTTTCAGCAATACCAACTATTTTAAAAGAAGCTACTGGTCCGATTTTATCACGTACTAACTGAATAAGTTCATTTATTATATCTTCATGCGAATGATTCACACCTGATTTGAGTACAATTAAACCAACGGGAATTTCTCCTTTTAACTCATCCCTGACGCCTATTACTGCAGATTCAGCCACATCTGTGTGTGATAATAAAATTTCTTCGATTTCACCAGTCGACAACCTGTGTCCTGCTACGTTTATTATGTCGTCTGTACGGCTCATAATCCATAGATATCCATCCTCATCTATATATCCTGCATCACCTGTTTCAAAAAATCCCGGGTATTCTTCAAGATATGTTTTGATAAAACCTTCGTCATTATTCCACAGTGTTTTCATACAACCGGGTGGAAGGGGTAATTTTAAAGTGATATTTCCTATGCTACCTGCTTCCAATTGATTTCCTTCGTCTCCAAAAATATGTATGTCATAACCAGGCACGGGTTTACTGCATGATCCGGGTTTAATTGGGATATTATCCAAACCCAAACAATTAGCCCCCACCGGCCAGCCTGTCTCTGTGAGCCACCAATTGTCTACGACTTTAACACCTAGATGTTTTTCAGCCCACAAAACCGTATTAGGATCACACCTTTCTCCGGCCAGGAATAGTGCACGGAATTTATTAAATTTATGTTTTTTAATATACTCACCATCAGGATCATCCCTTTTTATGGCTCTGAGTGCAGTCGGGGCCGTAAACATTGCTGATACATCATGCTCTGATATTACTCTCCAAAAAGCTCCCGGATCCGGGGTCCTCACTGGTTTGCCCTCAAATAATACCGTTGTACTGCAATTAAAAAGCGGACCATAAACAATATATGAATGACCAACCACCCATCCCACATCGGATGCAGCCCAGAAAATTTCACCCGGTTCAACTCCAAATATGTTTTTCATACTCCATTTTAGGGCAACAATATGTCCTCCATTGTCTCTGACGACTCCTTTTGGAATTCCTGTTGTACCTGAGGTATAAAGTATGTAAAGCGGATCGGTTGCTTCGACGGGTACGCATTCTTCAAAGAATGAATTACTTATTGCCTCTTCCCAGTCGATATCACGTCCTTGGATCATATCTGCTTTGGCCTGAGGTCTCTGATAGATTATTGCAATCCGGGGTTTCTCTACAGACAGTTCAATTGCTTTATCAAGCAGCGGTTTATATTCTATGATTCGGTTCACTTCTATTCCACATGATGCAGATATAATTAATTTTGGCCTGGCATCATTAATACGTGTTGCAAGCTCCGGCGCTGCAAATCCGCCAAAAACAACAGAATGAATCGCTCCTATACGGGAACAGGCAAGCATGGATATAACAGCCTCAGGTATCATAGGCATATAGATGACAACCGTATCACCTTTATTTATTCCAAGTTTTGTGAGTACACCTGCAAATTTTGCAACTTCATCTAGTAACTGTTTGTATGTGTATTTTTTTATAGTTTGAGTTACAGGGCTATCATATATTAATGCTAAATTATTTTCTTTTCCATTATCAACATGTATATCCAGAGCGTTATAACAAGTATTGATTAATCCACCTTTAAACCATTGGTAAAAGGGTTTTTTAGAATCATCTAATACTCGATCCCATTTTCTGTGCCAATATATATCTTGTGCTGCATCAGCCCAGAAACTTTCAGGTTTTTCAATTGACCTTCTGTATAGATTTTTATATTTTTCTGTCGCCAAAATAAACTTCCTAAATAAGGCTTTGGATATATTATGTTTTAAATTAGTTAAGAAATTATTAATGATGAAAATATATTTAGATTAATGATAATTTATTTATTTCAATTTTGCACTACAAACTCAGAATGTTTAAATTCCAACTTATTAATGACAGAAAATAGAAATATAAGAAAGCCCGAGATTGTTTGTCTCGGGCTTTCTTGCTAATTTATTTTATAATTAAATTGCCTTTAATATTTTAATCTGGACAAGGTGGTTCATTACACTTGTAGATACATTCATCCATGCTACCAGTACCATTACCATTGTTTAAACCTACCAAACAAACAAATCCGAAGGTACTTTGCTCTTCATTTGGAAGAGGAGACAAAAATGTTGCATTTTCCAATGATATAAAACCATTGGTTTGTCCTGACTTAAGACCTGCTCCTTCACATAAAAGATTATCTCCTCTACTTGCCGGATAGTCTTCATTTATACCATAATTCAAAACTACATTAGGGCCGCATCCCAATGTTTTCTGATCACATGAAATTGGCTCTTCATTTTCATCAAACTGGAATACAGAAAATGTAATACCTACCTCTTCGTTGTATACTAAATCTTCATTATCATTAGTATTTATTCCTGATATAGGTTTGTCCTCATGAAGGATAAATCCTATAACATCAGCAAACTTAGCACCATCAATTGTATTGAAAGGTACTATAATATTTCCAAGTGCTGATTCAGGATCAGGGGAATCCTCAAGTAACCCCCTCTCATCATTAGCTGTTACAAAATTCATTCTGTATTCATATCCAGTATCATCTATTATTCTTACATTTCCTATTAGTGGGTCATCAGTACTAGCGTTCCTATTACCACATTCAAATGCGGATATTGCTACAATCCCGTATGAATCATCGTCCAAATTGGCTGGAACTGCAGATCCTTCATTTCTTACTAAATTATCCATATCGTATACAACGGTATCATTAGGAGTTAGTTCATCTTCAAAATCTATTTCGTTACAACCCTTATCTTGTTGAAAAACTTGAACATGTATACAAAGCGGATTTTCCTCATCATCTATATTTGTAACCTGAATGTATGTCTTTCTATCTCTTAAATCATAATATGTATAAACTTCCTCACCTGATTCATCAGTTGGTTGAATTTTTACTCTACTTTGAGTTAATGGTTGTGAAAATGAATTAATAGGCAATGCAACCATCAAAGCTATAAATATAAATATAAAAAACCTCATTTTATTCCTCCTTTAAAAACTAAAAAGCATTTGGATTATTCTATTAATTTTAATAACTAATTACAAGGTTAAAGGTGTCATCAAACGTTTTGAATTGAGTTCAAATCAAATTTTGAGGCTCTAAGATTCGAACTTTAATCAGCCATCTGCAATTTCCAGGAACTTTCTGCCTGGTGGGCCGTCTAAAAACTCACGAATCTGATCCAATGTCCCTGTTTCCAGACGCCAGTTGTGATATTTTTCATAATCTTCTTTTTTTGCCCACTGTTCAATTAATATTAAATTTGTTGGATCATCTTCATTAAAACATAACTTTATTCCCTCACAACCTTCGAAATTTCGTGTGTCGGGAAGAATTGATGAAAAAAAAGGTCTAACATCATCAACTTTTTCTGGCTTTAGTTTTGCGTCCACTATAATTTTTATACTCATCTTTAACTCTCCTTTTATTTTTAATTCAAATTATTTTTAATTGATTGAACAGAATCATGCAAACTATACATACTAAAAATGAAGCTGTAATAGAACCCATCATTAAAAATTTATTGGAACTATTAAATTTAGATATTCCTATAATTGACATAAAGAATATTATTGTGCTCATTGAAAGAAATGATATTGAAATAAAATATAAAAGAATAATATGAAAAATTCCCATATCAGCCGGGTACATCCCGAATAAAGCACTTGCCGGGAAAATGCAGGAAATAAGGAGAAAGAGTGAAAATATAATGAGAGTTTTTTTTATGGACAGGAATGTTTCTTTATTGGGGGATGCAACAAAGTTTTTAATGGAAAAAGCATAAAACAAAAAGGCTATGATAACATGAGTGACTAAGATTAGCGGGAAGAACCGGAAGCTGTTGAATGAATGTCCGAATTTAAAAATTAATCCGAACAAAAGGAAATAAATAAAGACTATTACAATAGTGATATTAAAAAATATAAATGGACTTCTTAACATTTTTGTTTAAATAATTTTAGAATATTATAATTTGTAATAAACTATAATAACAGATGATAGCCACAGATAAACCTTTAATTGGAATTACTACAGATTTAAAAGATAAGGAAAACTCCATAGAATCTGCTTATTCCAGAGCTATAGATTACTATGGAGGTATTCCCATACTTATTCCGACGTTAAAAGAGCATGCCGGTTATATAAAAAATATAGTAAATAGGATTGATGGTTTGCTTATTCCTGGATCAAGGGATATGGATCCAAAATTTTATAACCAACTACCACATTCAAAAATAAACCCAATGAATATTGAAAGAACATTGGTTGAATTTAAGATTATGGAAGAATCTTTGAATCGAGGGATGCCAATTCTGGGAATATGCGGGGGTATGCAGTTTATTAATGTATTTTATGGTGGCTCGTTGTATCAGGATATAAAAGAATATTTGCCGGATGCCTTAAATCATGAAAAAGGTGCAATACATAAAGTTATATTAAAAGAAGATACAGCGCTTGGAGATTTGAGTGATAGCATTGAATTTGAAGTCAACAGTTATCACCATCAGGCTGTTAAGGAAGTTGGTGGAGATTTGAAAATAAACGCACAAGCAGCAGACAGTATAGTTGAGGGTATAGAAAACAGTTTGGATAAAGTTATGGCGGTGCAATGGCATCCTGAACTTGAATTCAATGAAATTTCAGAATTAATATTCAAGGATTTTTTATCTAAAGCGTCTGAAAAATAAATATTTAGTTATATCTTACTAACATTTTGAAAACTATTAATATAGTTGGTGCAAGGCAGCACAACTTAAAGAACATAAATATTAAGATACCAAGAAGTAGCCTAGTTGTTGTTACGGGTGTAAGCGGATCAGGTAAATCTTCGCTTGCTTTTGACACTTTGTTTGCGGAAGCTCAAAGAAGATTTATGGAATCCCTGTCTTCATATGCCCGTCAATTTGTTGAAAAGCTGGACAAACCTGATCTGGATTTTATAGAAGGTTTGTCTCCCTCTGTTTCTGTAGACCAGAAAACATTTCACAGAAATCCAAGATCGACAGTCGGAACGATAACAGAAGTTTATGATTATATGAGAGTCCTGTTTGCCAGGATTGGCAAACCATTTTGCTATAACTGTGGTGAGGAAATAGTGCCTCAAACATTAGATAATATGGTGGAGAGAGTATACACAAAATCAGCAAATAAAACTGTTTCCATATTTGCACCTATAGTTCAGGGCAGAAAAGGTGAATATAAAAAAGAACTGGATGATTTGCTTGCAGAGGGTTTCTTAAAAGTCCGAATTGATGGAGAAATGTATGATCTTGATGATGAAATAAGCTTATCAAGACATAAAATTCATACAATTGAGCTACTTGTAGACAACATCTCAATTAAAAATGAAAGCAATAAAGACAGATTGTATAAAGCAATAGAATTATCTCTCAGAAGATCCGGTGGAGTGGTTAAATGTGAGATCAGCGAAGGTGAAGCCCTGGTTTTTAGCGAATCTCATTCTTGTCCTAACTGTAGTATAAGTTACCCGGAAATATCACCAAGGTTGTTCTCCTTCAACAGTCCTTATGGTGCATGCCAAAGTTGCAACGGTCTGGGCGTTTCCACTTTTTTTGATCCGGAGCTCGTTATAGAAAATCCTGGATTATCTATTGAAAAAGGGGCAATCACTCCATTTAAAAATTCCAAATACATAAAGGATCTTATTGCGAGTCTCTCCCAGCATTACGGAATTAGTTTAATAAAGCCTTTTAATAAGTTATCCAAGAAACACAGGGATATTATTTTGTACGGATCTGGGGATGAAAAAGTCAAATTTGTCAGGATGAAAAGGGGATGGTTAGAAGAATACTATGAAAAATTTCCAGGAATTATCGGGATTATATCCGAGTGGTATGAAAGCACAGATTCCGATGAATACAGGGAAAAATTAGGAAAGTATCTCAGGTCTGAGAATTGCAGGGAATGCGGTGGTGCAAGGTTAAATAAAATAAGTTTATCAATACTTCTAGACAATAAAAGAATTTCTGATCTGATTATTATGCCTGTCGATCAACTCTACACTTATTTTGAAAACCTGGAATTAAGAGATAAGGAAAAGCTTATTGGAGAGAGGGTGGTAGCGGAGATATTATCGAGGATCGGGTTTTTAAAGGATGTGGGATTAAGTTATTTAAGTCTGGATAGAACCGCACCTACTCTTTCGGGAGGTGAAGCACAAAGAATCAGACTTGCCACGCAAGTTGGATCTAATCTTACGGGTATAACCTACGTTTTGGATGAACCGTCTATAGGACTTCATCAAAAAGACAATAGAAAATTAATTGATACACTGAAAACTATCAGAGACAGCGGAAATACAGTGATAGTTGTAGAACACGATGAAGAAACTATAAGAAACGCTGATTACATTATTGATATTGGTCCGGGTGCGGGTGAGCTTGGTGGGGAACTGGTTTCTAAAGGTGATATAAAGAAAATAATAAAGTCCAGGAAATCAATTACCGGCAAGTATCTATCTGGTGAGATGGAAATTAAGGTTCCCGAATCAAGAAGAAAACCTGATAAATATATTAAGGTTTATGGAGCAAAGGAGCATAATCTGAAAAATATTGATGTTGCTTTTCCTTTAGGTGTGTTTACATGTGTCACAGGAGTTTCCGGGTCCGGTAAAAGTACATTAGTGATTGATATTCTTTATAATCAATTATCAAAAAGTCTTTATAAATCCAAAATTCATGTAGGGGTCCATAAAAAAATAAGTGGGATTAAGAATATAAAAAAAGTTGTGGATGTGGATCAAACACCGATTGGAAGAACGCCGAGATCAAACCCCGCAACATATACAGGCTTATTTACAGATATAAGGGAACTATATTCTATGCTACCTGAATCAAGGGTGAGGGGTTATAAGCCCGGCAGATTCAGTTTTAATCTTAAGGAAGGCAGTTGCAGTGAATGTAAAGGTGATGGAAATATTAAAATCGAAATGCATTTTTTGCCGGATGTATATGTTGTTTGTGATGTTTGTGGTGGCAAAAGATATAATAATGAGACATTAAATGTTAATTACAGAGGAAAAACAATATCTGATGTGCTAGATATGACTGTATCAGAAGCGAACAAGTTTTTTGAAAATGTTCCTCAAATCAACAAGAAATTAAATGTCTTGAATGAAGTTGGACTTGATTATATAAAGCTTGGGCAACAAGCTACAACACTTTCGGGAGGAGAGGCGCAAAGAATCAAGCTTTCAAAAGAATTATCAAAAAACTCAACCGGTAACACCCTATATATACTTGATGAACCGACCGTGGGTCTTCACTTTGATGATATAAACAAACTCCTTAATGTTATATACCGACTTACTAATCTTGGAAATACCGTGATTGTTATTGAACATAATTTGGATATTATAAAATGCGCAGACTATGTTATTGATTTAGGCCCGGAAGGGGGAGAAAAAGGTGGATTTGTTGTCGCAGAAGGTACACCAGAGCAAGTTTGTAAAGAGAAAAAATCTTATACCGCACGGTATTTAAAAGAAATCTTACATTAATTCAAACGGACTGATTCTTGGAAATATTACGCTCATTAATATTAGGAATAGTACAGGGCATTACAGAATTTTTACCCATTAGCAGCACAGCTCATTTAATTATTGTTCCCTGGTTGTTTTCCTGGGAAGATAAGGGACTTGTTTACAGTGTTGCCCTTCATTTTGGCAGTTTGTTTGCCGTGTTGTTTTACTTCAGAAAAGACCTTCACAATATCGTGAACGGCTTTTTTGAATGCGTGAGTAACAGGTCTTTTAAAAATTCTGTCCATGGCAAGACAGGTTTATATCTTATAATAGGGACTATTCCTGCTTTGATTTTTGGTTTTTTATTTGAAGGGTATGCATCCGGTATGTTTAGGGATCCTGTTTATGTTGCAATTTTATTATTCGTTTTTGGTTTATTGCTTTACTTCTCTGAAAATAGATCTAAAAAAGAAAAAGGTATGGACGACATTAATCTTGTAGACTGTCTTTTTTTTGGAGTTGCACAATCGATTGCCATTTTCCCGGGTGTTTCAAGGGCCGGAGTTACTATCACAGGCGGTTTGCTTAGAAACTACAAAAGGGATGAAGCTGCCAAATTTTCGTTTCTCCTTGGAATTCCTACGATAATTGGTGCAATAATACTGGAGTTCAGACACATTGAATACGGTTTGATAATTACACCGTCTTTTTTTGTTGGGGTAATTGGTTCATTTGTTTCTGCATTTCTTGTCATAAAATTTTTACTTCTCTACCTCAAAACCGGAACATTTACTCCGTTTATTATATACAGGATATTGATTTCTGTTTTTATAATAATCTTGGTTTTTGTATATAAAATTTAGATGATCACAATTTTAAGTGCCACAGAAGATGAAATCTCATCTTTTATCAATAAATTAGAACATAAAACCACAGAAACTATAGAAAACCTTAAAATATACAAAGGCAAATATTTAGAAAAAGAATTAATTGTTGCTATTTCCGGTGTGGGGATAAAAAAAGCAAAGAATGCCACAAATATCCTGGCTATGAAATACAATCCTTCATTAATCTTATCCGTAGGAGTTAGCGGGGCTTTATCTGCTGAATTAAATGTTGGTGATTTGTTTTTAGGTGAAGAAGTGATGAGCCTGAAAAATTCTGAAAAATATGAATTATTCTGTGATTTTCCCTACCTGTCTTTTAAATATACAAAGGGGAAAATATTGTCTGAGAACAGGTTTATACACAGTTCGGATGAAAAAAAAGAGCTTTATATAAAATCTGGTGGAGCCGACTGCATTGATATGGAGACTTGGGGGATAGCTAGTATTGCCAGGAAATATAATATTAAATTATGTTCTTTTAGAGTTATTTCAGATGACACATTTTCAAACTTGCCGAGAATGGAGATGCTTTTTACCAAAACCTCACAATTCAGTAAAACAAAAGCACTAAAATATTTTATTAATAATCCGCATGAACTAACGTCATTCATCAGGTTTAAATATATTAATTTCCGCAAAGCAAAGATTAAGTTGAACAGTTTTTTATCATATTTACTACCTGTTTTATTTGAACTTTTTAGTTGAATAGCACTTCAAAAATAAATCTATCTTTGCTAGTATAAGAATAATATTTAATCAAATAAAATTATTAGAGGTTGATATGAGCAATAATAATAAAACAATTGAGGCTTTATTAATTGAAAAAAGAAAATTCTCTCCTGATAAAAAATTTAAAAAATCCGCAAACATAAAAGATAAAAATATTTATAAAAAGGCAGCGAAGAATCCTGAGAAATTCTGGGAAGGATTTGCTAACGAACTTTTCTGGTTTAGAAAGTGGAATAAAGTTTTACAGTGGAAACCCCCGTATTCAAAATGGTTTACAAATGCAAAAACAAATCTTTGCTATAACTGTCTCGATAGGCACCTGGATACTTACAGGAAGAATAAAGCAGCAATAATATGGGAAGCAGAAGATGGAGAGAGCAGGACTATCACCTACTGGGAACTATTTAAAGAGGTAAGTAAGTTTGCTAATGTTTTAAAGAGCCTGGGTGTAAGGAAAGGAGACAGGATCACTATCTACATGCCGATGATACCAGAACTGGCAATTGCAATGCTGGCATGTGCCAGAATTGGTGCCCCCCACAGTATTGTCTTTGGAGGTTTTAGTGCTGAGAGCCTGAGTGACAGAATAAATGATTGTAATGCTAAAATCTTAATTACCTCTGATGGGAGCTTCAGAAGAGGGAAAATCATTGATCTTAAAAAAAATGCTGACCGTGCACTAAAAAAATGTCCAACAATAGAAAAAAACATCGTAGTTAAAAGAACAAACAATAAAGTAACGATGAAAAGGGGCCGTGACGTATGGTGGCATAAATTAATGGAAAATATGGATAGTAATTGCCCGCCTGAAAAAATGAGCAGCGAAGACATGCTATTTATCTTATATACAAGCGGTACAACCGGGAAACCCAAGGGGATAGTTCATACGACCGGAGGGTATATGGTTGGAACCTACGCAACAACAAAATGGGTTTTTGATATGAAGGAAGAGGATACATATTGGTGTACTGCAGATATAGGGTGGATTACAGGTCATAGCTATATTATCTATGGGCCTTTAGCTAACGGAGCAACTACATTAATGTATGAAGGTTCCCCTGATTATCCGGATATTGGAAGATTCTGGTCAATAGTTGAAAAGCACAGAGTGAGCATTTTTTATACAGCACCAACCGCTATAAGAACATTCATGAAGTGGGGCGATGAATACCCCAAAAAATATGATCTGACTTCGTTAAGGTTATTAGGTTCTGTTGGAGAACCAATAAATCCCGAAGCCTGGATCTGGTATCATCTGAATATTGGAAACAGTAATTGCCCAATTGTGGACACCTGGTGGCAAACTGAAACTGGCTCGATTCTCATTACGCCTCTTCCGGGAATTACTAAAACCAAACCTGGTTCTGCAACCATCCCATTTCCGGGAATTGTTGCTGATGTGGTTGATGAAAAAGGAAAAACCATAAAAGAAGGAGCGGGGTATCTTGTTATAAAAACTCCCTGGCCTTCGATGCTTAGAACTATTTATGGTGATGGTAAACGATACAAAGATCAATATTGGAGCAAGTACAAGAATGTTTATTTTACGGGAGACGGTGCTAAAAGAGATAAAGATGGATATATATGGGTTGTCGGGAGGGTAGATGATGTTATGAATGTTTCGGGCCATCGATTAAGCACCATGGAAATTGAAAGTGCTTTAGTAGATCATAAGGATGTTGTTGAAGCTGCTGTTATTGGAAGGAGTGATGAATTAAAAGGTCAGGCGGTTGTTGCTTTTACTACTCTAAAAAAAGGAATTAATGGAAGCAAAGGTCTTGTTGACGAGATAAAAAAACACGTTACAAAAAAGATAGGGGCGATAGCACGACCCGAAGAAATTATATTTACAGCAGAACTTCCAAAAACCAGAAGTGGAAAAATTATGAGAAGACTGTTAAGGGATATATCGGAAGGAAGAATACTGGGAGATACAACTACGCTTGCTGACCCTAATGTCGTCAATCAGCTTCAAAGTAAATATGAGCATAAAGAAGGTTAGGTTTTATTATCAGTATTAAAACTACAATTAATATTTTTTAATTTGGCTTGAAATCGTCTTGTTTTTTTGTTTTTTGGATGAGTTGAAGAAGCTATAAATTATCATATGTGTATGATTAGAAGACTGGTAAAAAGATTTTTAAAGAATTATAAAGCTGGAAAAATATGTGAACGACTGCCAGTTTTTAAATTGCACTATAAATAATTTATCATACCGCTTGCCTTGATACAGACACTCATTATTTTCTGTCACCCCGCAGAATTTCCACTTTGTCATCCCGCACTCGATGCGGGATCCAGTCTTTTGATAACCATGGATTCCGGCTGAAATACATACCGGAATGACAAGATTGAAGACGGGCTTCGTGAAACAAGCTCTGTCATTATGAAATAAACCTCTCATTCCCGTATGTCTCTGGCGGGAATCAGTATCATTTATATACAATTCAACTAATTGCATAAAAATACATTAAAAAAAAAGACAAATCCGGAGTAACGCTGCCGAATCATTGATTTAGAAGGCTATTATTCAAAGGCTAAATGAAAAAGATTATATGTAGTGGATACTTGAATGCTTTTAAAAATCGAACAAGAAATGATAAAATCACCCTGGTTTTTTAATGGAGAGTCAAAAGATTTTAAAATTTTATTTCATTTATTGTGATTTATCTTCCCAATCTCTGAACTTTTCAATATCTTCTCTTAAAAGATAGGCAATTAACCCAAGGACTGCGGCATCATCTATAAATCCAAACAGAGAAAGAAAATCAGGTACAAGATCAATTGGATTCAGGATATATAAAATTGCAATTATTATACCTATGGCAGCTTTTTTGGATATATATCTGTATTTACCATTGATAAATGCAAAGCCTAATTTTCCGAGTGTGCCAATGTCGTTAACAAATGGTTTAATCTTAATTAACGTATTTATCATTTATTTCCTCTTCATATAAAAATATGCATTAAATTACAATGGTCAATCAGCATTTACAGTTCTTTCTTTTGACCAATTTCTAAGTTTATTAATTTTCTCGGCCATTGTAATTGAAAGAGGTTGAGTTTCTTCAATTTCACTGACTATAATATCTGTCGTTAAATCAGTGTTTTCTGAAAATGCTGTGTATAAACCTGAGACAATTGCCTGTTCAATCTCAGAGCCGGTGAAACCATCAGAAATTTCTACAAATCTTTCCAAATCAAACTTGTTTATATCTTTACCTCTTTTTTTCAAGTGTATCTCAAATATTGTTTTTCTTGATTTCCCATTCGGCAAATCAACAAAGAATATCTCATCGAACCTGCCCTTTCTTAAAAATTCGGGTGGCAGCTTTGAAACGTCATTTGCAGTCGCAAATATAAACACATCTCCTTTTCTTTCCTGCATCCAGGATAGAAATGTCCCAAAAATTCTTGTTGATAATCCTCCATCATGCTCAGAAGTGACAGCAGAAAAGGCTTTTTCAATTTCATCAATCCAAAGAATTACGGGTGCTAGTTTCTCTGCGGTATTTATGGCATTATTCAAGTTTTTTTCTGTTTCACCAATATATTTATTATACAGATTAGCTGTATCAAATTTTAAAAGTGGTAATTCCCATTCCATTGCTACTGCTTTAGCACAAAGACTTTTTCCACAACCGGGGACTCCCAGAACTAAAATCCCTTTTGGAAAATCCAAACCAAAACCCCTTGCTTTGTCAGGGTTTGTAATAATATTTTTTCTTTTTCCTAACCACTTTTTTAAAGTGGTTAGCCCTGCGATATTATCCATACTTTCCTCAACGGGATAGTATTCAAGAACTCCGTCTTTCTCGATTACATCCTTTTTCGCATCTATTACATTACGTATGTCTTTTTTTGAGAGCTTATTATCAATAACCATGATCTTCGTAAGTATTTTTTCAGCTTCAGTTAATGTTAAACCTTTAATGTTGTTAAGCAGTTGAGTGGTTTCCTGTTCGGTCATCTCCACTTTTACATTGTTTTTAAATGTCATGTCTCTAACTATATGGGATAATAATTCTCTGTATTCTTCAATAGAAGGAGCGGGCATTTTAATTTTAGTTGTTTCTGATTTTAATATTTTAGGTATACCTATATTTGTTCCTGTCAAAATAATTGCTGAATCTTTCTTTGCCAAACATTGAACAGCATCTAGTAACTTCCCTGCTATATTTTTATCATCCACGTATTCTCCAAACCCTTTGAAATGATATATTGCGTGAAATTTAGATGAAGATATATGATCCAGCGCAATAGAGGCATTTGAGGAGTTATAGACGGTACCTTTGGAGTTAATATCTTGTCTTTTCAGACCCTGGGTTCTGGTCCAGGTAAAAAAAGGTATATCCATATAATCAGCCAGGAGTTTTAATAATGATTCCGCTCTGTTCTCTTCGTTGGTATCTAGTACTATTAACCTGAAACGTGATTTAATAATTATTTCAATTTCATGTAAAAGATCTCTGTTTATTATCATTTTTTCTTATATACTAATTGGAATTTAAAATTAAAAGTAATTTTTGTTACTTCTATAATTATAGAACATCAATATAAAACTTTGGGAGATTTTAAAATGTTTAAAAAATTATTAATTGTTTCAGCTGTTTTAATTTTAATTATAGTTGCTTTTTTATTCAGATCAAAAATCGAGACAGCAATTGAATATGCAAAGATTTCTCTAATTCCTGAGGAAAAAATTCTTGAACAGCATAAAGCAAAGCAAATTGATCCATGGTTAAAATTGAAATTAACAAAAGCATTCGAAGGTTTTGATCAACCGATTTATCTGACCAATGCGGGTGACGGATCTAAACGAATTTTTGTTGTAGAGAAAAAGGGGCTTATCAAGGTAATAGAAAACGGCAAGATTCTCGACGATCCGTTTCTTGATATTACTGACAGGGTTGGTTCAAAGGAAACTGAGAGAGGTTTACTCTCGATAGCTTTTCATCCTCAATATACAAGGAACAGGAGAGTAATAGTTTATTATACAAATAAAGATGGTGATGTAATTGTTTCTGAATTTACAGCGAAAGAAAAGAATATTGCTGATAACACCAAGGAAAAAGTGATAATTAAGATTGAACAACCAGCAGCAAATCACAATGGAGGCCACCTTGCATTTGGGCCGGATAGAAATCTGTATATTAGTGTCGGAGACGGTGGCTCATCGGGAGATCCGTGGAATAATGCACAAAACCTGGAGAATATGCTTGGTAAAATGCTTAGAATTAATGTTAACAGCAGACTTACGGAGTATGCCATACCTTATTTAAATCCATTTCTCAGAACTAAAACTGCGAACAGTAAGATTTGGTCTTATGGTCTGAGAAATCCATGGCGTTTTTCGATTGATGCTAAAACCGGAGATATTTTTATAGCTGATGTAGGTGAGAATCAACGCGAAGAGATTAATTTTCAACCGTCAGATAGTGAGGGCGGGGAAAATTACGGATGGAATTACCTTGAAGGTCTGAATAAATTTAAAATGCCGGGTAATGTGGATATAAGGACATTAAATTTGCCTGTTTTGGATTATGGAAGGGATAAGGGGTGTTCTGTGACCGGTGGTTATGTTTACAGGGGCGAGAAATTCAAAGACCTTGACGGAACATATATATTTTCTGACTTTTGCTCAGGGATTATATTCGGTCTTAAGAAGAACGATGATTCATGGGAATTTACGGAATTCCTTGATACAGAATATGCAGTTTCAAGTTTTGGAGTTGATGAAGATAATGAAATATATTTGATCGATTTTAAATCCGGGGCTATCTTCAATATAGAAACTGAAAGCTGAAAAAGTTCATCTTCTTAAATTATTACTATCTTGTTTACGGCATCAATAACTTCCTTGTGAATGATGCCGTTCGTACTCACAATTCCTTTGTTTTCCGATAAAGTTTTGCCAAGTGAAAAATCGAGCTGTTTCCCATGACAGTCTGTAACTTCCCCACCAGCTTCTTTAACAATTATATAACCTGCGGCATGGTCCCATATTTTTTCTTCATAATCTTTACTGGTAGGTAATCTCAGATAAATAGAAGCATCCCCTTTCCCTATGACTGCATATTTGCATTGACTGTCTATTCTAACCGGTTCGTTCTCAACATTTAGTATCTTTGCAATTTTGGCGGAATCATTGTGAGATGAGTGAGAGGATTCAACAGACTCGCAAAAAGAAGCCATACGTGTATTGGATATCTTTGACACGTTGATCATTGATTCTTGCGGATCATTTAAATCTCTTATAGAAGATCCTTTACCTTTTTCTGCTATTAATATGCAACCTCTATGTCTTCGGGAATTATGGGAGCTCCACTCGAGATTTGGACATCCTAATATTCCCAAAACAACCTCACCATCCTGTAATAAAGCAAGCGCTATGGCATATTGATCTTTTCTTAGAAAACCTTTGGTTCCATCAATTGGATCAAGTGTCCAGAACTTTCCTTCCTTTCCTCCGGAGTAATTTCCCCTGTCAATATAATCAAGAATTTCTTCCTTGGATTCATCATCCATATATTCTTCCAGATAATTCTTTATTCTGTCGGCTAAGAGTTCACCTTCATTACTCCTCAAATATGCGGAATCTTCTTCTGCAACTATTGGGTAGGTAAAATTTCTGCTCAGGTCCTTATTTATAATTGCCTGTACTCCGAAATCTGCAACAGTTACAGGGGATTTATCGTTTTTTTTAACGCTTTCGTCAGAAATCAGATTTTGTTGAACTTTTATACATAATTTGCAGGCTTTTAAAACTGATTTAATAGCAATTTCACGTTCTTTAACTAGATCCATAACTACATTAAGGTTAGCAAAATATATATAATGTCAAATTATATTATTTTAGAAGTGTTGTCGGGTAATTGTTAAACAGGATATTGTGTATTTAATGTTTCGTTAATGATGCGTTTAATATCATTTATTTCAAAGGGCTTTTCTATTGCATTCCTAAATCCGTATTCTTCAAAATTTTGTATAACCGGGTGATTCGGAGAACCGGAAGAAACGATAGCTTTTACATCAGGATCCAACATTTTTAGTGCTTTTATAGTTTCTTCAGCTCCTAATCCACTGGAAATTGTTAAATCAAGTATGACAAGATCAAAAGGATTACTGGATTTATAAGCATTTTCATACAACTTTACGGCTTCAATTCCATTATTTGCAACCTCTATTTTCATTCCTAATTCATGAATCATTTCAGACACTGTTTCGTTAATAAACATATTATCATCCATGAAAAGTATTAACGGTGTTTTCGGAACAATAATTTTATTCTCCTGTTTTGAAGCTGCCAAGGATGCTTCTGTTCTGGATGGGTCGGCGAAAGCAGTTTCCTCATTTGTTGAAGGTAAGTATACGGTTGTTTTTGACCCTTCATTTAATTTTGATTCTATATTAATTAAACCATCATGGTCCTTGATTATTTTATACGCTATAGTTAGGCCCAAGCCACTTCTGTTTTCCTTGGTTGTGAAATAAGGATCAAATATATAATTTAAATCGTCCTGCGATATTCCTTTTCCGTTATCAATAAATTCGATTTTAACGTAGTCGGTGGTGGTATTATTTGTTAACTCTTCGATTTGTTCCCCGGAAGCTGATGAGATTGCTACTTTTAAAATTCCCCTATCCCCCATAGCTTCTTTTGAGTTAGCAATAATGTTATATAATGCGTGACTCATCTTTTTCTTGTCGATATTAACGGGATTTAATTTGTAATCAGTTTCGAATTCTAATTCTATGTTTGATCCGGCTAACGCCAGCTCTAGCGATGATTTTACAGTAGCTGCAATAGGCAGTGTCTCAATCTTTAATGATTTATCCTCCGTAAACATGGACAACTGATTTATGAGATTTACAGCTTTTAAACATGAAATTTCACTTTTAATTATTCTTTCATAATTTTTGTCTTTAGGATCAATTGTCATTTTTATAAGCCCTAAATTACCAAGAATCGGAGTAAAAAAGTTGTTTAAATCATGAGATATTCCTTTTGTTAATAGTCTGAAATTTTCAAGTTTATTATTTTTTTGGTTCTCTAAATCGGTTTTAACTGTTTCATTTGCTTCAAATTCTTCTAGCTGTTTCCTTAATTTTACATTCTCTTCAATTAATGTATTTATTTCGTCGCCGGTATACTCATTTTTAAGTTCATTATGATTTTCTGTCGATACTTCATGAGTTTGAGAATCTAAATTGATTTTTGAGACTTCATCGGTATCGGAATTAATTTCAATGTTATTGTTTAAATCCTGTTCAGGAGTTATCTCATTAGAAACTTTGTTTAAATCATTTGTCGACTGCTCTATTAATAAATCATATTTGTTTTCTTTGGTAACATCAGGGATTGATGTATCTAAATTAATTTGGGATGATTTATCTGAATGCGAACTCTTTTCACTGTCATAATTTAATTGTTTTTCGGACTCTTCAGATTTTATATCAAGATTGTTTATAACTTGAGAGTTTACGTCAACTTCCTGGTTATCAAAACCTTCATCATTTTTTATTCCCAGCTCTTCTAAATCTGGTTCTTTTGATTGAAGTTGTCCCTCTATATTATTGCTTTCATCATTGCTTATTTTCTCTGTTTGTGTAATGTGGGACTTAAAATCTTGTTTTTCATTAATTTCCTCTTTGGTCTCTTCCGTCTCATTACTGTCTATTTCATCAAGCGAGATTTCAATGCTTTCATCATCAATTCTGAGGTTTTTTTCTTCTGTCACTTCAGCTCGGGATATTGAATTATTGTCATAATGATTATCAATATTTATTGATTCAATTTCCTCAGTATTTTCTGACAAAACCTCTTCAACTTTTAATGTTGAGGGTTGTTCTTCAATGATAGATTCCACTTTATCTGTGTTCTCATCACTGATAGTGTCAGGTATGTCATTAGGGACATCATTTAGCTTCTTGAATGTTATTATGATTTTGTTTAATTCATCGTCTTTAAATTTTGGACTGGCTTTATATTCTATTTGATATTTTAAATCATTTCTGCTTATTAAAATTGTGTTGTTTTGTTTTGGTATTGCACTATTTGTTTCAATTATTTCAAGAACAGGATCGGGTTTTACTTTATGGTCTGACTCATAAATCAGCTTTAATATCTCACATGATTTTTTATATAAAACTTCGTCCAGCTTCCAGCCTGTAAGTTCTTCAGCTGTTTTATTTAAATAGTTGATTTGGCCGTCTTTATTTGTAACAATAATAGCATTCTTTTCGATAATTGGATCATTGCCAAGATCATTTGTAAAATCGGAATTTTTTGTTGTATTAGTATCAATTTTTAAATTGTTCATTATCTGGAGTTTAAATATTACAAATTTTTAATTTAAACTTTAGTATTGATATATAATACAAATTGTGTGCCAATATTTTCATATATGTTTTTTGTAATTATATTTTATAACTTACTGTAAACATTATATAAAATAGTCTTAAAAATGTCGTTGTTATATTAAATGAAACAATTATTGTAATTTTTGACAAATATTTGTTTCATTTGAATTAAAAAATTTTATATATTATTAAACTAAAGTATTGAAAAAATACAAGATTAAGTCGAACAATTTGATATGAAGATAGGTATAGCACTTGGAAGTGGTGGAGCAAAAGGATATGCTGCCGCCGGAGTACTTAAAGGATTTACTGAAGAGAATATCAAAGTTGACTATATAGCTGGCACCAGCATAGGAGCTTTCTTGGGAGCTGTATACTCTGATGGAAAACTTTACAAAATACTTAATGATAACTTTAGGATTAAATTAAAAGATATTCCGGCACTTTTAAGTCCCACATTATCAAAAAGAGGGTTATTCAGTGGGAATAAAGTAGAAAAATTACTTACTGAATTGGTCGATGTAAAAAATATCGAAGACCTTTCTATTCCACTTGCGGTTCTTGCAACAGATATTAATACATCTGAATTAGCCGTTTTTACCAAAGGAGATTTGTCAAAAGCAGTTCGTGCAAGTATATCCATACCGGGGATATTTACACCAGTAGTTAATGGTGATCAGCTTTTGGTGGACGGTGCATTTTTAGAACCTGTCCCGGTTAAGACCGTAAGAAATATGGGCGCTGATATAGTTATAGCTATTGACTTATTAACGGGCCCACTTTCAAGCGAAATTTCAAGTGAGAATGTGGATATCAGTAAAAAATATTACAGTGAAAATGTTTTTGATTATATTCAGAGGTCTTCAATAATTACACAAAAAAAACTTATTGAGTACAGTTTTGATAAATATCCACCTGATATGGTTATCAGACCAGATGTTTCTGAGATAAACACTTTGGATTTCCATAAAAGAGAGCATGGAATAAATCAGGGCTATAAGAAGTTTAGGGAAATACTACCCCAATTGAAAACCTTGATTAACGTATAGATTTAACATTTTTTTTATTTCTATAATAAAATTCTGCCAATATTAATAACCATATGGGAACAAACTCTATCCATACAATATAATTGTTAAAAATCTCCGGCTTGTTAATAATTTCAAGGTAGTAAGTTGAGTAATATAAAGGAAGCAGAATTGTCATCGAAAGTAGGGACCAACGGGGTTTTATGGTTAAAAATGGTATTAGCCATGTAAAATACCAGGGATACTGGGTTGGACTTATTAAAAAGGCTGCTGCTAAAATGTATAGTGCTTTTGAATAAATATCTTTTGACTTGTTAATGAAGCTTAGATAAAAAATCCACAATCCTAAAATTATAGTAATTATTATTCTTGAGTATTTTTGAGCATGTCCCGGATGTATATTATTTAAATTTAAATATGNNATATTGAACTATTATTTTCCCAACTTGTCCCGTAAGCTACAAAACCGGAAGTAATATCAAGTCCGGAATATATAATTATCATAGAAAAACAAAAAATGGGGATAGTAAAAAATAAAATATTTAGTAGTAATTTTTTGGGTCGAGTTAGGGCGGATTTAAGAAATATCGGGAATAAGAATACAGGCCAGATTTTTACTCCAACTCCAATAGAAAGCAGAAAAGTCGAAATATATCTTCGGTTGTGTAAATAGAGTAAAAACGCGCCGATAGCAAAAGGAAAAGTAACTATATCCATATGTCCCGAATTGAATATTTCCTTAATTAACAGCGGGTTCCACCAGTAAATTAATATATTAATAAGTGGTATTTTTAGTTTGGTTAATGTCAGCAATAACAGTATCAAAGTGACAATATCGAAGAATAAAAGAATAAATTTCCAGGCCGTAAGATTCCACGGAGAAATTTTATAGGATAAGGCATAAAATAGTTGGGCAACTGGAGGATATACAGTTTTTAAATATGGTTGATTAATATCATTTATAATTTGTCCAGAAGCTTTAGCAAGATTGTTCAGCTTATTATCAGCTTTATTTTGAATTACTTCTTTAGGGCTATTTTTATAAGGATTAATTTTATTTGCAACAACAGCACCATCCCACAAATATCTGTTGTAATCATCTTCCAGAACAGGATAGGAAAATATAAACAGTAAGCGAAATAAAATCCCTAAAATTATAATAATAACTAATGAATAAATGTTCCAGTTTTTAACCAGTTTTATACTTATAAAATAGATTCCGCCACAAAAAATTAAAATTAAAATAGTTAATAAAATCAGGCTTTCATCCAAATTTTTTCTGTCAGTAAACTGATCTGAGAATCTGTATATTGAAAAAACAAAAAAAAGGATAGATATTCCAAGTAGTGTGAGATAAAAATTAGATTTTCTTTCGCTATTCATAACCAGGGCAAATTCGTAATTTTATTAGAAATCATAAATGCATATTATCATGATTTTGTTGTAATTGAACAGACTGAAGTAGTTCTTTTTATATTATTAAGTAAAATATCGAACAAACTTCAAGCGGATTTAAAAATGGGCGATATTAGAGATAGATTAAAAGAAATACTTATAAATAATTCTATACTTAAAGGAGAATTCAAGTTAGCATCAGGTAAAAAGAGCGACTATTATATTGATGCAAGATTGACGACTCTTGATCCTGAAGGAGTCAATCTCATTTCCAGAATATTTTTTGAAGAAATAGTTAAAGATGCTGAAATTGATTGTGTCGGCGGGCCGACCATGGGGGCAGATCCAATTGTTGGCTCACTCATTTCCTATAGTCATGAGACAAAAAGACCTTTAAAGGGATTCCTTGTGCGGAAAGAAGAAAAAGAACATGGCACAACTAAATTAATAGAAGGTAGTCTTAAAAGCGGTGATAAAGTTGCTGTGATAGAAGATGTTATAACTACGGGTGGTTCTGTATTTAAAGCTATTAAAGCTATCGAATCTGCAGGTGGGGAAGTTGTTAAAGTGCTAGTTGTTGTAAACAGAGAAGAAAGTAACAAGAGTTTATTTAAGGATAAAGGTTATGTGCTTTATTCCATATTTGATGTTGAAGAATTATTGTAGTTTCCTTTATACGTATTCTTCAAGTTTTTTTCTTAATGTTAGCCTGTTAATACCAAGCAACCTCGATGCTTTGGATTGATTATCTCCGGTCAGTTTTAAAGCCTGATTTAAAAGAATTGTTTCAACTTCTTTTATCACCTGACTATATAAATTCTCGTTGTCCTGGCTATCAAGGAGTTTATTTACTTTTGCTTCAACCGATTCTTTCAGTGTCTCATACGGATCTGAATCTATCTTTATATCACTTTCGTTTAAGTTTATATCAAATGAAGTCAGGTAGTTGGTTTTAGTTAAAGCTATAGCTTTTCTAATTGTGTTTTCTAATTCTCTTATATTTCCGGGCCATGAATAATTTTTAAGACTTTCTAGAAATTTTTCTGATACTCCGTTGATCGGTTTGCCCATTTGAGAACTATATCTTCTAATAAAACATTCGCTTAATAGTGGTATATCTTCTTTTCTTTCTTTTAAAGATGGTAAATTCATTTTAATTACATTGATTCTGAAATATAGGTCTTCCCTGAATTTCCCCTGTTTTACCAGATTTTCAAGATTTTTATTTGTAGCTGCTATTATCCTGATATCAACTTTTATATCTTTATTCCCGCCAAGCTTTTGAAAAGTGGAATTCTGCAAAACCCTTAAGACTTTTGCTTGAAGCGGTAGTGGCATATCGCCGATTTCATCTAAAAATACAATTCCACCTTCGGCCTCTTCAAATTTGCCGATTCTTTCGGTTGAGGCTCCTGTGAAAGCTCCTTTTTCATGTCCGAACAACTCTGCTTCCAGCAGTGATTCTGGAATTGCTGCACAGTTTATTGTAACAAAAGGTTTTTCCCATCTCGTACTTACTTTCCATATAGATTCTGCTACCAGGTCTTTGCCTGTACCGCTTTCCCCGGTGATTAAAACAGGAACATCCACCTGACCCATCTGTCCTATTAATTTGCAGACTTCCTGTAGCATGGGAGAGTCTCCAACTATTGCACAAGCTACTCCTGTTCCCTGTATATTTCCTGTGTAGTCAATGGTTTTAGAGCTTATCTCGGATTTTATCTCAAAAGCTTTGTTTATTGCTTCTTTGAATTTATCTACATCTAGTGGAAGTATATGACAATCGAAGGCTCCGAATGTCATGGATTCTATAAGATATCTTGAACCTTTTTCCCTTGTTAATGCAAAAACAAGATATTTTTTATTTAATTCAGATAGTTTATTGTCGCTTATTGTATCAAGATCAATAATCATAATTTCTGATTTATCGTCTGGGATTTCTAAATCAGCAACTATAAATTTATCACTTTCTTTAAATATATCATGAATCTGTTCTCTGAGATTTGAATCATGAGTTAATAAACCAATATTTAATTTAACCTTGCTCATTTGTATAAATAATGTACAGGTTGATTACAATATATACAACATTTTAATTTTAAATGAATATAATATCTTGATGTCTCGTAAATATTTAATTATTTAAGGGTGTTACAACGCTTCAAAAAGTTTAAGTTTTGGCATAATTCTTGTAGTACTAGAAATAAATTTTTATTATAAGGAATGAATAATTGGTTTTTATAATAATAGCGCTTTTGCTTTCCGTTTTTCTGGCAATTAATATTGGAGCAAACAATTCGGCAGCCTCAATGGCGACCTCTTATGGAGCTGGTGTAAGATCGAAAAGGGATGCTGTAATTTTGATCGCAGTGTTTGCCCTGCTTGGTGCAATTTTTGCCGGTGCTCCGGTAGTGGAAACAATGGGCAAGGGGATAGTTCCCCAGGAAGTACTATCATCCAAGGTTGGCCTGGTTTTTATTGTTCTGATTATCGCTATAACCTTCATAACAATGGCAAACGTAGCAAAAATCCCGATAGCTACCACACATGCCATTGTATGTGCAATTGTAGGGATAGGACTTTATACAAGTTCTTTAAATACGGACAGATTTTTTGATATATTAATATGGTGGATTGCAGGGCCGGTTGTAGTCTGGGTAATTAACTTTTTCATAGCTAAATACTTTTATTTCAAGATTGTCCATCACCTCGCAGTTAACTATTCGGAAAGGAATGTAAACAGGATACTTACAGTATTTTTAACAATTTCTGGTGTCTTTCTTGCATTTTCCGGAGGAGCAAATAATTCGGCCAATGCCGTGGGACCCATTGTGGGTCTTGGGATTATAAACTCATTTCCAGGGGCTATTTTAGCTGGAGTTGCCATGGGAGTTGGTGCAATTTTGCTAGGGGGCAGGGTTTTAGAAACTGTGGGCAAGGAAATTACTGATATATGTCTTATTCGTGCCATATCTGTAGAGTTTACAGGTGCAACAATTATTATTGCTGCTTCAATATATGGTATACCGGTTTCCATTGCAGAAATTATTACATCTGGAATTGTGGGATTTTCATGTGCACAGCATGGATTTGGAAAAACCGCAAAAAATCGTCATGTTATTAGGATTGCGTTTTTCTGGTTTGTTATACCATTTATTGCAGTAGGGCTAAGTTATGTATTGTCTCAGCTGTATTTTAAATATAATATTTTTACTTTTTAGTGAGGGAGTTTATTAATGCAATTTTCCGATACAGAAGTTGAAAGGTTAAACAAGCAGTTTGAAGATGCTCCTGCTGAAGAAGTTTTAAAATGGACATTGGATAATTTGCATCCTAAAGTAGGTCTGGCCACAAGTTTCCAGTTTCAGGGAATGGTTTTGATTGATATGTTGATGAAAATAGATTCTGGAGCAAGAATATTTACACTCGACACTGGAAGACTGAATAAAGAAACCTATGATGTAATTGAGGAGGTCATGAATAAATATGATACTATTGTGGAGATCATATTCCCTGACAAAAACGAAGTGGAAGAAATGGTAAACAAGCATGGAATAAATCTGTTTTACAGAAGCGTTGCAGACAGGAGAATGTGCTGCAATATTAGAAAAACAAGACCATTAAATGATTATCTGAAGTCTCTTGATGGATGGATAACTTCTATTAGAAGGGATCAGACCACAAATCGTGCATCTGCAAAAAAATTTGAGGTGGACTATTTGCATGGAAGAATCTTAAAAGTTAACCCTATTGTCGACTGGACAACGAAGCACGTTTGGGATTATATTGATGAAAATAATGTTCCTTATAATAAACTTCACGATATTGGTTATCCAAGCATAGGATGTGCCCCATGCACAAGACCCGTGAGACCTGGAGAAGATCCCCGATCGGGAAGATGGTGGTGGGAGACTGAGTCTGATAAGGAATGCGGTATTCATTTCGATTACGACAGTAAATAGATAAGTGGTTTAACTATTTATGGACAGACAACAGGAATTTGTAAAGCAAATTACAAAAGGGTACTCATTCAAGGGTGAATCTATCATATTGGGTGGGGCTATGCTGGATGGAAAATGCATAAATAACACCCTGGTGAAAATTCCATTAAAAACTTTAAACCGCCATGGCCTGATATCAGGGGCTACCGGAACCGGAAAGACCAAAACCCTTCAAATACTTGCCGAGCATATGTCCGATAAAGGTATTCCTGTTTTATTAATGGATATAAAGGGTGATTTAAGCGGGCTTGCACAGCCCGGAACAAATAACAAACATATAGTAAAAAGGCATGGGGAGATTGGTATTCCATGGAAAGAAAAAGGTTTTCCACTTGAATTTTTAAGCCTTTCCAAAGAAAAAGGAGCAAAATTAAGGGCAACTGTTTCAGAATTCGGGCCAGTATTATTTTCAAAAATTCTTGAACTTAATTCAACGCAATCCGGTATTGTATCTTTAATCTTTAAGTATTGTGATGATTATGGTTTGCCACTTTTAGACCTTAAAGATTTTAGGAAAGCTCTTCAATATGCAACAAACGAAGGAAAAGAGGAGATTCAGGAAATTTACGGTAGGATTTCCACAGCTTCAACAGGTGCTATTTTAAGGAAAATAATTGAGTTGGAACAGCAGGGCGCCGACAGATTTTTTGGTGAAAAATCGTTTGAAGTTAATGACTTGTTAAAAAAGGAAAGGAGCGGGAATGGTATAATCTCTGTTATCAGGCTCACTGACTTGCAGGATAGGCCGAAGCTTTTTTCAACCTTTATGATGTCGTTACTTGCTGAAATATATTCTTCTTTTCCTGAAGAAGGAGATTCCGTTAAGCCAAAATTAGTAATTTTTATTGATGAAGCCCATTTGATGTTTGATGAAGCCAGTAAAGCACTATTGGATCAGCTTGAAACTATTATTAAACTTATAAGGTCCAAAGGGGTAGGAATTTTCTTTTGTACTCAAACCCCGCGGGATATCCCAGATGCTGTATTAAGCCAGCTTGGAATGAAAGTTCAGCATGCTTTAAGAGCTTTCACAGCAAAGGACAGAAAAGCCATAAAGATGGCTGCTGAGAATTATCCATTAACTGATTTTTATAAAACAAATAAACTAATTACAGAGCTTGGAATTGGAGAAGCACTTGTAACTGTGTTGAATGAAAAGGGTGTTCCAACACCCCTTGCCGCAACATTGCTCAGAGCTCCTATGTCAAGAATGGACATACTCAATAAAAAAGAGATTGGCGAAGTAATCGGTTATTCAAGGTTTGTTGATAAGTATAACCTGGAGATTGACAGGGAAAGTGCCTATGAAATTCTTTCCGGCAAGATAGAAAACAAGAGAAACGAAGACGAGAAACTAAAAGAGAAGCTCTCAAAGAGAAAAACTAAAAGCAGAAGAAGAGGAAAAAGCAAAGTGGAAGATGTTCTCAGCAGTACCACTACCCGCCAGATTGGAAGAACTGTTGCAAGAGAGATAACAAGGGGTTTACTCGGAGTATTGGGAATCGGGGGAAAAACCAGTAGAAGGAGAAAGAGCTACAAAAAAAGGGGTTGGTTTTAAAAGCTTAAATAAATTCCCAACTGCTAAAAGCTGCGGCCTGACCCTTGTAAATACCTTTTTCATCTATCAAATTCCATACAGTTGCATTATTTATCTTAAACCTTTTGCCACTCGATGAAATTCTTATGCCATTGTAGTCATCTATGAATCCATTTTCTGTTACACGTTTTAATAAAAGTTGTCTCTCTTCTCTTATAATCGGTTCAGCGGACTTTCTTGAATGAAGTTTAGTGAAATTTTCCCAGTCAAACTCGAATAACTCTAGAGCAGTTAAATTAGCGTAATTAAAAACAGGGTCATCCTGAGTGTCGTGTGAAAGAAGAGCAAAAGGAGCGTAAAACAGATTCCTGGCTTTTTCTTCAAGTTTTAAATCAGGTTGTATCAAATCCTTTCCAGTCCATTTCGTGTAACTGCTAGTTAAAAGTTCTATATGCTTGGCCATAAAAGAATTTGATTTATTTGGAATAGAAGATGTTTTCACTATTGAATGATAAATCAGGTTTTATTTAATTTGGGTATAACTTCATCGACGAGCAACCTCATGGAGTTTTGCCATTTGTCCAGGGGTTTCCACTCATGACCCATTACGAGCAGAGTTCCGAATCCTCCAACAAAATCATATAGATTACGGATTTGATTTACTACATCCTCAGGGCTGCCAACAATCCACATATTATCAATCATATAGTCCATGGTTACTTCTTCATCGGACTTGGATTTGTCCACTTTAAAAAGATCGAGGTTTCCTCTTATTATCGGAACTATTTTAAAGAAATAGTCTCTGAAATCCCTTGCAAGTGTCCCTTCTATAACGTCCCTTCGCGCCTTTTCAGTTGTTTCAGCAACATAAATGTCTCTTGCAATTCTCCACTTTGACCTGTCGGCAGTTTTGCCGGCACTTTTCGCCCCTTCTTCAACAGAATTCCAGTGGGATTTTAATACGTCTTTAGTAACAAAATTGATACTCATTGGAATCCATTCCCTTGCCCCGGCTGTTTTAAGGCTCCCTGAATTTTCAGATATTCCTGCTACTGCAATCGGAGGGTATGGTTTTTGAAATGGCTTTGCATGTACTCCGAGCCCCACTTCTTCAATTGGCTCGGGAACGGTAAAGTTCCATCTTTTGTTTTTATATTTTCCAGGTTTTGGATTGTTCCATAGGTTTAAAATAAATTCAAGGGAGTCGTTCATTAATTCTCTTTGTTCCCCGATTGCAGGATTGATTTCGAATGCTTTGAAATCCCCGATAAAACTACCTGCACCCACTCCCCAGTAGAATCTGCCTTTTAAAAGGTTGTCTAAAACTGCAATTCGGTGAGCAAGTATAAATGGATTGTGTTCTGACAGGCAGGAAACTCCTGTACCTAAAATTATATTATTGGTTAATGCTCCTGCTTTAGCCAAAAACAGATCGGGAGCAGGAATATTTTCCCAGCCGGCTGTGAAATGTTCTCCAATCCAGGCTTCCTTAAAACCAATTTTATCAAGAAAAATAATCTGCTGAAGGTCGTCTTCCAATGTTTCTGAAAGATCGGCCCCCGCAGGATGCAGCGGCATTGTGAAATAACCTAAATCCATATAAACCTCAACTATAAATTATCCAGTATTTTGTATAAGTATAATTGAAAAATTTATTAAAATTAATTTTGCTGAAATAAATCCTGATTTAAATTGGTAAACTAATTTATAGGTTTTTAGTATAGATGGTAATCAAAAAATGCTTTTTAATTATGTCATACCACTAAAATTGTCATCCCGCACCTGATGCGGGATCCACAGTCTTTTATAACCATGGATTCCGGCTGAAATACATACCGGAATGAAAGATGAAGACTGACTTTCTAAAATAAACCTCCATTATTTTCCTGTTATCCTGCATTTATATATTTTATTCACGCTATCTCTTCTCTCTCTCCCCGCAGAATTTCTCCTCTGTCATCCCACACCTGATGCGGGATCCAGTTTGGTTTTAAAGAACAAAAGAATATATTTTAAAGTCTTATTTGTGTTTATTTATCTGCAATTTTAATTTAGACTTACATAAATTTATTTGTGGAGGGAAATTATGAAATATCTAAGTTTTTTATTTTTGATTTTATTAGTGGCTTGTCCTTCGGCAAAGGATGAACCAGAAGAAGTTGAATCTAAAATTGATGTTCATACTGAAGAGGTTACTTATACTTCGGATGGAGTAAATTTAAAAGGTTTTCTTGCTTATGATAAGGCTGTTGATGGGCAAAGACCCGGGGTATTGGTCGTACATGAGTGGTGGGGTCATAATGAGTATGCAAGAAACCGTGCTCAAATGCTTGCCGAATTGGGTTATACTGCTCTTGCTGTTGATATGTACGGCGAGGGAAAGACCGCTGCACATCCGGAAGATGCGAATAAATTTATGATGGAAGTATTTAATAACATAAAAACCGGAGAAGCAAGATTTTTAGCTGCAATGGACGTACTAAAAAAACACCCTTTAACAGATCCAGAAAAGATAGCGGCAATAGGATGCTGTTTTGGTGGAGCTATTTCATTGCACATGGCAAGAATCGGAACTGATCTTGACGGTGTTGTAAGTTTTCATGGAGCGCTCGACTCATTTCATAAACCTGAGCCGGGAAGCATAAAAGCAAAAATGCTTGTATGTCACGGAAGCATTGACGAGTTTGTTCCAGCTGAAAAGGTGACAGCTTTTAAAGCTGAGATGGATGAAGCTAAAGCTGATTATACTTTTATTGAGTATGAAGGTGCAAACCACAGTTTCACAAACCCTTCTGCGGATAAGTTCGGTCAGGATTTTGAGTTGCCCCTAGTTTATAACTTTGATGCTGATCAAAAATCCTGGCAGGATATGAAGGACTTTTTTAATAAAATATTTGCTGAGTAAAAATTAAAAGGAACAACTGGTTTTGCCTTTTATTAAATAAATTTATATTGCCGGATTTATCTGCTTTTAAATCTTTGTTGTGTTTATAATTTTTCTGTTATACCTGTAAAATTCAGGTGCATGAATGCTCCGTTTTTACTCCATCAAAAACTTTATATCTGAAAGTTAGTTCAGGTAATATATACTCTCAAGACCGGATTCTAATGAACAATCAGGAAAAATTTAGCGGATTTGATAAAAAAAGTGTTAAGTTTTTCAAAGATCTAGAAAAAAATAACACTAGAGAGTGGTTTGATGCCCACAGGGATATTTATGATGAATATATTCTGCGCCCGGCTGTATTGTTTATTCGGGATCTGGGTAAAAAGCTTCAAAAAATCTCTCCAAATTTTGTTGCGGATCCCAGAAGGGATAAGTCAATTTTCAGAATTCAAAGGGATACGAGGTTTAGCAGGGATAAAAAACCATTCAAGACACATCTTGGTATCTATTTCTGGGAAGGTGAGAATAAAAAACTCGAGAATCCGGGCTTTTATTTTCACTTTGATTCAAAAAGAATTATGCTGGGTGGAGGCTTGCATGTAATCCCAAAACAGTATTTAAAAACATACAGGGATTCTGTGGTTGATTCTAATTATGGTAGCGATCTGGTTAAAATTCTAAAAAAAATAAGCAAGAATGATGAATATAAAGCAGGATGGGAAAAATATAAAAAAGTTCCAAGGGGTTATGATCCCGATCATCCGAATTCTAAATTATTATTAAACGGCGGTATCGGTTTTATTTATGAAACGAAAATACCCGAAGAGATGTTTTCGGAGGAATTATTGAATTTCTGTTATAAAGTGTATAAGGATATATCTCCTCTTCATTTCTGGATAATTGATATGATTGGAAGATCAAATAATTAAGAAAGGTTTATAAGAGATGAATTATTTTAAAAATATAATATTGATATTTGTATTCTGCTTTATTTGTTTGGCAATTATTGGCTATTTTCTACCTACTGAATATAATGTTACGAGATCTGTAATTATTGATTCAACTCCGCAGGAAATACACAAGTTTACCGGTGATCTTTCAAACTGGGATAAATGGTCGCCATGGATTGAAAATGATCCTACATTAAAAGTTAAAATCGGTAAGAATTCAAAAGGGGTTGGCGCAAGCCAGTCCTGGGTTGGAGAAGACGGGAGCGGATCTTTGGTATTTACGTCAACCAATCCGAATAAAGGTCTGGAATATGATCTGGAATTCAACCAGGGACAGTTCAGGAGCAAGGCCGGATTTACATACCTGGAAAAAGGTGATCAAACAGAAGTTGTATGGAGCATGAACGGAAATGTTGATACACCAATAATAGGTGGATTCTTTGCAAGGAAAATGGATACATTTGTTGGGCCGGATTTCGAAAAGGGATTGAAAAAATTAAAAAGCGTAGTGGAAAACAGGTAAGTATATTTAATTATGGATAATAAAAAAGAAGAAATTATTGATATAAACGAAAAGGGAAGGTCAAAAGATGGTGATCCAATATCATTAGACCGAAGGCTTTTTATGCAGTTTCTGGCTTTTGGAGATTGTGACAATATTGAAAGTATTATCAACGAACTCAAGAAGGTTAATATAGATGCTGCATTATATGCTGATATTAATGATTTTCAGGGTATTGGCCTTTTGGTAATGAGTGAGGATCCGGAACTATTTGTCGGGGTTCTAAGAGATTTTCTAGGTAAATCGTTGTTTTCGCGCTTAACGGGGAAACCTGAATATACAATGCTGGGAAGAACATATTCATTGGGTTATGAAGATGATTTGGAAAGAACTTTAATTTTGGGTCCCAGAGCAAAAATTTTCAATGAGGATTTAAACTGGGTTATATGGTATCCACTTCAAAGAACCAAGGAGTTTGAAAATCTATCGGCTGACAAACAAAGGGCTATACTTGGTGAACATGGTAAAATCGGATTTAAATTCGGAAGAGCAGGTTTAGCAACGGATATCAGGCTTGCGTGCCATGGACTTGATAAAGAAGATAACGATTTTGTAATAGGGATATTAGGAAAAAATTTACATCCGCTTTCAGCAGTTGTTCAAAATATGAGGAAAACGGAGCAAACTTCAAAATACTTAGATAAGCTAGGGCCATTTTTCATAGGCAAGAAAATCTGGCAGTCTCACAAATAAATACCTTAAATAATTATCTATAATTTATTTTCTTTCATATTTGGTAAAATATTCAGATTAAATATTGGAGATACTAATGGAATATATAAAAAGTTTAATAGATTTAATTTACAGTTTTGAATCACCTGCTACGGATATTTCCATAGTTTTTGCACTTTTTGTAGTTATCTATTCTTTAATAGTGTTGGTTTTATTTCCTTTTACCCGCAAAAAAAAGCCAGTTGGGAAAAAACCGGAAGAACAAGCTGAAAAGTTAGAAGAAATAAAAAAAGAAGTAAAACAGGATGTATCCGGTTTCAGATCATCCATTGAGCCTGAAGTTTCGGAAATATCTCAAGTGGAAGAAGTTGACGAAACGACTATCGCCAAGGAAGTTGACACATCTTTATTTGAAGCTCCCGCAAAATTGGAAGAAGAGGCTATAACTGAAGAAACCAAGGAAGTGCCACAGGAGATTATCTCTGAGGTAGCCGAGGTTGAAGTTGAGGAAGTTGAAGAAGTTGTTGAGCGAGAAGTAGCGGAAAAAGCCGAAGTCCCGGAAGCCAGTTTCTTCTCAAAATTAAGATCAGGACTTAGCAAGACACAAGAAGGTCTACTTGGCAGACTTGGATCAGTCTTCACAGGTGCTGGAATTGATGAAAGCACCTGGGATGAGTTTGAAGAAATTCTTATAATGTCTGATATAGGTGTTCCAACCACAATGAAACTCAAAGATAAAATATCGGAAAGGATTTCAAAGAGTCCTGATACTGATTTCCAAACTATTAAGGAAGCTTTGAAAAATGAAGTGCTGGATATATTGAAAAATGCTGAGGGCGGACCAATAAATCTTGATAATAAACCTTCTGTATTAATGATAGCCGGAGTAAACGGAGTGGGTAAAACCACATCTATCGGTAAAATATCAAATTTATATGTAAATAATGGTAAAAAGGTGATGGTTGCCGCTGCAGACACTTTCAGAGCCGCGGCTGTCGAACAACTTGAAGTCTGGTCAAACAGAGTAGGAAGCGATTTTATTAAGGGACAGACAGGGGCAGATCCTTCGGCCGTTGCTTTTGATGCTGTGCAGGCCTCAAAAGCAAGAAATATAGATGTTCTCATAATCGATACTGCAGGAAGATTACATACAAAATCCAATTTAATGGATGAGCTAAAAAAACTCAGAAGAGTTATTGGAAGGGAGTTGGAAGGTGCTCCTCATGAGACATTGCTGGTTCTTGATGCAACCACAGGTCAGAATGCCGTTCAGCAGGCTAAAATGTTTAACGAAGCTATTGATATTACAGGAATAATTCTTACTAAACTTGATGGAACTGCTAAAGGCGGGGTAATTATTGCAATTGCAGATGAATTGAATATTCCGGTCAAATATATTGGTGTTGGTGAAGGTTTGAACGACTTGAGAGAATTTAATGCCGAGGAGTTTGTTGAAGCACTGTTTATGTCCGGAAATCAAACTATACACTAAAGTTGAGAATCGTCACATATGGCTAGTCTTAAAGATATCGAATTTATGAAAAAGGCATTAAAACTTGCCAAATTAGGTGAAGGTAATACCAGCCCTAATCCTATGGTTGGAGCAGTTGTTGTTAAAAAAGGGGAGATAATCGGAAGAGGATATCATAGAAAAGCAGGTTTGCCTCACGCTGAGATTGAGGCATTTAATGATGCTGTTAACAAAGGGCACATCCTTAAAGGCTCAACATTATACGTTACACTGGAACCATGTTGTCATCTGGATAAAAGAACCCCTCCATGTACTGAAGCAATTATGCATGAAGGTATAAGAAAAGTATTTGTCGGAACATTGGACCCAAATCCTAAGGTGTCGGGGAACGGAGTTGATTATCTAAAAGGGAAGGGTATTAAGGTCGAAAGTGGGATTTTAGAGGAAGATTGCAGAAATATAAACGAGTTTTTTAACAGCTATATTGTAAATAAAATACCTTTTGTTGTCCTTAAGATGGCATCAACAATTGATGGTAAGATAGCTTCGAAAACTGGTGATTCAAAATGGATAGGCAGTCCGGAACAAAGGAAAATTGCCCATGAATTGAGAAGCAAGGTTGACGGAGTATTAGTAGGCATTAATACGGTTTTAAAAGATGATCCACAGTTAAATGTCAGAATTTCGAAAAAAAATATTACACAACCTGTTCCTATAGTTTTAGACTCGAAACTGAGGATTCCACTTAATTCAAATATTTTCAAAATTCATGATAAATCTATTATCGTAACTACATCTGAGAACAGGTCTAAAGTAAGAAAACTGGAAAATGTCGGTGCAGTTGTTCTGAAAGTGAGATCAAACAAAGAAGGGATGATAAGCATTAAAGATCTTTTAAGAAGATTGGGTAAAATGGAATTTTCCAGTATTTTGATAGAAGGTGGTAGTCAGGTTGGCGCTTCATTCCTGAAACAAAAACTTGTAGATAAAGTAAACTTTTTTATATCGCCAAGGATAATTGGTGGAGATGGAATCAGCATGATCGGAGATCTTAATAAGGTTTCAATCAAAGATTCAATAGAAATTAAAAATCCGAATATTAAAAAATTCGGAACCGAGATAATGATTGAGGGGTATATTTAAACTATATGAAAGTAGGTTTGATAGGCGGTTCTTTTAATCCAGTGCATCTTGGTCATCTGAGAGGTGCAGAAGAAACGAGGGAAATCCTGGGTCTTGACGAAATAATATTTATTCCTGCATTGGTGCCACCTCATAAAAATAATAATGAAGTAGCTGATGCTTTTCACAGGTTGGAAATGTTAAACCTTGCAACAAAGAGCAATCCTGCATTCAAGGTCTCTGATATTGAATTAAACAGAAACGGGCCATCCTATACAATCGATACATTGAAATATTTAAAATCCAACGATCCTCATAATGAGTATTATTTTATTTTAGGCACGGAACTTTTTACGAGAATTGACACATGGAAGGATTATAATGAACTGTTTAATTATGCTAATTTTATTATATTAAACAGGCCAGGATACTATGATGTTGATTTGGATCATTTATTTCCTCATGCAGTGAAAGATGATTTTGAATTTTTCAATAAACATAATGAGATACATACATTTGTTCACAAAAGCTCAAATAAACTTTTTTTTATAGAAATAAAAGGTATAAAACTGTCGTCAACTAAAATCAGAGAATTATTACATAATGGAAAATCAATAAAATATTTAGTTCCGGAGAAAATTGAAAAATATATTGTTGATAACAAACTATATTTGGAGGAAGAACAATAAAATCAAAAGAAATAGCAATGCTTATTGCGGAAGCTGCCTGGGATAAAAAAGCTGAAGAACCCGTGGTTATAGATGTACGGAAAGAGACGGATGTTACTGATTATTTTGTAATATGCAGTGCAAACTCTGATCGGGGAGTTAAGTCAATAGCGGATAATATAGAAAAGAAACTAAAAGAAGTGAAAATAAAAGTAACAGGTATCGAAGGAGTATCGGAAGGCAAATGGATACTTATAGATACCTTAGATGTTGTAGCTCACATATTTTATAAACCAATGCGCGAATTTTATGACCTTGAAAGCCTTTGGATTGATGCTCCAAGAGTTCCGCTGCCGTTTGTCAAACAAGATAAGTTCGAAGCCGTTTAAGCTTTATTTAAAATAATACTTTCGGGAGGAAAAAGTATTATTTTTTATTTAAAACCTCTTTTTCTGATAAATGCAGGTATCTCGAATTCATCTTCAGTAATTTCAACTTCTTCGGCGGGTAGTTTCGTAATTATATTTTCTACATTCTTTTCCACTACGCTTTCAATGCCTGTTGCAATTACAGTTATTCTTACCGATTCTTTAGCACTATCATCGAATACTAATCCAAATATCAGATTCACATCCTCATGAGCTCTGTCTCTTATATAATTACAAGCTTCGTTGAGTTCTTCTATTCCAAAATCAGGGGATGCTGTAACATTAAGTAGTATTCCTTTGGCTCCGTCTATGGACAGGTCTTCAAGAAGCGGACTTGTAATTGCCATTTCTGCTGCTTCAATGGATCTGTTTGATCCCTGAGCAAAACCGGTTCCCATGAGTGCCTTACCACCATTTTCGCTCATTATGCTCTTAACGTCAGCAAAGTCAACATTTATATAACCCGTTCCGGTTATAATATCTGAAATGCCTCTTACAGCCTGGTATAAGACCTCATCGGCTTTTTGAAAAGCATCCAGCAGACTTACTTTGTGAACAGTAGCCAATTTCTGATTGGGAATTACAATCAAAGTATCAACATACTTTTCAAGTTCTTCGATTCCCTTCTCTGCCTGTTTGTTTCTTTTAATGCCTTCAAATTCAAATGGTTTTGTAACAACACCAACTGTTAAGGCCCCGAGTTCTTTTGACGCTTGTGCTATTATCGGGGATGAACCTGTTCCCGTTCCCCCGCCCATACCGGCTGTGACAAAAACCATATCAGATCCGTCTATAACTTCGGCTATCTTGGACTGATCCTCAAGGGCGGCTTCCCTTCCTATTATGGGATTTCCACCTGAACCTAAACCTTTGGTGGCTCTTGCACCAATTTGAATTTGTGTCTTTGCTGATGATTTTTTAAGATCCTGAGCGTCGGTGTTTAAAGTAATAAACTCAACGCCTGCAAGGCCTTTTTCTATCATAGCATTAACGGCATTTCCTCCGGCTCCTCCGGCTCCAATAACTTTTATTTTGGCCCTGGGCTCAAAATCCGGATATTCAATTTCAAAACTTGCCATAAAAAGTTCCTCCCTTCACTAAAAATTTCTTTTTAAAAAAACTCTTGAAACCAATTTTTCATTCTATCAAATACTTTTCCAAAAATATTTGAATCCCTGATACGTATTTTATTATCTCCATTAAACTTGTATCCATATTCAACCAAGCCAACTCCTGTTGAATAAACGGGATTGGCTATAATATCGCTTATCCCTCCTATATGAGAGGGGAGACCAATTCTTACCGGCATTCCTAATATCTTTTCTGCAAGTTCTATTGTTCCTTCCATCTTTATTGTTCCCCCGGTAATAACGGCACCGGCGGGTAATAAATCCTGATATCCCGATTTAACTATTTCTCTTTTTACCAAGCTAAAAATTTCTTCCATTCTGGGTTCAATGATCATTGCCAAATCTCTTTTAGAGACATGTTTGGGTTTTCTACCTGAAACGCTTTCTACTTCGACAATATCCTCGTAGGTTACTAGATCGGTTATTGCAACACCATGTTTTTCTTTTAATTTCCTTGATTCTGCAAGTGGAGTGGAAAGACCAAGAGCTACATCTCTGTCCAGATGGTCGCCTCCCAGGGTTAAATTCTCCGTATACCTGATACTACCACCTGAAAATATTGCTATGTCCGTTGTACCTCCACCAATGTCAATTAAAATTGCACCTATTTCTTTTTCGTCCTCTGTTAGTACTGCTTCACTTGAGGCTATTTGCTCGAGTACTACATCCGAAACATCCATACCCGATGAGTGAATGCATTTAACGAGGTTTTGAGCTGCTGTTACCTGCCCTGTAACGATGTGAACATTAGTCTCCAGTTTAACTCCCATAATACCTACTGGATCCTTAATTCCATTTTCTCCATCAACTATAAATTCCTGGGGAATTACATGAATTATTTCTCTGTCGGCAGGGATCATCAAAGCATTTGCGGATTCAATTACTCTGTCGATATCTCTTTTTGTGACTTCCCTGTTCCTGAGTGTTATCATTCCGTGTCCACTAACCCCTTTTATATGACCACCTGCAATTCCAACTATGACATTTTGAATCTCACAACCGGCCATTCTTTCAGCTTCTTCAATAGCGCATTTAATTGACTCTACGGTTTTATCTATATTGACAACAACGCCTCTTTTAAGTCCATTAGATGGATGACTGCCAAGACCGATGATTTCAAGCTCGTTCTTGTCATTCAATTCCCCAACTATGGCACAAACCTTAGTTGTTCCAATATCTAAACCAACTATCAAGTCTTGTTTCTCTGCCATTATCTATCCATTGACTAAATATTAAAATTCACTACACCTAAGTTTTCAGAACTTATGTTTATATAGTCTTCAGATAAATTCTTGGTGCGGGCATGAGATATTATTTTCTCAACCCTATACCATTTACTTTTTATATTTCCTATTCCAAACTCTATGAGACGTTTATCAACCGTTATAAGCTTGAGTCCGTGTTCCTGGCTGATATTTACTTCCGATATTTCCTTCCAGTTTAAGATAGAGCTTGACTTTGAAAGATTTAATATTTCAATAGCCTGATCTAACAGTTCACTATATAGAATACCATCGCTTAAAATAACAGGAAAATCAAGTCCTTCTTTAATAATTGCAGGACCTAATTTTTTACCATTCTCGCTTAAATAGTGCGGTTTTCCCTTATCGTCAATAATTATACAGTAGGGTTTTGATTCCAAAACGTTAATTGTGATTTTGCCTGGAAATTCCTTTTGAATTTGCACTTTTGATGCCCAGGGATTTTCCATAATGTTATTAATTGCTATTGATTCTAAAAAAAACATCGAAGTTACTCCCGCTCTGATCCCTGAGCGCTTAATTATTTCAGAGGGATCAATTCTGTTGTTTCCTTCAATTATTATTTCACTAACTGTGAAGTACTTTGGTTTGGTTATGTTAAAAAGGGCATATAATGATCCTACGATTGCAGCAACAATTAAAAGATGTATCAATATTGAAGAATATTTATTTTTCATTGAGAAAATTATCCTCCTCAATAATTTCAACTTCAGTTTCCAGTTCTATATTTCTATTATCATAGGCTTTGTTTTTTGCTTCATTAATTAATGTGATTACATCTTTCGCTTTTGCATTGTTAAAATTCACAATGAAGTTAGCATGTAAGTCCGAAAACTTTGCTCCTCCAATAGAAAAACCCTTAAATCCCAGTTCTTCGAGTAGTTTTCCTGCCGGTATTTCTTTGGGATTTTTAAAAATAGACCCAGTATTAGCCCATTTAACGGGTTGAGTTTTGTTTCTGTATTCAAGGTAAGACTTTATATTTTTTTCTAATTCATCTTTATTTCCTTTTTTAAGTTGAAATACTGCCCTGGTTACAATGCTTCCCCCAGGCAAATTGCTTTTTCTGTATTCAAAATTAATATCTTTCCTTTTGATTTTTTTCTCTTTCCCTTTGTGCCAAATATAAACTTCTTTTAAACAATCTTTAATTTCTCCACCGTTTGCACCTGCATTCATGTAAATTCCACCACCGACTGTACCAGGAATTCCAGCTGCAAATTCAAACCCGGAAAGGCCAAGTTTGATTGAATTGTTCATAATTGATGATAGCATTGCCCCACATTCCGCTTTGACCGTGAGATTATTCTCGTTTATAGCAAATTTTTTTAGTTTTCTTGTACTTATGATAATTTTTTTTATACCTTTATCGGAAATAATTGTGTTTGAGCCGGCACCCAATACCAAAAATGGCTGGTTTTTGTTATGAAGCTGGTTTAACAAGTTTATAAAATCATCTAATGAATTTGGGTATATCAAGCAACTCGCGGCTCCGCCTACCTTGATTGTCGTATAATCTTTCATTGGAAAATTTTTTTTAATATCTAGATTTGTAGTCTTAAATTCTGCTATCATTTCAGTTCATTCCCCAATTTCTCACCATACTCCCAAACATTTCCGGCCCCTGTGGTTAGAACAATATCACCTTTGACAAGAGTGTTCTCCAGTTCTTTTATCAGGTCATCCGGGTTATTTATGTATGTTGCTTTTTTATTTCCGGCTTTTTTTATATCTTCCACCAAATTTTTTGAACTTATATCCTTAATTGGTTTTTCACCTGCAGGATAAATATCCAGAACATAAAGGTTTTCAATCTTTTTTAATACATCTACAAACTCTTTATATAAAAGATCTGTTCTCGAATACCTATGGGGTTGGAAAATCAGGATAGGATACTTTGAAAACCCCAATTTAATTGATTCCAGGGTTGTTTCTATTTCTTTTGGATGGTGTCCGTAATCGTCGATAATCAAAATTCCATTCTTCTCACTTTTAACCTGCAACCGTCTTTCTATTCCTTTGAATTCGTTTAGTCCCTCTTTGATTTTTTCAAAACTCAGACCAAGTTCCATCCCTACCGCTATTGAAGCAAGTGCATTTTGAGCATTGTGTTTTCCAGGAGTATTTAGTTCGATTGTTCCCAGAGGATAATTTTTAAAATAAACATCAAAAGTTGTCTTGAATCCCGAAACTTCTATTTTTTCAGCTCTTAGGTCTGCACTTTCGTTTAATCCGTAAGTTATAAGTTTTTTATTAAATTTCTTGGCCAGAGTTTTTGTTCTGGGACAGTCTGTGCAAAGAACCGCTAAACCATAAAAAGGCACTTTGTATAAGAACTTAAAGAATGCATCTTCAAGTGCTTCCATGCTTTTATAGTGATCAAGGTGTTCTTCGTCAATATTCGTTAGAACGGTTATTACCGGAGATAATTTTTCAAAAGATCCGTCACTTTCATCTGCTTCTACGACCATAAATTTTCCTGTTCCCAAGTGTGCGTTGGAATCAAGAGATTTTACTTTGCCTCCCACAACTATTGTTGGATCCAGTCCCCCATAAGATAACACCGAAGCTATCATAGATGTCGTGGTGGTTTTTCCGTGACTTCCAACAACGGCTATTCCCAGCTTCAGCCTCATAAGTTCAGCCAGCATTTCTGCTCTTGGGATCAAAGGTATGTTAGCAGCGTTTGCGGATATGATCTCAGGGTTATCTTCTTTAATAGCGGATGAATATACAACAACATCGCTCTCGCTTATGTTCTTACCGGAATGTCCAATGTAGATATCTGCTCCTAATTTTTCAAGCCTTTCAATCAATTTGCTTTTTTTCAGGTCTGAGCCACTTACTTCATATCCCATATTTATAAGAACTTCGGCTATACCACTCATTCCAATTCCGCCAATTCCGATAAAATAAATCTTTTTAATATTTCCGTACATTAATTTTTCCTTATTAAAATTTCAATCTGGTTAACTATATCTGTAGCAGCTTGCGGGCGGCCTAATTTCTTTGAATTATCAGAAAGAATTTCTAATTTGTCTTTGTTTAATATATCTTTAAGTTGTTCACTGAGCATATTTTCTGAAAGTTTACTTTCTTCAATTACAATTGCTGCCCCGTTTTTTTCAAGATATCGCGCATTTAATAGCTGGTGATCATGCGCTGCAAAAGGAAAAGGGATTAGGATTGAAGGAATTCCCTTTGCAGTAATTTCTGACAATGTACCAGCCCCTGACCTGCATATAATCAAATCGGTTTTCTCATATATCTCTGATATGTTATCAATAAATTTGTAAACTTCAGCATTTATTTTGGAATTTTCATATGCTTTTACTACTTCGCTGTAATCATTTGATCCGGTTTGGTGAATTATATTTATATTATTTACGTTTAATTTCATTAAACTAAGAGGGACTATTTTATTAAGTATTTTTGCTCCCTGACTTCCTCCTAAAACAAATATATTATAATTATTATTCGATTTGTTAATTTGTGGTTTTGTCGATTTCAAGTTGCTTCTTATTGGGTTGCCGGTAACTACTGTTTTGCCAGGTGGGAAAAACTTTTTACTGTCTTCAAAAGTTACAAATATTTTCTTTACGAACTTGGATAAGATTCTATTTGTAAAACCGGGAATTGAGTTTTGTTCACAAATAGCAGTTGGTATAAAACTTAAAAAAGCGGACAGCACGGTTGGACCAGATGCGTATCCACCTACCCCAAGTACAATGTCAGGTTTAAATTTTCTGAGGATATTTATGGAACTTATAATTCCATTGAATGCCGAGGTAATTCCTATGAGTTTTTGTAATAAATTCTTGCCGATCAATCCACCTGAGTTAATGAATTCTATATCATAACCCAATTGTGGAATTATGTTTCTTTCGATCCCTTTTTCGGTTCCAATGAATAATACTTTATTGTTGGAATTTCTTAAAAGAATCTCTTCAGCAATCGAGATTGCCGGGAAAACATGACCACCAGTTCCACCACCTGCTATTATTATCCTCATTTCTTCCCATGCCTTGATATACTTAATATTATTCCTATTGCTGCTAAAGATGAAATTAAAGAACTACCGCCGTAACTAATAAAAGGAAGGGTTATACCCTTGGTAGGGAACAAGCCCACTGCTACTCCCATATTAATACTCGCCTGCATTATAATAAGAACTATAATTCCAAAAACCAGATAACTTGAAAATGAATCCGGAGCACGCAATGATATTCTTATGCTTCTGATTAATACTAAAAAGAATAGTAGTAGTATAAAAACTACTCCAATAAAGCCGAACTCTTCTGCCATAATCGAAAATATAAAATCCGTGTGTGCCTGAGGAAGAAAAAACAGCTTTTGACTACTGTCACCCAGCCCCGTTCCATATAAGCCACCTAAACCAAAGGCCACAAAAGATTGTACGGTCTGGTAGCCAGAACCCAAAGGATCTTTCCACGGATCCATAAAGGATGTAACCCTATCCATTCTGTACCCTTTTGTTAGTATTGCAGAAGCTACAAAGGCTACGGATATTAGTCCCAGAAGCAGTAAATACCTTAGTCTCACGTTTCCTATAAATAGCATTATAAAAAGAACAATTAGCAATACTGACGATGTGCCGAAATCAGGTTCTAAAAATATTAAAAATATATAAAGTCCCGCTATAACAATATGGGAAAAGAAACCGACCCAAAAACTGTCAATTTTACTTTTTTTCTTGGTTAGTGAGTGTGCAAGGTATAGAACCAATATGAATTTACACAGTTCGGATGGCTGAAAAGTGAATTGTGATAGTTGTATCCATCTTTGAGCTCCGCTGACTTCTTTCCCGATTCCGGGTATTAATACTAAAACAAGCAATATTAACCCTAAAATATAGATGGGATATACCATTTTTCGAAGGAATTTATAATCAACATGCATAAATATAACAAGGGATATTATTCCAATTGTTAGATACAGGGTATGTAACTTTAGGAAATGAGAAGAATCTCCATATTTTTCGAGTGAGAAGATCGAACTTGTGCTGTATACCATCAGCATTCCCAAAGAAGTGAGGACCAAAACGGATCCTAATAGGATAAAATCAAAATTCTTGTTATTAAAATCAAATATTTTGAACAATTTCTTTAAATTTCCTTCCTCTTTCTTCATAAGATTTAAACATATCGAAGCTTGAACAGGCTGGTGAAAACAGCAGTGTGTCCTTAGGTTCTGAGCTATCAAGTGCGGAGTTTAAGGCTTCTTCCAATGAATTTGCAACCGTTGTGTAGACGCGTTTGCCCAGTTGTTCTTTCATTTTTGCCCTGGATTCTCCTATTAACACTAAATGTTTTACTTTTTTGTTAATAATTTCTTTTAGGACTTTATAATCCGTACCTTTGTCTTTACCGCCTGCAACAAGGATTATAGGTGAGTTAAGGCTTTCAATTGCTCTAAGTGTGGCATCGGGGCTAGTGGACTTGGAATCGTTATAAATGTCCACTCCCTTAACGGTTGAAATATATTCTATTCTGTGGGGGAGGGGGTTGAAATTATTTATACTGTTTTGAATTACTTCATCATCACAACCAACTATTTTTGCTATGCTAATAGCAGCCATTATATTTTCTGTATTGTGTGTTCCCAGTAATTTTACTGAGTCCAGAGCGAAGCTAGAATCTTTAAAATAAATTTTTGAATCTGCGGTGTGGACATCCGAGTTTTTATCTTTTAGACCAAAAGAAATTTTTTTTGCTTTAAAGTCTGCGGATTTTGATGAAACCAGCTCGTCCTCATTATTGTATATGACCCAATCTTCTACACCTTGATTTTTGAATAAATTAAATTTTGAATCTATATATTCCTGAATGTTTTTATGATGGTCCAGATGATTAGGAGAGATGTTCAATATTGCGCCTATATAGGGTTTGAATCTGTCTATTCCCTGGAGTTGAAAGCTGCTAAGCTCTAAAAGAATATAATCATAATCTTGATCATTCCCTGCAATTGTGATAAGAGGAGTTCCAATATTTCCACCTGTAAATATTTTTTTCCCACTTTCCTTTAGTATTTCAGCTACTAGGGAAGTAGTTGTGGTTTTACCATTTGTGCCGGTTATTCCTATGATTGGTTTTGTGATCGAAGTATATGCTAATTCAATCTCACTTATTATTTTTTTCCCTTTCTTTTTGGCGTTATCCAGTTCTTTAATATTAAAACTTACCCCGGGGCTAGGAACTATGATATCAGCCCAATCAAACAACTGTGGATTGTGACTGCCTGTTTCAATTTCTATTCCCTGATTAATAAGACCGGTTACTTCTGATGGCAATAATTCCAATTTTTTGTTGTCAGTGGCCTTGACGCTTGCACCACTTTTTCGCAAGAATTTAATTGCCTCAATTCCTGTTGTGCCAAGTCCTATGACAAGAAAGTTGTTTTCTTTTAAATTCATTTCTACCTCAGTTTCAGACTTGATAATGCTATTAATGAAAGCACTACGCATATAATCCAAAACCTTATAACTACTTTTGACTCCGACCATCCTGATAATTCAAAATGATGATGAAGTGGGGCCATTTTAAATATTCTTTTTCCTGTAAATTTAAAGGATATAACCTGTAATATTACCGAGAGTGCTTCGATAAAGAAGATTCCACCGACGATTACAAGCAAAATCTCCTGTTTGATAATTAATGCGGATGAACCTATTGCGGCTCCTAGAGACAAAGAACCAACATCACCCATAAATACCTGAGCAGGATGCGAGTTATACCATAAAAACCCTAGGCATGCTCCACCAACGGATGCCAGGAAAACAGCTAATTCTCCTGCTTCAGGTATATAGGGTATTTGTAAATATCTTGCAAATTCGGAGTTCCCCGTTAAATATGCAAAAATTATATAAGTGCCTGATGCTATTGCTATTGATCCTATTGCTAAACCATCAAGACCATCTGTTAAATTCACTGCATTCGATGCTCCAACAACTACAAGTAGCGCAAATGGTATATATAAATACCCTAAATTAATTACAGCTTCTTTTAGGAAAGGTAGAATAATTGTAGAAAATGAATAATTCTGAATTTCACCGACCCTGATTGTCATTGAAAACCCTTTACTTTGGCTAATTACAAGGATTGTAATAAAAAATATTCCAATAATTATCTGAAACATAAATTTTGATCTTGCACTAAGACCCTTTCCTGAGGTAAGTTTCAACCAGTCATCCATAAATCCAAGAGCAGCAAAACTTATCGTAAATAACAAGACAAACCAGATCTTCCATGTTAACAAGTTGACCCATAGTAATGAGGAAATAATAATTGCTGCAACTATGAAAACACCACCCATAGTGGGAGTTCCGGCCTTAACTGAGTGGTTAGGGGGTCCGTCTTCTCTTATGCTTTCTTTATACTGCCTGTTCTTAAGATATTGAATGAATTTCCCACCTAAAATAACACTTATTAAAAATGCAGTTACACCTGCTCCGAACGAACGAAAAGTTATGTATTTAAATACATTAAAAATAACAAATTGTTCTTTCAGCAAATATAGAAAATAGAGCATACTTTATACCTTAAATAAATTTTGTATAACATTTTCCATCTTCATACCTCTAGAGCCTTTGACTAAAACAACATCATCTCGTCCTGCGAGGTTGATAAGAAGATTTGATGCTTCTTCATGATCTTTAGCACAATAACCCTTATTAGTGCCGTTAAGACCTTCTACTATATATTTTGATTCTTCGCCAATTGTAATGACTATATCCACTTTGGATTTTGATAAGTATTTCCCAATATTTCTATGCTCATTGTGACTGTTCTTGCCAAGTTCTAGCATATCGCCAAGTATAGCAATGATTTTGTTGTTGCTTTTATGAGTTACAAGTTCGTCAATTCCTTTAATCATTGAGTCAGGATTTGCATTGTACGCATCGTTTAGAATTTTAAATCCCTGAGGAGATTCTATGACCTCTAGTCTCATCTGTGAAGGCTGGTATCTTTCAAGTCCTGCTTGTATTTCATCTAATGTACATCCCAAGGTATGAGAGATAGCAGAAGCACAAAGAGAGTTGAGCACATTATGTATGCCAATTCCTCTTATTCTTACAGTTTCGTGGTTGTTCCCTATATTTAGTTTAAAACTAATTGACTTAAAACCATCTTTAATAATATCATCAGCCCAAATATCGGCGTTTTGTGATTCAAGACTGTAGTTGATTTTGTTACAATTAATTTTTTCCGAGATTCTTAAAATGTGAGGATCGTCTATATTAACACAAAATGTATTTTTCTCATTAAAATTTTCAACTAGTTCCGATTTTGCTTTAGCAACGCCTTCAATATCTCCAAGTTTCTCCAAATGAGCTCTGCCGATCGATGTTATAGCTCCAACATCTGGTTTCGAAATATCAGTTAATAACCGAATTTCTCCAAAATCGTTCATTCCAAGTTCAACAACACATATTTCGTGCTGATCTGTTAAATTAAGAAGTGTTAAGGGTAGGCCTATATCGTTATTAAAGTTCCCACTGTTTTTTAATACGGAATGGTTAACAGACAAAATACTGTATGCCATTTCCTTGGTTGTAGTTTTCCCATTGGATCCTGTAATTGCTGCGACTTTTAAATTTTTAAAAGAATCTCTCCAACTTTTGGCTAAATCAATTAGCCCTTTTTTGGTTGATACGACTTTAATTAACAGTTTTTCTTTGAAACCAGATATATTATTGGGAATATTCTCTACTATTGCTGCCGATGCGCCTTTTTCAAAAGCTTCTTTAACATAATTGTGACCATCAAAATTTTCACCTTTTAAAGCTATAAAAAGTTCGTTTTCTTTAATCCTTCTTGAATCTATGCAAACTGAAGATATCGGGGGAATTTTATTGTCCCAGACAATTTCTCCCTTGGTGCTGTTAATAATAAAGTTTTTACTTATATTCATAATGTATTTTCTCTAAGTTTTAAATAATTTTTGGAAATTAATCTGTCATCAAAGTCTCTTTTTTCTTTACCAATTATTTGATAATCTTCATGACCCTTTCCTGCAATCAAAATTGTGTCATTTCTATTTGCCGAATTTATTGCATGCTCAATTGCTTTTTCTCTGTCAACAATTCTAATTGTTCGGTTTTTATCTGTTTCTATTCCTTCAAATATGTCATCAATAATTGAATCGGGATTCTCTGTTCTTGGGTTGTCAGATGTAACAATTAATAAATCAGAATACTTATGGCCAATATTTCCCATCAATGGTCTTTTCTTTTTGTCCCTGTCACCACCACATCCTACAACAGTGATTATTCTTCCACTATATACAGCTTTTAAAGATTTAATAACATTTTCTAAAGCATCAGGAGTGTGTGCATAATCAACGATAACATTTATGCCCAGGTTATTGCTTATTTTCTCTAATCTTCCTGGTATATGCGTAATATTATTAAGTGCAGTATTAATAGATTCAATGCTGGAACCAAGAGATAAAGCTGTGCCAGCTGCAGCCATCAAATTATATAAATTGTGCTGTCCAATTAGTTTAGAGTTTATTTTTATATTGCCATATCCTGATTTAATGTCTGCCGATATCCCGTTATTTTTAAAATCAATATTCTCTGCATAGATTGTTGCTTTTTTGTTTCTTATAGAGTAATTAATAACATTGTCTTTCAAAGAATTATATAATTTCAATCCAAACGGATCATCAATATTAATAACAGAATATTTGTCAGATTTTGTACTCTTGGTAAGAACTTCGGTGAACAATCTTTTTTTTGCTTCGTAATATTCATCAATGTTTTGATGATAGTCGAGATGATCCTGTGTTAGATTGGTGAATACTGCAACATCAAAATTACACGAATCTACTCTTTTTAAATCAAGTGCATGTGAAGAAACTTCCATAGCGGCATGTGTTACTCCACTGCTTTTCATTTCAAATAAAAGCTTATTTAATTCTATTGCGTCAGGAGTTGTAAGATCAGATTCAATTACTTTATTTTTATATCTATTCTCAATTGTTCCAATTACACCTGTAATTTTTCCTTCCTGCTTCCAGATTTCCTCTAGCATGTAAGATATTGATGTTTTACCATTTGTACCTGTGATACCAACAACGGTCATGTAATTTGTAGGGTTATTATAAAAATTTGAGGCTATATATGGCAGTGTATCCCTTGTGTTTTCAACTTCAACAACCGATATAATTTGATCGATCTCTGTTGTTAGTTCTTCTACCATTAAAGCCACAGCTCCATTTTTAACTGCCGAGCTCGCAAATTTATGACCGTCTATTTTCTTTCCCCTGATGGCAACAAACATATATCCCTCTTCTACCTTGTTTGAATCAATTGTTATTCCTTTAATTTCAATATTTTCGGAACCTGATATTTTTTTAATATCAACATTGTTTAATAAATTCCTTAATTTCATATATCTTGTCTTAGATTAAATTTGCATTCTGTCCCTTTCTTGATAGTTTCTCCTGCCCTCGGTGATTGCTTATATACAAAACCGCTGCCTTCGAATTCTATCTCAATCCCTTCTTTTTCGATTCCTTCTTGTTGCGCCCATCTGAGAACTTCTCTTGCGCTTTTTCCTGTCATATTTGGCATAATACTAGTTCCGTCAAAATCTTCGTTTGTTGGAATACCCATGTAGAAAAGGACTTTGTCTGCTATTGATTTAAAAATTGGCGCTGCAGCTAGACCTCCGTATGTTTCTTTTTTTGGATCTTCCAATAACACTAAAAGCGATAATCTTGGATTCTCGACCGGTGCAAAACCCATAAACGAAGATATGTATTTATCTGCATGGTAAGATCCTGTCTTGGGATTCGGGATTTGTGCTGTCCCTGTTTTTCCTGCTACTCTGTAACCTTGGATCTGAGCATTTTTACCTGTCCCGTTTTCGACAACTCCTTCCATTATTTTTGCTACTTTCTGAGCTGTATCATAGGAAATAACCCTTTTCATTACTTCTGGTTTTTTCTCTCTTATTAATTCTCCGTTTGGAGCTATAACCTGTTTGACTATATGAGGTCTCATCAAATATCCACCGTTAGCTATACTTGAAAGGGCAGCTACCATTTGTACGGCTGTTACCGATATTCCCTGTCCAAACGAAATTGTGGCTAATTCAACAGGCCCCCATTTGCTCAATTTCTGAATGCTTCCTTTTGATTCTCCGGGCAGATCAACTCCTAACTTCTGACCAAATCCGAAATTGCGCAGGTATTCATTGAGGTTTTTCTTTCCTATCGTCTCCCCAATTTTCGAAGCACAAATGTTGCTTGAAACTTCAATAGCTTTTGCCACAGTTAATAAACCATGGGGATGCGTGTCTCTTATTACTTTAGGGCCAACTTTCCTTTTTCCATTCTCACAGTGATATTTTGTATACTCGCTTGCAATTTCCTCTTCTAAAATTGCTGCTACAAGAAAGACTTTTAAAGTTGATCCGGGTTCAAATGAATACCATATAGGTAAATTCCTTCTGGTTCTATCTGAATATTTATTAAATTTATTGGGATCAAAGAATGGATATGATGCAATTGACAGAATTTCCCCGGTTTCCGGATCCATCAGCAGAGCCATACCACTTTTTGCTCTCATTCTTTTTATTCCTTTTTGAAGTTCCTGTTCAACTATGTGCTGTATCTGAGAGTCAATAGTTAGGACGATATCATTCCCTTTTGTACTTTCTACTATATCAATAGGTATATCGAGAATATGGTTTCCTTTTGCATCTCTTCTTGTGGTTATTTTTCTGGGTTTTCCCGACAAAATTCCATCAAAGTAATACTCAAGACCTTCGATTCCTTTTAGATCTATATTTGTAAAGCCAATGACCTGGCCCAGCAAATGGCTATTTGGATAAAAACGCTTGGGTTCTTCTATAAAGTTAACACCCTTGATATTTAATTTTTCAACTTTGTTTATTGTGTCATTGCCGGCAAGTCTTTTAACCCAAACAAATGATTTTTTTGAAAGTGCATATGAAAGGGCTCTTTTATATGAAATATTTAAAGGTTTATGTATTTTTTTTGCGAATAATTCAGGATTTTCTATCTCTTTGGGGTTTATATAGATAGATTTAGTGTTTAAGTTAGTAGCAAGATCTCTTTTATTTTTATCGTAAATATTTCCTCTTATTGGAAGAAGGTTGTAAGATGTGGTGTGTTGCCTTTCAGCAATTCTAAAAGCTTTGTCTCTATTTAAAACCTGAAGTTCTAGTGATTTATAACCAATAGCACAAAAAAGCCCTGTTAAGAAAAGAGTTGTCAGATATATTTTCCATCTAGTTCTTGTCTCATATCTGTTATAGGATATTTTTGTCCTGCTTTTTTTCTTCTTCATCTCCTCTTTCCTACAACGGTAACTTTATCAATAAAAACAACATCGTCGTGAGTAGGAAATTTAAAACCCATATTTCTTGCATATGGTTCTAAACGATCTAGTGATTTTAATTTCATAAGATTAGCCTTTGCTAATTGTCTTTCTTTAAGAAGCGACTGTTCTGATCTTTTGTTTTTTGATATTTCATATCCAATTTTTATCTGTTCTATTTTTATACGAACATAGCTTAATGATATGACCAAAAAAAGTGTAAATATTACAACTGTTAGTATAGAAAAACTGTTTTTTTTATTTTTCTTTTTTTTATTCATCCCATCCATCCTTTAATACTTCAATTTTTTCTCCAACTCTCATTTTTGCACTTCGTGCTCTTGGGTTTTCAATTATCTCACTTTCCTGGGGTCTGATCGGAGATTTGTTTATTATTTTAAAGTTTGGAATATTCCCGCAACTGCAAATCGGTAAGTCTGGTGGACAAATGCAGGGAGAATGAAATTTTTTAAAAGTTTTCTTTATGATTCTATCTTCTAAAGAATGGAAAGATATTATCACAATTCTTCCACCTGGCTTTAATATCTTTATAGCTTTTTCAATAAAAATTTTAAGATTCTCAAGTTCATTATTTATAGCGATTCTTAAAGCCTGAAATGTTTTAGTTGCTGGATGTATACGTTTTGGATGGAATTTTTTTGGTATGGAATTGGAAACCAGTGCTGCAAGTTCGGAGGATGTCTGTATTGGTTTGCTCACCCTGTTTTTAATGATTGATTTCGAGATATTTCTCGAGAACCTTTCTTCGCCATATATTTTGAAGATATTTTCTAACTCACTTTGATCCATCTCATTAACAAGATCGTAAGCCGTGAATTGCAATGATGCATCCATTCTCATATCAAGAGGCTCATTTTTATTGAAGCTAAACCCTTTTCCACTATGATCAAGTTGAAAAGAAGATAAACCGAGATCAGCAATAATACCATTAACCTTTTTTATATTAAGATCACTAATCGTATTATCTATATTTATATAATTTTTGTTTACAAATACTATATTATCTTGATACTCTGCCAATCTCTCCCTAGCAACATTAAGAGCATTCTCGTCAACATCCATTCCAATTATTTTAGCGTTATTATTACAGGCCTCGATAAGGGACTTAGTATGTCCCCCGAGACCCATAGTCGCATCTATGTATACCCCATCCTCCATGGGGCATAGATACTTAATACTTTCTTCGAGTAGAACCGGTTTATGTAAATTATCTATGTTTATTTCAGCAAATTTTTGCATTTTATAGTCCATGTTCTGCTAAAATATCACGGCTCCTTTTAAATTCTTCGAATGCTTTAATTGATTCTTCCTGCTCCCAAATATCTTTAGACCAGATTTCAAATTTTGTTAGCATTCCGATCAATACGACTTCCTTATCTATTTTGGCATATCCTCTTAAGGATTGAGGGATAAGAACTCTTCCCTGGCCGTCAATAGGGCAATCAACTGCTCCACCCATCAGATATCTTAGAAAATTTATTACATCATCCCTGAATTGGGGCAGTTCCGAAACCTTATTTTCTATTACATTCCATTCTTTTACCGGATAAGCTACCAAGCATTTATCAAAGTTCGTAATGATAAATGTTTCATCACCGTATTTATCCCTGCATACCTCTCTGAACTTTGAGGGAATGCTGACTCTACCGGTGTTAGTCATGGTGTGTTCATATCTTCCACGAAACATAATTAACCATATCCTGCCAAAATATGCCAAATAATGTATTTTTATGCCAGTTCTCTACAATTTATAAAAATTTGGTTAAAATGTCAAGTAAGATTTTGAAATTATTAGATTTTCTAACTATAATTTAAAGGAAAAATTACTTTGTTTTCAGAGATATTATCCTGATAGAATTTCAGTATTATTTAACAAAAAATGAAATTAATCCTAAATATTCATTTATTATTAATAAATTAAATCTATTTTCATTTTAAAACTAAAAATTACAATCTATGCATGTAATCTGTTATTTTTGTTAATTCCATGTACACGCTCTATATAAGATTAAAAGAAAAAAAAGCAGTAATGTATTGCTTCAATCAATTCTGGGGACCTATTCTCATTTGATGTGGGTCAGAATGGAAATTCCGGAAAAATTGATAGTCAGGGTAGTTTCGACTCCTGAATTAATTGAAGAAACAAAAAAAGTTTTAGAATCTTTGAAAGAGGAAATAGAATTTGAGTTCGTAAATCATCCTGAAGATTAATAATAATCTGAGATCATGAATGTAAACAGCGGCTATAGAAACAAGTGGGGTTTAGTTAGTTTTTTAACATTACTAAGCAGAATAGTTGGTTATTTCAGAGATGTTATTGTTGCTTATTTGTTTGGTGCGGGTATACAGACTGACGCATTTTATGTGGCTTTTAGAATACCAAATATTTTAAGAAGACTTTTTGCCGAGGGTTCTTTAACGGTTGCTTTTATACCTATTTTTACCGAGTATCTCGAACTTAAAGATGAGAAGGAGGCCAAAAAGGCCCTCTATTCGATTTTTTCCGTTCTATTGTTAATTTTGATTTTATTGACAGTTTTAGGGGTTATTTTTGCCCCCTATGTAATAAAACTCTATGCATATGGTTTCGATGAAATTACTTTTAGTACTGCAGTAAAGCTAAATAGAATAATGTTTCCATATATTCTATTTATATCGCTTACGGCGCTTGCCATGGGTGTATTAAATTCTGTTAAACATTTTTTTGCTCCTGCTTTCTCACCTGTTCTGTTCAATATATCAATGATTATTTGTGCTTTGCTTTTATATTCACATTTTGATTTGCCAATCATCTCACTTGCGATAGGAGTCATAATTGGTGGAATTTGCCAATTGTCCTTAAATTTATATTTTCTGAAAAAAAAAGGATTTATCTTCAAGTTTACGAAAGTTTTTAAACACGAAGCAGTTAGAAGAGTTGGCATGCTAATGGCACCCCAACTTTTTGGTATAGCTGTGTATAACATAAATATATTAGTTAATACTCAATTCGCATCATTCATGCCTACGGGAACTGTCTCGTACTTATATTTTTCCGAAAGATTAATTGAGTTTCCACTTGGTATAATAGCGGTTTCTATAGCCACGGTGATGCTCCCAGCGTTATCTTCTGATGCGACTATTAAGAATTTTGAAAACTTTAAGGACAAGTATTATGAATCCCTGAGGTTAATGCTCTATATCATGATTCCCGCGATGGTTGGTTTAATAGTTTTAAGAGTTCCAATATGCAATATCCTGTATCAACATGGAGAATTTGACTATATAGCTGTTATAAAAACCTCCCAGGCTTTATTTGGTTATGGAATTGGTTTATGGGCAATTGGCGGTATAAGGATTACGGTTCCCGCTTTCTATGCTCTTCAAGATACTAAAACACCCGTTTTTATTGCCTTTATTGCTTTTATCGTAAATACAATTTCAGCATATGTTCTGGGTTTTGTTTTTGAACTAAATCACTTGGGTTTAGCAATTGCAAGTTCTATTTCCTCTACATTGAATTTCTTATTACTACTTTACTTTCTGGACAATCGATTAAGTAATTTAATCAATCATGAATTATTAAGTTATATATTAAAAATTACTGCTGTCTCAGTGTTCATGGGAATTATTGTTATGAAGATTGCAAGTTTACATGCATGGACTCAATCAGAATTATCATTATATAAAGTTGTAATAATATTGTCTTCTATATTAATTGGAGCTGTATTCTTTTTTATAGCCTCCAGGCTATTATCTATTAAGGAACTTGACTCGTTAGTGGCTATTTTAAAAAGGAGAAAATACTAATTATTATAAAAATTTTTTTATACAATTATCATTCGATATTTTATTGTTGTATAATAAACATTATTCCGTTTAGAATTTCCGATTGTATATAAGTTATTCTTAAAACTTTAAATTAGTAATTTTCTTGATGAAATTGATATAAAAATTTGTGTAGTGTTTAATCAGAAGTAAATTATAAATAATGATCAAACCAAATTCATATAATCTTTCTGAACTTGAGCGCCTTGAAAAAAAATATGAGAACCAGATAAAGCTTTTTCCTGAATCAAATTCATTTGTTCTACTTGCTGAAATTCTTCTTAAACAAAACAAGATTGAAAAAGCCATCGGGGTGTTAATAAGAGGATTGGTTAACAATAATGAGAATATTACTGCCCGTTTTCTTTTAGCTAAACTGTATTATCAAACATGGAAAATAGATCTTGCTAAAAAAGAATTAAAAAAAGTTATATCTCTCTCGCCTGACAATTACGCATCCACCAAATTATTAATTGAAATATATAAAAGTGATAAAGAGTATGATAAAGCTATTGAAGTTGCTAAAAACCTCACAATCTATTATGAAAATGATGATTACCTTATAAACGAAATTGCCGAGTTGAAAAATCTTGCAGATTTTTATAATAGAGATCAGTTGAGATTAAAATATAAAAAGAAAGATAGTGAATCAATTAAAACTGCTAATGATGATGATAATAATGGTATTTATGAAAATGAAACTGTTGTGGATCTGTATATATCACAGGGGTTGTATAAAGATGCTTTAAAAATATTAAATATGTTAATTATTAAAGAACCAGCTAATCTAGATTACCAAGAGAAACATCACAAGGTAATGAAATATCTCGAGAGATTAAAAAACACATAGTTTATATTTTTTTTTGCAGAGGTTTATATGAAAATATTAGTAATACACGGCCCGAATTTAAATTTTCTTGGCAAGAGAGAGCCAGAAATATATGGTAATACAAATTTGGATGATTTAAATTCATTTATATTGTCAAATGCAAAAGATATTAATTCTGATATAGATGTTACTTTCTTTCAGTCCAATTCAGAGGGGGAAATTGTTTCAGAAATTCAAAATGCATTTGAAAATTATGATGGAATAATTATAAATCCTGCTGCATACACTCACACTAGTGTGGCTATTAGGGATGCTGTGTTATCAACAGGGATACCGGTTGTGGAAGTTCATATATCAAACATTTATAAAAGAGAAGATTTTAGGCAGAAATCTTATGTATCAGGTGTTTCAGTTGGTGTTATATCAGGATTTGGTAAAGACAGTTATATATTAGGGCTTAGAGGGTTAATTTCATATTTGGAAAATAAATAATTCCGTCTGACTATTACAATCTAGATAATTCAATGACAAAAAAGAAATGGGTAGTTTCTAAAAAAAATTCTAAATTAAGTAAGACAATATCAGACAAATTAAATATTTCACCTGTCACAGCTCAGGTGCTGATTAACAGGGGAATTAAATCTGCTGTGGAAGCTGAAGGTTTTTTGAATCCGTCATTGTTTGATCTTCCCTCTCCATTTCTTATGAAAGACATGCAAAGAGCCGTAGACAGGCTTAAACAAGCCATATTAGAAAATGAGCTTGTTGCAGTTTATGGAGATTACGATGTGGACGGAGTTACCGGTACGTCTCTTTTATATAATTTTCTAAAATTCCTTGATTGTAATGTTATATATTACAATCCGGACAGGTTCAAAGAAGGCTATGGTATTAATATAGAAGCGATAAATTTTTTAAATAATCAAAATGTGAAGCTAATTGTTTCAGTCGATTGCGGTATTACTGCTGTAGATGAAATTGAAGAAGCAAAAAAGTTTGGTATAGATTTTATAATCACAGACCACCACAGACCACCAAAAGTTCTTCCAAATGCTACTGCTATATTGAATCCGCATCAAGTTGGCTGTGATTATCCAGGAAAAGAGATTGCCGGGGTTAGTGTTGTTTTTAATTTGTCGATAGCTCTTAGAAGAACATTGAGAGAAGAAGGTTTTTTTAAAGAGAGTGAGCCGAATCTAGGGGATTATCTCGATTTAGTCGCACTTGGTACTGTTGCGGATTGTGCACCTCTTTTGAACATAAACCGAATTGTTGTGAAAGAAGGATTAAAAAGAATGGAAAATCCCAGACGCGAAGGCTTAAAAGCCTTAAAGCAGGTAAGCGGAATTAAAGGAAAAGTAACTTCATATGATTTAGGATTTAAATTAGGACCGAGAATTAATGCAATGGGAAGGCTAAGCTCTGCGAGTGAAGCAGTTAAACTTTTTGTTTCTGACCAACCTGACCAAGTTTTATACCTTGCGGAGATCCTGAATGAGGAGAATTCCAACAGACAGAGTATAGAAAAACAAATTATGGAAGAAGCTATTAATATGATAGATTCAAATCCTGAATTATTAGAATCTAATTCTTTGGTATTATCCTCAGAAGATTGGCACCAGGGTGTGATTGGAATTGTAGCTTCGAGAATTGTTGAACTTTATAATAAACCTGCATTTTTAATTGCGGTTGATGAAAATGGTGTCGGAAAAGGTTCGGGCAGGAGTGTTAAAGGTATAGATCTTTATAAGATTTTATCTGAATCTTCTGAGCTTTTTCATAATTTTGGTGGTCATGAACAAGCAGCTGGTATTACTATAAATAAAGAATTCATTGATGAATTCAGAAATAAATTATCAAGCAATATCGATTCTATTGACAGACATTATGAAATTGAGATAAATATTGATTCCATTTTAGATTTTGATGATTTAAATGATGAGCTGGTAAGTGAACTTCAAATATTATCACCGTATGGAATTGGAAATCCCATGCCCACATTCATGACTGAATCAGTTGAAGTTCTATCTCAAAAAGTTTTTAAAGATAAGCATATAAATTTTAAAGTCAGGAAAAGCGGTAAAGTTTTTGATGCTATGTGGTTTAACGTAAGTAAAGTTGTAGATCTGCCTAAAAATATTAATATTGCATTTACTCCAGAGTTTAATGACTGGAATGGAAAAAAAGATATTAGATTGACAATTAAAGATGCTAATTATAATTAATTGTAATTAAAACAAATATATTTAAAAAACCAAGGAGATTATCATGGATGTAAAAAAACAACTGCCTAAACTTAATATTCTATATCCTTTAGCTATTGTTTTTATAATATTTTTTGTAACAAGTGGTTTTGTTATTGTTGATAGTGGGCATGTGGGGGTTGTTAGAACCCTGGGTGCTGTTCAGCCAAAAGCTTTAAGTGAAGGGTTTCATTTAAAAAAGCCTATATTAGATAAAGTTGAACAAATTGATATACGATTAACAAAAGCTAATGCTAAAGCTGCTTCAGCTTCAAAAGACCTGCAAACGGTAAAAACACAGGTAACTTTGCAGTATTCGATAACTGGACCTATAGCACCTGAAACGTATCAGAAAATAGGAAAAAGAAATGTTGTCTCTACAACTCTGATAGAGCCTGCAATTCAGGAATCGGTGAAGGCTATTACTGCGAAATATACTGCTGAACAGCTTGTAACAAAGAGAGCCGAAGTTAAGGTAGAAATTCAAAATGCTATTGACAAATTTATTACAGTAACATTAAAAGAAAAAGGTATAGCTAAAAACGCTGTTAAAATTGCAAACGTTGCCATTACTGATTTTGATTTCTCGGATGAGTTTAACAAGGCTATTGAGTTAAAGGTTAAAGCAGAGCAGGAAGCATTACAGGCCAAGAACGAAAAAATAAGAAGAGTTACACAAGCGGAAGCTGCGGCTGCCGAAAAAAAGCTGGCTGCTGAAGCTGAAGCTTATCTAATTGAAATAGAATCCAAATCAAGAGCTGATGCTATAGAAAGGGAAGCCAAAGCTTTAAAAAGCAATCCTTTACTCGTTCAGTTAAGGTTAGCAGAAAAATGGGATGGTAAATTGCCAAAATTTTCAGGTAGTAATGGCGTACCTCTGTTTAATATTGATTCTTTATTAAAGGATTAAGGATAATAGGAAAATAATATGTACCCTACGATTTTTAAATATGGAGACATAGTTGTTTCATCATATTCGGTGATGGTTTTGATTGCTTACTTTGTTGGATACAAAGTTTTTGAGCATGAAGTTGTTAGAAGGGGGCATGATGAAAAAGTTGCTGATATATCATTAATAGCTGTTTTAATTGGTGGATTGGGAGGAGCAAAGCTGCTATTTTTATACCAGCATGCAACCTTGAGCAATCTGGTTGATGAACCAGCAAGATATTTGGCTTCGGGCTATTCTTCCTTAGGAGGTCTTTTTGGCTCAATCATCCTTTTGCTGGTTGTTTCAAGAATTAAAAAAATTAATTACTGGACAATTCTTGATATGGCTTGTCCTGCATTATTGATAGGTTATGCAATTGGAAGAATTGGCTGTTTTCTCGTTGGAGATGATTATGGGATTCCAACGAATCTGCCATGGGGGATATCTTTTCCCCAGGGTTCACCACCTACATTAGTTCCTGTGCACCCAACTCAAGTTTATGACACAATTCTAATTTCGATCTTGTTTATATTCATATGGAAGATCAGAAAGTATAATCAAACACCTGGTTGGCTGGCTTCTATAGGATTTATTATTCTTGGAACTCAAAGATTTCTTGTAGAATTTATTAGAACAACTACTCCAAGTTTTTTGGGTGAGATTACTCAAGCTCAACTATTTTGTTTATTGTTGATATTTATATTTTTAATTAAGCTTGTTACTATATCTTTGAATTCTAGCAAAAAACTGGAACAAGAGCACAATTATTAATAATGAGAATCTTAATTATTGGTGGCGGGCAAGTAGGTTTATTCATAGCAAGACAGCTCTCAGAACAGCATGAGATTGTTATAATAGAAAACAGTAAAGATAATGCTGATAAGATAAAAAATAAGTACGATGTTCTAACAATTATAGGTAATGGTGATGATCCATCTGTACTCAGAGAGGCTGAGATAGAGAAAGCGGAAGTTCTTCTTGCTGTCAGTGGAGATGACAGAACAAATATACTCGCATCTATAATTGGGCATTCTATTGGCATAAAAAAAATTATAATGAGAATCAGAAGTCCTCATTATCTTGATTATCCGCAATTATTGAACGAACCTGAAATTTCAGTCATAAATCCGGGAAATATTATTTCTGATAAAATTTACAGCTTAATAACTGCACCATTTGCATGGAGGACAGAATCTTTTGCAGAAGGAAAAATTGAACTTTTCAAACTGAGGGTAGAAGATCAGACTCCAATAGTGAATATGAAACTGAAAGACCTGGGTCCAGCAGAAGCATGGATTTTTGTTGGAATATCCAGGGGTGGCAAAATCCAAATTCCGACTGGTGAAACAAGACTGCATGCCGGAGATTATGTTTTTGCGCTTGGTGTCCCTTCAGTTTTAAAAAAGCTAAAAGAAATGTTTAATTTAAAGTTTGAGAAGATTCACAGTGCAATTATTGTGGGTGCAGGCAGATTAGGAAAGATTGTGGCGAATAGATTATATGATGAAGGTATTTCTGTGAAAATTATAGAAACTGATCCGGAAAGAGCAAAATTTGCTGCTGAAGAAATGCCTGGTGTTACTGTATATAACGGGGATGCTACAAATTCTGAGACTTTAAATGAAGTGGGTGTGGATTCTGCTGATTACCTGTTTGCTCTAACAGGCAATGATGAAGAAAATGTGCTTAGTGCATTACTTGCTAAAAACTTGGGCATTAAGTGGTCTACTGTTCTTTACACTAATCCCGATTATATAGATGTATTAGAAGCTATTGGTGTTGATAGGGCTATCAGCGTTAGAATGGCAATTGCAAACGAAGTTTTAAGTTTGCTTCATATTGGTGGAGTTGCACATGTTGCGCTTCTCGAAGAAGGGAGAGGAGAAGTACTTGAGTTTGATGTAAATGAGAATACTGAGATACTAGGTGTTCAACTCGCTGATGCTAATTTACCTGATGAGGCGGTTATTGGGTTTTGTATAAGAGGAGAAGAAATAATTATTCCAAGAGGTGATTTTGTTGCCCAGTCTGGTGATAGGTTAATTGTTTTTGCTTTACCTAATGCTGTTAGAAAAATTGAGAAGATTTTGGGATAATAAATCGGTCGGGTATTTGTTAATAAATAAATTGGAATTATTGTCTTACTGAGATAATTTTTAGTTTTTTTTCATCTGTTTTAATAAAGGATCATCATTTAGACTTTTATTGTCATTATGGTAGTATTCAATCACAAATTTGATCTTTGCTCAAAATTACCTTTAGAAATAATCTTTTAAATTAACAAGCTATTAATATTGATGATATTATGGAAATAATAAAAAATCCAACAAGTTCAAATGGGTTGCTTAAATCATCGGGAATAGGAAATTTTGATGGCGTGCATCTTGGTCATAAAAAGATAATTCAGACTATTAAGGATTATTCCTCTACGCATGGAACCAAATCTGCGATTATTACATTTGATCCCCATCCTCAAAAAGTTCTTGGGAAAAGGGATATTTCATTAATATACCCATTTGAGCAAAAGGTTAAGCTGCTGAAGAAAGAGGGTATTGACTATCTGATTTGCCTGAGTTTTACCGAAGAGCTATCAAAGTTAAGTGCAGAAGAATTTATTAAAAATATTCTTGTTGATTTGTTAAGAATAAAAAATATTGTGGTTGGTCCGGGTTTTACCTTCGGGAACCAAAGAAAAGGGAATATTGATTTACTTAAATCTAAGGGAATTGAATACGACTTTAAAACTATTGTTGTTGAACCTGCTTATCATAATAACCTTGTGGTCAGTAGTACTCTTATTAGAAACTACATTGAAGAAGGTGCAATAGAAAAAGCAAATGATCTATTTGGATCAGACTATTTTATTGAAGGTGTAGTTGTTGAAGGAGAAAAAAGAGGTAGAGAGATAGGTTTTCCAACTGTAAATCTTAAAACAAACTGGGAATTACTTCCAAAAAACGGCGTGTATGCAACTTATGTGAATCTGGATAATAAAATCCACCAAAGTATAACTAATATTGGTTTCAGACCCACATTTGGGGAAAACCAACTGTTAATCGAGACCCATATATTTGATTATAGTAATGATTTATACGGAAAGAGTATAAAAGTGAATTTTGTTAAAAGATTAAGGGATGAAAAGAAATTTGATGCTGTTGATTCGCTTGTAAGACAGATTCATAATGATGTTAACAACGTAAAAGAAATCCTTAAAGTGCATTCAATAGGGAATTAAAGATTGAATATAAAGGCAACAACAAAAATTTATGGAATTTTTGGCCATCCAGTCTCCCATAGTCTATCCCCGGTTATGCATAACAGTGCATTTGAAGAACTAGGTCTTGATTGTGTATACGTTGCACTTGATATTGATCCGGCCAATGTTTCTCACGCTGTTGAATCAATAAGGTTTTTAAACCTCTATGGTATCAATGTTACTATTCCTCATAAACAAGCGGTCATACCTTATCTGGATGAAATCAGTGATGAAGCAAGATTAATTGGTGCAGTCAACACTATAAAAAATGAAAAAGGAGTCCTTAGGGGATTTAATACTGATGTTGGCGGAGTGCTTCGTGCCATGAAAGAAAATGTTAATTATTCTCCTGAAGGAACAACAGCTCTTCTTGTGGGTGCGGGTGGTGCAGCCAGAGCTGTTATATGCGGGCTTTGTTTAAATAATGCAAAAAAAATATATTTGGTAAACAGAACGTTGGAAAAAGCTGAAAATCTTTCAAGCGAATTTTTAAACAATTTTAGTAGTATAGAAATCATCCCGATTGAATTAAATGATTCTGCTTCTGTTGCACAAGCACTTAAATATTCGGACATTTTAATTAATTCAAGTTCAGCGGGTATGGAAAATAATAATCCTTTGGACTTACCCATTGAAAAATTAAACAAGGACTCTGTTGTTTATGATCTTGTTTATAAACCTATGATTACACCTTTAGTTGAGGCTGCAAGGGAGCATGGATATAAGGCTGAATCTGGTTTAAGTATGCTCTTATACCAAGGGGTTGAGGCTTTTGAGATCTGGACGGGAAAGGATGCACCAGTTGAAATAATGAGGGAAGCACTTCTTATGTATCAATAACTCTAAATCCACTTTCAATATTAGATAAGATCTACAAGCAAGTGACCTAATCTTACATTTTGCGCGACTAAAAGTAAGATTATGTGCCAATGTTCAAATACATCTATTGTGTATAATATTTTAATTAAAGTTCAGGAGTAAAAAAATGAAAGTAACAAGTCCTGCGGGGGATTTTGAAATAACTGTTAGTGATTCAACCGTTGAAGATGATCACATCGTTATCATTGGTCAAATGGGTGTTTGGGATTCTAAAATACATATGAAACCATCTGATTTATGGAGCTTTTCCAAGGTAATATTAAAACCACAGATTATTTTATTTCTAATAAAACAAACGTTTAAAAGTTTGTTTAAGTAATTTATATTCTCCTTGAATTAAAAACCTTTTTTTACAAAACACAAAGCGATTTAGAGATTGATCTGAATATTCTTTTAGTACATCTGAATAGTTTGAATTTCTTGCTGGTCGGTTTTAAACTCTGAGGTGAAATGAAATTCAACTTCGGGATAATTTTCCTGCCTGTTTCTCAAAGCCCAAGCACTATCTGCCATAAAAACAAGCTGATCGTCTTTATCTTTAGTAATATAACGGTTGTTTGAACTTACAAACTTTTCTATTGCTTCTGGATTTTTTGAAGTTATCCAACACGCTTTAAAGTAATTCAGTGTTTGAAATGAACAGGACGCACCGTATTCGTTTAATAATCTAAACTGTATAACTTCAAACTGAAGTTCGCCAACAGTGCCAATTATTTTTGTGTTGCCAAGATCCTGAATAAATAGCTGTGCAACACCTTCATCAGTAAGCTGGCTAATCCCTTTTTCAAGTTGCTTTGATTTCAGAGGATCATTGTTGATCAGCTTTTTGAAAATTTCAGGTGAGAAATCAGGGATCCCCTTAAAATTTATCAGCTCCCCTTCTGATAGTGTGTCTCCAATCTTAAAGTTGCCTGTGTCATAAAGTCCTACGACATCTCCGGGGAATGCCTCATCAATTATGTTTTTATCATTAGCCATAAAGCTTGTGGGATTTGAAAATCTGAGTTTTTTATCAAGACGTGTATGTTGATAAAATTTATTTCTTTCAAATTTTCCGGAAACAATTCTGCAAAAAGCTACTCTGTCTCTGTGATTAGGGTCTAAATTAGCATGGATTTTAAAAATAAATCCGGTGAATTTTTTTTCATATGGATCTATTTTCCTTTTGTCTGTAAGTCTGGGTTTTGGTTCATGAGCTATTCTTACAAATGTGTTTAATAGTTCCTGTACTCCGAAGTTATTTATTGCACTGCCGAAGAATACAGGTGCAAGTAAACCTTCTTTATACAAGTTTTCATCGTAACCTTCGTAAATCCCACTAATTAGTTCCACATCTTCTCTTAGTTTATCCGCATCGGATTCCCCTATCTTTTCATTCAACATTGTATCGCTAAGGTCTGAAATAGAGACAGCATTGTTGTGAACTTTGGTTTTTTCGGATGAAAAGAGCTGAAGATTATTTTCATGAATATTATAAATACCTTTAAATCCCATACCCATACTTATCGGCCAAGTGAGAGGAGTTATATTGATGTTTAACTCTTTTTCCATTTCGTCAAGAAGCTCGTAAGGGTCTTTTCCTTCCCGGTCCAGTTTGTTTATGAATATTATTACAGGAGTGTTACGCATCCTGCATACTTCCATCAGTTTTCTGGTTTGTTCTTCAACACCTTTTACGCTATCTATAACGAGAATAACACTATCAACAGCAGTTAGTGTTCTGTAAGTATCTTCCGCGAAGTCTTTATGTCCTGGAGTATCAAGAATATTAATTTTATAGTTGTCATATTCAAAACCCATAACGGATGTTGCAACCGAGATTCCACGCTGTCTTTCGATTTCCATGAAGTCGGAAGTGGCAGTCTTTTTAATTTTATTGCTTTTAACCGCGCCTGCTGTTTGAATTGCACCACCGAATAAAAGCAATTTCTCAGTGAGCGTGGTTTTCCCAGCATCAGGGTGGCTGATTATGCCAAATGTTCTTCTTTTACTTATTTGTTCTTCAAAATTCATTTTATTAAGCAGATCAGTTTACTGAAATATTTGAATAAATCGAGGGAAAAGTATTAACATTGGAATTTAATAGTAATTAATATGATAATAGTTAAATCTATAGAAAAAATATATTTTGCTGAGTTTATAATTTTCTACGGGGTTTTATTTGTCTACGAAATCAAATCGTACTTTATTAAGAACATCCATATTTACAGTGATTTCTTTAATTGCTTTTGCAGCAAATTCCGTAATCTGTCGATTAGCTCTGGATGAAAAAACAATTGACGCATCGAGCTACACTTCATTCAGGTTATTGTCAGGGGCTATTGTACTTTTATTAATATTACATAGCAATAAAAAAACTGTTTCTACTGATGCTAAAGGCAGTTGGATATCAACATTAATGTTATTTCTTTATGCTGCTTCTTTTTCTTTTGCCTATATCACTTTAGACACAGGAACAGGTGCACTAATTTTGTTTGGTGCTGTACAGATATCTATGATACTTTCATCATTATTATCAGGAAACAGACTGCATCTAACTGAGTGGTTTGGAGTAAGTATAGCCTTTTTTGGTTTTGTATACCTGATATTACCCGGAGTAAAAACACCAACTCTCACAGGTTTTATATTAATGACAATAGCTGGTGTATCTTGGGGAATTTATACGCTAAGGGGTAAAAATTCTATAAATCCACTTGCAGATACCACTTATAATTTCACTCGTTCAATACCATTGGTTCTGATCTTATTGCTATTTACGCTAAAAATTTCACATCTCTCCTTATATGGTGTGATTCTGTCGATTTTATCAGGTGGCATAGCCTCAGGAATTGGATACACAATATGGTATTTAGCTCTTGGTGGATTATCAGCGACTCAAGCGGCTGTTGTTCAGTTATTTGTTCCAGTTTTAGCTGCAATTGGTGGTGTTATATTTGTTTCAGAACAAATTACATTAAGGTTATCTATATCAGCATTATTTATATTAGGAGGGATATTTTTAGTAATTTTGGGCAGGTATTATTTTGTAACATTAAAATCAAATTAATAAAATATCTTAGTTTTTATTCGTTCAGGGAGAATAGCTATATGGATCAAAAAAATGATGTTTGGCCAAACGGTATGCCCGAGGTCGGGCAAACTGCACGTCGATCCAGAAAAGTAACAGAAGATGATATCAAATTATTTACCAAAATAAGTGGTGATCAGAATCCACTACATTATGATGAAGATGCCGCCAAGATTACATCATTTGGTGGTATTATTGTTCAAGGTGGAGTTACAAGCGCAATTTTAAATGCAGTAGTAGCAGAAGAACTGCCTGGACCTGGCACTGTTTTCCTAAAAGTAGTCTGGAACTTTAGGGCACCTGTAAAGCCTGGAGATACTATCACTGGTGAAGTAAAAGTAACTAATGTAAGAGAAGATAAGCCCATCACAGAACTTGATACCAGAGTTGTGACACAGGACGGTATTCTTGTTCTTGAGGGTCATGCTATTTGCTATACAATGCCACTTCTACATTAAAATTTTTGATTATCCGAAAGGATCTTCTAATTCCGGGTGCCAGTTTTTAAAGTGGTTTTTATGTGCTTCGGTATATGCACCAGGCGGATAATATAAATCATAAAAATCAAGATCAAGATGATGAGCTTGCACCATAAATCTTAAGAACATCGGATCGGAAAAAGCCGGAAATCTTCCGTATGTATCATAAATGTAATTACAAATGTCCTTTACAACCTGAATCTCATCTTTACTTGGTCTTTCTACTTCTCCAAGAACTCCCGTAGGATCTTTATAGGGGAGCTTATGTGATTCCCAATTAGTCCATTTGGCATCATTGAATGCTTCTACTGCTTCTCCCATATCTTTATAATATGGTGGGCAGTAAGACTGAAAAAGACCGTCCCTTCCGACTGCTACAGGATTTGGATTTCCAGTATCACCACTTATTTCAGGACTTACAAACCTGAATCCCAGCCCTCTGTTAAAAGGAGTACCACCGAGCATAAACATGCTGGCAAAGCCGCTGAATAACCAACCTCCAAGTCCCATGGTCTGAAGCGATAAAACCATATTTTGTCCCATGAATGCTTGCTCAGCTATATATCCGTTTGCGAATCTGAGTTCGGCTTCTACAAGAGGCATTCTTTTTCCCGTATCTAAAAAACCGTTATCAATCCATTTTTGTGTTCCAGGTGGTCTGAGTTTATGAAGCTCATCAACGAAATTAAACCTGTGGTCGTGCCTCATGTAAAAGAAAAAAAGATTTATGATACATGCTGAAAGATCAGTTACAGGCATAAATACCGTTGTTCCTGGTTTATTCACATTCCAAAGATTGTGGGCTGCAATACCGGGTGGATTTGATGGCAAGTCGGCTCTACCATCCTGAAGTTTAATTCTTGATTCTTTAAACAGCTCTAATATTCTATCAATCCTTTGAGTACGTGTCATCTTTTCGAGGCCTTCAAAATCATCCGCTTTCTTGTCGTGCATTTTGATCATATAGAGACCGTCGTCATTTGTGTAAAAAAGTTCTGTTCTGTGAACATCCCCAAGAGCCGGGATTGTTTTGCTTGTAAACTGCATTTCTAGATCAAGCCCGACGTGGGGAGGAAAATCAGATAAGTTGATATTCTTAATTCCAAGTCCTGTCCATACTAAAATTGCTTCTTCAAGTTCTGAAAGAGGAACTGGTTTGTGTTTTGATTTGTACTGGAGCGGTCCTTTGTCTATCTCCATTCCAAGGCCAAATCGCCTCGATCTTCTCTGAAATACCGCATCATAAAAATTATAGTTAATTGCCTGATCTAGTCCTGGGGGATATTTGCTCATAGTTATTTTTCCTTTTGTATATTAGAGTTCATATTTTAGCAAAAACATTGCATTCAATCAAAATTACTTACTTTGAGAGTTTATTTCTTCAACTAACTTTATATATTCTTTTTCAGTAAACAGATAGTCTACACTTTCTATCCTGTCCAAAAATAATACTCCATTTAGGTGGTCATATTCATGTTGAAATATTCTAGCGGGAAAATCCTCAAAAACTTCTTTTACCTCTTTCCCTTTTCTATTGATATAATTTACTTCAATCGATTTATGCCTTGGCACTAAACCTCTTAGTCCTGGAATGCTCAGGCAACCTTCCCAATCAATTTCAATTTCATCAGATACTGAGGTAATCTCTGGATTAATTATAGCAATTGGTTCCATTTCTGGTGCATCTGGATACCTTGGGTTTGAGTTTGAATGCATTATAAAAACTTTGTGCCTAGACGAAACCTGAGGGGCAGCAATCCCCACTCCATTAGCTTCTTTCATAGTTAACATCATATCATCAATTAAAGTTTGTATATGTTTATCTTTGGGATTATCTACTATCTGTGTTTCTTCTCTTAGTATTCTGTTCCCAAGTTCTGTTATTTCTAAAATTTTTGCCATAATTCTATATTTAAAATATTAATAGTTTATATAGAATTTAAAAAGATTAACTAAAAGAAAATAAAGTCAAGATTTATGTCCACATTCAAGCTCCCTGATAGATTGAGTAAATTCTCATCCAGAATATCTATTGTCGATGATTTTGGTGAATATACCTATGAACAACTTGAAATAAGATCGAGATTTATAGCTTCGAATCTTCTTAACAATACTATGGATCTTAAAGAAAAAAGGGTTGCTTTTATAATTCCATCTTCCTTTGACTATGTTGCGGTAAAGTTGGGCATATGGTTAGCCGGTGGTATTTCCGTTCCTCTTTGCGTTACTCATCCCGAAAGAGAATTAGATTATGTGATCTCAGACAGTCAGTCCGAGGTTGTTATATACCATAAAGATTATTTGAATAATATCGATGCTTTAATGAAGAGCAACAATGTTAAGTTTGTAGAAATTGGTGAATTGTTGGAGAAAAATGAAAAAGTGCTGCCCGATGTTTTTGATGAAAGAAGGGCAATGATATTATACACAAGTGGTACAACCAGCAAACCGAAAGGAGTTGTTTCTACTCATAAAAATATAGAATCCCAGATTATTTCATTGGTAGGTGCCTGGAAATGGTCTATGGATGATTACATCTTAAATGTTTTACCTCTTCATCATCTTCACGGGATATTAAACATATTGTTATGTTCGTTATGGACTGGTGCTAAATGTAAGCTTAAATCCAGGTTTGATGCACAGTACGTATGGAATAGTTTTATTAACGATGATTTAACAATATTCATGGGTGTTCCGACAATTTACTCCAAGCTTATAGATTATTGGGAAAAAAGTGGTGAAGCAGATCGAAATATAATGAGCAGATCTTGTTCCAAATTTAGACTGATGGTTTCCGGTTCTGCGTCATTACCAGTGAATATTCTTGAAAAATGGAAAAATATTAGCGGTCATATTCTTCTTGAAAGATACGGAATGACAGAAGTAGGAATGGCGCTTTCCAATTCATATTCTGGCGAAAGATTTCCTGGATATGTCGGTTATCCATTACCCGGTGTTAATGTTGAAATATTTGATGATGATAATGAAATTGTAAACTTTGATGTGCAGGGAGAGATAAGGATTAAAGGTGATAATGTCTTTCTTGAATACTGGAATAAACCACAATACACAAAGGATTCATTTTATAATGGATGGTTCAAAACAGGTGATATTGCTATCAGAAATGATAGGGGTGTTTATAAAATATTGGGAAGAAGTTCTGTGGATATAATAAAATCAGGTGGTTATAAGATTTCTGCAATAGAAATTGAAGAAATTTTAAGAGAATTTCCCGGGATAAAAGAGTGTGCTGTGGTTGGTATTGAAGATAAAACTTGGGGCGAGAAAATCGGCGCTGTAGTGGTATTAAAAAGTGATAATATATTTAATATTAATCAACTGAGAGAATGGGCAAAAGATAAAATAGCGAACTATAAATTGCCAACTTTGCTGAGAGTGGAAAATTCTCTTCCCAGGAATGTAATGGGTAAGGTGGATAAAATTAAAGTTAAAGAACTTTTTAAATAGTGTTCATCAATTTTCAATAATTTATATATATAAAAACTTGCTAAAGTTCATTAAAGGGCTAACTTATTAATACAGGCTAATTAAATGAAGAAGATTAACTACAATCCTGAGAGTTATAGCAGCACAATACGATATGGTCCTGATATGAAAGTTTTGATAATAGGGGCTGGGGTGGCAGGGTTAACTCTGGGTGGTTTACTTCAACAAAGAGGATTTTCTCCAACAATTGTAGAAAGAGCCCCAAAATTTGGAAATGTAGGATACGTGATTGTTGTTTGGCCTTCGGGAACCAGAATTTTAAAAGGTCTTGGGTTATATAACGGATTAAAAGAATCAGGTTGTACATTTACAAAATATAATGTTTCCAACTATAAAGGAGAACTCATAAAGACTTATAGTATTGATCCTGTTGCAGAGAAATACGGACCAATTATCAGTGTATACAGGCCTGAATTAATAAATTTGCTTTCAAGTACAATTAATAAAGATTACCTGAAAATGAACACAACCGTTGTTTCGATTAATCAAACTACAGATGAAGCTGTTGTTGAATTTGATAATGGTAAGATTGAATCATATGATCTGGTCATAGGATGTGATGGTATAAGGTCCAAAACCAGAATGCAGGTTTTTGGTGATGTCCCGTTAACATATAGTGGAATGTCTGGTTGGGGNNGGGTTTTGGGTTGATCCTAAACTTTCAAACACTGAGGGAATTGTTGAGTACTGGGGAAAAGGAAAATTTCTTGGAATGTGGCCAACCCTTGGAAGATTGGCTGTTTTTACAAGTGTTAAGGCCAATAAAAATTACGAAAATAAAATAGAAGACAGGATAGATGCCATTCATGAAAATTTTAGGGAGTTTAAAGGAATTGTACCCAAAATTTTAAAGCAACTGGATAATCCAAAGGATATTTATTTTGATAACTATAGTGATCTTATGATGGATAGCTGGTCAAATGGTAGAGTAGTGCTGATAGGTGATTCTGCTCATGCCGTTTTACCAAATGCTGGGGCCGGAGTATCAATGGCTCTTGAATCAGCTGCTGTTCTGGCTGAAGAGCTTTGCCGAACTGATTCAAAATATTTTATACATGCATATAGATTATATGAGAACAGAAGAAGAGAGAGGGTTTCAAAAGTACAAAACCAGTCAAGAATTATGGGAAAATTAATTTATACAAATAATGAATTTCTTTCTTCAGCAAGAGATTATTTAATGAGGTTATACTCAAGCAAACAACTGTTCAAACATTGGGATAAATTATTAAAAGACCCACTTTAAACAGGAAATTATTCACTTAAGTTGTTAAAAAATTAAGTTTAGCAAATCCCTTAATTATTCTTATATGTGAAATTATATTTTTAATTAAAAATTTTTGTAGAATCGGATGTTTGTTCAGTTATAATTTGATTTACTTTATGTGACCACTTTAAATTTCAAAATAAAATCTAATAAAATTAATATATATTCGGAGGTTTATAGTTTATGAATATTTGTAAAAAAGGAGTTGTTTTTTCATTTCTTTTTGTTTTGATCTTTTTTTCGATTGTTATAAATTCTTATTCACAACCAAAGTTAGAATCTTTATCCACATTAGTAAAACAATTAAGCCCTTCTGTTGTAAATATAAGCACTACTAATATTACAAAATCAAAATCATTTAAATTTGATTCCCCTAACCAAAACGAACAATTTGAAAAATTCTTTGAAAAGTTTTTTGGCGAAAATTTCCCGGAAAGAGAATACAGAAACAAGGGATTAGGATCAGGGTTTATTATTAGTCCTGATGGCTACATCATTACTAATAACCATGTTGTGAAAAAAGCGGATGAAATTGAAGTTATACTTCAGGATGGTGATAAGTATAAAGCAGATGTGATAGGGGCTGATCCTAAAACCGACCTGGCACTATTAAAAATTAAGCCAAATAAAGCTTTGCCCGCAGTAAAATTAGGTGATTCCACAAAACTTGATATAGGCGATTGGGTCTTGGCGATTGGCAATCCATTTGGTTTGGGACATACAGTTACAGCAGGAATCGTAAGTGCTAAAGGCAGAAGCCTTGGTATGGGCGCTTATGATGATTTTATCCAGACAGATGCAGCAATAAACCCGGGTAATAGCGGTGGGCCGTTATTTAACTTTAAAGGTGAAGTGGTGGGAGTAAACACAGCCATAATTGCCGGAGGGCAGGGTATAGGTTTTGCAATTCCCATAAGTATGGCTAACAGGGTTGTTTCTCAGTTAAAAGAAAGCGGAAAGGTAGTTAGGGGCTGGTTAGGAGTTATCGTACAGCAATTATCACCGGAAATAGTTGATAGTTTAGGACTGAAAAATGAAAAAGGAGCATTGGTATCCGATATTGCCCCTGACGGACCAGCGGAAAAAGCAGGGATAAAAAGAGGAGATGTCATTGTTAAAATAGACAATATAGATATTAAGGAAATGCAGGAACTTCCTAAAACTATAGCTTCCTTAAAACCGGGGAAGATTACAGCTGTGAAATTAATCAGAGATGGAAAAGAAAAACTTGTTAAAGTAAAATTAGGGGAACTACCAGAAACAGGTAAAGTTGCATCAGCGAAGGAAGATGAGAAAGAGTCAGAAGATAAGCTAGGATTAGTTGTAAGTGACATTACACCAAGGATTATGAACAGGCTACGTTTAGAGGATGATAAAGGTGTTGTTGTAACAAAAGTAATATCTGGCAGTGCAGCGTCTCAATCAGGTTTAAGATCTGGTGATATAATAATAGAACTTAATAAAAAAGAGATTAAAAATCTTGATGACTATAATTATTTTATGAAAAAATATCAAAAGGAAAGTAACCTGCTACTGCTGGTAAAGAGATCTAAAAGAACTATGTATGTAGCGCTAAAAAGCAAATAATCATGATCGAGATTGAAAATAAACTTAAGGAACTTGGTATCGAATTAAATAATACACCGATCCCTTTGGGATCTTATGTTCCAGCTAAGATATCTGGCAATTTGATATTTGTTTCTGGTCAGCTCCCGATAATGGATGGGAAACTGGTTTTTGAAGGAAAAGTTGATTCAGATATTACAGTAGAACAAGGTTATGATGCAGCAAGAATATCTGCTATTAATTGTCTTTCGGTTATAAAATTTGCAATTGGTGATTTTAGTAAATTAAATAAAATCGTAAAAGTTACAGGCTACGTATCAAGTTCAATGGGTTTTACCAGACAGGCTAATGTGGTTAATGGTGCATCTGATCTTTTCGCGGAAGTCTTGGGTGAGGATGGAAAACATTCAAGGGTAGCAGTAGGAGTTTATGAGTTGCCTTTAAACTCGCCTGTTGAATTAGAAGTTGTTGCAGAAATATCATCTGATTATAGCTACTAGTGATGCCCGTATATTTATATAGTGATGATATCCCTGGTTCATTAGATCTAGAGATTATAAAAAGTTATTTGAATAAGAAATCTCTGACCTCTAAATACAGGGGAGATTTCGTTGAATACCTTTCTTTAAATAATAAGCAAACAAGTGAATATACTGAGATTTTATCGGATTCCAGAGTCTATGATATAGATAATCCAATTGATGATATTCATATAAAACTTGGGAGTAGTGATAATTCCGGAAATACAAGTATGGAAAAAAGGGAATTATATGACGGAATATGGCTACAAAGAAAACTATTTAAGTTTTTGAATACAAATCATTCGGATGAAGTTAATGATAAAAATTTACATTTAATTTTTACTAGTAAATTAATTGTTACATATGGCGAGAAAAGATATCATGCAAGGGTTGTTCTTACAGGAACACCTTCTATAATTTCTACATCCGGATTAATAGAAGGTCCGGCAAGGCCAAGAGAATATTACTGGTTAAAAGCAAATTTTGTTCAATCCGGGAAAGATTTTAGTGAGTTAGATGATTTGTTTGCTGACAGATATTTAACATATGGTGATGAAAGAATAGCAAATGTGCTTTGTTCCTACACATTGCAATCCATATTTTATCATTATTTAGGTGAACAATTCTGTAATAATAACAGTTGTTCTTTATATAATTCACACTGGCAAGAAGAAGTTTTAAGCATTCATGCCAAAAACATCGTATGTGAAGATTGTCAAAAGAAATTAGATATTATATGCAAATTAATGAATTAGAGCAGGATCAAACCTGCTCCAACTCTAATCTTGTTCTTGAAGAATATTTATTGCAACTTCTGCAGCTTTCTTGCCGGAAAGTAACATTCCTCCGAATGTTGGTCCCATCCTAGGCAGTCCATAAGTCGTGTTAACTGACATTCCACACGCTAAAAGCCCGGGATGAACTTCACCCGTGTACTCTACTAAAGCATCTTCGGATTTTTCTACCCACATTGATCCGTGTCCGGGTAATTTCTTATAAAGACCCTGTTGAGAAAGTCTTGAAACACAATATGCATCGTGACCTGTTGCGTCTATTACAAGTTTTGATTCAATTGCTATAGGGTCAAGACAGGTAATTTCTTTTGGCATATTAGCAATAGGAGTCCAGTTTATTACAATTCCTGCAACTCTTCCATTCTCTCTATACACCAAGTCATCGAACATCGTCATGTTCCTGATTTTTGCACCAGCTTCGCAAGCAGTAGCAATAAGTTTTGAACATGCATAAGGTCCATCTGAAACATATAACCCTTCGCTTACTTCTTCATATGGTACTTCTATCTCATCCAACACGGTCTGGCCGGGATCACGAACGGTAACTTTATTCATTAAATACCCACCAATCCAGAATCCGCCACCTAAATAATTCATTCGTTCGACTAATAAAACTTTATAGTTTTTCTTAGCGATATCCTTGGCTGCTACCAAGCCGCTTGGACCTGCACCAACAACTATTACATCACTTGTTACATATTCGTTAAATTCTTTTGAAAAACCTTCAACAATTGCCCTGGTGACTTCCTTTTCTCCCACCGGCGCAAATTGTGTTTTAAATTCTGACATTAAGTGTGTACCTCCAAAGGATTATAAACAAACCTGATTAATCTATCACAACTATTTTACTGATCAATAGTAAGTTTATCCTCATTTATAAAAAAATCTTAATTATTGCAAGACTTAATTATTTTTTAATGTAATATTTATTCAGAAATTCAAAAAATCGGGTGGTGTCGATGAACTATTTTTATTTAATATTCTTATCTTTATTATTTTATAATATTTCATATGCGGGAATTATAATGGATCAGGAAAGATATGAAAGTAATAGTTCTTACAGGCAAATGGGGAAAATCTTTATGCAAAATAATAAATTTAAGTTTTATGATATAAATCAAAAAATAGCTACAATTTTTAATCTAAAGATGGGGGAACTTTATTATATAAATTATAATGATAGCACCTATACGGTTACTACTCCTGAAAAGTTATTGAAGTATTTTAAGGAAACTTCGGATGAAATAAAAAAACAGATTCAAAAAGATTTAGAAGAGCTACCATCTGATGAAAGGGCAAAAGTTGAAAAAATGTTAAAAGAAAAGGGGTTCTCGGATTCTCAATCCAAAAAAGTAAGTTTATCTATAGAAAATACTAACGAAGTTCAAACTATTTCAGGTTATGAATGTAGTGTATTTAAAATATTTAAAAATAGGGAGTTAATTGAAGAGCTTTGTCTCAGTAACTCATTTGAATATGGTGATGAAGTGGATATTGATAAACTCTCATCTTTTATGAGCGAGTTTAAGAAGTTAGGGCAGAGTTTAAACAATGATATTGTAGTTGATGGTGAAGATAAATATTTAAAATTATTTGCTGTAAACGGATACCCGCTTAAAACAGTTGATTATACTGTTAAAGGCAGTGTTTTTATAGAAGAGATAAAATCAATAACTAGAAGCAAAATTGACAATGAAGAATTTTACCCACCTGAGAATTTTGAAAAGAAATCACTCAAAGAAATGATGACAGCTCCAAGCAATATTTGAAAATATCTGGTTTAATTTTCGGTTTCTTCTTCTACAGTTTCTTTTGCAGTTTCCTGCTCTTCTTCTCTTATAACATCCACAACAATTTCAGGAGATATCTCACGAAATAGCTTTATCCTTATATTATGAGAACCTAAATTTTTAATTGATTCATTTAAAGCGATGTCTTTTCTTGATATGTCGAATCCTTTTTCTTTTAATAAATCGGAAATGTTCTGTGAAGTAACCGATCCATACAATCTTTCATCATCACCAGCTTTCATAGGAACTGTTAAGGTTAGACCTTCAAGTTTTTCTGCAAGAGTATTTGCATCTTCAAGAATTTGTGCCATTCTAATTTCAAGTGCTTCTCTTTTTTTCTCCCAGATATTCAAATTGGCCTTAGTAGCTTCCACTGCTAACTTCTGTGGAATAAGATAATTCCGGCCAAATCCATTTTTAACATCTTTAATCTCGCCCTGTAATCCCAAATCTTTAACGTCTGCAATTAAAATAACTTTCATTTGTGCCTCCAACTAAGTGACAAGCATTTTTTTATTTGTGTAGAACTGTATAAGGTAATAAAGCCATATGACGTGCCCGTTTTATAGCAATAGAGATTTTTCTTTGTTCCTGTGCATTAAGACCCGTACTTCTTTTAGGCAATATTTTCTTTCTCTCTGTAATAAATTGTGATAGAAGTTCAGTATCTTTATAGTCAATTGTTTTGCCTTCTTTTTTTAAATTCCTGGCTTTTCTTTTTCTTATAAAGTTTCCTCTTTTATTCGGATTTCTTCCTCTTTGAATTGCACTCATTATGAAGCACCTCCCTGCGCAGTATTTTCAGCAGTTGGTTGTTCTATTTTTTCAGCAGGTTTTTTCTCTTCGGCTTTTGGTTTTTGCTGAGGTTCCAAATAATTAACCGACATGAACCTAAGCACATCATTTCTATGAAAATTCAGGATTTTTTCGATGTCGGCAACCACATCTGGGAGAGCCTGGTAAATCAAAATGTGATAAGTTCCCTTTGTGTAATCATTGATACTATAGGCAAGTTCCCTGTCTGCCCATTTTTCTGATTTTATTATTTCACCCTGATTATTATTGATGCCGTCAGTTATCTTTTGTTGAATCTTTGCAAGGTCCTCTTCTTTTAAATCCGGCCTTACAAGATATAAAGTTTCGTACTTTTTAGGCTTAATAGCCATATATTTTACCTCCTGTCATGGTCTTTGGGCCACAAACCTTATAGATTCGCAGCGACAGAGCCAATTACTATAACAAATAAATAAAAAAAAGGAAATAAAAAAAGGCAGATAAAATCTGCCTTTTTTATTTCTATACATTAGTAAAGAATTATAATATTAACAATGGTGCAATAACAAGTGAAACAATTGACATCAATTTGATTAAGATATTCATTGATGGTCCGGATGTATCTTTAAATGGATCACCAATTGTATCACCAACTACGGCAGCCTTATGTGCTTCTGATCCTTTTCCACCGAGGTTACCTTCTTCAATGTGTTTTTTAGCATTGTCCCAAGCTCCACCTGAATTAGCCATCATTAAAGCAAGCATAACTCCTGCAACAACTGCTCCTGCCAAGAATCCACCAAGAGCTTCAGCTCCTAGCAAGAATCCTATCACCAAAGGAACAACAACGCCAATAACACCAGGTACAATCATTTCCCTCAAAGATGCATCCGTACTGATACCGACGCATTTGGCATAATCGGGTTTTTCCGTTCCTTCAAGAATACCGGATATTTCTCTGAATTGTCTTCTAACTTCCTCCACCATTTTTTGTGCTGATCTACCAACAGCTCCCATGGTTAAGGCACCGATTAGAAAAGGAGTTGTTCCTCCTATCAGCATTCCGGCTACAACTTTACTTTTTGTTATATCAATGGATTCAAGACCAACTGCATTTGTATAAGCAGCAAATAGGGCAAGTGCTGAAAGTGCTGCGGAACCTATTGCAAACCCTTTACCGATAGCAGCGGTTGTGTTTCCAAGTGAATCAAGTTTGTCTGTTATTTTTCTAACATCTGCTCCAAGTTCTGACATCTCAGCAATTCCGCCTGCGTTATCAGCAACAGGTCCGTAAGCGTCAACTGACATTGTTATACCGATTGTTGCAAGCATACTTACGGCTGCAATACCGATTCCGTATAATCCGGTGAACCAGTGTGATAATACAATAGCTACTGCAATTGTTATTACAGGATATGTGGTACTAAACATACCTACAGCTAAACCTTCGATAATGTTTGTTGCCACCCCTGTTTGAGATGAGTCTGCTATTTTTCTTATTGGTGCACCCGAAGTAAAATATTCAGTGATCTTACCGATTATAACACCTGAAGCCAGGCCAACTACAGAAGTTAGCCATATGAGAACTGCTTGTCTTATTTCAATTCCATCAACACCTGCTAATAAAAGCAGTACTAGTAATGATACTGCTATATATAGAACGCCTGCATATAAAGTTGATTTTTCCAAAACCTGGCTAGGTTCTCCCTCTCTAAACCATTCTACTGTTTTAGCTCCTACCAAAGAAGCAACACTTCCTATTGCAATTAATACAACAGGAATTGCCATATATGCAATTTGATTTGTTTGCATTGTTGCTGCAATAACAATTGTTGCTATTACAGCTCCAACATATGATTCGAATAAATCCGCACCCATTCCGGCAACATCTCCAACATTATCTCCAACATTATCTGCAATTGTTGCAGGGTTTCTAGGATCATCTTCTGGTATTCCAGCTTCTACTTTACCAACAAGGTCGGCTCCAACATCGGCAGCTTTAGTAAATATTCCACCACCAATTCTAGCAAATAATGCAACAGTGCTGGCACCCATGGCAAATCCACCAATTATTCCTCCAAATTTCTGAACGAAAAGAGACAGTTCAGTAGCATCCTCAGGTTTTCCTGCAGAAGTAATTCCAAGAAAAAACGCAACTGACAGACCCAGTAAACCCAGTCCTGCAACAGAAAGTCCCATAACGTTTCCGCCTTTAAAAGCAACTTCAAGTGCTCTTCCCTGACCTTCCTCTGAAGCTGCCTGAGCAGTTCTTACATTAGCTTTTGTTGCAGCTTTCATCCCAAAGAAACCGGCAAGTACTGAACAAGCTGCACCACTTAAGTAGGCAACTCCTGTCTGTAATCCTAGTGCTATCCAAAGTAATGCAAATACTATAGCAACAAATATTGCTATGATTCTGTATTCTCTTTGTAGAAAAACCATTGCTCCTTCCTCAATTGCTGAAGCAATCTCCTTCATACGATCTGATCCTACAGATAGATTATTTACGCCTCTATAAACAAAGTAGGCATAACCTAAAACGATAAGGCCAACTAATATTCCTATGTAACCTGCTATAACCTCACCCATTGGTAAATTCCTCCTTAAAGAATTTATTTTAATTCTTGTTTATTGTTATTGTTAAATTTATTCATTGCAGTCTTAACATCACTTGAAACTATTTCAAGAACTGCATCACAAGCTTTTGTTACGACTTCATCCACTATGCTTTTCTCTTTCTTGCTAAATTTTGATAAAACATAATCTGATCCCTGAATATTTTCTGGCGGTCTTCCAATTCCAACTCTTATACGTATAAACTTATTGTCTCCAATTGAGTTGATAATTGAGTTTAATCCGTTGTGTCCTGCTGTTCCTCCGCCAAACTTTATTCTTAGTGTTCCCAATGAAAGATCAAGTTCATCATGAACAACAATCAAATTTGAGACATTTATTTTATAGAAATTTTTGATTTGGGCAATAGCAATACCACTTAAGTTCATATATGTTTGTGGTTTGACTAAAAATAATTTTCTTTCTTTGTAAATTGCCTCTGCAAATAAACTGTTAAATTTACTTTTTCTTATCTCCGTATTTAAAATATTCTCAAGCTCATCTAATACATGAAAACCTATATTATGTCTTGTATCCTTATATTTTGGTTCAGGATTACCTAAACCCGCAATAATATATTGCATTTACCTTAGCCTTCTTGGCCTTCTTTCTCGCCACCTGCAGTTTCTTCAGTAGTTTCTTCTTCGACTTCGGCACCTTCTTCGATCTCGGCACCTTCTTCGATCTCGGCACTTGTTTCTGTATCCATTATTCTCGAAGCAATTACACCCACTATGATATCGCTCTCACTTCTAAGTGATTCAATGCCTTCGTCAAGATCTAAATCACTTACATGAATTGAATCACCAATTTCCAGTTCAGTTATATCCAGTTCTATTGAGTTTGGAATGTTTGTAGGTAAGCAGTTTAATTCTATTTCTCTAAGATAATGTTCCACCATACCGCCTTCTCTTACTCCTTTTGCTCTTCCGGAAACGTGTATTGGAACTGTAACCTCAATTTTTTCATTTATATTATCAATAGAATGAAAATCTATGTGAAGTGTTTTACTTGTAATAGGATCAACCTGGTAATCTTTTATAAGTGAGAGTATGCTTGCTTCATTCTCTCCTCCGGAAATTTTTACTTCAAGCAAGGTGTTGATACCTGCTTCGGTGTCCAAAGCTATTTTTAACTCTCCGGGATTAATAACAAGAGGAATTGGGTCCATGTCCTTACCATAAATAACTGCGGGAATATTCCCTTCTTTTCTCACTTCTTTAGTTCCACTTTTTCCGGTGTTTGTTCTTACTTTTGCTTGTAAAGTACTGTTTGACATCTTGATTCTCCTATAATTTATACAAAAAGGGTACTAATGGATTCACCGGAAGATATTCTTTTTATTGATTCTCCCAGTAAATTTGCAACCGATAAAACTTTAATTCTATCACAGTTCTCTAAATTCTGACCCTGGTGAATTGTATCGGTAACTATCACTTCATCAAAGTCAGATTCATTTATTCTTTCAATAGCTGGTCCTGATAAAACTCCATGTGTACAGCAAAGAGATACGCTTTCTGCACCTTCTTTTAATAAAACTTTTGCTGCTAGAGTTGCAGTACCCGCTGTATCAACAAGGTCGTCAATTATAACAGCTTTTTTCCCTTTTACATCACCAATTACATAACTAATTTGAGCTACATTTGGTTTGGGGCGTCTTTTGTCGGCCATAGCAAGGCCGGCACCTAATCGATTTGCATAGGCTCTGGCTCGTTCCATACCACCAGCATCCGGTGAAACTATAACTACATCTTTGCCTTCACCCTTAAATCTCTTTTTTAAATATCTTACAATAACGGGTGTTGCATATAAATGGTTAACGGGAACATCAAAAAACCCCTGAATCTGACCTGCATGCAGGTCCATCGTAACAATTCTGTTTACACCTGATTTTACAATTAAATCAGCCGTTAATTTTGCTGTAATCGGGGAACGTGGCTGAACTTTTCTGTCCTGACGTGCGTAACCATAATAAGGTATAACAGCAGTTATAACTCTGGCTGATGCACGCTTTAGAGCATCTGTAATGATAAGCAGTTCCATAAGGTTCTCATTTACAGGTGGACAAGTTGATTGAATTACAAAAACATTCGCCCCTCTTACACTCTCGGCTATCTCAATATTTATCTCTCCATCACTGAATCTTTTGGATTCCATTTTGCCTGGTGAAACCTTGAGATATTTACACACAGCCTCGGTTAGAGGAACATTTGATGTGCCACTGAATATTTTTACGTGATCTAACATATTTAACTGAAATGATTAAATAAAATTATTTTTGCAAAGGCATTATTATAAAATAAGTTTGTTAGAATACAAGGGGTAGTCCTCTTATATTTTTATTAACTGAAAGTGTATAAATTATTTTCTATATTTATTAAATTCCGGAGGTCTCTTTTCAAGAAAAGCATTTATACCTTCATGTGCTTCTTCTGTGGTGTGAAACAGTTCGAGAGAACTGAGGCCCATTCTTGAAATCCCAAATATATTGTCTGTGTCTGCATTAAAGGAATATTTAGCTATTTTAATTGCGGTGGGGCTTTTTTCTAATATTTCTCCGCACCATTTATCTACTTCATCCATAAGTTTATCAGTTGGAACAATTGTGTTTACCAAACCCATATCCAGCGCTTCTTTTGCTGAATATTTTCTGCAAAGATACCAAATCTCCCTTGCCTTTTTTTCACCAACTATCCTTGAAAGGTAGGCGGTTCCAAAACCTGCATCCACACTTCCTACTTTTGGTCCCACTTGGCCAAAGATTGCATTTTCAGCAGCAATTGTGATATCACAGACAACATGTAAAACGTTGCCACCACCTATAGCATAGCCTTTTACTGCAGCAATTACGGGTTTTGGAATATTACGCAGTAAATAATGAAGCTGAGCGACATATTGGCCTACTCCAAGATATTTATCATCGTTACTGCTTTTATTTTTTTTTGCTTTTTGATCTCCACCTGTACAAAATGCTTTTTCCCCGGCACCTGTTAATACCAATACTCCTATCTTGTTATCTTTCCATGCATCAATTATGGCATCGATCATTTCATAAAGGGTTTTAGCGCGAAAAGCATTTAAGACTTTTGGACGATTAATGGTTATAAGAGCCTTGCCTTTGTTTTTTTCATAAATTATGTCTTCATAGTTCATTTAACTTTCCTGAAACAAGCTGATTTATATTAAATTGAAGTGAGTTTTTAGTCAAAAGTAAAAAATGTATTAAATTATTAACTGCTGTAAATATTGTTTTTTGGACGATTCTATGAGATTTTGATATTATTTTTTGATTAGCAGGTTTGTTTTACATAAATATCCACTTAATTTTAACGTAGTTTTAAAATTAGTTTATATAAAATTAAATGACAAATAACTAATTTATATTTTTTATTTTAAATATGAAAACATTTCTAGTAATTATTATTCTGTTTTTATTGATTGTAATTGGATTGCTAATATCCGGAAAAGTTGATGTTTCCTTTTTTAAATTGAATCAGAAAAGTGAAAGGACCGTTTCAAAGGTTGTTCATAAACCCGGAACAAAAGTCGAAACAAGGTTGAGAAATTTATTCCTTCAAAACAATCTTCTGTACCCTCCTCAAAGAATTTCATTATATGCGATTAAAAAAGATAAAGTCCTTGAAGTGTGGACCGAAGAACAAGATAGTTGGAAATTAGTACATCGCTACCCGATTTTAGCTGCAAGTGGGAAACTCGGGCCAAAACTAAGAGAAGGTGACAAGCAGGTGCCCGAAGGAATTTATAAAATAACCGAACTCAATCCGAACAGTTCTTTTCATCTTTCCATGAGAATAAACTATCCGAATCCGTTTGATCTTAAATACGCAAACTTGGAAAAGAGAAATAATCCGGGCGGAGACATTTATATACATGGAGAATCCCAATCAATAGGCTGCATTGCAATCGGGAACAAGTCTATAGAAGAATTATATCTGTTAGCCCATATCGTTGGTATTGATAACATGAAAGTGATTATTACTCCAACGGATCCTATAGAAGGGAAACTAATCCCTCCGGAAGGAGCTCCTGTATGGGTAAGTGAACTATACAAAAATATTGAAAATCATTCTTATAAATTTGGCCGGAAGCCTAAACTCTGGAGATTGTTTGATGAATGGAAAACAAAATTGAATTTGGAAAAAATAAGAGACCTTGATTTAAATAGACTGATAATTGCCGCCATTCTTATTTCATTTTTAACAATTATTCTGAATTTTTGGATTTATTTTAAGAACAGAAAAATAAAATTTGAAAATACAGAAAATCAATCTCTTGTCTTATTAGCTCAATACCAGTCGGATCTGAGAAATTGGTCGGAGCGCGTAATTTCAAAAATGACGGAAACCGCACTTATGTGTGATCTGGACCCCGATAAGAATAATGATCTGTATTCTAAAAGACACAACCTAAGGGTTTCACTCTCGAGTTTATCGGATAGCGGTAAAATATTTATTCCCGGCAAAGATAGAAAAATACGCGGATTTAATGGTTTGAGAGACCTGCCACTTGAGTTGATTGAAGAGTGTTACAATCTTGCTGGGCAAATCAATTGTGAAACTCAGGGTGACAACTCTATCCTCCGCGAGAGAATAATTGACTGTAAAAATAAATTTGTCCAGGAACTAGCAGAAGAATTAAACTCATGATGTTTAAATCGTTTTTCCTTTATGTTCGTATAATAATATAAGAAACTTCAACATAATAGGGAGTCCATAATGAAACTATTCCTTGCAGCAAGTTTTTTTATTCTTTCTGTGTCCTATGGATATACATGTCAGGTTAGCAAAGCTAACCAGGGTATAAATTCCAATTTTAACTATGATAATACAGCGTATAAATCCGTTTTGCCTTTCTCAAGGCTTCAGGGTAGCAAAGACTTTAAAATTGATGATGCAAACTTTTCTGTAGAAATTGGCGAGATAATTAAAGTTGCTAAAAATCTTGTAAAAAAGGTAGACAAGGATGCGAATTGGTCAATAGAGTCCGTAGGACTGCATAAATACAATTATAGTTCATGTACATACTGGTATTATCAGATAAATATGAGATCAAATAATTATGGACATAACTATTTGTACCTTAATATTGGAATTAATGGTGAAAAACCTGATATATACAAAATAAAAGAAGTTTTAATCACAAACGAATAGGCCATCCACAAATTCAGAAATTTAAATTTAATATTTTGATATGCATGCCTTGAGCTCCTATATGATAAAACCCTTTTATTGATTTTCCTGTTGCAGTTTTATATAAATTATTATTAAATGAACAACTGTAAAATGAAGTAGCAGTTTGAAAATCCATTTAATCTTCTCTTTGAATCTTAAAAATAATTAAATTAGTCTAATTAGACTAATTAATATAGTTTATTAGACTTATCCTAATTTGAGGAGTATTTGTGCAGTCTATAATTACAATAAAAAATCTTAATAAGGTTTATGAAAACGGACTTGAAGCTCTTAAAAATATAAACCTTGAAATTAGAAAAGGAGAGCTCTTTGCCTTATTGGGTCCAAATGGTGCCGGGAAAACAACTCTAATTAGTATTATTTGCGGGATAGTTAATCCAACCAGTGGGACTGTTATTGCAGATGGTCATGATATTATCTCTGATTACAAATCTGCTAGGTCTAAAATAGGACTTGTTCCCCAGGAGCTTACAACTGATGTTTTTGAAAATGTGTGGTCTACAATTAGATTTAGCAGAGGTCTATTTGGGAAACCTTCAGACGACGAATATCTTGAGAAAATTCTTCGCGACTTGTCACTATGGGATAAAAGGGATTCAAAAATTATTACACTTTCCGGTGGAATGAAACGCCGTGTGCTAATTGCCAAAGCACTGTCACATGAACCAAAGATATTGTTTCTTGATGAACCTACGGCAGGAGTGGATGTTGAACTTAGAAGAGAGATGTGGGAGATGGTCATGGGATTAAGAGAAAGTGGTGTAACAATAATTCTTACAACTCATTATATTGAGGAAGCAGAAAAAATAGCTGATAGAATAGGTGTAATAAACAAGGGAGAGATAATTGTTGTTGAAGATAAGATAACTCTAATGGAGAAACTTGGAAAAAAACAGATGAGACTTGAACTTCAAGAACCGCTTTCTAAATTGCCAAGCGAATTTATAGATCAATCTCTGGAATTATCTGAAGATGGAAGTGAGATTATTTATACATTTGATTGTCAGATTAAAAATACCGGTATATCAAATCTTATAAATCAATTAAGCAAAAAGGGAATAGGGTTTAAGGATATTCACTCAACTCAAAGTTCTCTTGAAGAAATATTTGTGAATCTTGTGAGTGATAAACGATGAATCTTTATGCGATAAGAGCGATATATTTATTTGAAATGTCCCGTGCACTTAGAACTTTGATGCAGAGCATAATATCTCCAATATTATCAACTTCTTTGTACTTTGTTGTGTTCGGGGCTGCTATAGGTTCACGGATGGGTAATATAGAAGGGGTTGGTTACGGGGCATTCATTATACCGGGTTTAGTAATGCTCTCATTGTTAACTCAAAGTATTTCTAATGCTTCTTTTGGTATATATATGCCGAAATTTGTTGGATCTATTTATGAAGTTCTCTCAGCCCCCGTGTCTTATATAGAGATTGTTATTGGTTATGTTGGTGCGGCTGCTACAAAATCAATTATTCTTGGATTTCTTATTCTTGTTACGGCAAGAATATTTGTTCCCTACGAGATTGAACATCCCCTTTGGATGTTAGGCTTTTTGATTCTCACTTCTGTAACTTTTAGTCTTTTCGGTTTCATTATAGGTATATGGGCTGACAGTTTTGAAAAGTTGCAGATAGTTCCACATATGATAATTACCCCCCTTACATTCCTTGGGGGAAGTTTTTATTCAATAAGTATGCTTCCGGAAATATGGCAGAAAATTTCGCTTCTTAATCCTGTGGTTTATTTAATAAGTGTGTTCAGGTGGAGTTTTTATGGAGTCTCGGATGTTAACCTCTATATATGTTTAGCAATGACATTATTTTTTCTTGTAATTTGTACTGTGATGGTCTGGTGGATTTTTAAGACGGGATACAGGTTAAAATCGTGAAGAGTTAAAATTAAGGTATATAATATATTTAACTTCCTGCGGGTTAAAAAAATGGAATGGTATATTCAGGCATTAAAAAAATATATTGTGTTCAGTGGTAGATCCAGACGTAAGGAATATTGGTATTTTGTACTCTTTAATTTTCTGATAACAATAGTTTTAATTCAGATTGATTATGCTTTTTTAAATATAGATCCTAAAACAGGTTATGGAGTTTTGAGTTCTCTTTATTCCCTTGGGGTTGTACTTCCATCACTAAGTGTTTCAGTTAGGAGGCTACACGATACTGGTAGGAGTGGCTGGTGGCTTTTAATCGGACTTATCCCTTTAATAGGTGCAATTATACTATTGGTGTTCTTTTTAAAAGATAGCATCCCGGGTGAGAATCAATATGGTAAATCCCCAAAAGAAAATTAATTATCGCTAACCGTTATACCACTTAGGCATTGTATCACCTGTATAAATATTAATACATTTTGTTTCCAGATAGTTTTCAATTCCTTCCTTTCCTAATTCTTTGCCAATGCCGCTTTGTTTAAATCCACCATATGGAGTTTGAGGGATAATTCCTCCATAGGTGTTCACCCATAAATATCCTGCTTTAACCGATTTTGCCACTCTTAAGGCTCTGCTAATATCATTGGTCCATACCCCTCCTGCAAGCCCGTATTCTGTGTTATTTGCGATTTCCACCGCTTCTTCTTCCGAACTAAATGGTATTACGGCAACTACAGGACCGAATATTTCCTCGCATGCAACAGTTGAGTTAGGATCTACATTTTCTAAAACCGTAGGATTAATGAAATGTCCATTTTTCAGTTTTCTTGGACGATTACCACCCGTTGCTATTCTTGCCCCATCCGATTTACCTTTTGAAATATAGTTTAATACTGCTTCATAATGTTCTTTAGAGATAACAGCTCCTATTTCAGTGTCCGGGTGAGTTGGATCTCCTATTCTTATTTTCTTTACTCTCTTTATATAAAGATCCATAAATTTTTTGTATATTTTTTTATGAAGCATTAATTTTGTTACAGCTGTACAGTTCTCTCCCTGATTAAAGAATCCTCCTCTTAGACATGCTTCGACTGCGTTTTCCAAATTTGCATCATCAAAGACAATGCATGGTGCTTTCCCTCCTAGTTCAAGTGAAACTCTTTTTATCTGGTTGGCAGCAGTTTTCATAACAATTTTCCCTACTTCGGTGGAACCGGTAAAAGCAATCTTTTCTATACCGGGATGTTCGACCATTGCCTGACCAACTATTTCCCCTCTACCGGGAACAATATTTAAAACCCCATTTGGCAAACCAGCTTTTGTACAAAGTTTGGCAATTTCAAATATTGCACAAGAGGTCAATTCCGCAGGTTTTAGAACTATTGTGCAACCAGCCAAAAGAGCTGGTGCTATTTTCCAGAATGATAATAAAAGGGGAAAGTTCCAAGGGATTATGTGTCCTACTACTCCTATTGGTTCTTTTAAGGTGAGTGATATAAGGTTCTCATTGACTGGTATTGTTTCACCATTAAGTTCGGTGTGTAATCCGCTGTAGTATTCCAAGGTTCTGATTAATCCGCCAAATTCAACAATGCTGCTTTCTCTTATCGGTTTCCCTGTCTCAAGAGTGTTTAAAAGTGCAATTTTCTTTTGATTTTTACGTAAAATATCTACTATTTTCAGCAAGATTTTGGATCTTTCTGATGCGGGTAATTTTGACCAGCTTTTAAATGCTTTGCTTGCTGCAGCTACGGCTTTATCGGCATCTTTACCATTTGATTCAGCTATTTTGGCAAAAGGCTGTTCTGTCGCAGGGTTTTCTCTGATAAAATACCTGCCTGTAGTTGGTTTTATTTCTTTACCATCAATAAATAGGTTACATTTTTGAAATTTAACGGACATTAATTTGCCTCCAATGCAGTTGAATATTAATTTATTATAATCAAATGAAAAAAATTTATATAGCAAGTCCTTATGGATTTTCAGAAGCGAGCAAGGATTTTTACTATGACAAGATTATCCCAATATTAGAAAATGCTGGTTTTGAAGTAATTGATCCCTGGACTTTAACTCCCAGTGAAGATATTAAAAAAATAAATAGTATGGCATACGGAATTGATAAAAAACTAGCATGGGAAAAACAAAATATTAAAATTGCTGAAAAAAATATTGAGGGAATTGATAACTGCGATTATATGCTTGCGATTTTAGATGGAGTGGATGTTGATAGTGGAACGGCTTCGGAGATTGGGTATGCATTTGCCCTAGGTAAAAAAATTTTGGGCTACAGGGGTGATTTCAGGTTAAGCTCAGATAATGAGGGAAGCCTTGTTAACTTGCAGGTCGAATATTTTATAAGAGAAAGCGGTGGAATGATTGTTACTTCATATGAGGATATTGTTAAAAACTTATTGAATTATTGAGTTAATCAAGCTCATTTGCTATAAGTTTCTTTACTTGTTGACAATTAAATAACATTCTGTAATTTAGATATACTCAAATTTCAGAGTTTGGAGGCACAAAATTAGTATAATAGATGTAGTTTCGGAAAAACTTCTGGAAAAACAGGAAGATATTACGTTTGATGAAGCTCTTGCTTTAACTGAGCTATCTAAGGAAGAAGTTCCTGATCTTATCTCACTTGCAAGGAAAGTTACTCTAAAATATAAGGGTGATGGAGTGTTTCTAAGGTCAATTATTAGTGCTCAAACGGGTAATTGCCCTGAGGACTGTTCATTTTGTTCCCAATCTGCCCACTTTTCTGAAACAGATGTTGAAGCTCATCCACTTATGGCAGCCGAAAAAATCCTGAGAGCTGCCAAACATGCTGAAAAAATGGGTGCAATGGATTTTTGTATTGTAATTAGTGCAAAAGGTCCAACACCAAGGATTTTTAAGAAGGTTTTAGAAGTTGTTGACTTATTAAGAGAAGAAACAAATCTGAAAATTGGTTGTTCACTGGGTGATCTTAAAGAAGAGCAGGCGTATCAGCTTGCTGAACATGGGGTTTGGCGTTATAACCATAATGTTGAGACCTGCAGAAGCCATTTTCCTAAAATATGTACTACACACACTTATGATGACAGAGCAAAAACTGCATACCTTGTTAAAGAGGTTGGTATGAATTTGTGTTGTGGTGGAATTCTGGGAATGGGTGAATCTGTCAGGCAAAGAATCGAGTTTGCTTTTGAGATTAAGGATTTGAATCCCACCTGGGTTCCGATTAATTTCTTAAATCCAAGGCCTGGAACACCTTTTCAGGATTTTGAACTAGTTTCACCTTTCGAAGCTGTTAGAACAATTTCTATATTCAGATTGGTTTTACCTGATAAGATTATTATGACAGCAGGAGGAAGAGAAGTTACTCTTCGTGACCTTCAGGCTATGGGACTTGTTGCCGGTGCAAATGCAATGATACTCGGAAATTATTTGACTACCCCGGGAAGATCTCCAGAAGAAGATCTAAAAATGCTTGATGATCTTGAGATGCCAATTAGAAAAGATATTTTAAATTAAGAAATTCCATCCTTAATTTTACTAATCAGATATATTGTTTACTGATATAATGTCAGAAAAATCTAAAAAAATTGGTGCATACGATAAAGAGTTTATTTGGCACCCCTTTACTCAAATGAAGGAATATGAGGAAAAGGAACCAGTAATTATTGAAGATGCTGAAGGCTCATATCTCATCGATTCAGAAGGCAAAAAATATATTGATGGAGTTTCATCTTTATGGGTTAATGTCCATGGCCATAAAGTACCTGAGATTGATAATGCAATAAAAGAACAGGTGGAAAAACTCAGCCATAGCACTTTGCTGGGGGTTACCAATGCCCCTGCATCCGAATTAGCAAAGGAATTAATTGACATATGCCCGGAGGGTTTAAAAAAGGTCTTTTATTCTGGTGACGGGGCTTCCGCTGTTGAAGTGGCATTAAAAATGGCATTCCAGTACTGGCAACATAAAGGCAAATCTGAAAAAATAAAATTCTTGTGTCTTGATAATGGTTATCATGGAGATACGCTCGGAGCAGTTTCTGTAGGCGGGATAGATATTTTTCATAAAACTTTCGGTCCGCTTTTGTTTGAAACTTTTAAAGCTCCATCCTATTACTGTTACAGATGTCCATTAAATAAAACATTTCCCTCATGTGAACTAGCATGTGCAGATGAACTCGGGACAATTCTGAAAAATAATAATAAAGAAATAGCAGCGGTTGTATTTGAACCATATGTTCAAGCTGCGGGAGGAATGATTGTTTCTCCGGAGGGTTATTTAACGAAAGTCAGGGAGTATTGTGACAAATATGATGTTTTAATGATCCTTGATGAAGTTGCAACGGGATTTGGAAGGACTGGTAAAATGTTTGCCTGTGAACATGAGAGTGTAACCCCTGACATTCTTGTATTAGGTAAAGGAATGACCGGAGGTTATCTCCCGCTTTCTGCCACTATCACAACACAGGAAATTTACGATGAGTTTCTTGGCAATTACGATGAATTTAAAACTTTTTTTCATGGACATAGTTATGCTGGTAATCCTTTATCATGTGCCGCTGCTAAAGGTAATTTAAAAGTTTTTGAAAATAATAATTCATTAGAGGAATTAAAATATAAAATCGAATATCTTGAAGAAGAATTAAAAGAGTTTGAGGGTTTAGAGCACGTTGGTAATGTAAGAAATAAAGGATTTATGGTTGGCATCGAATTGGTTGAAGATAAAATATCAAAGAGGGAGTTTGATCCATCTCTGAAAATGGGTTGGAAAGTTGCGGATAAAGCCATGGAAGATGAAGTGTTAATAAGACCACTTGGAAATGTTGTTGTTTTAATGCCTCCAATAGGTATATCCATGGATGATTTGAAAAAACTTGTGAATGTCACATATAAATCTATTAAAGAAGTGACAGAAGAAAGTTAATATATTTATTATATGAACGATTCTCTAGTATGGATTGACGATGAGATAAAGACAATCCATGATAATAATCTATTTAGGCATCTTACTGAAATCCAAACCGGACAGCATCCTGAAATAAAAATAAATGGAAAAACTAATGTGCTTCTTGCATCAAATAGCTATTTGGGTCTTTCAGTTGATCCGAGAGTTATAAATGCATCTGTAGAAGCTTTAAAAAAATACGGAACCGGATCCGGTGGATCCAGGCTTGTTAGTGGAAGTTCCGACTTGCATAGAAGACTGGAAGAAAGGATAGCAAAGTTTAAAAACACAGAATCAGCAATATTATTCACTACTGGATATCTTGCGAATGTTGGTACTATTTCTGCAATTGTAGGGCCTGATGATATTGTATTTAGTGATGAGTTGAACCATGCATCAATTATTGATGGATGCAGGTTGTCTGATGCTAAGATACAGATTTATAAACATCTTGATTTAGATCACTTGGAAGAATTAATAGCTCAGAATTTAAATTTTAAAAAGAAATTAATTGTTACAGATACGATTTTCAGTATGGATGGGGATCTTGTTGATCTTGCCAAACTTGTAAAGATTGCTGACAAATATAATTGCATGCTTATGATTGATGAAGCACATGCCACAGGTGTTTTGGGTGAGCGTGGCAGCGGAGCAAGCGAATATTTTGGTGTGGAGGATAAAGTTCCAATTGTTATGGGGACGTTGTCAAAAGCTGTTGGTTCATTAGGAGGATATATAGCAGGTAGTAAAAAATTAACAGATTTTATAAGGAACAGGGTACGAAGTTATATATTTGACACTTCGCTTCCTGCGGCTGCAATTGGTGCTTCGCTGGAATCAATAGATATAATTGAAAATGATAAAGATCTAAGGGAACATCTATGGAAATTAATAGAGTATTTTAAAAAAGAGATTAATAAAATAGGATTGGAAATTCTGCCTTCTCACTCCCCGATTATTCCCATATTGATTGGTGAGCCTGAACCTACATTAAATTTTGCAAGTTCACTCAGAGAAAGAGGCATTTATACACCAGCTGTCAGACCCCCATCAGTACCGGAAGGTAAATGCAGATTAAGAGTTTCACTCATGGCAACACACACCTTTGAGCATCTAGATAGAGCTTTAAGTGCATTTAAAGAAGTAAAACAGTTGGTTAATAATCCGAGGGATTTAGCAAATATTCTTTAGCCGTAAGATGTTTTCCTTGATAGCAAGTGAATGAAAGATCAAAAACTTTTGGCTCTTTAGTAAAGTAAATATTATCGGGAGTAATCCTGTGAAGAGTTGTAATAATATTTACCTCACCGTCGCGATTTATTTTTTTGCAGTATTTTTTGGCAATACCGTTTCTAATATCCTCTTTTAGTTCATCTACTACATCCTTTCCGATGTGTAAAATCCATCGTATGTCATAATTTCTTAATTGAAACAAAATAAACCTCACGTCATTGGGGAAAAAGTCGGTATGTTTTATTTCTCTTTGCTTTCTAAGTCCCAGGGGAACAATCCCAACTTTTCTTTCAATCTTGAAGTTAAACCTGTGTATCCAATCAAATAGCTGATAGTGCTGATTGATCCCTATTAACCAGAGTGCAGATGTTACGGGTCTTGCAACATGTTTAACAAGCGGAACATTTCTCATTGTTGAAATACATATAAGTAATACAATTATTAATGAAAATATTGGGACAAAGCTAAATTTATGTCTTAAATCTGAGATATCACTTTTTTTCTGAAATAAAAACTCCATGATTTCCTCTCTGAAAAAAAGAACTGCACTTGCGGCTAATGCAATATTTGCGAAGGGAATTCTCAGGATCGTTATAATCCCGACATGGAAGAGAATTTGAGATATTAATCCCAGTTTTTTTGTCAGTGAATTTTTTGCTGTCAGTAATAAAAAGGGCAGGGCAATTTCAGTAATAAGGGATGCGTATGTCACTACTATTAAAAAATTATAATGATCAGGTTTCCAAAAGTCTGGAAACCGTGCAATGGGAATTTGCATTATTGGGTACATAGCAAATCCTTGATACCACATTGGACTAACCAGTTTAGTTAGTCCTGCAAATAAATAGAGCCAACAGATATTTATTATCAAACAGTTGATGACAAATGAGGAAATTTTGGTTTCTTTCCAATTATCTAAAATCTTAGATCCTTCTTTTAGGTATTCGGATAATACGAGAGTTTTTCCAGTGGGAAGTAAAATTAGCCAAAAAAACAAAAGATGCATTGTAGCATCATCAACATAAATCACTGCAAAATTCCATCTTTGAACACTAGTGGAAATAATAAAAAGCAAAAAAGCACAGATTCTGGGTTTAAACCCGGCTATAAGTGAGAAAGAAGCGATCAAGCCAATACCTAAAATAATGTAAAAAAAAGATTCCCCAACTCCGGGCTGAATCAAATTTAGTTTTAAATATTGCCAGTTCTCAATAAAAAAACTGTGATTTATTATCCCTTCGGGACTACTGAAATCTTTAACCTGTGTTAAAAGTGCATAAAAATAAAAAACAGATAATACCCCGGCAAGAATCCTGAAAATATCTAGTGGTATGGCAAAGGTTTCTCTAAAAAACCAGTTTTTAATATTTAAATATAGATTTTTGTATCTCATTTATCGTATAAACATATTATTTAAAACATAGAAAATAATCGTATATTATATCTATTTCAATACTTAATATTAGTTATATTAATTCTGACATTTTAATGGTCTTATTTTAGGTTTCAATTTAAATATATATATGAGAGGTGCTTATATGGATTGGGGCATGAAAAACAGGATGTCCAGAATTATCCAACCTGATACAGGCAGAGCTGTTATGCTTGCACTTGATCATGGTTATTTTTTGGGTCCTACACATAAACTAGAGGTTCCTAAGGAAACTATAGATCCTTTACTTCCCTATGCAGATACTATAATGCTTACAAGGGGAGTTCTAAGAAACTGCGTTGATCCGGGCTCCGGAGCAAATGTGGTGTTGAGAGTTTCAGGTGGAACTAGCATAGTGGGACCTCATTTGGAAAACGAGGGTATTACAACATCTTTTGAAGAAGCAATAAAACTTAATGTTGCTGGAGTTGGTATATCAGTTTTTGTTGGTACCGAGTATGAAAGGCAAACTCTTTTAGGTCTGTCGGAATTGGTAAATCAAGGTGAAAAATACGGAATACCTGTTCTTGGGATCACAGCAGTTGGTAAGGAACTGGAAAAAAGGGATGACAGATATTTAGCACTGTCCTGCAGAATTTGTGCTGAGCTTGGTGCACATATAGTAAAAACATATTATTGTGAAAATTTTGAAAAAGTAACAACTTCATGTCCTGTTCCAATTGTTATAGCGGGTGGACCAAAGCTTGAAACCGAACTGGATGTTTTTAATATGACTTACGATGCTATAGAACAGGGAGCTGTGGGAGTTGATATGGGAAGAAATATATGGCAGCATGAATACCCTGTTGCCATGATAAAAGCTATAAGGGGCATTGTCCATGAAAATTTAAAACCCAAAGAAGCGAATGAATTGTATAATGAGATAAAACAAGGCAAAGCTGCTTAAGAGTCAACATTATGCGTGTTGCAATGTATTACAATAACAATGATATAAGAATAGAAGATCTGCCAACTCCCATATTGGGAGACGGGGAAGTGCTAATTAAAGTTGAAGCTAGTGGTATTTGTGGAAGTGATTTGATGGAATGGTATCGCCTTCCTAAGGCACCTTTGGTTTTGGGACATGAAGTCGCAGGTGAAATTGTCGAAGTTGATTCTAACGTTTCAGATTTTAAAACAGGTGACAGAGTTGTAGTAACTCATCATGTTCCATGCAATAAATGTGATTATTGTTTATCAGACAGACATACTCTGTGTAATTTAATCAAGACTACTCACTTTGATCCTGGTGGTTTTTCGGAGTTCTTAAGAATCCCAAAAATAAATGTTGAACATGGAATGTTTAAATTGCCCGATAATGTTTCTTATGAAGAAGGCTCGTTTGTTGAACCTCTTGGGTGTGTAGTGAGGGCATTAAGACAGGTAAATTTAATGCCTAGTGATAGTGTGGCAATAATAGGGAGCGGTATAACCGGCCTACTTAATCTTCAATATGTTGTAAGTACAGGAGCCGGTTTTGTTGCATCTGTTGATATTAATAAATTTAAATTAGAAAATGCCCTCGAATTTGGAGCAAATATTGCTTTGAATGCTGCATCTGATGTGAAATCGCAATATTTGAATAACAATTCTAATAAATTAGCCGATCTGGTAATAGTTTGTACTGGTGTAGAGTCGGCGATCATTCAGGCTTTTGATTTAGTTGAAAAGGGTGGAAAAATTCTTTTTTTTGCACCTTCCGGCCCTGATTACGAATTAAGAATACCTTTTAATGATTTTTGGTGGACAGGCGTAAGTTTACATACATCATATGCGGCCTCTCCAAAAGATATGAAAATTGCACTTGATCTAATTAGCAATAACAGAATAAATGTTGAAAAAATGATAACCCACAGGCTTCCACTTGAAGATACTCTGAAAGGGTTCGACTTATTAAGAAATTCAAAAGACAGTTTAAAAGTAATAATAAATCCTAATCTTTAAAAATACATTATAATATACTAAATATAAGGGACAAGGACGTATAATGGCGAAGATACTAGTTGTGGAAGATGATGAAAATTTAAGGTTTATTTACTCAAAAAACTTAATTAAGAAAAATTATATAGTCGAGAGCGTTGACAATGGAATGGATGCATTGGAGAAAGTTGGAGAATTCGGACCTGACATTATTCTACTGGATATAATGCTTCCCGATTTAAACGGACTTGAATTATTACAACTTTTAAAGGATCAACCTAAATATAGGAATATACCTGTTTTGATGATTACCGGGATATCCGATCCAAATGAAATTAAGAAATGTCTTGATATCGGTGCAATGGGTTTTATTTTAAAAGGAAGTTCATCAGAAGAAATGGAAGACAAGATTGAAATTATTTTGAGGACTTTAAATATTTAAGATCTTAATTCATTTATTTTATCTAAAATCTTATGTGCTAATTCTTTTTTGCTCATTATAGGTAATTCTTCAACATTTTCATTTTTATCAATTAAATAAGCTATATTGGTATCTGTTCCAAATCCTGCACCCTCTTTGTTTATATCATTGGACACTATAAGATCCAGGTTTTTATTTTTTAGCTTTTTTATTGAATTTTGTATTAAATTATCAGTTTCAGCCGCAAATCCAACCAGAATCTCATTAGTTTTAATATTTCCCAAAGACTGAAGTATATCGTCAGTTTTTTCCAGCTTTAAATTCATTCCAGTTCCATTTTTCTTTATTTTATTATTGGAATTTGTCTTTGGTGTAAAATCACTAACGGCTGCACATTTTATGATAATATTGTTTTCATTAAAATTGTTATGAGCTTCCATATACATATCGTAGGCATTTTCCACTTTTATTGTTTTAACACCGTAAGGTTCGGATAGTTCCGAATGGCCTGATATTAAAGTTGCGCTTGCACCTCTTAACCAACTTGCCTCAGCCATTGCATATCCCATTTTTCCGGTGGATGGATTAGATATGAATCTAACAGGATCGATATGTTCCCTGGTAGCACCTGCGGTTATTAAGATATTGTCTTGTTTAAAATCCTGTACGGTCAGGACTTTTTCAACTTGTAAGAGTAGATTGTTAATTTCAGGTAATCTTCCCTTACCTTCCCATCCGCAGGCAAGATCTCCTTCTTCTGGCTCTATAATATTAAATCCGTGCTTGATTAATATAGATATGTTTTCCCTTACTATAGAATTTGAGTACATATTTACATTCATTGCAGGACAGAGAATTACAGGAGCTTTTGAGGCTAATATAACTGTAGATAGAAGACTATCGGCAATACCTGAAGCTAATTTTCCAATAAAAGAAGCCGTAGCAGGAGCAACTATGATTAAATCTGCTTCATCTGCTATTTTTATATGACCTATTTCTGATTCTGATGTAAGATCAAATAGATCTGATCCAACTTTATTTCCTGAGAGTGTTTGTAATGTTAACGGGGTAACAAATTTAGTAGCATTTTTAGTCATTACAACCTGAACATTTGCTTTATTTTTTATCAGGCTGCGAGTAATTTCACATGATTTATAAGCCGCAATTCCACCTGTGATCCCCAATACTACATTTTTACCATTAAAAGTGAACATATTCTTAATTATATTGTTATGTGGAATGTTAGGCAATGATTAGTTTTTATAATCACTTGCCGAGCCCCAAAGTTTAGTTGATTTTTTGGTAGAATTATCATATTTTGAATTATGTTTTTTGTTTGGGGAGTTCGAAGTTTTAATAGTTTCGGAATCCGGTTTGTATCCGTAATTTATTTTTGTAGCTATCCCTGTTCTTGCATTTACAATATTCTTAACAGTTTCTAAATCAGTATAATTAATCAGGTTATATTCACTGATTAACTGAATTGCTTTTGAATAAAGATCGGGCACTAGATTATAAATGTCTTCGTGTACTTCCAAGTACACATCGCCATTATTATAGGCGACCTTAACCGGTTCGTATATAATTTCACCCTCGGTTCCAATATTTATATCATAATAGAGCTTTTCTGCATCACCTGATTTTAATCTCATACAACCATGACTTCTGGCTTTTCCAATGGAATATGGTTGGTTTGTGCTGTGAATTCCAATATGCGGAAGGTCAAGTCCTATCCAATATTTTCCAAGAGGATTTTTAGGACCAGGAGGAATAATTGTTTTTTTTATATTTAATTTTTTAGCCATTCCAGGTGGAATTCGCCATGTGGGATAAATACTTTTATTTGATATTCTGAATTTTCCTCTTGGTGTCTCCCAGGTTCTTTTTCCAATTGATATTTTTAATGTTTCGTTAAGCTTTCCATCTTTAAAATAATATATTTTATATTCGGGAAGATTAATTATTAGTCCGTCGTTTATTTCCTTTGGAATGATCGTTCTTGATGAAACATTTATTCTCTGACCGGGTATAAGTTTTTTTGAATTGCCAAGTTTATTGGTTCTTAATAAATTTTCAGGGGATAAGTTATATTTTTGGGCAATCTTGTTTAAACTATCACCCTTTTTTACAATATATATCTTATCTTCTCCAATTAATTTAGACTCAAGGGGTATAAACTCAATATTTGAGTAGCTTAAAGAGGATGGAAATAAAATAATTGTATAAAAAGTTAGTAACCCAATTAATATATTTAACATATTTAGACCCCAAATATATTAAATAAATTTAACTTTTTTATTACTTTTTTAAATACTATAAATTTTTGTCTGTAACTGCTCCCTCGGATGCTGACGATACTAATTTTGCGTATTTTGCCAGTACACCTGATTTTTCTTTATCTCTAGGTTGATTCCATTTATTTTTTCGTTCGTCTAGCTGTTTTTTGCTCAAATTTATTTTAAGTTCCCTTTTGTTTGCATCAATTGTAATTTCATCTCCGTTTTTAATCAATGCTATTGGACCGCCGTCAATTGCTTCAGGTGTTATATGACCGACAACAAAACCGTGAGTCCCACCCGAAAATCTACCATCGGTGATCAAAGCTACATCATTTCCAAGCCCTTTTCCCATTACAGCGGATGTGGGTCCAAGCATTTCTCTCATACCGGGACCACCTTTCGGACCTTCATACCTTATAACAATGACATGACCTTTTTTAACTTTGCCATTCAATATAGCTTTTAAACTGTCTTCTTCTGAATTAAAAACAATTGCTTTCCCGGTAAACGAAGTCCCCTCTTTTCCGGTAATTTTTGCTACACCGCCCTCAGGTGCTAAATTGCCCTTTAATATAACAATGTGGCTATCCTTTTTAATCGGGTTCGAAAACGGATAAATAATTTTTTGATCTTTCGGGTATCTTTTAACTCCTCTTAGATTTTGTTTAACGGTTTTGCCTGTGACAGTTATACAATCGCCATGTAATAATCCCTGATCCAATAAAATTTTGAGCAAAGGAGTAATCCCACCTATTTTGCAAAAGTCCGACATCATATAGTTTCCACTTGGTTTTAAATCTGCTAATAATGGAACTCTTTTGCCTATTCTCGTAAAGTCATCAATCTTGAGATTTACACCAATTGCATGAGCCATAGCTAAAAGATGAAGAACTGAATTTGTTGAACCGCCAAGGGCTATTACTACTGTTATGGCATTTTCAAAAGCTTTTTTGGTCATGATATCCTTTGGTGTGATACCCTTTTTAATAAGGTTTATTACTGCTGCTCCCGCATCCCTGCAGTCTTTAACCTTATCTCGGGATATTGCAGGTTGAGCTGAGCTATTGGGAAGACTCATTCCGAGTGCTTCAATAGCTGAAGCCATTGTGTTTGCTGTATACATTCCCCCGCATGATCCAGGGCCAGGGATTGCACATGACTCAATTCTCTTTAGTTGTGTATCTGAAATGTCTTTATTTGCATGAGCTCCCACAGCTTCAAAAACTGATACGATGTCCACATCTTTTCCTTTATAATTTCCGGGCATGATAGTTCCTCCGTAAACAAATACCGAAGGTCTATTGAGCCTGGCCATGGCGATTAAACATCCTGGCATATTTTTATCACAGCCCCCTATTGCTACTAATCCGTCAAAACCTTCCCCTGCTGCGACTGTTTCAATAGAGTCTGCTATAACTTCTCTTGAAACCAGAGAATATCTCATACCGGGAGTACCCATTGATATACCATCTGACACTGTGATTGTGTTAAATATTATTGATTTTCCACCTGCTTTATTTGCACCAATTGAAGCATCTCTGGCCAAGCTGTCTATGTGCATATTACATGGCGTTACCATGCTCCATGTTGAAGCAATTCCTATGACTGGTTTTTTAAAATCTTTGTCTTTAAAACCAACTGCTCGAAGCATTGATCGGCTTGGAGCCCTGTCAGGACCTTCAACATATATTGATGAATATTTTCTTAGATCTTTATTTTTTTTATTTGAATTATTTGCCAAATTAAGCCTCCAAAAAGATAAATAATTTTGTAATTATCTTCAGTTAAAAATATTATGTCAATAATTATAGTATGGAACTAAACTTTATAAATATAATCTAAATATATATATGTGATCTGATAAGGGAATAAGGGTGTATAATTATGTTTGTGTATATAATTTTAATAATTTTGTCAGGTGCATTAGCAACTTTGGGAATGACTATATTTATGGATCAGATAAGCCGCAGAGGAATTGCTAATGCCAATATGGTACAGGCGATTGGATCTATATTTAGTAAAAAACTGGATGAAGGGTATCAATTTGGATTATTTATTCATTTTCTGGCTGGAATCATAATCGGATTTATATATTTTTATCTTATTTCACTCTTCTCCCCAAACAATATCTATGGTTTTGTCGGGGTGGGGGTATTAATAGGTTTGTTTCACGGGTTTGCCTTCAGTTTCATGCTTGTCATTGCTGTTGCAGAGCATCATCCCCTGGAAAAATACAGGAGCGCCGGATTTGAAGTTGCTTTGGCACATTTTGCCGGTCACCTGATATATGGTTTGATAATAGGGTTTTTGGCAGGTTTTCTTAAAATTACTAGCTAGTAGGTGGGGTTGGTGAAGCCTGTGTATCACCTATCGCTTTGCAGGCTACATCTGGATTAGATTCTTCGAAATCCCAATTACCAATTCTCGCTCTTATCCTTCCAAAAGGACTGACTACAATCCTCCCACATTTTCTTACATTGCTATCGGTACCTGCCGGTTTAAGCGTGATGGAAAGTGAAGTGCTTCTGCCATTAGGGTTAAATTGAATATTTATTGTACTATCGTCAGAAGGAATAATTGTATAATCTTTCATCATTTTAAAATCAACATTTGAAGTTTCTTCAAATTGACCCGAATCAGTAAAATCAGTTCCTGTGTTGCTGCTTCCTCTACGAGTTTTGATATTTAACTTTTTGTTGTCACTATCAATAGTTAGCACTGTTTCATATTCCACACCGTGGCGTGCTGATTGAAGTTTTGCCAAATTTAAATTAGAACTGATTTCATTGGTGAGTCTGTCAACTGATCTTCTATCCACAAACTTGCTTGAAATGGAACCAGTCATAATAACTAAAATTGATATTACTGTAGCTACTAACAATACCTCAATTATATTAAATCCTTTATTATCCGAATATTGCACTAAATGACTTCCTCCCAGAAGAAGGTTTGTGTTCTTGACGGGGTAGGAGTAAGTTCGAGTATCAAAAATGAAGCGGATTCCGTATTCTGACCCGCACCACCAAATGCTACTGAAAATATGATTGATCCCCTTGTTCCGAATGTAAGCTGAGATGGAGTCGGCATACCCTGTCCTGCATTCACACCTGCTATGTCTCCTGCATTGGTCGTGGACTCAAGGAATTTCTGAGCTCCCGGTATTCTCGCGAAAGCTGGCTCTCCTGTTAAATAATCAAGTGCAAACACCCTTCCCAATCCCAGATCGGCCAGACATGGATTGTTGGAGTTTGTGCCGGTTGAAGGAGCAAATGTTGTGAACACCAATACCCTGTTTACTACAACCGGAGTTCCAAAACCTTTTTCTCCTCCTTCGATTTCATCACCGCTATTATCTATATTACTTGAAAACCTGACAACGAACTCACCCTGGTTATTGCTTGTGGTGGTCCCATCTGTAACAAATTTTTTAGGATCAGTTGAGTCAGGAACTATATCGATTATTGTTGTAAGGTCTGATCTTAGTTTCGTTACGGCATTTGCCGAAGTACCGGCACCTATATGTGCGGGAATAAACGGGTCAATAAAATTATAAAGTTTACCGATCTGTGTAGTATCTGTCGGATTTCTTCTGTTTCCTGTAACAACTATTACATGTCTTCTTCCAAGATCATCAATTGTTACTGAAGGTGCAAAGAAAATACCTTCTCTCTTATCACCCGGAACATCATCAATGTTGGCAGGAGTAGCACAGTCACTCAAGCTGTTTGCTGCACAAAAAGCAATATGCCCTGTCCACTTGTCAGCCACTATCTCAGGACTGTTTGGAGTGGTCGGATCACCACCCAAACCGGTTTTTGACACGTCATTTCCATTATCAACAACAGGTTCTGACACATCAAACTCCCAAAGTCTTCCGCAGCTGTCTCCAGCAAGTGCAATATCTATATAACCGTCATTATTTATATCAAACGCACCAACTTCTGCTGCCATATCACACGTCATTAGATCCTTGTTGCTGTCAGCATCAGGGAAGTTTGTTGGAATGGGATCATCCGGGTGAAATTTATAAATGATCTGTCCAGTAGGAATATCTATCACATAGAATGCATGACCTTTATTATTGCTCGAAGTAGTGTTGTCAAACGGATTAGCATCTAAAGGATCAACTCCTCCCCCTATAAACACAACCCACCTGTCTACGGTTATTTCATCAGTCCCTTTCTTTGTCTTCATTCTAATTCTTCCGATTATAGGATCTGACCAGGTGTTACCGAAGTCCTTATCAAAAAGTGTCCAAAGGTGTTTTGGATAGGGAGGCCCGTTATTACTGTCATTCATATGTTTATTTATGGTTGTACAATTGCTAACATCACTAACTGTATTACACTGAATGTTTGTTACGTCCAGGGCAGATAATCCTCCTCCACCGTTTCTGTAGCCTGTAAACAGAAGTGTATGCCACTCACGTCCACACCTGTCTATGTTCCCATCAGGAGTACCTATTGTGAGTCCCTCGGATGGGACATCATCACATAGATCTTCATTTTCTGCTATTCCATTTTGATAGCCATCGACCCAGATGTCTGCAACAAGAGGGGAGCCGTCAAAGAAAGATCTTTGTGTTGAATTGTTAAAAATAAACGATTTCATATCACCGAATCTGTAATCCGGTGGTGATGTTTTAGGTGGTACTGTTGCATCTGTATTAGAGATGGAATCAGGATGAAAAGTAGGTGTTGAGAATGCAAACAGTTCCTTTCCTGTTCCTTCATTAAAGAATGACACTGATTCATCCTGGTTTGTAAAAGGATTTTTCTTTTTTTCACTGGAAGTTGCCACAACAAATTCACCTGCATGAAAAGCATGAAGGAAACCGTCGTTTGCTCCCACGTAGACTGCAGCTGATCTGTTCCTGAATTTCTGTGCAAATTCCTGAAAACCCACATCAAAGAACAGAGCAGAAGGTGATCCTACAACAACCGGTGTTGAATGGAAGGTATCCCCAAGTCTGACCGAACAGTTCTCAAATGAGCCGCCGCTTTCACTCGGACAGTTACAGCCTATCTTTGAATTGTCATTGGAAGGACAGCTTTCGGTTCCCGGCTCACCTAATGGATCGGATCTTGGTATTATTCTTGTATTTCCGCTGAAAAACTCTATTACACGGTTTGCGGAGCAGCTTTTTATACAGCTTATGCAATCTTGCGAAGGAGGGGTTACCGTACCGACATTAGAACAATCGACAACCGAATGATCAGTAATATTTTCACATTCAGTTTCAAGCCCGCCATCAGGAACGCAAAATGCAGGTACTTTATCTAAGTTTAAAACATCATCACTGCTCAATCCTAAATCATATTCGTCTATACCACTGCAACTTGCCGAACCGTTAGGGCAATAATCAAAAGATACAGTACTTCCTTCGTATCTTATTCTTGAAAATGTTGTTGCAATTGTTGTTGGGTCTACAACTGTCTCGGCATTGAGGTTTAAATTGCCTGACTCATCTTTTGTTACACTGTCAACGGTTAAAAGATTTCTGAAACTTCCGATTATATCTTTTTCTGCAAGTTTCTTTCCTGCTTCCCAGTGATATTGCAAGGCATTGGTGTTTAATATTCCGTCATCTGTGAAAATATTCAGATTCTTTACAACAGTGGAATTTGTAAGGTCTTCACCACCGTTTGGTTTTCTGACTACTATTCTTTCTCCGAAATTATCAGGATTCGGTACAAATCCATATAATGCCAGTCTACCCTGCCAGAATCTTTCTTCTTCTATTGGATTCAGAAGTGATACGAATATCCTGTCCCTTGCTGCTACTGCAGTGGAAGATTGCGGGGCTGTAGGTGATGCACCAACAGTCGGAAAAGAATTAATCAAACTTAGAATTTTATTAATTGCATCTTTTAACTGTTCGGGCTCGTCTACAAAAAATGCAAAACTTGTATCAGATATTGTTTGTGTGTCTTTATCCGTAAATGCAATTGTGGAATCAAAAGAGCTTCCAAGCGAATCATTCTCCAATTCAAAGAAATCATTGTTAAACAGGTTGACACTGGTGTCACTAAAGTGGCAATGACCAGTTTCGTTTTCATTTCCCATATCGCATTCTGATAGTCTTCCGTTGCTTGGGCTTACGAAAGGAACATTGTTTTTTCCCAGTTTTTGAAGCTCGGAGTTAAGAAAAGAAACATCTACGGTTCCAATTGTTCCATTTGGGTTTGTATGTTCAATAATTCCGGCAGTATGTGTACCACCTGCGAGCGCCATACCGTTACACATTCTAACCCCTTCCTGATCTTTCACGCCAAGGCAGATTACAAAACTTAAAACTTCTGATACTTTTCCATCCGGCGGGTTATTTATAAAATGTGTTCTTAAAACATTTGTTGCATTAATTGCGCTTCTTCTGTTTGCATTTTCTGTGAGAGGTGGATAATTTCCAGTTTCTTGAATGGATCTGCCACTACCACCATTTGCAACGGTAGCTCCTGAGCAATGGTCTTGTCCATCTGTTATTATTATTGCAAAATTTTCTGCGCATGGTCTGTTCTCTTTGTCTTGCCTTATTGGTTTTTCAAGCATCCTAAGAGCGTCATTTTTAAAAGTACTATTATCTGATGGGTCTTCATCATGGCCAATAGAACCTGCCAGAATGGCCCTTCCATCCGGGGTCAGATTTCTGAAGAATTTCCAGATGTTATCAAATGACAGTTCGCTGTCACCCGCAAATCCGCCAAAAGGAGCATCTATTAAATCAGAACCGGTACAGCTGCTGTTGCCTTCAATATCGGGATTAGCTTTTACTCCACCAAATCCCACTGGACGAATACGGACCGGAAAAGCATTCTCATCATTATTATCAAGAAGATCTATTAATTTGCTGGGATTATTGTTTCCTATCACAGGGAATGTGCTTGAGCCTCCAGTTCCTTTTACTATTCCGCTTACATTCCTAAACGGAGTATTCATATAATCTTCACAAGTAATTTGATCGTTTTCTCCATCAAATAACTGGGGCTCATCACTGCACATAAGCGGATTACTTACATCCTTATCAAGCGTTGGCCCACCTGCACTACCATCATCAAGAAGGTCATAAAATGTTGACAGGACTGCGTCAAGTTTGCTGCTTCCATATTTTGGTCTGCCATCACATTCGGTAGTTCCTCCGGTACAGTTTTCTACTGGGTTTACTGTTATATCTTGTGTGTTAATCATGCAGTTCCTGAATGCATTTATATCTAATAAAGTGTTACAGGATTTGTCTTCATCATTAGTACATTCAGTGATTGATGAACATTTACTTAATCCTGCAATAGCCTCTATAGCGGAAGCAGCACCAGCATATTCATCACTTCCCTCAGGTGCAAAAGTTTCTGAAGTTGGTGAGCTAGAACCATCACTTGAAAAAGTAATAGTTCTACTTACAAAGTCTTCATCACCGCATTCATCAAGAGAAGTAAATTCTCCATTTCCATCGCCACACCAGTAGTCTAACATAGCTATAACACTGCTTTCCGGTACATTGTTTTCGTCTTTTTTTATACATGTAAGGAAGTTGTCAAATTGTTCTTCTGTGGTACAAAGCCCCCTGTCCGTGCAGTGTTTTGAACCGCAAAGAGTGAGATTTGCCGAGTTCTCTGCGCAGTGTGAGGCTAAAGCTCTTTGTGTTGCAGTACTGCAATCACCTATTCCGTCACAATGAGCATCTTCACATACATCCAATTGATTAAAATCATTCCATTTACCTACTTGAGTTCCACCAAAACTAAGACCCATGGATCTTGAAGCACCAAATATAAACAGAACATTCGGATCACCTCCAAACACCTGAGAAATTAGAACATTCCTGTCTTCTACCTGGTTTTTAATTATATCTTCACTGTTTGCATTGGTTATAAAAATACAAACAGCTACAATGGCCAATACCAACAATGTTTTTAGAGTACGTATATTAGTAAACATTGGATGAACCTCCGGGCACGATAGATTCTATGCCTGCAGCTATCTCAACACCCGTGTTAATCTTTGTGCTAGTATCATCTTTATCCAAATCCCTTGCGTCTTTTCCTATAACTGTAAATGTTGTACCAACAATCTGTGCTCCCCCAATTCCGCCGGAGGGCAAACTGATATGTTTTACTGGTCTTCCCAAAGCTTTTGTCGGAGGAGGGAGCTCAAGATAAGGAATCTCGCTGTCACTCGAACAACCATCACTTGGACAGTTAAAACTCCTTCTACCGGTTCTGCAAACCGCACATCTGTCGGCATTGCTTGAATCTGAGCAATCCACACCTTTTAAAGAAAATGATTTTTTTATTCCAGGCAGGTTGTTCCCCTGGAGCTTGAAAAAAAGCGTCTCAACTCCATCGACTTCAAACTGTCTTCTGACTTCTAGCAGACACTTCTCTGCAGCAAGAAATGCTTCCTGACCTCTTTTATAATTACGCATTGCAAAGAAATCTGTGTTTGTATAAAAAGCGATGGTAATTGCCATCACTGACATTACCAATAACATCACTAATGCCAGGATTATTGCTATACCTTTTTCGCTATTGATTATATTATGTGTATTTTTAATATTCATTATCCAAAATCTTCCCTTGCCAAATTTCTCGGATAGACAGTTGTATTAAATAACCTGTATATAAAACCTTGTTCTGGCTCTGGCGGAGCAAATGAAGAACTTGACGGACTTGCAACTGTTCTTTCTGCTACATCCGCTATTGCAGGAATTGACTGGTCATAAAAAGATCCCCTTATTTTTTGAGGCCTTATTTTTGATTTTGTTACTACAAAAATTTCAACTTGCCTGATATCTTTTACCCCTTTTCCCTTGTCCAGAAGATCATTGACATTGAAGTCATGAAAAAGATTGTTTTGTGTGTTTGTTGGTATTCCGACTTTAATGGTTCTTCCGTCATCGTCCTGGAGTGTAAAAATAAACTGTATATCAACTATGCCCGGTGCGTCCAGTCCCCCAACAATAGGCTGGAAGTTGCCACCGTTCACACTTAATTCCAATTCTCTGGTATTTGCATCTATTCTAAATGTTTTTTCCGTTACGATTGTCATCTCAGAAGGATTATTAATAATCGAAGGAAGCAGTCCATATTTAACTGTGTTGTTTGAAATTGTAACGTCAAGACCGTCAATAAAATGCGAAAATTGTGTGTAATTAGATGGTAAATTATGAGCTTTTATATCGGAAAGACTATTAATTACAGCCTTTTTATTAGCTTCATCAATATCTGCTAATAGCAATACGCTACATTCGGAACACTTATTCGGTTCAGCAGCACAGTTTGTACAATTAGCTGGATTAGATCCGCATCTTGAATCGGGATCAGGGCAAATTTTTGTTCTGGATCTTAGACCTAATAATACTTCAACACTACTTGCCGATGGATTCCTCCCAATAAATTTTCCATTAGACTGAAACCATTCAGGAGGTAAGGAAAGTTCTATCTTTGAACTGTCTTTTAATAAAAGAGTGGGGGGAGTGGCAATTGAAGGCAGGTTGTCTGTGTTACTAAATAAAGAGGATACTCCTTCGCCCTGACCCCTTGTTATATCCCATGTTCTTATCGTTACACAATCTGGAGGAGCATCTTTAGATCCAGAACTTGTTGCTCCATTTGCGGCACTGCAATTGGATCCACCACCATTAATAAAATCTATTGCATAGAATTTTCCCTGCCTGGAAGAAGCGTTTCTTATTTCTGTTGCAATTAAATCAAGTGCAATTCTTGAGGTCTGTTCAATGTCGGAAGCTTCCCTAGTCAGGTTAAACTGACGCTGCTGCTGTAGAAGTGAAAGAGTCATAACAGCAACAACAAATGTTAATATTGTAGTTGTTATAAGTAGTTCAATAATGGTAAAACCGTTATTATTCATTTCTAATTTGTCCTAATTAATATGAGGTACCAATACGTTGCTCCAAGTAGGGACATATTGGCTCCAGTCATCAAAATGCCCGGATATTTCAATATTCTGCAAAGCTAATACATTTTTTGTTTTTAGATTAAAACCAGTTTCATCAAATTTTCTAGGTGATTTGACAGCATAGGTTATTGTGAACTGTAATAAATCAGGATCAACGGGATTGGTGGATTGGATAACATTAGTTGTTACCTGTCTTATAATATAATACTCTCCATTTGTACAGTTACTCGCTGTTGTTTTAAAGTCCAATTTATCTGAGTTTAAATCAATCAATTTTACTGCAGCACATGCAGTTTCGGTTGAATTATCATCATCTAAAGATGCTTTTGATGTTATTATAGTAAAAGGATTACAAGGACAGCTTGTACAAGGATCAGCACATGTATCCGGTGAATTAGGACAATTTGATGGTGGTGTACCATCACAAAAATCAGGGGATGAACTTACAGTAAGACCTTTTAAACCCTTAATGTAGTTTTGTGAGTTAAGCAAAAAACGTCTTTTTATTTCAACTAAATCATTATCTGATGCAAATTGTATAATATTTGTAGCTAAAGTTCCGCTTTGAGCCACATTATGTTGTCTTAACGATAAAAATTGCATCTGAGCCATTGCCAAAAAACCAACGGCCATAATTCCAAGTGCAATTATCAATTCTAGTAAGGAAAAACCCTTTTCCTGATAAATTTTACCCATAATAACAAATTAAATAAAATTGCAAATTGCATGCCATTGAAAAGGGTATAAAATCATTAATTTTATTGGGTTTTTCTTATAAAATTCCATATTAGTGAGAAAAATGTTGCTCAGTGTGTGCAATTGAGCATAGTTCATCATTCTTTTATTCTGTTAAAAAGGTTATCGCCTTTGTTAATAGTGGTATTAGCTTTAGTTTGACCCCAATTTTTTATTTTTTGTATTCTTACATCTGAGATGTCACTTTCTAATCCGATTTTCCCCCATATTTGCTGAGTTGTTTCGGGTAAAAACTTATAACATAGAAGAGCTATAACCCTTATACTTTCAGCTAATGTCCAAAGGATTGACCCTAGTCGTTCATATTTTTCTTCTTTTGCCAGAGTCCATGGGGCAGTTTCATCCACATATTTGTTTACATCTGCTATAAATTCCCAGATTGAACTTAAAGCTTTATTAAAAGCGAGTTCTTCCATGCATTTGTCAACGCTTTTGATTGTTTCAAGATATTTTATCTCTATTGCTTTTTCTTTATCAGTTATTTCTCCTCTGGGTGGGATCTTGTTTTCAAAGTACCTTTCAATCATTCCCAGTGATCTACTCACAAGATTGCCCAATCCGTTTGCGAGATCACCGTTAATCCTGTTGATTAAAGCTGCTCTCGAGTAGTCTCCATCCTGTCCAAATGGTATCTCCCGAAGCAGAAAATATCTGAAAATATCATTGTTAAATTCCGAAACTACTTCGTTTGGATCAACAACATTTCCAAGCGACTTGGACATTTTTTCCCCTTCTATGGTCCACCACCCGTGGGCAAAGATGGTTTTGGGGAGGGGCAAACCTGCAGACATTAAAAAAGCTGGCCAATAAACCGAATGAAACCTTAAAATATCTTTTCCGACAAGATGAAGATCAGCTGGCCAGAATTTATTGAATTTTTCCATATTTTCGGGAAATCCTACAGATGTTAAATAGTTTGTAAGTGCATCAAACCAAACATATATAACGTGCCTTTCATTTCCGGGAACGGGTATTCCCCATGAGAAAGTGGTTCTGCTGATGCTGAGGTCTTTAAGACCTCCTTCAACAAAGCTAATTACTTCATTTCTTCTGTAATCCGGTTTTATAAATTCAGGGTTATTTTTATAATAATCGAGAAGTGGTTGCTGGTATTTGGATAATCTGAAAAAATAACTTTCTTCTTTTACCTTCTCGATCTTCGGTCTTTTATCTTCAGGCATATTCTGTATTTCTTCGAGTTGAGTTTCTGTTATAAAGGCTTCATTTCTAATGTCATACCATCCTTCATATTCATCAAGATATATGTCGCCAGTGGAATTAATCTTATTAAATATATGCTCTACAGCTTTAATATGTCTATTTTCGGTTGTTCGGATAAAGTCTGTATTTGATATATGAAGAGTTTTCCAAAGTTCCTGGAATCTTTTAACCACTCTGTCAGCCAGCTCAATAGGTTTTTCACCATTTTGATTGGCTGTTTGCTCAATTTTCTGCCCGTGTTCATCTGTTCCGGTCAAAAAATATACATCGTATCCCTGCATTGACTTATATCTTGCAACTGTATCAGCGGCGATAGTGGTGTATGCATGGCCGATATGCGGAACATCATTTACATAGTAGATTGGGGTTGTTATGTAATACTTTTTTGACATTAAAAATTCTCCGGAACATGAGTTTAAGTTTAATAAAACATAATGATTCAGTATTTCAATGCAAATTGTAATATTAATTAATTATAGAATGTTAGATTAAAACAGCTCCCTATTCGGCCATTTTTAATAAAAGGTTATCAAATGAAAGTTGTTTATTTGCGTTATGTCTTAAAATATTAATGTGGGTATCTTCAACAAAATTAAAAATTTCGATTAATTGATTGGTATTTTTATTTGCAGAAAATTTTTTTATTTCCTCTAACAAGTCCATATTAATAATTTTATTTTCCCTACGACCAATTTTTACATTTATACAGTCGGATATTAGCAAAGTAATAATGTCGAAAAATTGATTTATGTTCTCAAGATTATTAGATTTGGTTTGATTATGGATTTTTTCTGAAAGATTAAAAAGTGAGTTTGGTTTAGTCTTGTCAATGTTTGTAATTTCTTTTATAAAATCTTTCCTTATATCCAGAAAATCACTGTCTATTTTTTTGGCTTTTCCTATGCTTCCTTTTGAAATTCTGGAAATTAAATTTATTTGATCGGGATCATGTTTGCTGTTTTCAGCCAGATAACTTTCAACATCGGAGTTTTTAAGTCCCATAAAATTAATATGCTGACATCTGGATAATATTGTTGGAATAATTAAATCAATCAGACTTGTAACTAGAATAATAATTGAGTTTTTTGGTGGTTCTTCAAGGGATTTCAAGAAAGCATTTTGCGAATTAAAATTCATTCTTTCCGCATCATTTATTATAAAGACTTTATAATTGCTTTCATAAGGTGCAAGATATATTAACTTTTCTATGTTATCCCTAACCTGATCTATCTTAATTATTTTTGAGTTTTCAAAATTAAATATATGAACATCAGGGTGTGTATTATTTAGTATTTTTTTGCAAGATGAGCAACTGCAATTAAACTCATTTAAATCTGAAGAATCAGCTGTCTTCAATTCCTTGCAATTAATAAATTTTGCAAATTCTATAGATACCAGCTTTTTCCCTATACCTTCTGGTCCTGAAAAAATATAAGCATGTGATAAACGATCTTTTAAAACTGAATTGTGTAGTTGTTTTCTTTGAAAATTATGTCCAATGATGTTCTGCATAATTATAGAATTGATGAAATGGCTTCTTTAATTTCATTATGAGTATTTTCAATACTGCCTGAAGCTCTTATTACCTTAAATCTCTCACTCTCATCTTTAATCAACTTTTTGTATCCCGCTAGTATGTTATTGTGAAAATCAAGGGGTTCCGCATCTATTTTTGTGATTTCACCTCTTGATTTTAATCTTTCTAAACCTTCAGCGACCGGAATTGATAGAAAAAAAGTTAAATTAGGTATAAGATCGAGTCTTGATGAGTCGGCCATTTCCTTTACTAAATTTATATCAAGTTTTCTGCCATATCCTTGGTAAATATGGGTTGAGTCGGAATATCTGTCGCAAATTACTATGAATCCTTCATTTAGTTTTGGTTTTATAAATTCCCTCACATGCTGTGCCCTGTCGGCACAAAACAAGCAAAGCTCTGCAAATGGATCTATCTTGATCTGTTTATCATCAAGGATTAATTCTCGAATAATACTTCCCAGTTTGCCCCATCCGGGTTCTCTGGTCAGGACAACTGATTTCCCGATAGATTCCAGGTATTCATATAATAATCTGGCCTGAGTTGATTTTCCACTTCCCTCTGTTCCTTCGAATGTTATGAACATAGTAAATTTATGATACTCAAATTTAAGTTTTTTTAGAAAATTTATAATTCTACTAATTCTTTGAGCTTATTTAGCTCTTTCTCGGACAGGTCGCGCCAAGCGCCTTTTTCTAGACCCCCAAGCAATATATTGCCAATTGCAATCCTTTTTAATTTTATGACTTTTAAATTTATAGATGAGAAATATCTTTTAACAAGATGTTTTTTCCCTTCATGAAAAGAAATGTTTAATGCTGCATTAAACTCGGCCCTCTCTAATATATCGACTGAGTCGGGCTTGAAAAATCCGTCTTCAAGTTTTAACCCATTAGTCAGTAACTTTTCAAAATTAGTGGGTATTTTCCCTTTTACAACTACAAAGTAAAGTTTAGTAACCATAAACCTAGGGTGATGTATCCTGTTTGCCAGTTCACCGTCATTTGTTAGAAAAATTAATCCTTCAGAATCATAATCCAATCGACCAACTGGATATACTCTTTCAGGAATGTCGGATATTAACGGCTTTATAGTTGGTTTATTTTGTTCGGTATCACTTAAGGAAGTTATTACTAGTTTTGGTTTATTCAGAATAACATATCTTTTTTTCTGAGGTTTGATTAATTTGTTATCCAGGAAAATCTCATCGTTCCTTTCATCAATAGTTTTTCCTATCTCGGTGATTTTTACCCCGTTTACCTTTATTCTTCCATCCAGTATCAAATCATCTGCTTTTCTTCTTGAAGCAATCCCACAATTTGAAAGGTATCTGTTTAATCTCATAGGTTTTTAAGTTAAAATAACAATTTAATCTTCAGTTTAACTTGACAATATAATACAGTATATAAGATACTTAATGTCGAGGTTTTAACATTATTTAATGCATCTTTAATATTATTAAATTTATCGAAGATTATATAGAGTGGGAATATGAATTCGTATATTAGAGAATGGAAAAATTCATATGGTGATGGCGGCTATGAAAAGTTATTAAAATCACTTGGATTAAATGACTTTTCAGTTAGGGATCTTTCCAGCAAGTTAGGATATATTCTGGAGAACAGTATTGAAGGTAATGAAATATCACGGGAAGACGCTCTTTACTTAACTGATATTTCCCTTAAGGAAATTCCTTTTCTTTTGATTGCAGCTTCTTTAATTAGGGACGGTTCAAAGGGAAAAACGTTAACATATTCAAAAAATGTTTTTGTTCCAATTACACAGCTGTGCAGAAACCACTGCGGTTATTGTACTTTTAAAATAGAACCAGGAGATGGAGCTCTCCTTATAAAACCCGAGGAAGCTATTAATATTGCCAAAAAAGGTGCCGAGCTTGGTTGTACCGAACTTTTATTCGTAACTGGTGATAAACCCGAACTAATTTATGAAGAGTACAGGGAAGCTCTTGGTGATTTGGGATATAAGACTACCGCTGAATATTTGATAGAGATAAGCAAAGCCGGGTTAGAAGAGGGTATATTTCCTCATACAAATCTTGGCTTGTCTGATCTTGAAGAGTTATCGGCTTTCAGGGAGAGCAATCCAAGCATGGGTCTTATGCTTGAAAATATTAGTGACAGATTACTGAAGAAGGGGAATGCACATCACCGCTGTGCTGACAAGGTTCCGAAATTAAGAATGAAAACTATGGAATATGCCGGAGAATTAAGAATTCCATGGACAAGCGGAATTCTGGTTGGAATTGGTGAGACTTGGGAAGAGAGAGTGGATTCTCTTTATGCTTTGAAAGATTTATCTGGTGAATATGGTCATATTCAGGAAATTATTATTCAGAACTTTAGTCCTAAGGAAGGAATAATAATGGAAAAATTTCCTCCCCCGACATTTTTAGACATGTTGAAAACCGTAGCAATTTCCAGGCTTATATTTTCAAGAGATATGAATATTCAGATTCCACCAAATTTGAATAACAAAAATTATGCTATTTACATTTTTGCAGGCATCAATGATTTGGGTGGTGTTTCACCTTTAACAATAGATTATGTTAATCCGGAAGCCCCTTGGCCTCAAATTGAAAAAATGGAAAATGAAGTAAGTGAATTGGGTTTTGAACTTAGAGAGAGGCTTCCTGTTTATCCGGAATATATTAATGAAGAGTTTATCAACCCCTATGTTTTGAGAAAAGTGCAAAATTCAGTGGATGAAAAAGGGTATGTTCCCTGGAGTTAGAATATGGAAAACATCAATTATTTTATAGAGAAAATAGAAGAAATAAGATCAAAAGGGCTGGACGGTGCTTTGTCCGGCACAAACGGGAAGACCGGTAACATATTAAATAAAGCTCTTGTTGGTGGGGAAGTTTCTGTAGAAGACGGTATACATCTTTTTGGCATTGAAGATATGGATGAAATTTCTGCTCTTGCTCTTACTGCGGATGAAATTAGAAAGGAAGATGTTGGAGATGTAGTTACATATGTAGTAAATAGAAATATTAATTTTACGAATATCTGCAATGTTTACTGCGGGTTTTGCAATTTTATGGCGGATGAAGGTGATGACAGAGCGTATTTTCTATCTATGGACGAGATTGCAGAGAGAACAAAAGAAGCATGGGATATAGGTGCCACCGAAGTTTGCATGCAGGGCGGGATGCACCCTGAAATTGACGGTAATTATTATGTTGAACTAATTAAAACTGTTAAAAAAGCAGTTCCCGAAATGCATACACATGCATTTTCACCTTACGAAATTTACTATGGTGCTAAAACACTTGATATTGAGGAAGAAGATTTTATAAATAGCTTAAAAGATGTTGGTCATAACACATTTCCCGGAACAGCTGCAGAGGTTTTGGTTGAAGACGTAAGAAAGAAGATAGCCCCAAGAAAAATACCGACAGAGGTCTGGATTAGGGTTGTTAAAAAAGCCCATAAAGCCGGAATGAGAACAACTTCAACAATAATGTATGGACATTTAGACCAACCTCATCACTGGTCTATCCATTTAGGCATTCTTCGAGATATTCAGAAAGAAACCGGCGGATTTACCGAGTTTGTTCCACTTCGATTCATCCCATGGAATACAAGGCTATACACGCATTCTAAGGGGAAAGTTCAAAAAGGGCCAACCGATCTCGATCAGTTGAAAATGTATGCAGTATCCAGGTTAATGCTTAGAGGATGGATAAACAATATTCAGGTCTCATGGGTAAAACAAGGTCCTGAATTTGCTCAGTTCTCACTTACTGCTGGTGCAAATGATTTTGGCGGAACATTAATGGAAGAGCAGATTTCAAGATTTGCAGGCGCGAGTTACGGACAATATTTTCCGCCCGAAGAGTTTAGAAGATTATCTAGAGAAATAGGAAGGATACCGGCTGAAAGGGACACAACATACGGAATTCTTAATACCTTTGGTTTAGATGGTACTGGTTAGTTTAACCTGCCGATAATTATTAAAATCTGACTTTTATCATCAATCCGTTAATCTAAACTTAGATTACGATGTCCGATTCATATATATCTGATTTAGAGAATGAACTTAATCAAAATATTAAGGGCGAGGTGCGTTTTAGTGAAATAGATAAGGTTATTTATAGCACTGATGCCAGCAACTATCAAATTAAACCCGTTGGCGTTGTAATTCCAAGAACACAGGAAGATATTATAAATATAGTTTCAATCGCTAAAGAGTATGAAGTTTCAATAATCGCAAGGGGAGGGGGAACAGGGTTAGCAGGTCAGTCAATAGGTCATGGAATAATTATTGATTTTTCAAAATATTTTAACGGTATTAAATTTGTTGATACTGATAAAAAGTCTGTTTTAGTCCAGCCCGGTTTATATCTTGAAACACTGAATAATTATCTGGAAAATTTTGGTTTGATGTTTGGTCCCGATCCATCAAGCGCCCGAGTTGCGACTTTGGGCGGTGTAATCGGGAATAATGCCACTGGAGCACATTCTATTCTTTATGGTATGTCCGGTGACCATATTAATTCTGCTGAAGTTATCTTGTCTGACGGATCGTTATTAAAGCTCTCTACAGAAAGCTATGTAAATCCAGGTAGTCAAAGTAATCCAGAGATATTGGATAACTTAAAAAAGTTCACTAAAAAGAATAAAAAAATAATATCGGATAATTTTCCTAAACACTGGAGAAGAGCTTCAGGGTATTCCCTGAATTATCTGCTCGACAAAAATTTTAATCCGGCAAAGTTATTAGCTTCATCTGAAGGAACATTGGCAATCGCTACTGAATTTGAACTTAATCTGGTAGAAAGGCCAAAATTTAAGGCTCTTTGTGTCTTGCAATTTAATGAACTTGTTTATGCTGTAGAAGTAGTCCCCGAAATATTAAAAGCAAATCCTTCGGCTATAGAACTTGTAGATGGCTTATTGCTGGAATTAACCCGTAAACAAAAAGGCTATTCAAATCTTCTTTCTTATTTTAAAGATGATCCATCGGCAGTGCTAGTTGTTGAATTTTTTGGGGAAAGTCAAAGAGAAGTGGAGCTGAAGGCAAAAGATTTTCTTAAATTTATCGACGCAAAAAACATTAATTGCAGAAAGGAAATTATTATTGATGAAAGAAACCAGAGTGATATCTGGAATTTAAGAAAAGTCGGATTGGGTTTGTTAATGAGTAAAAGGAGTGAGTTTAAACCTATTCCCTGCATTGAGGATGTTTCTGTTCCGGTCGGGCAACTTTCAAATTATGTAAGGGAACTGATCTCGGTTATAAACAAATTAAAATTAAAAGCAGGATTCTACGGACATGCAAGTGCCGGTTGCCTTCATATACGCCCGTTAATAAATCTTAGGCAAAAAAAAGGAGTATCTCAAATGGGGGAATTAACGGATGCTGCTTTAAAGCTGGCTTTGAAATATGGTGGAGTATTGAGCGGGGAACACGGAGATGGTCTGCAAAGGAGTGATAAAAATAAACTGCTGTTTGGTGATGCTATATACGATGTTATGTGCGAGCTGAAAAAGTTATTTGATCCTGATAATATTTTAAATCCTAATAAGATTGTAGATGGATTGTCTTCATCTGAAAATTTAAGATTGCAAAATGTACATAGCCCAATTGAATTAAAAACACTTCTTAACTGGTCGGAACAAGATGGGTTAACAAATGCGACCTTAATGTGTAACGGTCAGGGTCTTTGCAGGAATATTGAGGATGGAATAATGTGTCCATCCTATAAAGCTACAAAAGACGAAAAAGATACAACAAGAGCAAGAGCGAATGTGCTAAGATCCTTTCTTAACGGCGAATTTCTAAATGAAGATTTAATCAGAGAAGATATATTTGATGTTTTTGATCTTTGTATTGGATGTAAAGCCTGTAAGATGGAATGTCCTTCAAGTGTTGATGTATCAAAAATGAAAACCGAGTTTTTAGCTCAGTATAAAAAAGCCAAAGGTTTTACTCTAAGGGACAAACTTTTTTCAAACATACATTCAGTAAATTCAGCTCTTACACATTTGTCGCCTGTAGTAAATTTCTTCACTAAAAATAAAATATCAAGGAAGTTACTTTCAACAATTGGTATTGAAAGCAGAAGAACTCTTCCAAAGCTATCGGCTATGACCTTCTCAAAGTGGTTTGATCGGTTTGGTAATATTAAAAATAAAAATTATGAATCCAGTGTAGTTTATTTTCATGACACATGGACAGAATTTTATTATCCTCAGATTGGAGAATCTGTTGTTCGTTTATTAAATGCTTCAGGATTTGAGGTTATTATCGAGAAAAAACGCATGTGTTGCGGTCGCCCTATGATTAGCAATGGAATGCTTTATGCTGCGAAAGAAAATGCTTTAAAGAATATAACCTTGTTTGCAAAGTATGTTGATAGGAGAATTCCAATAATTTTTTCGGAACCAAGCTGTCTGTCATCATTTAGGGATGATTATCAGGATATTATTTCCAACAGTGAAAAACTGGAAAGATTAGAAAAAAATATTTTTTCGGTAGACGAGTTTTTATATGCCAACAAAGAAAAACTAAAAGCTGTGAGTAATGATTTAGATAAAAGTAAGGTCTTTATTCATGGTCATTGTCATCAAAGATCGGTTGATAATTTTGAAAATACTTTGGAATTGCTTAAATATCTAGGAATTGAAGTGGAAGACAGCAAAGCGGGTTGTTGCGGAATGGCCGGTAGTTTTGGTTATGAAAAGGAGCATTATGAGATATCAAGGTTGATAGGTGAGGACAGATTGTTTCAAAAAATTAAAGACCTAGATACAGATTGCAAAATTTGTGTTACTGGAGTTTCCTGTCTTGAACAAATATCGCATTTTACAAATAAGAATCCATTGCATTTATTAGAATTGCTAGCTGATAATATTGGTATTAAAAATATGTAGAATATTTAATTCCTTGTTATTAAATTATTAATAAAATGAAAATAGCTACAAGTTTACTAGTTTTTTTGTTTTTATTTTCCACATAAGTTTTTTCAAATGATATAAAACGGGATTTAAGTTACCGTTACAAGGACGAACCATCTTTAAAGAAGTTGATTACCTTCACATTTTAATAAAATAATTTTTTCATTAGAATTAATTTGTGAATAAAATCAAGAAGTTAAAGTTCAATACATCTTTGTTTATATTCAGAAGAGATCTGAGATTATATGACAACAAAGGTTTGTCAGCTGCTTTAAAAAATTCAAAAACTGTAATCCCCTGTTATTTTCTTGAAAACCAATATCTTGATAAAAATAAAAAACTTTTCTACAGGCCGAATTCCCTGCAGTTTATGTTTGAATCGTTAATTAATTTAGATATAGATTTAGGTTCATTTGGTTCAAGGCTGAATATATTTAAAGGGGATTTATATAAAAATTTTGAGAGTTTTATTGGCTCTATGAAGATAGACGCTGTTTTTTTAAATGAAGATTATTCTCTGTATAGCCAGAAAAGAGATAAAAAGTTAGAAAAATTGTGTGGCGATAAGAAGATTTACTTTTATAGTTTCACTGATCTAATACTTTTTAAACCCGGTTCAGTACTTAATTCAAACAAAAAACCTTATAAAGTATTTTCTTATTTTTACAAAAAGATCTTAAAAGAAGAAGTTGAGAGGCCAACAACTAAAATTGAAAATAATTTTTATAATAAAAACCTTAAAAACACTTTTGATATAAGTAAAATCAGGGATTTAATTGTCAGAAATAATTTTATAGAACAAAAAGGTGGACGAAATGAAGCTATTTCCACACTGGAGAATATATCCCTATTCAAAAATTATTCGAAAGAAAGAAATTTTCCTTTTTTAGATAAAACAACAAAATTATCTGCTCATTTAAAATTTGGAACTATCTCAAGCAGGGAATTCTACTGGAAAATAATAGATACCTTGGGCATAGAACATTCTCTAGTAACCGCGCTTATTTGGAGGGAGTTCTACTATCATTTAGGTTTTGCTTTCCCAAACGTCTTTTATGAACCATTTATAAAAAAATACAAGTCGCTGAAATGGGAAAATGACAAAATGAAATTCAAAGCATGGTGTGAAGGTAAAACCGGATTTCCAATTGTTGATGCGGGAATGAGGCAATTAAATAAAACTGGATGGATGCATAACAGGGTTAGAATGATAGTTGCATCATTTCTGGTAAAGGACTTACATATTGATTGGCGTTGGGGAGAGCAATACTTCAGACAAAGACTAGTTGATTATGATGTCTTTTCAAATAATGGAGGTTGGCAATGGTCAGCATCAACCGGAGCAGATTCACAACCATATTTTCGAATATTTAATCCGTGGAAACAACAAAGGAGGTTTGATCCTGACTCAATATATATAAAGAAATGGATACCCGAATTAAAAAAGTATAGTTCTAAAGAAATAAATAATATATTTGATAAAAATGTTGACAACTACCCGAGTCCCATAGTTGATCATAAAGTAGAAACGGAAAAAACAAAGGAATATTTTAAAAAATTAAGCGTTTAATTCATTCCAGGTCTTCGCACTTTCCAGAATAGCTTCAGTTTTGGGATACATATATAATTGAAGAAATACTCCAACTGCAGCAAACGGAATCATAAGTTCGAAATTTCTTGATAAGTACGAAAGGATAAAACCAAGTAATAAAATTGATTCATTTATACCCCAGACTATGATGTGTGGGATAAATAAATGGTTTAAAAGGTTATATAATTTTTTCTCATCATCTGATAATTGGTTTAAGTGTTCATCATCACTACTGAATTTTAGTTTCTGAGTCGAGAGATATCTTCTTAAAAAATTTTCTGATAAGAACTTTTTATAAATGAAAATGGATATTATGGCGAGTATAATCCCAATAATATAAAAAATGTTTTCTAAATTTTGATAAGAACTGCTCTCAGCATTATTAAAAAGTATCGATAATACAAAATAAAATATCATAGCAATTAATAGGATTAGCCAGACAATTTTTAGTACTTTTGTATTCTTGCTTATCAATTTGTTAAAGGAATCTGAATTCATCTTAAAAAATTAACTGAAGTATAAAAAAATAGTAATCTTTCATGACTTTTTTGTTCTGTCTCACTTAAGTAAGACAGAAGATTAAAGTGATTATTTTTGAATCAAAAATGACTTTATAACATCAAAATAATAGTATGTTTATATATTGTTAAGTAAGTTGCTCTGTCATGATTATATGTTTATAATAACTCTTTATTTTAATAAATGATTTAGGAGGAATAAAATGGCTGAATATGCTAATCCGGATATGCTTGTAAGTACCGATTGGGTTCAGGAGCATATCGATGATCCTGATATTGTGATTGTGGAATCTGATGAAGATGTTTTGCTTTATGAGATAGGACATATAAAAAATGCGGTAAAAGTAGACTGGCAAACGGAGTTGCAGGATCAACTCGTAAGGGATTATTTGAGTAAGGAAAAATTTGAGAATCTCATGTCACAAAAGGGCATATCAAATGACTCAACAATTGTGTTTTACGGGGATAAAAGCAACTGGTGGGCGTGTTATGCAATGTGGACTTTTACTGTTTTGGGTCATGAAAAATGTTTAATAATGAATGGTGGAAGACAAAAATGGGTGGAAGAAGGAAGGGAGCTTGTAAAAGATATTCCCACAAGACCTGTTACTGATTATAAAGTGAGTAATATCAATGAATCAATCAGGGCTTACAGAGATGATGTTATGCAACATATAGGTTCGAATAATCCTCTAATAGATGTTAGATCTCCTAAGGAATACAGTGGTGAATTATTGCATATGGAAGCTTATCCTCAGGAAGGATCCCTGCGCGGAGGGCATATCCCGGGTGCGGCCAATGTGCCATGGGCAACTGCAGCAAATGAAGATGGAACGTTTAAATCAGCAGATGAATTAATTGATATTTATCAGAATCAAAAAGGGCTGAAACAGGGAGATGATGTTATAGCTTATTGCAGAATTGGAGAAAGATCTTCACACACATGGTTTGTTTTAAAACACCTGCTTGGTTTTGAAAACGTTAGAAATTATGATGGTTCATGGACAGAATGGGGTAATCTGGTCAAAGCTCCCATTGAAAAACCTTGATTATTTAACTATCTAAAATTATTCAGGGAGGATACAGTTGTAGCTGTATCCTCTTTTTTTATTGTAAAATAAATAATATGTCTAAGTTACACGATATAATAGAAAATTTTAAAGATGCAGATTATCAGGAAACACTAGAAATGCTGATAGATTATTCTGAGACATTACCTTCTCTTCCCCAAAGGTTTATTAAAGAAAGAGACGAAGGTCTAAATCGTGTTCATGAGTGTGAAACGCCTGTATTTATATGGGTTGAGCTTAATGATCATACTGTTGATATCTTTGCGGATGTTCCTCCTGAGTCTCCAACTGTTAGGGGGCTTGTTTCTATTTTGGTTAGTGCTTTTGATGGCGAGAGTTCTGACGAAGTGTTGAATGCTCCTGTTGATCTACTTTCCCAGTTGGGTTTGGCTCAGAAACTTGGAATCAGAAGGGTTCGTGGGTTAAGTGCGGTATACTCCAGAATAAAAGATGAGGTTAAGAAACAAACAGAGGCAATTAGGAAAAGCTATGAATCATAAAATACTTGAAGAAGATATTATGGATATGGTCATGGATCATTATGATAATCCCAGAAATTATGGGAAATTAGAGAATCCTGACATTGTTCAAAATGGTGGAAATCCCGGTTGCGGAGATAGTTTGACTATTTATATGAAAATTGATGATAACGATGTTGTAGTTGATGCCGCTTTTGATGGTAAAGGCTGCATAATTAGTCAATCTACATCATCTATGCTAACAGAGTATATAAAAGGCCGTAAGGTCTCTGAAATTACCGAATTAGATACAGAATTTTTAAAAGAATTAATTGGTAAAGATATAATTATCAGAAGACCCCAATGCTCCAGACTTGCACTTGATACAATCAGGTATGGTCTTAGAAATTACAAGAAAAAACAAAAAAATTAAGTGCAGATATATTTTGCGTTAAATATATCTGCACTTATTATAAGCTAAATTGAAATAAATGGTTTTAATTTATTAAATTTCTTATCACTTATCCCTTTAACCTGCTTTAAATCTTCCAGTGATTTAAATTTTCCAAGTTCTTTTCTCTTGTTAATTATTTTGGTTGCTGTTATTTCCCCGATTCCGGGAAGTTCAACAAGCTGCTCAACAGTTGCAGTATTTATATTTACTTTTGGTGCAGCGTAAAGCGTTGATGCTGAAGTTAACATTAAAACAAGAGTTAAGACAATAAATGCTTTAAATTTTCTTTTCATTTCTTCCTCCTCTATGTTGAAAATATTTGTATAAAATTTTATACCATGAATACTGTTATATTGCAATATAGAAATATGGAAATATTTTGTACATTTGTGTTATTATTGTTTAGGGTCTTTACAATGCAGGATTTTCTTACTAATATTTTCTAGTCATAACTCAAGAAGATTTGAGGAGATTAGAATATGTCAGAAAAAAAAGGAAATAACGGTAAAATTGATACTTCAGCTTTAGAGGAAAGAATAGAAAAATCACTAAAATATCCTCTATTTGATTCGATATTTAACAGAAGGTCACGCAGATTTGGATTGGGAATGGAACTTAGCAATAGTTCTTTAGGACATAAATCAAAGTATGACCCCGTACCATTAAGTGAAATGGAGGAAGCACTGCTTGTCTGGTCTGGTACCGGTCTTACAGGTCTTTGCCTGGCTGATTTGCCTCCTGAAAATGGAATAGATCTTCTTTGTCAGTGGACAGGTAGAACATGGCCTTCAGCTTGTAATAACCATGGAACAGAACTTTTCTTTACCAATGATGAAGGTTTATATCATGTGGATGTAAAACATATGCTTCCGCAAAAACATGAGCTTGATGTGTTTTTTAACATGTCACGTGATAAAAAGATAGAAAGATTACTCGAACTTTACAGAGAAAGTATTCATAAACTGGAAGATGGCAGAGCCGACCTTCCCGACAAGATGCCGGGACTATTTGATTTTAATCAATGGAATACTAATAAACCAGGAACTTCAGTTTTTATTCCTGTAACTGATGTTACAGAAGAGTATTTGAATCTACTTACGCTATATTGCAGTCACAGCTATGGATTTACGATCATCGATGATATGACGGGTAAACCTGCCGGCGTAGAAAAATGGATTGAAAAAGGAAGATTGAAAGGTGATATCAAATTATCACTATTTGATCTTGAAGTAAGAATTCTTACAGGTCTTAACGTAGAGCAGGCTTTTATTTGCCAAAACATGGCGCTTGCTCTTCAGCCGCTTGGTCTTGCGGGATGGACATTTAGCGGATTTATTCCAAGATTTGCGATGGGGGCCGCACCAAACCTGTTTAAAGGTTTAGGGTTTAGATTTATAGAGCCGAAAAAAGGAACTATTGATCCTCCGACCACAGTTCCAGTTGGAAGAGACGGAGTGTTTGAAGCTTATAGTCCTCCATATTACGATAGTATGGATGATGCGATAGATCATTTCCTGGAGCATAAATGGGCAGCGTGGGAAGATGACAAACCATTTCCATACACAGAGCCTGATAAACATTTAATGAAAGCACCAAGACCGACTGATACTACAATCCAGATTGTTAGAGATGTTGCTAATTACATATACGATACATATGGAAGATTCCCGGCTTTTGTTGATCCGATGTATATGAGGCTAGTATTTCAGGCTATGCATATAGATCTTGATTTCTATGATAAGTATTATCCGAAAGGATCGTATTCTGACAGACATGTCGAAACTTTTCTCTCACTTCATCCCGAAGAAGCAGAAAGGTTTAACGGAAAATAAGTTTTATAAAGATAAAAGAAAAAAAACCCGGCTAAATGCCGGGTTTTTAATTCTATATTCTCTGTCCTTTCATCTTTTCTAATATATTATCAAGAATTAAAATTGCATGGTTCAAGTTGATTTTTATAATCAAACCATCAAAATTTTCAATGAAAACTAATTTTAATAATTGTATTTAAAATTTTAGTGTATTCTTTTCCCGATAAAAAAAATTACAATATAGATGAATTAAAGATTTCAAAAGTGAAAGAACTACCTAGTTCCTGGTCAAAGTCTGATTATGTGAATATGCTAAAGGAATTTGATAATGAGGATGATGTAGATTCCTTATCCGAATTCTGGACTTTGGGATGAACACGCGGATTTATTTCTGCCAGGGGTGTTTAAGAGAAAAAAATAATTTCAAATATTATAAAAAATGGCATTAGTAAGTCTTCAGGAAATTTCTCTTGCCTTCACAGGTAAGGTTTTATTCGATAAAATCACCTTGCAACTAAACAGGGGTGAAAGGATTGCTCTAATTGGCAGAAATGGTGTTGGGAAAACCACACTTATGAAAGTGATGTCGGATGAAATTGGGGTTGATTCGGGAAAGGTCGTATATCAAAAGAACGTCAAAATAACCCATCTCTCTCAGGAAATACCAAAAGATATTAAGGGTACTGTTTACGAGATTGTTTTATCTGGTTTGGGAGAGCAGTCAAAACTACTCACTCAATACTATAAGATAAATAGACAACTTGAAATCAAGCAAAATACATCTCTTTTAAGCAGACTCGATAAGATTCAAACGGAGTTAAACCACACCGATGGTTGGAAAACAGATAATGTTGTAAAAAGGGTATTAACTAATATGGATCTTGATCCTAATAGTGATTTTCGGACTCTATCCGGTGGTCAGAAGAGAAGGGTTTTATTGGCAAGGTCGCTGGTTATAAATCCTGATGTACTAATGCTGGATGAGCCGACAAATCATCTGGATATTGATTCAATCAACTGGCTTGAAGAGTTTTTACTGGATTACGGAGGATGTCTTTTCTTTGTAACACACGATAGAACTTTTCTTGAGAATATTGCTACCAGAATAATTGAGCTGGATAGAGGAAAGTTGTTTAGCTCAGAGTGTGATTACAAAACTTTTCTACAAAGAAAACAAAGAGAGCTTGAATCTGAGGAAAAAGAAAGATCCTTGTTTGAAAAGAAGCTGGCTGAAGAAGAGATATGGATCAGGAAAGGGATTCGTGCAAGAAGAACCCGAAATGAAGGAAGGGTAAGGGCTTTAATGAAAATGAGAGAGCAGAAAAGATCTCAGCTAAAAAGAATAGGGAAGGCTAAAATAACTCTGGATGAATCGGAGAAGTCGGGAAGTCAGGTAATAAATGCTGAGAATATTTCATATAAATATAACAATGAGTACCTGTTTAAAAACTTTTCAACGAGAATAATGAGAGGAGATAAGATTGGCGTAGTAGGACCAAATGGTTCAGGGAAAACCACTCTTTTAAATACACTGCTTGGAAAACTCGAACCCACTGAAGGAGAAGTAGAACTAGGAACTAACATTGAAATTACATATTTTGATCAGCTTAGAGATCAGTTAGATGAGTCACAAACTGTTATGCACAATGTTAGCGGAGGTACTGAATATGTTACTGTTCAAGGTAAAAATAGGCATGTGATTGGCTATCTTCAGGATTTTTTATTTCCTAGAGATAGGATTAAAACAAAAGTAAGTGTACTTTCAGGAGGAGAAAGAAACAGGCTTTTACTTGCAAAGCTTTTTATTAAGCCTTCAAATCTTTTAGTGTTAGATGAGCCAACAAATGATCTTGATATTGAAACCCTCGAACTTCTTGAAGAGCTTATTTCCGAATATTTGGGAACTGTCTTGCTTGTTAGTCACGACAGGACATTTTTAAATAATATCGTTACTTCCACAATAGCTCTTGAAGGTGAAGGGCAAATTAATGAATACCTTGGCGGATACGATGATTGGGTGAAGCAAAGAAAAGTTGAAGCCGAAATTATAATAGAAAAACCTAAAACTACTGAAAAAACAGAAAAACCAAAGAATAAGAAGAAAGGGCTTTCTTATAGAGAAAATAAAGAGCTTGAAGAATTGCCGATGTTAATTCAGAATTTTGAACAAGAACAAAAAGATCTCATCACCATCCTATCTAATCCTGAAATTTACAAAAATGACCCTGATAGGGTTAATGAGAGTAAAAAAAGGTTGGATGAACTAGAGTTAGAAATATCTGAAGCTTTTGAAAAATGGGACTATCTGGAAGGATTAAAAGACAATATTTAGATAAAATCACACCCAAAATTTTAAGTGTTCAGTTTTTTCAAAATAATCTGGTCTTCTTACGGGAAACAAATCCGGATTAATGTCTACTACGTAAATAATTTTATGGTTTTTTATAAATTATTTTAATTATTTTTATCATTAACAATAATAAAATAATATTCATTAAAACCAAAATTCCGGGAAATCATCGTAATAGATAAGGTTTAAAATATGCATATAGCTATCATTGGAAATGGTGTTACAGGTGTTTCAGCTGCTATTCGCATAAGAGAATTGCAGCCCGAGTGGAAAATTACAATGATTTCTGGTGAGTCCGACTATCATTATTCCNNTCCCGTCCTGCCCTTATGTATATCTTCATGGGACATATGAGGTATCAGGATACAAAGCCCTACGATGACGGATATTGGTCAAAAAACAGAATTGATTTATTAAGAGACTGGGTAACGGGCATTGATGTTGAAAATAAAAAATTAAAAATGCATAGAAATCAGGATATGTATTTTGACAAACTTTTAATTGCAACCGGTTCAAAATCAAACAAATTCGGGTGGATGGGGCAGGAATTAAAAGGCGTGCAGGGACTTTGGGATTTGATGGATCTCAGACTATTGTATGAAAATGTTAAAGGGGTTAATAGCGCTGTAATTGTTGGTTGCGGATTAATCGGAATCGAATTGGCAGAGATGCTCCATTCTAGGAATATTCACGTAACATTTTTGGCCAGAGAGAAGTCATACTGGAATAATGTGCTGCCGATTGAAGAATCTCAAATGATTAATAAAGTTGTTTTATCCGAAGGTTTGGATTTAAAGCTTCAAACCGAACTCAAAGAGATTGTGGAAAATGGCAATGGAAGGGTGAAGGGGATAATTACAAACAGTGATGAGTTTATAGAATGCGGATTTGTGGGACTAACACCGGGTGTCAGCCCGAATATTGACCTAGTAAGCGATTCTCAAATAAACACTGGCAGAGGTGTTCTTGTGGATTGGAGTTTTAGAACAAATATAGATGACATTTTTGCAGCAGGTGACTGTGCGGAGATTGTAACGGAAGGGGAGCAGGGGAATATAATCCAGCAGGTTTGGTATACAGGAAAGATGCAGGGAAGGATTGCTGGAGAAGTTATTACCGGAAGAGATAGTGTTTATAGAATAAGTACATGGTATAACTCTGCCAAGTTCTTTGATCTTGAATATCAGACGTATGGTAAGGTGAGCAATGTCCCGGTTGAAGGAGAGGAAAATCTATATTGGGAACACCCAAACAATCTCCATTCCATTCGTATTGTTGCCAAGGAAGGAAAAGTAATTGGGATAAATGTGATGGGAATCAGATACCGTCATAAAGTATGTGAGATGTGGATAGAGGAAGAAAAAACTCTTGAATATGTACTCGAAAATCTTGGCGAAGCGAATTTTGATCCGGAATTTAGCGATAAATTTGGAGAGTTAATTGTAAGCTCGCTTAAGGAGCAAGCTGCATGATTGATGCAAAAGTTCTTGAATACAGTTTTGATGAAGAGAATATACTTTTTGAAAGACCTCATGAACAAAATACTTCTAATTTGAGTTTAAGTGAAAAGATTTCTTTAGCTGTATTGGGATTTGGAATTTTAATGTTTGTGCTTCAGGTTCTTGGAGCATCCTTTGGGGGAACCTGGATGGGATTCTTGCTTGCTTTTGTTCCTATTGTCATTGGAACCTCTGTTTATTTCTGGATCAGCTACAAAGAAACAATGCCGGGTATAAAAAATAACAATATTTATTTTAATAGCTTGTCAGCTAAGGGGGTGTTTGGTTGGACTGCGGGGATTGTGATTACAGGATTTTATATCCTTCTTTATTTTTGGCCTCAGTATCTTGAAGGAGGAATAAGATCTGTTGATCCGCTATCAATATGGCTTAGCGGACAGCCTGCAAATCAATGGTTTTTTTACGGTTTTTTATACACAATTGCAGTTTTGGTTTTCGGTGTGAGAATGTTTATGAAATACAGGCATGACAGGTACCAGATTGTACGTACTTCATCTGTAATATTTTTTCAGCTTGGTCTGGCGTTTATTATTCCAAATTTATTAATGCTTTTGAATCAGCCCGAGTTTTATTTCAGTTATTTCTGGCCTTTAAAGTACGATTATCTTTTTCCCGATACATTTAATTATTTTGTTAGTCATCCTGAAGGGCTGGGAGTATTTTTAATATTTTGGGGTGTGCTTATGTCTTTTATTGCCACACCAGTTTTAACCTATTATTTCGGGAAGAGGTGGTATTGTTCATGGGTATGTGGATGCGGCGGCCTTGCTGAAACTCTGGGAGATCCATGGCGTCAACTTTCGGACAAATCAAAAAGAGCGTGGAGAATAGAAAGAGTGCTAATTCATTTAGTGCTTGTTTTTGTGGTGATTACTACAGTCCTTCTATGGGCGAATTCAGCAAGTGGCGGGCAGATATTTGGCAGTGCATCCATGGCACTTAAAAAATGGTACGGATTTTATATTGGCGCAATATTTTCAGGCGTAATAGGTGTGGGATTTTATCCTGTCATGGGAAGCAGGGTATGGTGCAGATTTGGTTGTCCTATGGCTGCGATTCTCGGTTTTTTTCAAAAATATTTTTCAAGGTTCAGGATTACAACAAATGGCGGGCAGTGCATTTCATGTGGAAATTGTTCCACTTACTGTGAGATGGGAATTGATGTCAGGGCTTATGCTCAGGAAGGAAAAAACATAATTCGTTCATCTTGCGTGGGTTGTGGGGTGTGTTCTGCTGTTTGTCCGAGGGGAGTTTTAAAGTTGGAAAATGGCAGCACATATAAAGACAGATATGAAGGCTCCGATAAACCTATCAGCGCTTTTTTAGAATCTATAAAACATATTTGATATTATTTACTTGCTTATTTGTCCTTTCTTATTAATTTTATTTTTCAATGATGTTAATTGATGTTGCTCTACCAATATCTTCAAATGAGACTTTTGTTTATTCGGTTCCCCGCAAATTCGAAGATGGGATCGAAGTGGGCAAAAGGGTATTTGTTCCGTTCGGGAACAGAAAAGCTATTGGTTATATAGTTGGAAAAGGTAAAAAATCTCAAGATTTTGAAGTAAAAGAAATAATTGATATTCTGGATGAGAACCCATTATTTAATAAAAAGAAACTAGAATTTTTTAAATGGATTTCTGATTATTACATGTCATCAATAGGGATTGTCTTAAAATTTGCACATCCTTCGGGTTTAGGGAAAAGTTTGAAAAAAGTTGTTAAATTAACTAAGCATGGCAAATCTAACATTAATTCTGAAAATATTTATCCATTTAAAAAGCAAATATTAAATGCTCTTTCGATAGAAGAATCACTATCTGTAGAAAGAATATTAAATATTATAGATGAAATTAAGTTTGAAGATCTGAATTCATTGTTCAGAAGAAAATTTATTGAATTAGATTATGAAGTTGTTGAAAATGAAAAGATTAAATATGAAAAATTATATTCAAGTATTTCAGATATAGACAAAATTCCATACTTAAAAAAAAAGAAACCTGCGAAGGGATTGATTCTTGAATTTATTCATAATCACAGCAGGGTTTCTCACCACGAACTTAAAGAACTATTTGGTAATTTAAATCAACACATCAAATGGTTGCAGGAAAATAAATTAATAAAGTGTGAATTAAAAGAGATTTCCCGTGATCCTTTTAAGAATTACGAATTAAAAGTTGATAGTGAAAACAAATTAACTCCGGATCAAGAAAATGTTTTTGATCAGATAAAAAAATCAATAAAGGCCAAGAAGTACAGTTCCTTTCTTTTACACGGGGTGACGGGAAGTGGAAAAACCGAGATTTATTTAAGGGCAATTAAAGAAGTTTTATTAATGAAAAAACAGGCTTTGGTTTTAGTACCTGAAATATCATTAACTCCGCTGCTGGTTTCAAGGTTTCGTGCAAGATTTGGTGATAGGGTAGTTGTTATACATAGCCAGCTTAGCGAAGGAGACAGGTTTGATGCTTGGAGAAGAGCAAACAGGGGTGATGTGGACATAATCATTGGTGCAAGGTCTGCGATATTTGCCCCTGTAAACAAGCTTGGAATTATTGTTGTTGATGAAGAACATGAAAATACATATAAAGAAGGCCAAAACCCTTTTTACAATGCAAGGGATCTTGCACTGGTTCTGGGAAATATGAATAATTGCCCGGTGATACTTGGTTCTGCAACACCTTCTCTTGAGTCCTATTCAAACACAATAAATGGTAAATATAGGTATTTAACGTTACCAAGCAGGATAGGTAATACGGTTCTCCCTGAAGTTGAGCTCGTTGATATGAAGAATGTAAAAGAAAAGATATTTTCTCCTCAACTTAAGAATTCCCTGATTCAGAATTACGAGGATAATAATCAGACACTTCTGTTTTTAAACCGAAGAGGATTCAATAATTTGATGGTATGTCAGCATTGCGGGGAAATGTTAACTTGTCCGAATTGTTCTATTACTCTCACCTATCATAAAAAAGGAAATTTAATCAAATGCCATTATTGTGGCTTAAATGAGGCATTTGGAAATAAATGTTTCAATTGTAGTGAGAATTATTATGGACTTGGTCTTGGAACACAGAAGATAGATGAAGAGGTAAGAAAAATGTTGCCTGAAGCAAAAGTTGAGATTATGGATGCTGATACAATGAAAGGCAAATCAAAACTTTTGAGTCTTTATAAAAGATTGGAGAATAAAGAGGTTGATATACTAATAGGTACTCAGATGATTGCCAAAGGTCATGATCTTCCCGGTGTAACACTGGTGGGAATTATTTCTGCGGATCAATCCTTGGGATTACCGGATTTCAGGTCCGGAGAAAGAACTTTTCAGCTTGTAACACAGGTTGCGGGAAGAGCCGGCAGAGGAGATGTGCCTGGTAAAGTTGTAGTTCAAACTTATAATCCTGAACATCCAAGTATAAAATTTGCATTAAATCATGACAGCGAAGGTTTTTTGAAGCAAGAGATGGAAATTAGAAGGCCGCTATTTTATCCGCCCTTTTCAAAATTGGTTAATATAAAGATTAAATCTTCAAAAGAGGATGAGGGTAAGGTGTTTATAAAAAATCTTAAAACCATATCAAGACAGCTTTGCTCCAAGCTTCCCGAAAATGTTTCAATTGAGCTGGCAGGGCCATCAGAAGCTCCGATTTACAGAATGCAAAATAAATATCGATGGCAAATGCTCGTTAAGGCCGAGAATCATAATTTATTAAATATTTATTGTTCTAAGCTATATGAATTATTAAAAAATAAAAAAGGTAGTATAAAGCTAAGTATGGATATTGATCCATATAATTTTATGTGAATGTTATTTTAAACGATGCCAAAGAGAAAATTGATCTATCCGGATAAGGAAAACGCAAAACATACTGTTGCAAATTTTAAAGAAATAAACGGTTCTTTAAGCAAAGAACATGAAAGGATTTTATCAATAATGTCATCTCATAGCAGATTTCTCGGAGATTCAATTATAAGCAATCCGGGGATATTAAAGTCACTTTCAAATAATAAATCATTAGGAAGAAAGAAAACATATTCTAATTATTTAAAAAGTGTATTAACAATTGTTAATAATACTGATGAAGTTGATGAGTTTGCAAAAAAACTTCGAAAACTCAAATATAAAGAACTTTCAAGAATTATATACCGTGAAATAAATGAGCTGAGTGATTTCAGACACACTATGGAAGAGATTTCTGATCTTGCAAGTGCATTTGTGAACGGAGTCTTGGAATTCCATAGAGGGAGAATGGAAGATATCGAAGAATTGGAATTTGTAATCTTAGGTATGGGTAAGCTTGGTGGAAGGTTGCTTAACTTAAGTTCAGATATAGACCTGATTTATCTATTTAATAATGAAGACGAGTCAGGATCTGTTTTTAAACTGGCAGAACAAATTACAAAAACAATAAGTTCAATTACAGAAGATAGATTTCTTTACAGGGTTGATCTTGGTCTTAGACCCGGAGGGAATAAAAGCACGATCGCTGTTCATGTGGAAGGGGCTATAGAGCATTACTATTATTGGGGAGAAACCTGGGAAAGAGCTGTATTTATTAAAGCAAGACCGATTGCAGGGGATATTGCACTTGGAGACTATTTCTTGAATGAAATTAACTCTTTTGTATATAAAAAATCATTGGATTATACATCTATTGAAGATTTGAAGGATATGAAGATTAAAATTAACAGATTACAAAAGAAAAGGGATGTGAAACTTGGAAGCGGTGGAATAAGGGAATTGGAATTCTTTGTTCAGGCGCTTCAGCTTGTAAACGCCGGAGAATTAAGAGAGCTTCAGGGATTAAACACATTAGATGCATTAAATATGATGACCAAATTAAAATTGATAGACAGTCAGGTCAGGGATGAACTATCCGAGTGCTATATGTTTTTAAGAAAAGTCGAACATTCAATTCAACTTTTCGAAGAACAACAAACCCATAAAATACCTTCTGATGAATTATCTCTTGCGAGATTATCTAAAAGATTAGGTTTTCGTACAATTGAAAAATTTGAAAATGAATATCAAAAGATTTCCAAAGTTGTTTCAAAAAATTATGGCAACCTATTTTATGATTCAACAAAAATTGTGGAGGAAAAAAGCCGTGAATTTTGGGAACTCGCCGATTTTCTTACAAGCGGTGATATAGGAGAGGAAGAAACTATTAAAAGTCTTGGTAATCTTGGATTTAAATCACCTGACAGAGCAATTGATATTATGTCTTCTCTGCTTGATCCTAAAAGAGGTGGTTTAACAGAGAAAGGCAGGATTATACGGAGAAAAGTAATACCGGCATTTCTATCTGAAATTATAAAATCACATAATCCTGATGAAGCCCTTGTTAATCTTGAGAGATTTGTTTCTGATATAGGTTTAAGGAGTTCAATATATTCCGTTCTTTCAGAAAATCCAGAAATTATAAAACTTCTTTCAAAATTGTTTTCAAGAAGCGGAATGCTCTCTAGTTTTTTAATAAAATATCCAGAGTATCTGGATGCTATTATTTTAAAAGACGTTACATCAGAATATGAAACATTGGAAGAAATGATTGAAGTACTTAATGAGAGTGTAAGAATAGAAAAAGATTTTGAAGATAAATTAAATGCTCTTAGAAGATTCAGACACGTTGAATCCCTTAAGCTTTGCTTCAGGGATTTAAATGAAGAAGTAGACCCTGTTTATGTGGGCAAGTATTTATCAAGAGTTGCAAAGGCTGTTATGGAAGTTGGATTGGCCATGGCTAAGAAATCAATGAAGTTAAATAAGAAAGAAAAGGCAGTAATAGATAATATCGTTATTATAGGTCTTGGAAAGCTAGGCGGAGGTGAGATGAGTTATAACTCTGATCTGGATATTATCTTTATTTATGAAGGCAATAACCATGAGCTTTTTTCAAAACTAGGCCAAAGATTTATTTCCAATTTATCTGTTCCTACTGGGGATGGATATTGTTACAAAATTGACCTTGATTTAAGACCATCTGGAAATGCAGGAGCACTAGTAACTTCGTTTAGCTCATTTAGAGACTATCATAAAAGCAGCGCCCAGTTATGGGAAAGACAATCTTTAATAAGAGCGGTGGTTGCCGCTGGAAACAAAGAACTCGGAAGCAAAGTATTAAAAGTGATTGATAAATTTGTTTATGATAGGGATTTGGAGCAGGATTTTCATAAAGAAATTTTTAATATACGATCCAGAATCGAAAATGAATTAGCAAAAGAAAACAAAAAAAAGGTTAATCTTAAAACAGGTAAGGGTGGTCTGATTGATATAGAGTTTTTGGTTCAGATGCTCCAGTTAAAATTTGGTTCGAAGCATAAAGAGCTTAGAGTTAGGAATACTATTGAATCACTTTATCTCTTAAAAGAACTAAATCTAATTTCTAAAATAGATTTTAATACCCTTCATGATGGCTATATGTTTCTAAAAAAACTAGAAAATTTGCTGAGATTGTTACATGACAGATCAATAAATGACATAAAAGAAGATGATTTTGATAAGCTGGCAGTTGAGTATGGATTTGAAGATGATGTTAATCTGCTTAGAAGCAGATATGAGAAGATTACTGATGGCATTAGGAAAACTTATAATAAATACTTTTTAAATGAAAACTAATTCGAAAAACAAATGTGTTTTTATTCTGGCAGATGGCGCCAGAAAAGATGTTTTTAAATATCTGATTAAAAAAGGGTATCTTGAAAATATTTCAAAATATATTCTCGAGAAAGGAAAGCTGTTAGACGGGGTAACAGTGTTTCCATCAACCACAGGACCCGCTTATACCCCTTTTTTACTTGGAAAATTTCCTGGTCCGTGTGATCTGCCCGGAATTAGATGGTTCGACAGAAGGTATTATGATAAAGATCTTTTCTCACTAAAAAGGTTTAGAAGCTATATTGGCCTAGAAACATATCTTATTAATAACGATATAAGTAAAAACTATAAAACAATATTTGAACTTTTTCCAAACAGTGTAAATATCTTAAACGAAATAACAAGAGGGTTAGCCCTCAAGAAAGATAAAACTAAGTTCCTTAAATTGTATCTAAAATTGAAAGGACATTTTACAAGCGGAAGTGATGAAGTTGATGAAGTTGCAGGTAAATTGCTTATAAAATCTCTTTCTTCAAATCCTGATTTTATATTTTCTGTTTTTATGGGTATTGATTCATATTCACATCAGTATCATCCATTTCATAAAAAGGTTATAGATTCTTACTTGAGATTGGACAAGTATATAGGACTTCTTGCTAGCAGATTGAAATCAAGGGGGGAATTGCAGCAAACACTTATCATTGTTGGTAGTGACCATGGACTAACTCCCACACATTCTCATTTTGATTCATTGTATTATCTTGAGAATAAGGGTTATAAACCACTTTATTATACTAATATTTTTAAACATTTTTTTAATGCTGATACCTCCGTAATGGTATCAGGAAACTCAATGGCACATTATTATTTTAAAAACGGAGGAAAATGGGAAACAAATACTTACAGAAATGATATCCCGCAATTGATAGATGAATTAGCTGATAGACCTGAAATAGATATTGTTTGTGCAAGAGAAGAAGAAGGGAAGATTTATGTAAGAGGGGATAATGGGGATGCAAACATTTGGTTTGATGGGGAGGGAATGATTAATTATAGATCTATTTCCGGTGATATTTTTGGATATGGACTCAAAACAATAAAGATGCTCTTAAATGAGGGTATTTCAAATTCAATAAAAACTGAATATCCTGATGCTATTGTTCAGATATTGCAATTATTTGAATCACCTCGTACCGGAGATGTTGTTTTAAGTGCAAAGCCAGGTTTTGACTTAAGAGCTACACATGAAAAACCCGAGCATTGCGGTTCTCATGGCTCTTTACGAAAAGAACACATGATGGTGCCTATATTAATTAATGAAAAAGTTGAAAAAGATCACGCTAGAACAGTTGATATTTTTCCTACTATAATAAAACACCTGGGATCGAACATACCCGAAGATATTGATGGTGAGTCCCTCATAAGTTAGTTTTTTGGGGTATTTGGTTACGTGAGCAAATCTTTAATTTCTACGGAAACTTGCTCTTCTTTTCTTTTTGTGGCAACTGAAAGTTCTTTTACAAGTAGTGACAAGGCACTTTCCATAATCCTTTTTTCACCAAAAGAAAGGTCCTTTTCTTTTCTGAGATGGTAAATGTCTTTTAGTACATGCGCAATTTCATAAATGTCGCCACTTTTAAGCTTGTCTGCATATTCTCTATACCTTTTATTCCAGCTTTGAGAGTCGACTTTATCATTATTATTCTTGTTCTTTTTGCTTAAAATATCTAAAATTTTGGGTACTTCTTTTTTGGCTACAACAGACCTTAACCCTACAGTTTTAGCATTAGCTGTAGGAACCATTAATGTAACGTCGCTTTCGACAACTTTTAATATGTAGAATGAACTTTTAGAACCTGAAATCTCTTTCTCTTCTATCCCTTGAACTTCTACAACACCATGTGCCGGATAAACACCTTTTTGACCAACTTTAAACTTCTTCGCCATATGATTTGTTCTATATATAATATCATATAATTTAGATGGTATCAATTTTTAGTTAAATTTAAGATTATATATAAAAAAAAGTCAATTTGTAATAGCGATTAATATGGATATATGTGAAGTTTTAGTTGTCGGAGCAGGTGTATTGGGATTAACTATTGCTAACGAGCTCCTTCAGCGTGGATGTGAAAACATTATTATAATTGAAAAGGAAGAAGTTATAGGAAAACATGCAAGCGGGAGAAACAGCGGAGTTTTACATGCCGGAATTTATTACACTCCGGATTCGTTAAAAGCAAAATATTGTGTAAACGGAAACAAACTTATGAAAGAGTTTTGTTTCCAAAATGGTGTAGCTCTAAATGTTTGTGGGAAAGTCTTGGTTGCTGATTCAAAACAGAAACTTGAGAATTTAGAAGTTATTAAGAAAAGAGCCGATATAAATGGTGTTAGTTCAAGATTTATTGATAAAAGTGAATTAAAGCGGATAGAACCTTTTGCATTTACTTATCAAAAAGCATTATATTCACCTGACACTGCGGTATTTAATCCAGTCGAAGTATTAAAAGCACTTGAGACCAAAGTTCTAGAAAAAAATTGTAATATTAAATTTAATACCAAATTTATAAGACCTGTTGGAAACTCAAAAGTTTTAACAACAACAGGTCAAATTAAATACCGTGTATTAATAAATACATCGGGGGCTTATGCTGATAAAATTGCTCATGAGTTTGAAGTTGGGAAACAGTATAGATCTCTTCCTTTCATGGGCACATATTTGGAAGTTGCAAAAGAGAAGTCTTATCTTGTGAATGGAAATATTTATCCAGTTCCTGATATTAGAAATCCTTTTCTCGGTGTTCATCTTACAAAATCAATTGATGGCAGGGTTTATATTGGTCCAACAGCTCTACCTGTTTTGGGGCGAGAAAATTATAATTTCTTTGAAGGTTTGGATCTTGAATCACTAAGCATATTTTATATGAATATGCGGATGTTTCTAACAAATGATTCTTTTAGATCAAACGCTGTTTCAGAAATGAAAAAGTTCTTTAGCGATTTTACATATAAAGAAGCTAAAAAACTGGTTCCTTCCATTAATAAGTATGATATTAAAAGCTCTGATAAAAAGGGAATCAGGCCTCAGTTAGTAAATTTATATAAAAATGAATTGGTTATGGATTATAAAGTAATTAAAGAATCGGACACGATTCATGTACTTAACGCAATTTCACCGGCTTTTACCTCATCAATGTCATTTGCAAAGTATATTTGTGATTTGATCGGGTAATAAATTATTACAAGTTTAAAGCAAATTTGTTTGTAGATTGTCTTAGAAATTCTTTTAATAGAACGTATCTTAAATTAGAGCTTCTGAAAATTTTCAAGATCTCATCTTTGTGCCAATCAAAGATTTCTTTAAAATAAACGAAAGTAAATCATCTTCTTTGGCTGCATCAAATAATTTGTTTATATGGTGATTATCTAACCGGGAATAGAATCTATGGAAATATTCACCTAATTTAATTTCATTTGAAAAACCGGATTTAATAATTTCCTGATATCTGTATAAAAACTTTTCATCAAACCTGTTTGGATTAAATGCTTCTGTAATTAACCCTGATGCTATTTCGGCATTTATTAGTCCAAAGTGTATTCCCCTCCTGTGGTTGTTTTTACAAGACCTGCTGCTTCCCCTACAGCAGAAATTACTTTAGAATTTGAGAATATATTTGCCCCGAATCTTTAGCTTTTTTCTCAAGTTCAATGCTTATTTACTTAATTACACCGGAACAAACAATGTTCTCACCAATGGATGATTCCTTATCAAAAAGAGCAATGGAATAGCCCTTTTTGGATAGATGATAGGATGCAAAAAGACCGCTAGGTCCTCCGCCGGCTACAATAACATCAAAACAATGATTTAAATCAATTTTTAGTTGATTCTCTGATCCAAGACTTGTTAGTATTCATCTGTAACATATTATTAGTCAATTATTAAGAAATATTGAATTCAACACTTGAAATATTTACTGAATCACATTTAATATAAGGTAATTAAAACTCCTGTTTTAATCCATACTATACAAAAGGATACTTACTATGCCTGAATTAAGAGTTATAAGAAATTATGTAGAAAGGGAAAATTCACATACTATTGAATCTTATATATCTTCAGGTGGTTATAAAGCACTTGAGAAATCGTTAAAGATGGAGCCTGCCGAAATCACTGAAACCGTAAAGAGATCTGGTTTAAGGGGGAGAGGCGGTGCAGGATTCCCCACCGGTATAAAATGGGGATTTGTTCCGCCAAGTACGGACAAACCTGTTTATCTTTGCTGTAATGCAGATGAGAGTGAACCCGGAAGTTTTAAAGACAGGGAAATTCTTGAAAAAGATCCTCATCAAATGATAGAAGGGATAATAATATCATGTTATGCGATTAATTCTCATAAAGCTTATATATATATCAGGGGGGAGATGCCCTATGGGGCAAAACAAATAGTAAATGCGATTGAAGAAGCATATGAGAAGGGATATCTGGGTAAAAATATTCTTAACTCCGGATTTGATATTGATGTTGTCTTGTATAGGGGAGCAGGAGCTTATATATGTGGAGAAGAGACCGGTCTTTTGGAGTCTATAGAAGGAAAAAAGGGTGAACCAAGGCCAAAACCTCCATTTCCAGCCCAGATCGGACTATTTGGCTGTCCAACAATTATTAATAATGTTGAAACTCTAGCATGTGTGCCGCATATCATTAATAACGGTCCAGCATGGTTCTCTTCAATGGGAACACCTAAAAATACTGGTACCAAAATATACGGTTTAAGCGGTTGTGTAAATAATCCCGGTTTATATGAATTACCACTTGGTATAACAGCAAGGGAATTAATAGATGAATATGGAGGCGGTGTTTTTGAAGGCAGGAAAATTAAGGCTATATCCCCGGGTGGTTCATCTTCTGCTCTTCTGGCTGCTGATGAGTTAGATACGAAATTAGATTTCGATACACTGGCTGCTGCTGGCTCAATGCTGGGAACAGCAGGAGTAACCGTTATCGATGATTCCGTAAGCATGGTTAAAGTTGCACATAATCTGGCACATTTTTACAGAGATGAGTCTTGCGGGCAATGTGTGCAGTGTAGGGAAGGGACCTGGTGGCTTGAGAAAATGTTAAGGGAAATTGACGAAGGTAAGGGTTCTTTGGAATATATTGATATTATCCTTGATGCATGTTCACAGATGAGAGGAACAACTATTTGTGCACTTGCAGATGGTTGTGCAATGCCTATTGATTCTATTGTAAGAAAATTCAGAGATGAATTTGAAGAGCATATCAGAACGGGAAAAGCTCCAGTGGAACGAAAAAATTATATGGGTGACTGGAATTAAAAATCATTAAGAAATGACATTTAATTTAATCTTTTCAACTTAATATACAACTGGGAAACAAATGAGTTTATTTGAATTCCCATCATCATAATTTGCTATAATCTCAAGATCGTTAATTAAATTATCTATGATGATATTAACATCATCACATTGAAGTTCATTACATGAAACTGTTTTACAGGCAAAGTAAAAAACATAAAAGGCTGTAGGATCATCAAAATCGTCTAAAGCGCTTGTGTCTGGCAACTGACAACCCCAAGAATTACAAATGTTCTTTATATCTTCACCGAAACATTGAGAATTATAAATATTGCTACTCATAACTTCAATACATTCAGAGGGGGGTTCTGGAGTATCTATGGGTTCTATGCCATTAATTTCTTCAGGGTAAAAAATGGATATCTGCTTAATTATGTTTTTTTCATTGTCTCCATTCGTATTACACGAAATTAAGTAAATAAAAGTAAAAACTATCAAAAAAATAGCAACTGATTTAGATTTTATCATTCTTGTTTAGAGTTTAATTAATTTATTTAGTAAAATCTAATATCTGGTGAATGAATTATTGTTGTAGGATAATTACATTCTCCCCATGTTCTAACTTTGACCTGACAGCTTCCTGTTTTCTCAATATTATTATTAAAATCACAGTGTGAAAAGCCATATGTATGGAGTATTTCATGTCTGGAAACATGCCAATCATTTCTTTCACAAGGTTCGGCAATTCTTATCGTGGATCCGTCAGAGGTTCTGGGAAATGTGGGGTTTCTAGGTTTTAGTGTAGAACCACAGGCCCTACCACTAGGTAAGTTCTGGCTTTCATATACTAAAACTTTTAATCTTGTGGGACGAAACCAGCTATTGGAACCATTAAAGTACTTTTCACATTCTATAGCAGAAGTTGGACCTGGATAATTATTTAATCCTGCTATATTTTGTCGTATATGATAAGTCATTCCATAAAAGTGAAAAGGTTCCGATATATATTGTAAACAAATAGTTACTTTCGGAATAAACCCATCACTTCCATTGTCATCAACGTAAGTCCAATTTACACATGCTCCTGCTGGAATTGGATGGGGAGCAAATAAATTAGGTTGTACTGTTGAAGCATACGCTTTTCTAGGAACAATAAATTCAGAAAGGGTTGCTTTTGTTTTAGAAATAGATTTTTTCAAATCTTCGTATTTTAAGTGAACTAGTTCGCCTTCTTTAGGTGGGTTAGGAGGTATAAAATACACTTCTTTTTTACCAACTTTCTTTGCCCATTTGATACATTTATCAGGATCTGTTTCATCCTCCAATATAAATAATGCTCTAGTATCATTTGAGGAATGTGTTTGAATTTCAGAAATATGGTCGATATTTGGGAGTTCTTTATAATCATAGTTGATTTGTAAAACTTTTTCGTTGTATTTATTCAGATAAGTTTCTAATTCTTGAATTAAATTTTTATTTTCTATCGATTTAGAATATTGACTTATTATGCCTCTCTCCGGAAAAACTACGTATATTTCTTCTTTGTTATTATCTTGTCTGTTTGAAGTTTCATGGGAACTTAGTAAATTAGAAAAAAGAAACAAAAAAAGAAAAAAAGCAAGTGGTAATAAAAATTTTTTGTAATTAGACAGTACAAGCATGTCATCCTCCTATATATGCATATATATATATTGTAATATATATTATGTATGAATATCTTGCAACATTTATTTTATAGGAGCTATGATTTTAGAATAAGGTAATAATAAAATTAATTTTCGAATTAAAATGAATCTATTCAATAAAATACTAAAAATTTATTACCTTCCTTTATTTATTGCTTTAATTATAGCTATATCTCAGTTTGTATTAAGTTCCAATTTTTCATTGACCAGATGGGAGGGGGGTGGTTTTGGAATGTATTCTGAACCGAATCCCAACAATTCCAGGATTCTTGGTATTTCATTAAAAAATCCCAATGGGGAAATCCACTTGAGACTATATCCTCTTGATAACAAGCTCTTTAATTATATTAAAAATCTGGAAGGTAAGAAAAAGGATAATTGGGAAAAATTAATTGAAGAATCAGATAGAATCAGAACCTTTCCAAAGCTTGCTCTTACTGATGAATATATAAGAAAAATTTCAAATGAATTATTGGAGATTAATCCTGATTTAAGATCAAAAATGCGATCAATTAATAGTCCAATAACTGTTTACGTCTACATAAATCAACTAAACATAGATATTAAAGATAAAAGTTTTCAAACCCAAAAGCTGTATTCAAAAATTCTGGAAATTTAAATGGATTAAAATGCTAATTTCAAATCTTTTAAAAAGATATAAAAATCAGGAATTTATTTTTTTTCTTTTTTTTGTGTTTCTTATAGTTTCAACTCTAAATCCTTACAGGCTTGAATATTTTGTTAAGCTAATAATTTTACCGGTTTCAATTGCGGTGGTTATTTTTCCGTTTTTGTTAAAAGAATGGAAAATTTGGCTGATTATTTCTATCTCTCTTGTGTTAAATCTATATTTTAATTATCTGCATACTTCAAACCATCTTTTTGTTGCTACTTATTTTTCATGGATAGTGACGTTAATATTAATCTCAAAAGATAATTTGCATGATTCATTAAGAATTTCATCAAAATATCTTTTAGCTCTGGTTTTGGGTATGGCAACAATTCATAAATTTACTTCACAGGATTTTTACAGTGGGAGCTTTATGTCCTACGAATTTTTATTGGGACTTAGAAGATTTTTCCCAATAGTATTTTTATGGCCGAATTTTAATAGTTATATAGAGGAAAACCGCTCGATTGTCACAGAAATTTTAAATAAATATTTTGATGAGGATATCAGTCAAAATATTGTTTCTCCAGGGGAAGAATTTTTTGTTTTTACAAAAATATTCTCTTTTCTTACAATTTTTTATGAGGCAATAATTACATTATTTTTAATAATTTATCCAAGATACAAAAGACTTACTCATATACTGCTTATATCCTTTGTCTGGTTTACTTACATTTATACAAATGAAAATTCATTTTTTTCAATGTTATGTATATTGGGTTATTCGATCTCTTATGAGGATCAAAGAAAATTCAGAATTATTTATATATTAACAATAATATTAATGCTATCGATGGATGTAGTCGGCTTTAGGCCAGGATTTTTGGAATATTAAAATAATTGAATTATGTATCGTAAAATCGGTTAATAACGAATAGATGCTGAATATCAGAATAGAGAATGAATATGATTTAGATGATGTCTATAAAGTGAATATTAAAGCATTTGAGTCAAGTGCGGAAGCGAGGCTGGTCAATAAGTTAAGAACAAATCTGGACAATTATATATCTATTGTTGCGGAATTGGATCAGAAAATAGTTGGGCACATATTTTTTTCTCCTGTTGAGCTTAACGGTTATAGTCCGAGTATTAAATTAATGGGGCTTGCTCCAATGGCAGTAATACCGGAATATCAGAATAAGGGTATTGGCTCAAAGCTTGTTGAGGAAGGATTAAAATATTGTGAAAAAGAGGAAGTTGATGCCGTTTTTGTTCTAGGACATCCTGATTATTATATAAAATTCGGATTTGTTCCTTCAGTTAATTACGGAATTAAGTCTGAATATAATGTGCCGGATGATGTGTTTATGGTCTTGGAACTTCATAAAGGAATACTGAAAAATAAATCCGGGACTATAAAATATAATAAAGAATTTAATTATCTTTAAAATTGACTCGAAATATATTAAATCTTTATTGAAACTAAGTACTGAATAACACATCTTAAGAGTTTAGAAACAAATACAAGTAATTCCATTTTATATTTAACAGGGGCTATGAATAAATTAAAATTACTTTTACTTGGATTTTTATTATCTCTGCTACCTTATACTGTTACATTCTCTAAAAAAGAACCAACCAAATTTGATCACTATCATAGTGATTTTAATTATTTATTGAAAACATATGTAAAGAATAATGAGGTTGACTACAAAGGATTCATAAAATCAAAAGACTTATTAAATAAATACTTGAATTCGTTAGCCAGGATCTCCGAAAAGGAGTATATGCTTTGGAATAAAAATCAAAAGCTGGCTTACTGGATCAATGCATATAATGCTTTCACAATTAAGGCAATCATTGATAATTATCCAATTAAAAGAAGCTGGACCCTGATTGGACTTCTATATGCACCTAAAAACAGTATCTTACAGATACCCGGGGTATGGAAGAAATTAGAATTTAAAGCTATGGGTAAATTGGTGACTCTGGATACTATTGAGCATCAGATATTAAGAAAAGACTTCTATGAACCAAGGATTCATATGGCTATAAACTGCGCTTCAAAAAGCTGTCCTGATCTAAAGAGTGAAGCATATACATTTGTTAATTTGGAAAGTCAACTGGAAGATGCATCTTTAAAATTTATTAATAATTATGAAAAAGGATTAAAACTAGAATCTAATGGAAAAATTATTAAAATATCAAAAATTCTGAAATGGTTTGGTAATGATTTTGATTCATATTCCAAAACAGTGAATATTAGCGATAATTTTAAAGATAAAAAGGGAGTATTAGGCTTTATTTACAATTATACGAATTCAGAAGAAATAAAGAATATAATTAGATCAAGTAACTTTGAATTAATGTACTTGGAATATGACTGGACATTAAATGATAAAGATACTAATTTTTAGAACTGTATGTTTTAGCACAAGAATATGCAGATACGCAGTATGGAACAAGGAAAGTAAGAAATAATTTCATGAAAAATTTTTTATCAAATTCACCATTTACCATCACGTCATACTGATTGATTAATGTAAGAACAGGTGTTATAAATACCGCAACTTTTATTGCCGTGTATGTTGTTTCCTTTCTGAAAAAATTCTTTATAAATTCTGAAGACATTAAACTAATATATCATTAGGTTATAATTGTTTCCATTAACAAAAATACGGGAGTTTAACACATGGGTATACAGGATAATTATAATGGTATGAATTGGGATCTTACTTCGTATTTCCCTCAATTTAACGGCAAAGAATATTTTGATTTTAAAAGTGAACTTAATTCAAGCATTAAAAGTGTTTTAAATAATACAAAAGATTTAAAAAAACTGGATTCTAATAATTTAAAAGAGTGGAGCGGGGTTTTTATAGATGCGGAAGATTTAATTACAAAATATTCGCATATACGTTCATATGTTGGCTGTCTTTCAGCAGCCAATTCAAATAATGAAGAATATTTATCGGAAGAGGCAGCTATAAGTCTTTTGGGAGCCAGTTTGGAAAAAATAGAAGTAGAATTAAACAGGGCTTTAAAAGGTGTCGAAGAAAGTGTTTTTGAAAAATTTATATCACTAAATGAACTGGAGTCTGCGAAATATTATATTAAAAGAATTTATACTCAATCAAAATATACAATGACAACTCCAAAAGAGGTGTTAGCATCGGATCTTAGTGTTGATGGTATTAGTGCATGGGGAAGACTTTATGATACTGTTTCTTCTAAAATGACATTTGAAATGGTATATCCTGATGGAAAAAAAGAAATTTTGCCAATGTCGCAAAGAAGATCCTTGATGGAAAATACAAAAAGAGATATAAGGAAGGCTGCATTTGCAGGTGGAAACAAATCGTGGGAAGAACATGAAGATGTTGCAGCGGCAGCATTAAATGCAATCTCAGGTACAAGACACACATTATACAAACATAGAAACATTAATCATTTTTTGGATATTGCACTATTTGATGCTGCAATTTCAAGGGAAACATTGGATGCAATGATAGCCGCGATATATGAATGTATTGATATACCAAAGCAGATATTGAAGTCGAAGGCTGTCAGTATGGGTTTAGAAAGTGTTTCCTGGTATGATCTGGGAGCCCCTATCGAATTAAAGACGGATACCAGCATAGATTGGGAAGATGCAAAATCGATGGTTTATAATTCGTTTTCAAATTCATATGATAAGTTAGGTGATTTTCTTGATCATATGTATAAAAATGAATGGATAGATTGGGAGGTAAGAGAGGGAAAGAGACCTGGTGGTTTTTGTACCGGATCTTTGCTAACTACCGAATCCAGAATTTTTATGACTTATAACGAATCAATCGGAGATATTTTAACTCTTGCTCACGAAGCAGGGCATGCGTTTCATAGTTATATAATGAAAGAATTGAGATGTTTTCAGCATTTTTATCCTATGACATTAGCTGAAACAGCATCAACTTTTGGAGAGATGTTATTAATTGAAGGTTTGTTGGATAACCCTGATATAAGTAATGAGGACAAGGTGGTTTTGCTTGATGCTGAAGTTAATCACGGAGCAATATACCTTTTGGATATCCCTGTTAGATATGAATTTGAAAAAAAAGTGTATGAAGAAAGATTAAAAGGTGAATTAAGTGTTAGCAGGTTTAAAGAGCTAATGGTTGAAACACAACAAAGTGTTTTTGGGGATGTATTATCTGAATATGATCCTTATTTCTGGGCATCAAAACTTCATTTCTATATTACCGGGGTAAGTTTTTACAACTTTCCTTATACATTCGGATATTTGTTAAGCAGGTCATTATTTTCTAAATTTAAAGAACAGGGCAACGAATTTCTTCCAGTATATGAAGAATTTCTTAGACTTACAGGTTCTGATGATGCCGAGGGTGTAGTTAAAAAATCTATCGGTGAGGATATTCAATCAAAGGAATTTTGGATTAATTCTATTAATACATTAAAAGAGCCCCATGATAAACTTCAAAAACTTTTGTCGGAAATGGGAAACAGCCTATAAACCGCTGATTACTCTTTGTACGGGAGACAGTGAATTTATTATTATATCAATAATTACAAAAAGCATGACGGAAAGCATGTAAAGAATTGAGATTGCAAATGCTTTGCCATAACCGGAATCCCTGTAAACACTTTTTATTACAACGTAATTAAAATATATACCTGCAATTGTTGCAAATATTGCAAAGTAAACTGTGTTTAGTCCGATAAACCATAGTATTAAAGTTAATGGTAACAATGATAATGAATATATAAGAATTAAAATATTTGTGTATTCCTTTCCAAAAACAACGGGTAGTACAGGAATTTTTGCGTTCTCATAATCCTTTTTGTATTTTTGTGCTAATGCCCAGAAGTGAGGCGGCTGCCATAACATCATAAAAATGAAAAGGACAAAACTATCAAAACCTATGTAATTATTAATTGCTGTATATCCTATCAATACGGGTAGTGCACCGGGTATACCACCTAATATAGTGCCAAAAGGAGAACTTCTCTTAAGAAACAGAGTGTAAAGAAGTGTGTAACTGATGATAGCACATAATATTAGTGCAGTGTTTAAATAATTAAAATATAGAATGGAGATGATTAACGAGATTAGTATTATCAAAAGTGAAATAATCAGTGCATTCATGTCTCCTACGGTTTCCATAGCTTCGACTCTTTTATTGAGTCTGCTCATTTCCTTGTCTATTTTTTTATCGAGTATGTTGTTAAGGATTGCAGAACCGGCTGCACTTAGAAGCAAAGCTATAATTCCTAAAATAATAGTCAAAACAGGGGGAATTCCTTTGGATGCTACTATCATGCCTGCAAGGCCTGTAAATGCTACGCTTACAATTATCCCCGGTTTTGCAAGCAAAATTGCTGAAACCAATACTTTTCCTGGAGATCTATTCTGGTTGTTTTCCATTAATATTTGTTAGACTAACTTTTTATTATTTAGGTTGAACCAGGCTAATAAAGTAATTGAAAGAATTATTAAAGCAAATGTTATGTGCAAAGCGGTAATATAAAATTTTAGTTGTGTGTGAACTACTAAAAACCCTAAAATTATTTGAAATAATATAAAGATAAGTGCCAGGTTTATATATTTTTTTAAAGGGCGTATATATTTATTTGAATTTGATATAAGGTGCAAAATCAAAAATATTAGAAAAATCGAATATGCAAGAACTCGATGGCTGAAATGTACAAGAACCTTTCCAACTAATTCTGGTGGTATCCAGTATCCAAGGCATGTTGGAAAATCAGGACAAGCAAGTCCTGCACCCGAATGTCTTACATATGCTCCCAGAATAGACTGAATGGATATTATTATAAATAATCCAAAAAACAGGCCGGAAGTCCCAGCTAGTTTAAAACTCGGGATGTTTTTTTGACCATCAAAGTAGGCCAGATAAAGGGCAATGGCAAAAATAATTATAGCGTTTCCAAAATGTAAAGTAGTAAGATCAACATCAAGTTTTGATAATACAACCACTCCACCCAAAACTATTTGTATAAGAAGAAGAATGACTATTAAAAACGGGAGTGTTTTGAAACTACCCTTATAAACTTTAAAGCGTTTATAACATAATATAAACAGCAGTATGGATGTTACACCGCCTATTACACGGTGAATAAATTCAACATATATATCCCACCTGAACGGCGGAATAACTTCTCCATGGCAAAGAGGCCAGTCAGGACATGCCAGACCAACTTTTAGTCCAGCAACAACATTCCCCCAGACTAAAAGTATGAATAAAGATGCAATAGCTACCTTAGCAAGCATATTAATTTAACGAACTACCGGAACTCGGGTGAAGAACTCAAGTATCGTAAATCCTATTAAAAGGAAAAGCAGGAACAGGGGATAGATCGCATATATCCATGTAAGTTTGTCTTCATATTTTAAATGCATGAAATAAAGTGCAACAATTGTTGCTTTTGTAGACGCAATAATCATCGCCAAGACAATATTAAAACTGCCGATATCGATATTAGTAGCCGTATAAACGGTAATTGCTGTCAGAAAAAATAATGCACCTAAAACATATGCATATGACTTTATACTTGTATGATGAACTTCTATATGATCAGGATCACTATTTACATGATGACTCATTATGATTTCTCCTTCTAACCAATAAGATATAGTAACGGAAATAAATAAATCCAGATTAAATCAACAAGGTGCCAATACAAACCGCCCACTTCAACGGGTGTAAATCTGCCTTTTAAGAATCTTCCCTGCTGATTCATAATTATAAGTGCCAATATGATCCCCATACCCAGGAATACGTGGATCATGTGAAGTCCTGTTGTCATATAATAAACTGCATAAAACAGATTTTTGTCAGGGTAGATATGGTGTTCAAATTTAAATGAATATTCGAAGTATTTCATAACTCCAAACCCTGCTCCGCACACAAAAGTTATTGCAAGGAATATAGATGTGTATAACTGTTGTCTTCTCTGTGCATAAAGGACAGCAAGAGCCATTGTAAAACTGCTAAATAACAGAATGAAAGTATTTATCGTTCCCTTAGTTAGATCGAGAGATTTATGATATTCTAAAAACATTTCAGGGTATCGGGCTCTGTAAATGGCGTATGCTGCAAAAAGGCCCCCAAAAAGTAAGATCTCAGTACCTAAAAAGAGCCACATGCCAAACTTGGCTGAATTGTGAGTTATCTTTTCTCCAAGCCCGTGTCCATGAGCGTGTTCTGCTATAGTACTCATAACTATATATTTCCTCCGAAATTATTTTTTACCATAAGCGTAAGTCCAATCTGTGACTACTGGAATTTCATCAAAATTATTATGTGCTGGTGGTGAAGGAACCTGCCATTCGAGTGATAATGAATTATAAGGATTTGGAGATTCCGGTCTCTTTGCACTAAATAAACCCGCAATTAAATTTATGGTCATAATTATCATTCCAATTGCAAGTATCCACGTTCCATAAGTTGAAAGAGCATGAAGGCTTTCGAATTCAGCCGGATATGTTGCATATCTTCTTGGCATCCCCTGATAACCCATAAAAAACTGGGGAAAGAAAGTTACATTAAATCCAATAAAAATTAAGAACCATGAAACTTTAGCAATCAATTCATTAAATACGCGTCCAAACCACTTCTGGTACCAGAAGTGAAGTGCTCCGAAAAATGCCATTACTGTTCCACCGATCATTACATAGTGCATATGAGCTACAACAAAATAGGTGTCGTGTAAGTGAACATTTATCGCTAATGATCCTAGGTATACTCCAGTTAATCCTCCAATTGTGAAAAGAAAAAGAAATCCTAATGCATACAGCATTGAAGAGTGAAATTCGATTGATGATTTATATAAAGTCGCCAACCAATTAAATACTTTTATAGCAGTAGGTATCGCTACAAGCATAGTCAAAAATGAAAATATTGCTGCAGCAGTTTCAGAGATTCCGCTTACAAACATATGATGGAGCCATACAAAAAAGCTTATTATCGCAATTGCAAAACTCGAATAAGCTATCGCTCGGTAACCAAAAATAGGTTTCTTTGCAAAGACTGGAATTATTTCTGAAATTATACCGAACCCCGGAATTACCATGATATATACAGCAGGGTGTGAGTAAAACCAGAAAAAGTTTTGAAACAATATAGGATCACCGCCTTTGGCAGGATCAAAAAATCCTATATCAAGAGATCGTTCCATAATTAATAAAAGAAGTGTGATTCCCACAACCGGTGTTGCCAAAAGCTGAAGAATAGCTGTAGCATATGAAGCCCAGATGAAAAGTGGAAGTCTGTTCCAGGTCATTCCCGGTGCTCTTAATTTATGAATTGTTACAATAAAGTTCATTCCTGTAAGAATCGAGGAAAATCCTAATACAAATACGCCAAGTGTTATCAGAATAACATTAGCGCTTGTAGTTGAGCTATAAGGAGTATAAAATGTCCATCCGGTATCTGCTGGAGCTGATAGTGCTGATAGCAAAATAGCAGTACCAACTAGATAAACTAAAAAACTTAAGAGATTTAATCTTGGAAATGCCACATCTCTAGCGCCTATCATAAGAGGAATCAGGAAATTTCCTAAACTAGCTGCGATTCCAGGGACAATAAAAAAGAAGACCATTAAGGATCCATGAGCGGTAAAAGCAACGTTATACCATGTTTCATTGCTAAAAAAATCAAGTTCAGGAGTTAACAATTCGTATCTCATTCCAAGAGCTGATATTCCACCAAGTATGAAGAATATAGATATTGTTATTAGATACATTAATCCAATTCTTTTATGATCTGTTGTTAATGCCCAGGATTTAAATCCTTGTTCTGCTAAATATGAAACATGCCCTGAATTTTGAGTAACGCTTTCAGACATATTTTTTCCTCCTTATAATTGACACAATCAATTATTTAACTGTTTTAATATATTCAATTAATGCTGTTACTTCGTCGTCTTTTAAAATTCCTTTAAATGCCGGCATTACTGGTGCATATCCGGTTACCATTTTTGCCTGAGGTTCATAGATTGATTCTCTTAGATAATTTTCGTCAACTTCAACTGTTGATCCGTCCTGAAGATTTTCTGTCATGCCAAAAAGACCCTTAAATGTAGGTCCAACACCATCAGCTCCATTAATACTATGGCATGCATTGCAACCTCTTTGAGTGTATAGTTTTTCTCCAAGTTCAGAAGGTGGGATAGAAGTGGTTGCAGCAAGTCCTCCCGGAACTCCAAGCTCTTCTCCCTTTTCCCATCTGGTGTAGGCCTCTGGGCTTAGAACATGTACTTTGGCCAACATATTTGAATGACCTGCTCCACAATATTCAGTGCAGAAAAGGTCATATGTTCCGACCTTTGTGGGTGTAAACCAAAGCTGGGTGTAATTTCCGGGTAAAATGTCCTGCTTAACTCGAAATTGTGGAACAAAAAAACTGTGAAGAACATCATCGGATCTCATTATCAATCTCACGGGCTGGTTTTGTTTTACGGTTAATTCATTTATTGCTTTTTTCCCGTCAAAGTAATCAAACTGCCATAGCCACTGTTTTGCCACAACATTTATCTCCAGTGCCTCTGGCGGTGGGTTTCTTAATTCTCTAAAACCGATATACGCCCAAACAAAAATTACCATTAATAATATTGTAGGAATTATTGTCCATATAATTTCTATTGTTTCATTACCAGTAATATATGCTGTTTCTTGGTCTTCACTTTTCCTTCTGTATTTAACGGAAAAATATACAAGTATTGCAGTTATTAATACTAAAAAGAAAACCGAAATTATTGTTACAAATAAAGTTATATTGTCTACATTGCTGGCAAGATTAGAAGCAGATTCAGGTATCCAACTAAACATTTGTGATTTATAACCTCCGAAGTAATTAAATAATTTTTTTCTCTCTCTTCCACATTATTGCTAGAAAAGCAACTAAAGTTGCAAGCGTTATCATACCACCTGCTTTAACAATTTGTAAAGCCTTAAGTGCATATCTTTTTCCAATGGGATCGAATTCATAGCAAAACAGCAAAACTTTATTTAAAGCATGAGAAGCGCCGACTTTACCATCAGCAGCTTCAATCAAGGAAAGCTTTAAATCCTTGGCGTTATGTTGAATCCCATAAAGGTAACGAGATATCTTTCCTTCTGGTGTAATTACAATTAAACCAGAAGGATGTGCAAATTCTTCACCGTCTTTCTTAAATTTAAAGCCCAGTGATTTTGTTAAATTCAATATGTTTTCCTCGTCACCTGTAAGGAAAATCCAGCTTTCTTTATCTTCATGAAGATTGGAAAGTTTATTTTTATATTGCTCTGATTTTTTATAGGATATAGCGGTAGTTTCTTCGGGATTAAAGCTTATAGTAAGGATTTTAAAATCTTTACCTAACTTTAATGAATCTAGTTCATTTACAACTTCAAGTACTCCATCCAATGCAAAATTACAAACTCTAGGGCAATTAAAATAAACCATATTAATAATTACAGGTTTTCCATCGCCTAGTAGATTATTTAAAGTCGTATTTTTGTCGTATTGATCAATAAATTTAACGTCTTTTTTAATACTTGAAGATAACTGCTCATCAAACCCAATATCTTCTACGTCATTAACATTGGATAAAGCTAAGCTTTCAGAAATATAATGATTTTGAATAATAGCAGAGCTAATCATAATTAAGAAAAAAGAAAAAATTTGCTTTTTTACAATCCGAATATCCAATTAATAGTTATTTTTAAGTAAAATTATAGTGAAAATCACTTTTAAAAAAGCCAATTACCCCTTTAAAAACGAGGTAGATTGTATCTGATTTTAGTTTTGTGTCAAGTTAGTAAAAATTTAGAAATATTTAATAAAATTCTATGTTTAAGTAATATATTTCAAAAAAATATTTAAATCTCGTATTATCTTAATTATGGGTTCAATAACTGATATTCCTGGAATTAGTGTTGGTCATAGTTCCGATTATGAAAGCGGAACCGGGTGTACTGTTATCTTGTTTGATGATGCATCAATAGCTTCTGCAGATATGAGAGGTGGCGGAACCAGTACGAGACAAATAGATGGACTGCTTCAAAACAGCACTTATGGCAAAATACATGCTATTTTGCTTACCGGAGGAAGCGCTTTCGGTTTAAATGCAGCTTCCGGGGTAATGAAATTTCTCGAAGAAAGAGATATAGGTTTAAATGTCGGAAGAAATATTGTTGTTCCCTCTGTTCCTTCTGCTGTTATTTTTGATTTGGGAATAGGAAATGGGAAAATACGTCCAGATTCTAGTATGGGATATGATGCCTGTGTTAATTCTACACGAAATGCATTTCTACAAGGAAGTGTGGGAGTTGGTACGGGTGCTACCATAGGAAAGATGTACGGGATAGAACGTGCAACCAAAGGTGGGTTGGGTTCGATGAGCTTGAAGCTTGATAATGGAGTTATAGTTGGAGTTTTAGTGGTTGTAAATGCTTTTGGAGATGTATATAGCAGAAAGGAAAATAAAATAATTGCAGGTGCAAGGAAATCAACTGAAAGTAAGGAATTTGTAAATAGTTTGAATGAATTTAAAGAAGGTTTTGTTAAAACCTATGAACCATACTCAAATACTACATTGGCTGTAATTATTACTAATGCATCTCTAAACAAAAGCGAGTTAAACAGAATTGCAATTATCGGGCAGACAGGTATCAGCAGGTCAATTCTACCAGTGAATACAATTTCTGATGGTGATGTGGTCTTTGCGGCATCGGCTGGAAAATTAAAGGGTGATGCAAATTCAATAGGTATTGTAGCCTCGGACCTTATAGAATCATCGATTGTTAAGGCTGTTAAGATATCTGAATCTTTATTAGGTGTTCCTGCTTATAATGAATTAATTTAAATTAGAAAATTATATTTTTTTCAGATTTTGGTGTTTGTCTGTTTCTAATTCCCAAGACTAAACCCAAACCTATAAAAGCTGTTAAAGTTGAAGAACCTCCATAGCTAAATAAAAATAGTGGGACACCAGTAACAGGAAGTAGACCAATAACCATTCCAACATTTATTGCTGCATGCCAGAAAAATAGAGTTGAAATTCCGAAAGACACAATCATATTAAACTTGTTTTTAGACGAACTTGCGGTATCGAGCAATATTAAAATTAATAAGAAATATATGGACAATGTAAATATTGATCCTACAAATCCCCATTCTTCGGCTAGAACAGAGAATGCAAAATCTGTTTGCTGTGCAGGAATAAATCTAAGTTGAGATTGAGATCCCGATATAAAACCTTTTCCCATGAATTTCCCTGATCCCACGGCAATTTGTGACTGAATTGAGTTATAGCCAGTTCCCAGAGGATCAATAGAAGGGTTGATAAATGTGTTTATTCTTTCTTTTTGATAATCTTTTAAGAAAAACTGCCAGGTCGGAAAAGATAATCCAAAAATAACCAGAAAGCTTATTATTAGTGATTTTTTCTTAATTCCCGTGAATGCAAATATGCTTGATGCAACCAGAAACAATATTAGCCCAGTACCAAGGTCAGGTTGCAACATAATGAGTATGAATAATATTAATAGATAGAAAATGGGTTTTAATAACTCGTATAAACTGTATGGACCTTCATAAACTTCATCGTTAAAGAACTTGGCTATAATTAATATTAGCGCAATCTTTGAAAATTCCGAAGGCTGTATGGATATCGGTCCTATTGCAAACCAGCTTTTGGAACCGGATATGGTTTTGCCTAATATAATTACAAGAATGAGTGATAGTATTGATAATACATAAATATAATGTGAGTTTCTTTTAAAGAAATCGGGGTTTATATAGCTGATCGAAATCATGGTTATAAGGCCGATTATGATCCAAATAATTTGTTTTTTGAAATTAACCAGACCTGTTAGATATGATGAACTATATAGGTTTAGCAATCCTATAGCGGAGAATAAAATAGTAACTATTAAAAGGGACCAACCATAATTTTTTAAAAAACTTCTATCAAATATCATTGTTATTTTTATTTTTTATATATGCTTCAGCAATTTTTTTAGCCAGTGGGGCGGCTGTCTTTCCACCATTACCTCCATTTTCTACTAAAACAGTTATTGCTATTTCAGGATTCTCCGAAGGAGCATAAGACGTAAACCATGCGTGGTCAAAATACTTTTTTTTGATTTTTTTTGTTTTTAAAGATACAACCTGTGCAGTTCCGGTTTTGCCTGCTATTGATAGTTGCATTGATTTTGCAAGCTTGGCTGTGCCATTGTGATCATAGACTGCCCCGTATAAAGCTTTTTTTAGGATAGAATTTAGATACTTGTTAGTTGGAAGTTCAGCAACTACTTTTGTGGAATTTACTTCTGAACTGTTTGAATTATTATTAACAATTTTATGAATTAATGTTGGTTTTAACAATTTACCACCATTTGCAATAGCGGATGTCATGTTTGCAATTTGAAGGGGAGTTACATCAATATAGCCTTGTCCTATGGATGTTACAGCTGTTTCACCTATATACCAAGGCTTATTGAATTTTTCTAATTTCCATTCCCTGCTTGGAGCTACACCTTTTTTCTCGGATAGTTCAATGCCAGTTTTTTCTCCGAAACCAAACATTTCTAAATATTTAGAAAGTCTGTCTATTCCAAGTTTAAGTGCTAAGTGATAATAGAAGACATCACATGATTCAACTAATGATTTGTGAAGATTTATCCAGCCGTGACCATAGTGCTTCCAGCAATGGAATTTTCTATTACCAATTTTAAGAAATCCTTTGCAATATACTTGAGTGTTTGAATCAATGATTTTTTCTTTTAATCCGGCAAAAGCTGTTACTATTTTTAAAACCGATCCTGGAGGATATGTTCCCAGGGTTGCCCTGTTTAACATGGAGTAGGATTTATTTTTTGTGATTGAACGCCATTCTTCTTTCGTAAGTCCTTGTGAAAAATTTGCTATGTTAAAAGAAGGCTCGCTTGCCATAGCAAGAATCTCACCACTATTTACATCCATTATTATGATAGCTCCTTTTTCACCATATAATAATTCTTCAGCTATTTTTTGTAATTTAATATCAATTGTTAAATGAATATCTTTTCCCGCTACGCTTTTTTTGTTTTCTATTTTTTCTTTTAAAAAAGTTGTAGGCACTTTCCGACCTAAAGCGTCAACTGCTAAGTATTTAAGTCCGTCAATTCCCTTTAGCTGAGATTCAAGATTTTTTTCAAGTCCAAGTTTTCCGATAAGCTGATTTGCTCTTAATTCATTGTTTTCTTTTAGTTCTTTTTCTGTGGCCAAGCCAAGATAGCCAAGTAACAAAGAGGCGGTATTTCCTTGGGGATAAATCCTTTGATAGTTTACTTCTATATCAATTCCTTTTAGCTTGTTTTTTTTAGCTTCTATTAAAGCAAGTTGATTTCGGTTTATATTTTTTGCAATAACTGTGGGTTTGTAATAGTTAATATCTACTACTTTTGTTATTTTTGATTTAATATCCTCGATTGGAATACTCAGAATATTTGATAACTCAATTGATATTTTATTAATATCGGTAATTTCTCTGGGAAAAATCAGTATATCAAAGGAAGGCCGATTAATTACCAGTTTTTTTCCGTTTCTATCGAATATTTCTCCTCTGGGTGAAGGAATATTTAGCAATCTCAAGCTGTTTTCCCTTGAGAATCTTTCGAATTCATCCCCTTTCAATATTTGCAAATAGAATATTCTTAAAAAGAATATGATGAAAAATTGTGCAAGTATTATTGATGCAATAATTAATTTTTTTTTATAATTTTGCATTAATTTTCCCAAGTAAGATAAAAATTAGCGAACCTACCAATGTATTAATTGTAGCTTGATGTATTATCAGGTTCAAAGTTATATTCAAAGGTTCGGAAATTTTAAATTTGAGGACAAAATACAATAATATCCAAAATATAATTGTTCCAATTAATATTGATAATATCTTTGGTTTTAATGTATTAATGTTGAATGTTTTAGAACTGCTTTTAATTATTGTATAAACAACAAGTCTGGTTAATGTGTAAATTCCGATCATATTGCCGGAGAATATATCCATTAATAAACCATTAATAACGGTCAAATAAAATGAACCATAAATATTATTAGCTGATGCAAGGTATATTATTAATATTAGATTTAAATCTGGTGTAAATAGATTTAAAAAGCTAGGTGTTGTTAAAGAAATTTGAATTGATATAAAAACGAAAGAAAGTAAAAGGTAAACAAGAAAGGAATAGAATTTATTCATTAAATTCAGCTAATTCAATTTTAGGTTTTACTATTATTAAAACCTCTTCAAGAGTGTTGGTGTTAACCTCTGGTTCTATAATTGCATCATATAAACCACCGTTGGCTTCAATTTTTGTGATAGTGCCAATTAAAATACCTTTTGGGTAGATTCCATCTTTTCCTGATGAAATTATTTTATCACCGATGGATATGCTCTCGGCGTTTTCTATATATTTCAATATGCATTTATTTCCCAAACCTTTAACTATTCCCCTTGCTCTTGTTCTATGGACGATTGCATCTATTGCACTGATTGGATCAGTGATAAGCATAACCATAGAATTTTTGTTCCCTACAGAATGAATTCTTCCAACAACTCCCAAGGGTGTTGATACTGGCATTCCTTTTTTTATACCTTTATTTTCTCCTTTATCTATCATTACAAATTCTGATCTTATTATTGAAGGACTTCCCGCTATGACGTTTGCACTTATTGCTTTTTTTGTGTGGAGTTCTTTATAGTCTAACAAATTTTTTAATCTATAATTCTCGGTTTTAATTTCTTCGAGTTTGTAATTCTGGCTTTTTAAATATTCAATTTCTTTTTTTAAATTATTGTTTTCTTCTTTAAGGTTCACTAAATAAATGTATGAATCCCAAGAATCGTTTATTTTTGATTTTACTTCATCTAGTAATTTGGTGGGATAATAATTAATACCCATCATTAATTTTATGGCAATATTGTCTTTTTTCTCTGTTTCAAAAGCAAACGGTATTATTTGGATGGAAAAAAAAATAAAAATAAATGATACAACAAATGGATAATTTTTTATAAATTTAGTAAGCATTTTAAAATTAACTAATTAAAATTACCAAACACTAATTTCTTTTAAAATCTTAAGTTCATCCAGAGCTTTACCTGATCCTAAAACTACACAAGTAAGAGGGTCCTCAGCAATTTTTACGGGAAGACCCGTTTCTTCACTAATGAGTTTGTCAAGCCCTCCAAGCAAAGCACCACCACCAGCTAACATTATACCTGTATCAACAATATCTGCAGATAGTTCAGGAGGTGTTCTTTCAAGCGTTTGTTTAATAGCATCAATAATGTCATTTACGGGTTCAGATAATGCTTCTTTAACTTCGTTTGATGTAATTTCAATTATCATGGGAATACCTGACCTAAGATCTCTACCTTTAACTTTCATACTTTTCATTTCTTTATTATGTATTTCTTTTCCCAAGTTCTTTTTAACATCTTCAGAAGTTCTCTCACCAATTAGCATATTATAATTTCTCTTTATATATTGCATTATAGCGTCATCCATTTTGTCCCCACCAACTTTAATGGATTTGCTTACGACTATTCCAGCAAGTGATATTACGGCCACTCCCGTAGTACCACCTCCAATGTCGACAACCATGCTGCCTGTTGGTTCTGTTACCGGCATACCTGCACCTATCGCTGCAGACATGGTTTCTTCAATTAAATAAACTTCTCGTGCTCCTGCCGCTTCCGCTGATTCCCTTACAGCACGTTTTTCAACTTCGGTTATTCCTATGGGAACCGAGATTATAATTCTTGGACGGACAAGACTTTTTCTGTTGTTATGAGATTTTTTAATAAAATACTCAAGCATTTTTTGTGCTATATCAAAATCTGCTATTACTCCATCCTTTAGAGGCCTGATAGCCTTGATAGATCCCGGGGTTCTTCCAACCATTTCTTTTGCTTCTTTTCCAACAGCTAAAAGTTTTTTTGTTCCTCTGGAATCTTCTTGTACTGCTACAACGGATGGTTCATTCCCTATTATTCCTTTTCCTTTTACAAAAACCAATGTATTAGCTGTTCCCAGATCAACAGCCAAGTCATTTGAAAATAGTCCTAAAATGGTATTAAAAATCACCTGTCTATTTTCCTCCTAAGAAAATTGCTTAAATTTCAAAATAACGGATTTAGTAGATTAAATGCGTTTTCACCTTATACCAACGATCTTTTTATAATAGATTGCTAAATTATTAAAATCAAGCTTTTAAGGCGTTAATTGTTAAAATTATTGAATATTTCAAAAAAAAATTGTATTAAATGAAGTTATTGTAGAATGTTTTATCTGATATTTGAGCGGTTGTCTGAATATCATTTTCAAGATTAAGATTTACTTTGTCCCTATAGTCTTTGTATTCTCTTCTAATATAGCCTAATGCAATAATGCTTTTTAAGGCAGGTGAATATGTTGAAGATGTGATTCTTCCTATATTTTTCCCATTTACGGATAATTTGTCTCCTTTCAGCGGAAGTTCATTTCCGTCAACAATTAATCCAATGAGGTGCCAGTTGACTTTCCCTCTCCATTTAATTCTTGCAATTACTTCTTGTCCTATATAACAACCTTTTTCAAAATTTAATGAATGCCATAGATCAGCTTCAATTGGTATTGTGGAGTCATCCATATCCTTGCCATAAACTGGTATACCAGCTTCGATTCTCAGGGTTTCCAAACTGTCATACCCAAATGGGGTTATAACGTAATTCGAGTTATTAATTCTGTTCCAGATGTTTTCGGAATGTTCATTTTTAAAAAGAATATCGTACCCTGTTTCCCCCGTTCTATTTATTTTCATTAATCTGATATTTTCTTTTTCTTCATGATTCAGTTCTTCGAAGCTATTATTATCAATGTTAAAAATTGTTTGAATAAAGCTTCTGCACTCTGGTCCGCAAATATGAAGTAAACCATACTGATTTGTTACATCGAGAATGTCAGCTTTATATGATAGTTTATATTTTTCAAAAATATTTTTAATTTCCGGGTTCATGCCTGGTTCAAGATCCATATAGACAGAGTCGTTGGATTTAAATACTCTCATGTCGGAGAGCATTTTACCTTTAACCGTTAAGAGGTTTGCATAAATCCCCTTATCATTTTCGAGTTCAATTATATCGTTTGTTAACATTCCCTGAAGAAGTTTTAAATGTTCTTTACCTGAAAAAACCAACTTCCCTCTGTTGGATAAATCAATTAGTCCAAGTTCATTTCTGACTTTATTGATTTCATCTTGTGCATTCCCGTAATTTATTGGAATAATATAGTTTCCTATATCTGCAAAGTTTGCATTTAGTTTCTTTAGTTTTGAATAAAGCGGGGTTTTAATCATTTGAATTATTATTTTCTTGTCGTGATTCAGTGATTTATATTTTATTTGAATCTAAAACAATTTAACATAATCATAAGAATATAAATTATTAAATTTACCGTTCTAGAAATATTATTCACTGAATGTATTATAAAGTTTTAAAAATTTTATGAGGATTAGCAGATGAGTAAAGATAAAAATATTGGTGAAAAATATAAAGTTGTGATTATGGGATCTGGTCCTGCGGGATTAACTGCAGCATTGTATACAGCAAGGGCAAATCTAAAACCTATCGTTTTTGAAGGACTCGAAGCCGGTGGTCAGTTGACCACAACAACTGATGTAGAAAACTTCCCGGGCTTTCCCAATGGTATTTTAGGGCCTGACTTAATGGATGCTATGAGGAAACAAGCTCAAAGATTTGGTGCTGAATGTGTTAATGGATTGATAACATCTGTAGATTTTTCAAAACGCCCATTTAAAGTTTCTGCAGATGATAGAGTCATTGAAGCTGAAACATTTATAATTTCGTCTGGTGCTACTGCAAAATTGATAGGACTTAAATCTGAAAAAGAACTTGTGGGATATGGGGTGTCAACTTGTGCAACTTGTGATGGTTTTTTCTTTAGAGATAAGGAATTAGTTGTGGTTGGAGGTGGTGATAGTGCAATGGAGGAAGCTACTTATCTAACAAAATTTGCTTCCAAAGTAACGGTTGTTCATAGGAGAGATGAGTTAAGAGCATCCAAGATAATGCAGGAAAGAGCTTTTAAAAATGATAAAGTAGATTTTATCTGGAATGCGGTGGTTACTGAAGTAATCGGGAGCAGAGAGACCGGTGTGCAGGGAGTTAAATTAAAGGACACTGTAAATGGACATGAATCGATTAAAGCCTGTGAGGGTTTGTTCGTTGCAATTGGTCATACTCCTAATACCAAGATTTTTAACGGTCAACTCCAGATGGATGAGAATGGATATTTAGTTACTTATAATGGCACTTCTCAAACCAGCATACCTGGAGTGTTTGCTGCAGGGGATGTTCAGGATACAAGATACAAACAAGCAATAACTGCTGCAGGAACCGGTTGTATGGCTGCTATTGATGCAGAAAAATTCTTAGAAGAAAATGAATAATGAATATCAAATATATAATTTTGTTGATATAATATTAAATGATATATTTTTTATATTAAAATTTTTTGTTACAAGAAATGAAGATCTCAAATGGGCTATTTTTTTGCTAGAAAATCAAAAAGAGTAAAATTAAATAAAATGTTGAAGTTTGGAAAAACTGATACATTATTTTCTGGTAACTTATACGATATATCCCGTTCTGGTTTAAGTATTATTTCATCCAAAGCCTATATTCCAGGTACTGATTTGAATATGAAACTGTTTGTGGATAACAAAGTATTAAACATGAAGGGAAGGGTTATTTGGGTTTCAAACGAAGAAAAAAGTCTTAACTCATGGATGGGTGTAGAATTGTTAAGCAATACTTCTGAATTTGGAAAATTATATAAAAAAATTATTCTGCATGATAAACCGGTGCAGGAATTAATTCCTATTTAAATAGATTAATTGACATTAATATCCTTGTTGGTAAGGTATTGAGCTAATTATGTTTGGACAATTTGGTGCAACTGAATTAATAATTATTTTAGCAATCCTTTTACTTATATTCGGCCCGAGCAGACTTGGTGATTTAGGTTCAGCCCTTGGGAAGGGCATTAGGGGGTTTAAAAAATCAATAAAAGATGACGAGATCGATGTTACTCCGCCTAAAGAAGAAAATAAAGGTATAAATGATACCAACCTGGATGGATTTAAAAGTCCTAAACAATCTGAAAAAACTGATAATAATTAAATTGGCATTAACCTTCTTTTTCAAATTCGGCTAATTCTACCAACACTCCATTTGCAGATTTCGGGTGTATAAAAGCAACCTTGGAATTATATGCCCCGATTCTTGGTTTTTCATCTATTAACCTGATTCCCTGCTTTTTTAGTTTCTCCAGTTTGGATTCGATGTTGTCTACGTGAAAGCATATATGATGAATTCCCTCTCCCCTTTTACTTAGAAATTTTGAAATAGGAGAATCATTATTTAAAGGTTCGAGGAGTTCGATTGCTGTACCCTCCCCACTTTTTGGTTGCAACATAGAAGTTTTTACACCCTGATCCCTTACTTCTTCCCGGTGAGTTACTTTTAAGCCCACGAGTTTTTCAAATAACTGTTCGGATTCTGCAATATTTTCTACTGCTATAGCTACATGGTACAAGCTTCCGTTTTCTTTTGTTTTCAATTTCAGCTCCGTTTTTTAATTATTTGTTGTAACTACGGTTATATCAAGGAGTTGAGAAGTTGATGCTCCGTCCATATCCGAAACTAGAAACTCGACATTATAAGTTCCTTTGTTTTTTTCAGTGAATATCCACTCAATTACTTTTAGTGATGTATTAAGAATCATGCCTTCGGGTGCATTGTTTAAACTAAATTTAATTTCATCCCCATCGGGATCATATGCGTTGTAATTATATTTGAACTTGCCATCTGTGACTGATGTAGGTGGTTCGGAGTCTATAATAGGTGGTGAATTTGGTATATCAAAGCTACCTTCTGATTTCCATATTCCTTGAGCTTCGTCATCGTAGGGGATGACTTCAATTGATAATTCGCCTCCCTTCACAAATTCTTCTCTCCATTCCAAACTATCTTCAGTTGCTCCGACAATATCTTCTTTGTTGTATTTCCATTGGTAAATAAAATTTACGGGGTCTCCTTCAGGATCGATTGCTGTTGCGATAGCCTGAAAGCCGTCCCTTGGATTACTTGTTAATGTTACGATTCTTATGGATCTCATCTTAGGGGGTCTGTTTTTAATTGCGGGGCTATCACTTGCATCTAGATCAATACCTGCGTCTTCATCTTTCTCCTCACTATCTAATTTTTCTGAGGTTTTTTCTTGAGTGTCAATTTCAACATTGGTTTCTTCCTCTGTATCAGTGACGGTATCTTCATTATTGGTACAACTTAGACAAAAAACAAAAATTAATGCGAAAACAACTTTCAATGCTCTCATTTAAAGCTCCAGGTATTATTTAAATTTAATACTACTCTTCTGATATAACAATAGTATAAATTTCGATAAAATCATTAGTTTTTTTAAATTTGATTTTTGTATTGTTTTCTCTTTCTATTTTTTTTAAGTTTTTTCTTTCAATTTTTCTCAATTTATCAATGATTTCCTTGCTACAGTATACTGTTAAGGTTTTACCAGTGTTAATTTTTGATTTGTAATTTAGATCTCTTAAAATTTCGTAGCAAATAGAATATACAGATTTTAGTTTTCCTGTTCCTTTACACAAATAGCATGGTTCAACTAAATTAGAAAGAACGCTCTCACGGATTCTTTGACGGGTTAGCTGAACTACACAAAATGATGATATGTCCTGAAGAACGGTTCTAGCTCTATCTTTTTTTATTTCATCGGAAAATAGTTGAAATAATTCTTCTCTGTATTTCTTGGATTTTAAATCAATTAAATCAATTACAATTATTCCAACTAGGTTTCTTAGACGGATTTGTCTTGCCGATTCGGCAATAGCTTCTTTGTTAATTTTTAATATTGTTTCTTCCTGATCACCTTCACTGATGAACTTGCCGGTATTAACATCTATAACTGTTAAACCTTCTGCTTCATCTATAATCAGATGCCCGCCTGATTTTAGCCAAACTTTTTTTTGGTATATCCTGTTAATTTTTGTTTCTATATTGAAATGATGGAATATAGGTTCAGCTTCATTGTATAATTCTAAATTAAAGGTATTTTTGCTAATGGCTGATGAATAATGTTTTTTGATATCTTTAAGTACTTTCTCTGAATCAACTATTACTTTTGTCAGATTTTTATTAATTAAATCCCTGGTTACTTTCAAGTATATTTTTGGTTCTTCATACAATAAAATTGGTTTGTCCGCTTTATCGAATTTTTTTTTAATTCTTTTCCAGAGACTGTTTAACTGTTTAATTTCGCTTCTTATTTCCTGTGTATCTATATCGACAGAAGACGTTCTTGCTATAAAGCCAATATCTTTTGGTTTATATCTTTTGATTGTTTCATATAATCTTGATCTTTCTTGTGCATCTTCAATTTTCCGAGAAATCCCTACTAAATCAACGGTTCCAAGCAGAACCAGATATTTCCCGGGTATACCTATGTACGAGGTAAGTTTTGCTCCCTTAGTAGAAACAGGTTCTTTTATAACCTGAACTATTACGTCCTGTCCCTCTTTCAATATATCCTGTATTAGCTGCTGAGTGGCGCTTTCGGCATTTAATTCTTTTTCATCTATAAATTGTTCAATAATAAATTCTTCATATACATCTTCAACGGATATAAAGCCGGATTTTTCCAAACCTGCATCGACAAATGCTGCCTGCATCCCGGGGATTACTTTGCCTACACGACCCTTATATATATTTCCGACTATATGAGGGTGAATTGTTCTTTCAATAAATAATTCAGTTAGCTTGTTTTCTTCAACAACCGCTACTCTTGTCTCGTTAAAAATTGAATTAATATAGATCTGGGTTTGCATGATAAATTCAGAGTGTAAACTTTATAATTTTCTGTAATTATAGACTATAAGTTATTGTTGTAAAATAATATATTTAAAAAAAAGTACTTCAAAAAAGATGAGTTTAAGTGTAAAATTGGATTTGTGGAATGTTTTTAATTTGTTAATAGCTTCTCAGGAGGTTTTGGAGGAATGAAGAAATACAGATTTTTAATGATACTGCTGCTTTTGTTTTCATTTACATTAGCGCATGGTAATTTACCCCCACCAAATACTGAAACTACTATATATATAGTGAAAGATGGCGATTCTTTGTGGCATATTACAGACAGGTTTTACAGTAATCCACTACTTTGGCCACGTCTTTGGGAGATAAATCCTTATATTGATGATCCTGATTTAATATATCCGGGTGATATTGTTTCACTGTACAGTGATAGCCTTGTGAAGTTCGAGCCGAAAACCAGGACAGATGGATTGACAAAAATCGATCCACCGCCACCGGTGTTTTACTTCTCACCGGGTGGCAGCGAGGGTTTTATACATCCTGATGAATGGGCACATATGGGATCTATCATAACTGCTGAACCACCCAGAATACTTTATAGCAAAGGTGATATTGTATATATAAACATAGGTTCCAAAGACAGAGCAAGGATCGGAGATATATTTACAATATATAAATCTTCCAAGGAGGTTCGTCATCCGTATTCCGGAAAAAGAATTGGTTATAAAGTTGCAGTGTTAGGGGAGCTGGAAATTCTGGATGTTATAGGGAAGAAAAAATCAATTGCCAAGATTGTTGACTCCAGAAGAGAGATTACAAAAGGTTCGAGAATAAGACCGGTAGAAACATTTGTGAAAGAAGTAAGTATAAAAAGAGGAAGTGGTGAGTTAGACGGTGTTATTGTTGCAACCAAAAACAGCACGGCTCTTAGCGGCAGCGGCGATGTGATCTATATAGATGTAGGAAGAGAGCACAATGTTTCACCTGGCAATACTATGTCTATTTTTTCATTGCCCAGAAAGAGCATAGACCCTGATACGGGTAGAAAAATAACTATTCCCGGAACCAATATTGGGAAAGTCATACTCTTAAATGTGGGTGAAGAAACCTCTGCAGGGATTGTTGTTAAAAGTTCAAGACAGATTGAGGTTGGAGATATAGTAACTCTTGATATTTAATTTAACTAATAAGAAATTAAAAAAGGCTAACCAAAAGGTTAGCCTTTTTTTTGTTCGATTTTTATTTACCTTTGGAAACTATAATTTTAAAATGCTTTTTTGTTAACGGCATCACTGAAAGTCTGCTCTGTTTAATCAAAGCGATATCATTTAATCTTTCATCACTTTTTATGGTTTTTAGGGAAACGGGTTTTTTAAAAGTTTCAACTGGTTCCAGATCAACTACAACCCATCTTTCGTCTTCAGTAGTAGGATCCTGGTAGTTTTCTCTTGTGACTTTTGATATTCCCACAACTTCAAGTCCTTTGTTGCTGTGATAAAAGAGAACAAGATCCCCTTTTTTCATTGCCTTTAAGTTGTTGCGTGCCTGATAGTTTCTAACCCCGTCCCAATAAGTCCAGCCATCGTCAAGGAAATCCTGCCAGGAATATTTAAATGGTTCGGATTTTACCAGCCAATAATTCATCGCCTTAATACTAAATAGTAAACGAAATGTTTTCAAATTTTGGTATATTTTAATGATGAATCTTATCTCAAAATATACATTGATTATATTGATTGTTCTTTTTAGTGGTTCTTGTGGACAAAAACAAACCGATCAGATCCTGAACGTAGATTCAGAAGATATAGGAAGAATTGCAGTTTTTGCATTTCAAAAATCAAATTCTATCGAAAACATTGATAATGTGGATTTATTTGAATTTACTGAGTATTTTTATTTCTCTTTAAAACAGAAGTTAGACAATAAGTTATTAGTTGAATATAGCAAAATTTCGAGAGAATTTGATTTGCTCAGGAATAAAAAACCGGATTATTCCTATAATCAATTGTTAAATGAAATATCGAAATCAAACAATGCGGAATTTTATATAAGTGGATTTATTAAGGAATATAAAGAAAGGGTCGGATCAGATTTAGGAGTTAGTTCACCTGCATCTGTTGATATTGAAATTGAATTAGTCAATGTTAAAACAGGACAAATTATTTGGTCGTACAGATTTAATCAATCTCAATTGCCTCTTTTATACGATATATCACGAATCAAGAAATTTATTAAAAGAAAAGGTAAATGGATTACTGCTGACAGTTTATTAAAAGAAGGTTTGGATGAATCAGCTATTAATCTTAACAACTTTTTGAGGAAAAAGAATTGATAATAATTCCGGCAATAGATTTAAAAGAAGGTAAATGCGTCAGATTGTATAAAGGAAAGTTAGGAACTGAAACTGTTTTTTCCGATGATCCTGTAAGTGTTGCAAAAAATTGGGAAAATGCGGGTGCCAAATGGATACATCTGGTTGATCTTGACGGGGCATTTGATGGTTTTCCTGTCAACTTTGATATTATAAGGGACATCACGGAAAACACTTCATGTAAAATACAGGTTGGCGGTGGAATAAGAAATATAGAAACAGTTGAAAACTACATTAATATTGGTGTAAGCAGGGTCATAATTGGTACAGCAGCATTTAAAGATTTCGATTTTTTGCAAGAAACCTGCAAGCTATTTCCTGATAAAATAGCCGTGGGTATAGATACCAAGAACGGAAAAATTGCTATCAAAGGTTGGGAAGAAGTTGTAGATGATAATATTTCTGATGTAATTAATAAATTCCATCAAATAGGAGTTTCGTTAATAATTCATACGAATGTTGATAAAGATGGAACCATGGAGGGTATTGATGTGGATCCGATAGCTGATTTTATAATATCATCCGATCTGCCAGTTGTAGCTTCCGGTGGAATTGCGAGTATATCGGATCTTGAAAAAATATTTTCAATAAAAGATGAGAATTTATATGGCGTTATTCTAGGAAAATCTATATATACAAAATCCATAGACTTAGAAGAAGCTATTAAAAGGTTTCAATAAATGCTTTCAAAAAGAATAATACCTTGTCTTGATGTTAAAGACGGCAGAGTGGTTAAGGGAGTCCAGTTTTTAAATCTTCGTGATGCAGGAGATCCTGTTGAAATAGCGAAAAAGTATAGTGAACAGGGTGCTGATGAAATAACTTTTCTCGATATAACCGCATCACATGAAGAAAGAGAAACAATGATAGATGTAGTTGAGCGTACTGCTGGAGAAGTTTTTGTTCCTCTGACCGTTGGAGGAGGTGTCCGAACGGTTAAGGATGTCAGGGAACTCCTGTTGGCCGGAGCTGATAAAGTTGCTATAAATACTGCGGCTATAAACAATCCTCAATTTGTGAAAGAGGCAGCGAATATGTTTGGGAGTCAGTGTATTGTTGTAGCTATTGATGCAAGAAGCACGGGTGACGGGTCCTGGGAAATTTATACTCATGGCGGTAGAAATCCAACCGGAATTGATGCGGTGGAGTGGGCTGTTAGAATGGAGGAGCTCGGAGCCGGTGAAATATTGCTAACCAGTATGGATAAGGATGGAACAAAAGATGGTTATGATATCAATTTGACCAGGACAATATCGGAAAGTGTAAACATTCCTGTTATAGCATCCGGGGGAGCTGGAACTCTCGAACATCTATACGAAGGTATTGCTATGGGTAAAGCAGATGCAGTTTTATGTGCTTCAATCTTTCACTATGGTGAATATACGATTAAAGAAACAAAAGAATTTCTTGATGATAAAGGTGTTATAGTAAGAATTTAACCGGGTTCTAAATTAAAGTGCTAATAAGAGAAATAACAGAAAATAACGAAAAAAAAATATTGTCCCCTCTCGCGACATTAAGCTCAGATTCAAAGGGAAGAGTTGTAAAGGAAAAAAAATGCAATATTAGAACTTGTTTTCAAAGAGACAGAGACAGAATTATACATTGCAAAGCATTCAGACGTATGAAGCATAAAACCCAGGTATTTCTTTCACCCACCAATGATCATTACAGAACTAGATTGACACATGTTATAGAGGTATCGCAAATAGCACGCACAATATCCAGAGCTTTAATGTTAAACGAAGATTTGACTGAAGCTATTGGTCTTGGTCACGATTTGGGACACACACCATTCGGGCACGCTGGTGAGGATGCGTTAAACGAGATTTTCCCGGGTGGTTTTAAGCATGTGATTCACAGCTTGAGAGTTGTGGATGTGCTGGAAAATAATGGAAAGGGTTTAAATTTAACATATGAAGTAAGAGATGGCATATCTAAGCATTCAAAAGGCATGGGTCCATTAGATAATTCTAAATACAGACCGGATACTATGGAAGGGCAGGTAGTAAGATTGTCCGATCTGGTTGCATATGCTAATCATGATCTAGATGACGCTATAAGATCAGGAATTATATCAATTAAGGATGTCCCTAAGAAGTATATAAAAGTTTTGGGGACTACTGGTTCAAAGAGAATCAATAAAATGGTTACTGATATTATCAGCGAGACTATGAAGCTTAATGATGGAAGAGTTGTAATAAGCAAAGAGGTTGAAGATGCCATGTTGGGTCTCAGGAGTTTTTTGTTTGATACTGTTTATATGAATGATAAGATAAAGGGAACTTTTGAAAGGGCAAAAAAAGTCGTAAGGGAGTTGTACGAGTATTTTTGTGTTAACGAAGCTGAATTTATCAAGTATTCAGGTAAGAAGATTAGCGATGATGAATCAATTGAAAGATTAGTTTGTGATTTTATTGCGGGTATGACTGATTCATTTGCACTTTCATTATATAATAAAGTCTTTCTCCCTAGAAAATGGCAGGTCGATTAAAAAAATAACAATTCATATTCTACTGTAATTAATTTTGAGGAGTATTATTTTTGCTAAAATTAGGTTCTGTTCCCTTTTTAAATGCCAGTCCTTTAACTTATCCACTTGAAAAACGGATGGTAGATCATAATTTTGATCTTTATTATTTTGATCCTTCTATTTTGTCAAAAAAATTAAAGAATGGCGATATTGATGTGGGCCTGATTCCTGTTGCAGAACTCTTAATGCACGATGACTATGTTGTAGTCCCTGATATTTCTATTTCATCAATTGGGAAAGTTGACAGTGTGATATTACAAACAAAGTGTGATATCAAAGATTTATCAACTATAGCTGTAGATATAAGGTCGCAAAGCTCAACCGCATTGTTGAAGATAGTAATGGAACTATTTTTAGGATTAAAGCCACAATATATTAAAAGGGAAGTAGATGATGATTTTATAAAAGAAGTAGACGGGGGAATGTTAATAGGAGATTCAGGATTAAGGGCCCTTTATAATCATAAAGATGAATATAATATATACGATTTGGGTGAATTATGGACTCAAAATACCGGATTGCCATTCGTATATGCTGTGTTTGCCATGAAAGAAGGGGTTGATTTAGGAAAGAACTACGATTCATTAATTAAATCAAAAGAAATTGGGAAAAAGATGATTCCGCAAATTATAGAATCCAGAGCGGATAATTTGGGAATATCAAAAGATCAGTGTTTTGTTTATTTGAATTACAGGATTAAATATGATTTAGGAACAAAAGAGATTGAAGGATTATATAAATACGCAGAGTTGCTTCATAAAATAAATGAGATAGAAAAAGAATATAAAATAAAAATATACAATAACTAGCTAAATTAAGGAGTCAGAAAAAATGGAAAAACTTACTATGAGACTTGGTCATAGTCCCGATGCTGATGATGCATTTATGTTTTATGCTATAGCAAAAAATAAAGTTAATTCGGATAAAGTTGATTTTATACATGTAATTGAAGAAATTCAATCTTTAAACAAAAGAGCTATGAATGCCGAGTTGGAAGTGACTGCTATATCTGCTCACGGGTATCTAAAAGTTCAGGATAAATATAGAATCCTGTCGTGCGGAGCAAGTATGGGTGAGGGATACGGGCCTATAGTTGTTAGCAAGAATAAGATTGATACATTAGAGGGCAAGAAGATAGCCGTTCCGGGGAAGCTTACAACTGCCTATTTATTACTGCAGATTTATTATGATGATTTTATTCCTGTTGAAGTAGCTTTTGATGATATTATTGATGAAGTACTTAATGGCAATGTTGATGCAGGATTGTTAATTCATGAGGGCCAACTTACATATAAAGATTTTGGATTGGAACTTTTTTCGGACATAGGAGTTTTATGGGCTGAAGAAACGCCGCTACCCATGCCTCTGGGTCTTAATGTCTTAAGAAGGGATATTCCTGAAGGTCTGGATAAAGAAGTATTACGTGTTCATAAAGAGAGCATTGAATATGGACTTGAAAACAAGAAAGAAGCACTCGAGTATGCAATGGAATTTGGAAGGGGTATGGAAGAGGATATAGGTGAGAAATTTGTTTTAATGTATGTAAACGAATATACAAGGGATTTAGGAACAAAGGGGCTTGAGTCGTTAAAACTATTGTTTGATAAAGCATATGACAAAGGTATTATTTCAGATAAAGCAAAACTAGATATATTGTATATATAAAAATACCTCTTGACATACTTTAGTATAAGATGTACTATAATTTATAGTAGGATAGAAAAAGTTCCGAGAAGGGTGGCTATTGACCGACAAGGGCAAACCATTCGAAAGAATGGGACGCAAAGCCAAGGCCTAACCTTAAATTTTATTTAAGTATGGTAGCTGGGTTGCCGAAGATAATAATATGCCCCTCTATTGCAACTTAGTTGCTTCTCCTGTCCGTTAATTACCCCCTCCCGGACATCTTTCCAAGGATATTTTTAGAGGATGGGGAATCCATTTTAAAAATATCCTATTTTTTTATAAATTCCTTTATAAATTCGCATAAGAAATTAATCATTTTTAAAAAATTTTGATCGTTTTCCGGAAATCTTAATTTCTGATTTATTTCGATCTGCATGCAAGGGACATTCAAATTCCTGGCTGCATACTTAGCTATTGTCATTTGTTTTGCCGCAGGAAATACGTCTAGGCTACCTACTTTAATATTATGTTTGTCTGATATGGAATAAAGTAAATCCAAAATGTCGTTTCTTTTCAGAAGGAATTCCTTATTGTTGCCAATTCCTGGATAGATATCACTTTTTCTCTTTTCACCTGTCCCATGTATATCAACAATAAATTTAATGTTATTTTTTTTAGTGGTATTTTTTAGAACTTCTTTAAAATTTGAACTGTCGTAATAATTTGGATCTGAGTTCTGCATACGATTAGAATAAAGACAGAAACAATCCAGTTTGGAATGCAGGACTGAACCAATTGCAGCTGTGTAGAACTCTTGTCTTTTTAGCTTATTCTCTCTCGTGTGTACTGTTGAATGGGGACATGTAATAAGGATTGGCAGATTGCCATGTAAACAAACTGTTTCTTCAAACTTATTATTAGATTTTTTTCTGTAGTAATTTTTATGTATATCTTCAAAATTTTTTGCAAACATTAAAGGTTTCGAAATTGCCAATCCATTATGAGTTAACCAGTTTCCATGCGGTATTAAATTGATATCATTAACATAGTTTTGTAATTTATGATCAGGTTCATATAAATAAAATTTATTATTGTTATAAAATATTTCAGATCTTTTAAAATATCCTTCATTTATTCCTTCTAATTCATCTAAGTTATTTATATTATTTTTTGACGGTAAAATATTATAAAGCTCTCCATGAATTTTATTTGATGATGTATTGTCAAATTGAGCAATCGGATAATTATGCGGGGTTTTGTATAGTTTCCCTGGAATAATAAATGAACTAATTAATTCCAGATCTTTTAAATATTTACTTCTTACTTCACCTTTTCTTAATGTTCCATAAACAAATAATTTATTAATATTATTTGTCATCTTTAGTGTTTATTAAATAAAAATCTGCCATTTACCATTGAAAATTCCAGGTTTTTGTTGTCAGATGATATAACAAATAAATACGGGTCAACCGGTATTTCATTGCCAAAATTCAAACATATAAGGTCAGCTTGTTTTCCAACTTCGATACTGCCTGTTTTATCATCTAAAAACAATGCTTTAGCTCCACCCAGGGTAGAGTAATAAATTGTCCGAAAAGTGTCTTTATCCATATTACTCTCAAGTAAAAGATTATGTAAAGCTCTAATTTCTTCAAAAAAGTTAAGATTATAATTACTTGATAATCCATCTGTACCTATTCCTATATATTCAATTTCTTTTAATAAATCAAACCTGGGATTACCAACTTTTAATAATAAATTACTCCTCGGGCATAGAACAATTCCAACATTTCTGTTTTTAATAATGTTTAAATCATTTTCATTTAGTTGAACCATATGTACGGCAGTATATTTTGAGCTATTATCCTTGTTAAATTTGGATATGTAACTGGTTGGCGATTCTGAATAAATTCTAGTAAAATTTTCTTTTTGCAATAAAGGAAAAATCCTGGTTTCAAATCCGTTTGAAAGGTTTTTTAGAAAATTTACCTCATCTGTACTTTCAGCAAGATGAATGGATAAGGGGATATTGTTTTCCCGTGAGAAAGTAAATACTTTATCCAAAGTCTGAGGACTGCATGAATAAGGTGCATGAGGAAATGGTCTTTCTTCAAAAATGTCATTATTTTCAAATGTATTTTCATCAAGCAGATTCAGATTCCAATCGAAGATTTCTACGAATAATACAGTTCTGAGACCGGAATTTTTTAGTAATTCCTTATCAATTCCATTATAGGATGAAATTTCTCCAACTGTTGTTACTCCTGACTCAATTAAAGTCTCCACACCATGTTTAACTGCTTCCGAAATAGTTTCTCGGTCTATTACATTTCTTTTAGCGATTATTATCTGTTCGAGCCATTCTATAAAATTATTAAATCCCCCCAACTTGTTTTTTATCCATCCCAATTCCAGATGAGTGTGTGCATTGATAAAACCGGGGAGAATAATACAATTATCTTTCCTGATTATTTCTGAATCAGGATATTTGTTTATGATATCTTCCGGATTTCCAATGTTGATAATAACTCCGTCAGAAATGGCTATGGCACTTTTATATAAAGGTTTTGAGCTGATTGGCAGTAAAATGTCTGCTGTGATTATAATATCGTTCATTGCACAAAAGATTGGTTTTGGGAGTGGAATTTATAATGAAGTTTTCAATCTACGAATAAAATCCTTGCTGAATTGCCCGGATGAAACTTCTTCTACCTCACCCCTCATTTTTATGGACCAGTCATCTCTGATAATTATATCCAATTCACCGCCCGGCATGGTTATTTTTAATTTATTGGAAGTAAGATTAGACCTGACACATGCTGCTGCGACTGCACATGAGCTACTTCCGGATGCCAGTGTATAACCAGCACCTCTTTCCCAAATTAATATTTCAACTTCATCTTTAGAAATTACTTTTGCCAACTGAACATTTGTTCTATTGGGGAAAATAGGGTTGTTTTCAATCAAAGGGCCGATTTTTTTTATATATTCATCATTCAGATTATCAATAAAAACCACGCAATGAGGATTGCCAACAGTTACTGCCGTAAATTTTAGGATATCTCCATTAATTCTCAGTTCTTCTTCAACAACTTCCCTTTCTTTACCTGTTACCGGGATATTTTTACTGTTAAAAGATGCATGTCCCATCTCAACAGTGACATGATGAACCAAGTCTTCTTCGACTTCAAGTTCTGCGGTAACTAACCCCCCGGGTGTATCAATTGAAAAAATATTTTTTGCAGTATGTCCATGTTCAAAAAGATATTTGGCAAAAATTCTAAGACCGTTTCCACTCTTTTCAGCTTCACTCCCATCGGGATTCAGAATTCTTAGGCCAAAGTCGGCTTTCTCAGACGAGGTTAAAAGCAGAATCCCATCCGAACCAATTCCATAGTTTCTATCACAAATTAATTTAATGTTATTAATGTCAAGATTGAAATCTATATCCTTGGAATTTAAAACGATATAGTCATTCCCCAATCCATGAGATTTAACAAATGAATTCATAATTTTTTACAATTTAGTGTATAAAATTCAAAATCTAGTCGTCTAGAATAAAGGTTATTTTTACGTGTGCCCTATATTCTTTAATACCTCCATCTTCAATATGAGCATTCATCTTTGTAACTTCAAGGCCGGTTAGACCTCTAATAGTTTTGTTTGCTCTATCTAACGCGGAATTTACAGCATCATCCCATGATTTATCAGATGAACCAATTACTTCTGTTACTCTTGCTACTGCCATTTTAGTGCCTCCTGGAATAAATTTATGGGTTATTAGTTATATAAATTATTATATAATCTAATTTTTAATATTTGTAAAATCTTTATTAAATTAATATAGAGGATTTGTACTTTTTGGGAAGTAATTAATAGGTTAATTTTTTTTATGAAGCTGTTTCTTTAAAAAATCATTTATATAAGAACTAAATTCCTCTGATTTTTTAGAGTAGTCTGATTCTTTAGGTTTATTTTCATTAAATTTATTATTTTTATTATTTGTTTTTAACGTTTCAAAAAGTGTTTGGAAGTATTTAAAATACGGACTGTCTTCTTTTATTTGCTTCTTATTCATCTTTACCCCCGGTATGGTTGCAAATTATAACTTCAATATTTTCTTTTGTAAAATAAGAAAGTAATATAAAATTCTTATGTTTTATAGTTAATGTTAATAGTTAATTATTTTTTAGAAAAGATTAATGTTCTGTTCTCACATATTATGCCGATTCTAAAATATCTAATTTTAAACTTTCTTATATTAATATTTTCTGGAAATTTTGTGGGTTCCCAAGAAGTAGATAATGAAGATCCGATAGAAATTAAAAATATCATCGGATGTATATTGCCGTTATCAGGCGAAAATGCACTTTTAGGCGAAAGAGTAATGAGGGGAGTTGAAATCGCTGTTTCAACGAGTGATCATGGAGATGATTATGAGCTTTTTGTAAAGAATATTGGAAACAATAAACTGGATGTTATTAATTCATACAAAGAACTTGTTGTTAATAGCAGACCTTCGTTTATTTTGGGTCCTGTACGAACTCAGGCAGTTCAAATAGTTTCAAATCTCGTAACAAAACATAGAGTCCCAACAATTACTTTCCCTGTTTTCAGAGATAGTTCGGAAAGTAGTCCCTATCTGGTTAAATTTTATTATCCTATTGATGATCAGATTAAGTATCTTGCTGATTATTCTATTAAAACATTAAAATTAAAAAGATTTGCGGTCATTTATCCTAAAACGAAATTAGGTGATAGATTTAAAGATAAATTTGTGGAATATTCTAAAAGGCAGGGTGCCCGAATTGTACATGTTGGGGCATATAATACTGATCTGTCCGATATTGATGTGGAAATATCCTGGATTAAATCATTTAAACCTGATGCAATTTTAATACCTGATTATCCTTCTCGATCAGCAAAGATAATTAAAAAAATATTGAGTGATAAAACGTATCTTAATGTTTTATTTATGGGGCCAAATACCTGGAATAGCAATGCATTTGCTAAATTAGCTGGCGATGATATCGATGGTTTACTGCATAAAGCAATTTTTACGGACTATCTATTGATAGGTTCAACAAAGTGGAATGAATTTTATATTAATTACAAGAAAACATTTAATGATGAACCAGGACTTTTTGAATATCAGGTTTATGAAATTGTGAAAAAACTTATTTCCCTAAGTCAGAATGTGGGAAAGAAAAAATACAAATTGATTACAAATTTAATGAATCTTAAAGGGAAAGGGGAATTTAATGTTAGCAAAACAAAATACGGACTAGAGATTTATCCGAAACCTCATTTGATATCTCTTGAAGATAGAAAATTGATAAAATTACAATAATTTTATCCTAGGATTTTAATTAAATTATTTTATCCCGGTAATATGTAGCCGACCAAAAAGGTAATCAAAATTATTACAAATCCGAAAACAGCAAACATAGCTGATTTTTTGCCTTTCCACCCTGAGTTTAATCTGCCATTAATTAATAGAGCATAAAGAAGCCAGGTAACCGTAGATAATGTTTCTTTTGCTCCCCAGATCCAGTTTTCAGCCAGTATCTCTTTTGCCAGAATAAATCCTATCGCCAGGCCTATTGTAAGAAATGGAAAACCAAGCAGCAGACTGAAATGGTTTATTCTATCAAGCTTAATTAATGAAGGGAATTTGTTTAGATAGCCACTTATTTTCTTAGACTTGATCTGGTTTTCTTCAAAAATGTAAATAAGCCCGGATATAAAGGAAACTACAAAAAAGGCTTCTCCAAGAAAAATCAGAATTATGTGTATTAATATCCAGGGATTTTTAATAGTCGGGTCATTATCTATAATGCCGGGTGGAATAATAAGTGATGGTAGGGTGCATATAAAAATGATTGGTAAAATAAATGCTCCTAATATTACTGCTTTAAATTTTATTTGAGATATTAGATAAACAATTCCAATTAACCATGCAAAAATAAATAACGTTCGGATAACGCCAGTCTCGACTACATCGGAAGTGAAGAATATATTTGCAAGTTTAAATGTATGCAGAATTATGGCAGTAAGCCCGATATAAAATCCCAATTTTGATATTTTATTGTTTTGGGACCAAAGATAAATTCCGTATAGAATTGATGAAATTAAATACAGGGATGAAATTAAATAAAATATGCTCATTAATTATATAATATTTATTGAATTATCAATTACAAATTTACGGGGATTAATTTTCTGAATAAGCTTTTAAACTTTCTGCCTGGAAGTAAGTTGAAACAGCTTCAATAAGTTCATCGATATCTCCATCTAATATCGATTCAAGTTTATGCAAAGTCAAGCCGATCCTGTGATCAGTTATTCTGCTTTGCGGGAAGTTGTAAGTTCTGATCTTCTCGCTTCTTTCACCTGTTCCGACCTGAACTTTCCTGGTATCCGATATTTCACTTAGTCTTTTTTCTTCTTCTACTTCGTAAAGTTTAGCTCGAAGCATTTTCATTGCATGAGCTCTGTTCTTATGTTGAGATCTTTCATCCTGGCATTGAACAACTATTCCTGTTGGTAAGTGGGTAATTCTTATTGCCGAGTCTGTCTTGTTTACATGCTGTCCGCCCGCTCCGGATGCCCTGTAGGTATCGACTCTTAGATCTTTTTCATCAACTTCTATATCTACATCGTCAACTTCGGGCAGGACTGCCACTGTTGCTGTTGATGTATGTATTCTCCCGCCTGTTTCAGTTGTAGGTATTCTTTGCACTCTATGAACTCCGCTTTCATACTTAAGTTTGCTATAAACCTTATTACCTTCGATACTTGCAACTACCTCTTTTATTCCTCCGATGCCGGTCTCACTAATACTGGTGATTGTGAATTTCCATTTTTTGTTCTCACAATACCTTATATACATCCTGAGAAGATCCGCGGCAAATAAAGCTGCTTCTTCGCCGCCAGTTCCTGCTCTGATCTCTAAAAATACGTTTTTATCATCATTCGGATCTTTTGGAATTAATAATATTTTTAGTTTTTCTTCCAGTTCATTCTCTTTAATTTCCAGTTCGGCGATTTCTTCTTTTGCAAGCTCACCAACCTCTTTGTCGTTTAAAAGCTCTTTATTTTCGTTAATTCTATTGGTGATTGATTTAAAATCACGATAAGTTGTTACAACTTCTTCAAGTTCTGATCGTTCTTTAGCGTATTTATGGATTTTATCCGGGGTCAACTCGGGATTGCTTAGTAATTGTTCTAAATCATTGAATTTATTCTCAACTTCGTCCAGTTTTTTTAATATTCCTAATTCTGCCATAGCGAATATTATGTTTACATAACTTGCAATAAATTCAAGAAGGTATTAAACTAATCTTAATAAAATGGAATCAATGCAAGTTCTTGAGAGTAAGCTTAGAGATTATATAGAGAAGAATGATAAACTATTTAATGATTACAGTGTGTTAATGAAAGAAGTTCAAACTCTGAGACAAAATGTTACTAAGCTTGAGTCTGAGAAAGAAGAAATTAAAAAACAGATAAACAACGTTATAGAAAAAGTAGAGTTGTATTTAAATAACGTTGAAATGTAAAGTATGAAAAAAGTAAAAATAGACTTTTTTGATAATGAGTATTCAATTTTAACTGATGCAGATGAGAGTTACGTTAAACAAATTGCACAGTTTCTTGAATCAAAAGTAAAAGAAGCTAATAAAGGCAATTCCAAAGTGTCTGTTTCTCATCCTTTTCTGTTGGCATCTCTCAAGATAATTGACGATTTTTTTAGATTACAGAGAGAGTTCGAGGAATTTAAGGATAGTGCTGAACAGAAGTCAAAGTATATGGTTGAATTATTGGACACATCAAACTACAAAACTTTTAGTCAAAGTAACCAACATCCTTCAGGTCTATTTAGTTCTGATTGAAGATGTTTTCAGGTTAAATCTTTTTGAAAAAAGTTTAAGAAATATATCCGGTAATTTTATCAATAGTTTAAAGAATTCTAATATTTTTAATTCAAAAAAAGACTTAAGATCTGAATTTTTATCAAAGAGATCCGAATTAACCTGGGATTTTGTTGATAATAAAAGTTCTGAAATTTCAGATATTTTGTTCTCTCAGGACTATTTTTTAAAGTCGTCCAATATTGGTATCTACTTCCCGGTAAATAATGAAGTAGATACTAATTCTATATTTTCAAAGTGCGTTGAACTAAATAAAAAAGTTTTCTACCCAAAAGTTACAGGTAATGACTTGGTGTTTTATAATGTTAGAAAATTAAACGATCTTTCCCCATGTTATCATGATATTCCTGAGCCTTCAAATCAGGAAAGTAAAATTAACAAAGATGGACTTGATTTGATTTTAGTTCCTGGACTATGTTTTGACAGATCAGGAAACAGATTGGGTTATGGTAAAGGTTTTTATGATAGATTCCTTAAGGATTTAACAAGAACAATGATTGTTGGTCTGGCATTTGAATTTCAAGTTTTAGATAATATCCCTTTTTCTGAAGAAGATATAAAAGTTGAAAATATTATTACAGAATCGGGAGTTATAGACTGTTTGGGCAGGTGGAGGTAAGTAACAGTGATAACTACATATATAATTCCAATTATTACATTTATAGCAGGTTTCGGAATTTATTTTGCATATAGAATGATGCAGGATAATAAAGAAGCAGGTATTAGTCAGAGTAAGGCCAAGGTGATATTGAGTGATGCAAATAAAGAAGCTGAACAAATTAAAATAAAAGCAGAGCTCAAGGCAAAGGATATAACTGAAAAGAAAACTTCGGAAATGGACCGAATGATCAATGATAAACAAAGAGATTTATCTAAAATTGAAAAAAGGCTCCAATCCAAAGAAGATAATCTGGACAAGAAATTCCAGACTAACGAAAGAAAAGAAAATGAACTTAAAAGGCTCGAAAACGAGAATATCCAAAAGGAAGAGGTCCTGGCTAAAAAGCAGGTAGAACTGGACGAGACAATAGAAATAGCTAAAAGAAAAATCGAAGAAATTGCAGGTATGAGCAGGGAATCAGCAAAAAATGAGTTAATAAATATTGTTGAAGACGAAGCAAAGCATGAAGCTGCAAAAAGATTAAAGCTAATTGAAGAAGAATTAAACAGAACTGCAGAAGAGAAATCCAAGAACATTATTGCCCTTGCGATTCAAAGATATGCTGGTCAGTATACAAGCGAGAAAACCATATCGGTTGTAAATCTTCCAAGTGATGACATGAAAGGAAGAATAATAGGAAGGGAAGGGAGAAATATAAGATCAATCGAACACAGAACAGGCGTTGATCTTATTATTGATGATACTCCCGAGACGGTCGTGATTTCATCCCTTAATCCTATTAGAAGAGAGATTGCAAGAATTTCTGTTGAAAGGCTGATTGCCGATGGAAGAATTCATCCAACAAGGATTGAGGAAATCGTTGAAGAGGTTGAATCCGAAATTCAAAAAGAGATTCAAAAATCAGGGGAAGATGCTTTGTTTGACCTGGGTCTTGGTAGTATGCATCCCGATCTTGTAAAACATGTAGGAATGCTGAAATACAGAACAAGTTATTCTCAGAATATTTTAAACCATTCTGTTGAGGTAGGTTTTATTTGCGGAATTCTTGCATCAGAAATTGGTTTTGATATTAAACTTGCAAGAAGGGCGGGGCTGCTTCATGACATTGGAAAAGCAGTTGACCATGAAGTCGAAGGTTCTCACGTTGATATCGGTGCTGAGCTTGTTAAGAAATATGGCGAAAACGAAGAGATTGTTGATGCGCTTGAAAAAGCACATGACCCTCAACCCCAAGGCGTTTTACCTTTATTGGTTCAGGCAGCAGATGCTATTTCAGCTGCAAGGCCTGGTGCCAGAAGAGAGACTTACGAGGCTTATGTTAAACGAATCGAGGATATAGAAAACATCGCAAGTTCCTTTTCAGGCGTTGAAAAATGCTATGCAATCCAAGCGGGTAGGGAAGTCAGGGTATTAGTAGAAAATACTAATGTTAGTGATGAAGAAGCTTCGATGCTTTCTCATGAGATTGCAAAAAGGATTGAAAAGGAAGTGGCTTACCCGGGACAGGTTAAGATAACTGTCATCAGGGAGTCAAGGTCGGTAGCATACGCTTCTTAAAGTATTTAGAGTATAGACCTTACTAAGGAATAAATATGCAAAAGGGTGATAATCCCTACAGCCGTTTTGAGTTGGAGGAGCTATTTCTCCGCGATGAGCTTGCAATAGACAGGACTCTTCTTGCAAATGAAAGAACTTTCCTTGCTTACCTAAGATCATCAATAGCCCTTATCATAGCAGGTGTTTCATTCATACATTTTGCAAGAAGCAGCTGGCTTGAGATTCTGGGTTTGGTTTGTGTCCCAGTTGGTGTGATAATACTTATTATTGCAACATTCAGGTACCAGAGGGTTAAATCAAATATAACTTCTGTCAGGAAGAGGTTAGGGACAAGGGATTTGGAGAGCAGCTAGGTTTATGCCAATATAAAGGGAAGCGTCCCCCTTAAATAATTAATTTCTCAATTAGAAACTTTATAATCTCTGTTTTATCTAATTATAATTAGGATAATACGGATCTTAAAAGTACATCAATAAAATAGGTATAGATAAAAAGGAGGATTAATGATGAGTAGTTTTTGGAAGTTTCTGAATTCACCATTAATAGTAGTATTAATTGCTCTTGCTATCTGGCCTGTTCTTACGGTTCTTTCAAGTACATTTGCATTAAAGCTGGGGATAGATCAAATTTCCCAAACTGTATCAGAGGAGGTTGTTAAACCTTTTCAAAATATGGGTTCCCAGCAGGATGAAAAACTAAAAGCTGAATTTGAAGTACTAAAAAATATTAATGTTTCAAACGTAAGCTTTGCTCCAACCTCATGGTCTGGCAAAGCCAAGATCATAGGTACATTAACAAACAATTCCCGAAAAACAGTCAAAGGGATTCATTTAACAGCTTCATTAAAGAAAGACGGAAAACTGATTAATGTTAACAATGAGTGGCTTTCACGAATTAAAGCTATTTCACCGGGCTCTTCAGTGGACTTTAGCTTCACGGTTGATCTGCCCGAAGGAGAATCGCTTGATTCACTTATCGCCTCGGTTAAGGTAGCTGACTTAGGTATCTTGGAGTAATGCATAACACTATGCTATGATCAAAGAGTCGGGAGTCTTTCTAAATGCCAACATGCCCGCATTGCAATATCGAGATACATATTAAGGAACTTCACCATCAAGGGCTCTTTAAGAATTTCAGAATATGTCTAGGCTGCGGAGGGAGTTTTACTGTGGATAAGGACACAAAATACAGACAGGCATTATTTATTATCGTAGCTTTAATCTCACTCGCATTTACCCTTTTACTGTATTTCGGAGACTTGGGTTGGCTGATACCTGCAATTGTAAGTTATATAGCGTTGGGTTCAATCATCTACTGGGGTAACAAAAAGGTGTTTTTTGTTCCTTATGAGAATGTGAATAAATCAAAGTAATGATATTAGAGAAATAATAAAAGGGTGGCATCCACTTTTTTATTATTTCCTAATAAAAATTAAACCGCTGATCCAGTTTGTCTTTGGATTGTTCTATATACAAAACTTGTATATTCGGGAAAATTTCTTTTAATCTTTCTGCCAGAAGTTTCATTCCGTCGCTTTCGCTTGTTTCATGACCTATAACTATCAGCGACTTGTTTAGTCCCGCGGAATTTGCATCTTTAACATATTCTGATATCTCCCATTCGTTTATCTCCCCGCATATCAGTAAATCAAGCTGATTATTTTCCATTAATGATATTTGTTTTTTACCTCCGGGGGCACCTACGAGAATTCCAGCTTTTTTACATATAAAGTCGGGATTGCCTATCCATCTTATATTTCCTCTATCAAGTTTTATCTTTATATGTTTAATTATGTCCATAAGCTTAGCTTCAGGTAGATGGAATATTCTTTCATTCTCAGGATTAGCCAATTCTCCCCACTCCAGTCTGTCCGTGATAGCTTTTAAAATAGGATCAGGGGATTTCCTGTGTTTATAATCGTGGAGTCTCCAGATTGTAATTTCATTCGAATTAATTAAATCGGACTTGATTTTAAAAACCTCATTTTCCTCTAGCCACCCTATATCATCTACACCGTAGAAAACCGGTTCATGGGTAATAATAAGATTTATCTCTTTTGATATGCATTTTTTTATCACATCGATGGTCGGCAAAAAGGTTGTTGCTATTCCCTTTAACGGTTTATTTACTTCACCTGCTTTTACTTTATCAACAGTTTTATCAAGTTTGAAATCATAAAGGTTTTCTACAATCAGATTAATTGCTTCGTGTATCGTAATGGGGTTTTGTGATGCAAGTTTTGATTTCATTTCAAGCTGATTAAAAAATTGTCTTTCCTCATGATTAGAAATAAATATACTTCAAATTTTATCTTAAAATCTATCCTAGTTAAAAAGAAAAAGTGACCTTTGTATATGCTCACTAATTAAGCAGCCAAATTTCATACTTTATCATTTTCTGGATCCCTGATAAATGCTTTCAGGTATGACAAATAAAAAAACAAATTTCTTAAATAATCTGTCATCCCGCACCTGATGCGGGATCCAGTCTTTTGATAACTGCGGTGTCCTGAGGGGTTCTTTAATACACAGTGCACAATATATACATATGTTAATATTCTGATATTTGCATATATAATATATTATCGTTATATTAACGCAAAATACAAGTTGTTACAAATACCTGAATATTCATGGAGGAGCATTATGAAGATCAGCATTACAACAGTAAGGACATTTATTTTTTTATTCTTTTTTACTTTAGCATCAACCCTGGTTTCCCACGCGGCAACCTTCACGGTTGATGATCTTTCAGACGGCACGGCAAATGCTTCGCACTGCGAAGCAGATTCACCGCCGGCTGGAGGGGATTGTTCACTTCGTGACGCCGTTGCGGCAGCGAATGCAGCTGCGGACAGTGACACAATAAATTTCAGTGTAACCGGGACAATAACCCTCTCAGAGGGAGAAATTGCAATAAGCGAAGATCTTGCAATAACAGGTCCCGGAGCGGATATGCTGACTGTGGATGCAGATGGTAATAGCAGGATATTTCTCGTCGATGACAGTACCGTTGCCAAAAAAGTCGTATCACTGACCGGACTTATGTTTATTAATGGTGATTCTTATAATGGCGGTGCCATACTTAATTACGAAGAGTTATCTGTAGACTCATGTGTATTTGAAGGTAACAGCGCTACTTTTTCTGGCGGCGCTATTTATAATGATGAAGATGGCACAATAACCGAAATAACCAGCAGTACTTTTGATGGGAATAGTGCTGATCGTCGTTACGGCGGCGCTATTTATAATTTTTATGGCATAATAAACATTTCTTTCTCAACAATAGCAAATAACAGCGCTTCCTCTTCTACCGGAGGAGGAATTTTTGAAAATTTTGGCTCGATTAACATCCGTAATTCCATAGTAGCGTTTAATGGGCCGGATAATTGTGATAAAGATATAGCAAAAGAAGCAGCGGATGAAACAAACAACTACTCAGACGATGATACATGCGGGTTTGGTACCGGCGATAATTCGACCATCCTGCTTGGAGACCTTGCTGATAACGGAGGGCCCACGGAAACTCTGGCACTTCTGGGCGGAGACCCCGTGGACGGAGCGTCCGCTGATTGTGACTCTATAAATAATCCAGGCGTGCCTGTAACCAATGACCAGAGATACTTCCCCAGGCCATTTGGGGCGGCCTGTGATGCGGGAGCTTATGAGGACGGGCCCATGGTCTCCGTAACAATTACCAAGATAACAGATCCACCCGGGGGAACAGATTTTGACTTTACAACCACGGGTTTTGAGAACACACAAGAAAGCTGTGGTTTAAAAGGAATAAACGGGCAGCTTGTAATGGACTATCTGGATTCGCATAGTTGCGTGGTACCTGCTGGTGATTATACGGTAATGGAAGATATACCGGATGGTCAGGTACTCAACATATTCTGCACGGATATACCTTCTGGCAGTGTAATAGATAATGATACGGGAGAGCTCAGCTTCTCTGTCGTAGATGATCAGTTCGATGTGAACTGTCTGTTTATTAATGTAACCCCACAGACGTTGCTGAATGAGGCAGCTGAACCGCAGGGTGCTAACTGCGCAGAGGGGGGAATAAAGATAGAAACAGGGCTGGATACAAATCTGAACGGTATACTTGACTCCGACGAGGTGGTTAATGAGTATTTTGTATGTGATGGCATACCCGGCGCAGAAGGGCCGCAGGGAGAAGAGGGGGAAGAGGGAACTGATGGTTTAATCAGCCTTATAGCTCTGGATGTGGAGCCAAAGGGTTCCAATTGTCCTGAAGGCGGAGTCAGGGTAAGCACCGGACTTGATGTAAACCGTAATGGGATACTAGATCCGTCAGAAGTTACGGAGACAACATATCTATGCAACGGTCAGGATGGAGAGGATGGAGAGGACGGAGATAGTGATAATTCCATTTCCTGTTCGCTTGTTTCCGGGGATTCTTCGAATATGGGGACAGGACTGATCAATTTTGCATTATTACTGCTCATACCTGTGATCTGCTTTTCAGCAAGAAAAAGGAAACATCAATTTAAATAATCAATCTAATCTGTGATCCCGCACCTGATGCGGGATCCAGTCTTTTTATAACCATGGATTCCGGCTGAAATACATACCGGAATGACAGATGAAGAGGGACTTTATGAAAAAGAAACTAATGTGGAGAAAAGTTACCGAATTGCCAGGTTAGTACAACTTTACCCTTAAATCTTGGAAAAATCCGAGATTTGAAAGAAGAGGTTTTTGATTTCGCTTAATAGAGCAAGTCTGTTATTTTTTAATTTCTCATCTTTATCCATAACCATTACATTATCAAAGAAATCATCGACAGGTTTTTTTAAAGATTTTATTTGATTAAGTGCTTTTAAGTAATCGCTTTCACTTGAAATGCCGTTGCTATCAAAATATTTTTCTGTCTTTTCTTTTATCTCCTGAAATTTATTATAAAGATTGGTTTCGGATTTATCTTGAAAAAGCTTGATGTTCATCTTAGCTTTTGGCTTGTCTTTAGCAATATTAACCACTCGCTTAAATGCAATTGCAAGTTCTTCGAACTGCTTTTCTTTTTTAAATTTCTGAACGGCTTTGATCTTGTTATAAGAATCTGTTGGATTATCAAAACTCAGGCTGAGAACAGAATCTATAACATTGGTTGAAAAACCTTCGTCTATTAAGAGATTCTTAAATCTGTCAGATATAAAATTAATAATATTATCAAGAATCTGACTTTCGGATTCACTGACCTTGCTTAAATTTTCCTTATCCATTGATTTAATTGTTATATTAATGCTTTTTGATAGAACAGAATTTAATGAAATATTTAGTTTTTGCTCAATTATTATTCTTATTATTCCAATTGCCTGCCTTCTAAGAGCGTAGGGATCTGCAGAACCAGTCGGTTTTAAATCGGCAATAAAACACGAGCAGATATTGTCAATCTTTTCTACTATGCTTAGAATTGATCCGAGCATGGATTCGGGCAGATCACCATCCCTTGTTAGAGGCATGTAATGTTCTTCAATGGCAGTAGAAACTGAATTTTTCTCCCCCGAGATATGAGCGTAGTATTTTCCCATGGTTCCCTGGAGTTCCGGAAATTCAAATACCATCTGAGTTGCCAGATCAGCTTTGGCTAATTCTGCGGCTTTAACAAGGTCATTTTTCTCGTTTTGCAGATTCAGTTCACCGGCCAGGAATCTGGAAATTTTCTTTAATCTTTGAACCTTCTGGTAATAGGATCCTATTTGTGAGAGGTAAACCATACTTTTTAGTTCATTAAGATATTCTGAAAGATGATTTTTAGAGTCTTCATTGTAAAAGAATTCCGCATCACTAAATCTTGCTCTGATAACCCTTTCATTTCCTTTAATTATTGTTTTAGGTTTTTTCGATTTAATCCCGCTTACGAATACAAAATTGGACAGCAGTTCATCTTTTTTAGCTGAATAAACAGGAAAGTATTTCTGATGATTCTTCATAACGCTTATCAACACTTCTTTTGGCAGATCAAGATATTTCTTCTCGAACTCACCTGTAAGAACTGTTGGATGTTCTACGATGTTTACAACTGTTTCCATTAATTCGGGTTCATAATAAATTTTCCCCTTTAATTTTTTCGCAATTTCATCAGCTTTTTTAATAATTGTTTTTTTTCTGTCATCGGAACTGATAATTACGTCTCTGCTTTTTAATTCTTTTAAATACTCCCTCCAGCTACTGAATCTGAACTGTTTGGGAGATGTGAATCTATGGCCAAAACTTTTATTGGAACTCTTTATGTTTTCTATAGAAAATATTACAGATTTACCATTGTATACTGCTGCTATCCATCTTATGGGACGTGCAAAAGTGGTTGAGTAACTTCCCCATCTCATTGATTTTCTAAAAGGTATGGAGGTTATAATCCCTGGAATTATCTCTTTTAAAACCAATGGAGTCTTCTTTCCCTTAATCTTGGTTCTAACGCATAAAAATTCGCCATTGTTTCTTTTTACTATTTCTACTTTTTTAATATCAATGTTTTGTGATCTTGCAAAACCCGATCCTGCCTTTGTTGGTTTTCCTTCATCATCAAAAGCAATGTTCACGGGCGGGCCAAAATTTTCTGTAATAATATCTTTTTGAGACGGATTTAAATTTGTGATATGTGCAACGAGCCTTCTTGGTGTGCTGTAGATTTCTACGTCACCAAAGATGAGGGAATTACTGGCAAACTCACTTGAGAGTATATTCTTTAAATCATTCTCGGCTTTTTGTAAAAAAAGAGCCGGAATCTCTTCAGTACCGATTTCTAAAATTAATTCGTTTTCCATGGGTTTTTTCTAAGCAGTGGAAATCCTAGTTTTTCTCTGTTTTTAAGATATGACTCTGCGCATAAGTTTGCTAAATTTCTGACCCTTCCAATATACGATGCTCTCTCAGAAACACCTATCGCTCCCCTTGCATCAAGAAGGTTGAAAGTGTGTGAGCTTTTAAGGCAATATTCATAAGCAACCAGCGGCAATTCTTTATCGATTAGTTTTTTACACTCGTCTTCAAACATCTTGAATAAATTTATTAACATTTCAGGGTCTGATTCTTCAAAGTTATATCCAGAGAACTGAACTTCGTCTTCGTGGTGAATCTCGCCGTAAGTAATCCCTTTTGTCCATTCAAGATCGTAAACATTTTCAACGCCCTGCAAATACATAGCGATTCTTTCTGTTCCGTAAGTAATTTCAGCCGATACAGGGCCTAAATCAATTCCTCCTGCCTGCTGAAAATATGTGAATTGCGTAATTTCCATTCCATCCAGCCAAACTTCCCAACCCAATCCCCAGGCACCTAGAGTGGGGGATTCCCAGTCGTCTTCAACAAACCTGATGTCATGAGATAAAGGATCAATCCCGAATGATTTTAAACTATCAAGAAATAATTCCTGTATATTATCGGGGGAAGGTTTGATTATAACCTGAAACTGATAGTAGTGTTGCAGTCTGTTTGGATTATCCCCGTATCTGCCGTCTGTCGGTCTTCTTGAAGGTTCAACATAAGCAACATGCCAAGGTTCGGGACCAAGGCATCTTAAAAAAGTAGCAGGATGGAAAGTGCCTGCACCTTTTTCGATATCATATGGTTGCATTATTATGCAGCCTTTTTTTGACCAGAAGTCCTGTAATGAGAGAATTAGTTCCTGATATGTCATGATTTCTAAAATTGAATCATAATACTATCATTAAAATTTGAAAGTTAAATATTCAAATTAAAAACTAAAGATAAGGATTATAACTTTGAATTGATGACATTGCATTTTTTGCAATTATCTTTCTTTTGTCCTTTTTAGAAATCCTTTTTTGATCTATTGATGGAAAAAGACCAAAGTTAATGTTCATAGGCTGAAAGTTTTTACTGTTGGCGGTTGTGATATAATCCAATAATGATGCAAGAGCGGTCCTTGGAGGAACCGGTAATTCATCAAGTTTCAAAGTTATTCTGGATGCATTAATTCCGGCTAAAATTCCCATTGCCGCGGACTCTACATATCCTTCCACTCCCGTAATTTGACCTGCAAAATAGATATTCGGATTTGATTTTAAAGATAGATCCTTATTTAATAATTCAGGAGAATTTATATAAGTGTTTCTGTGCACACTTCCGTATCTTAGAAATTCTGCATTCTCCAGACCCGGAATCTGTCTGAATATTCTTCTTTGCTCTGGATACCTTAATTTAGTTTGAAATCCTACCATGTTATACATGGTGCTTTCCTTATTCTCTGTCCTTAGCTGCAAGACAGCGTATGGGGTTTTACCAGTTTGGGGATCAGTCAGACCCACCGGCTTTAGGGGACCAAATCTTAATGTGTCAACTCCTCTTTCACATATAACTTCCACTGGCAGGCAGCTTTCAAAATATATGGCTTTTTCAAAGTCTCTGGTTTCGATTTTTTCACCATTAATCAAGTCTTCTACGAGTTTTTGATATTGCTCCTTATTTAATGGGCAGTTTATGTAATCACCTTCATCACTTGAATCGTAATCATATCTTGAAGCTTTAAAGACTTTTGAAAAATCTATACTTTCGGAATCTATAATTGGTGAGATTGAGTCATAAAAGTATAGGTGTTTAGATTCGGTAATTTTTGAAATATATCTGGATAAAGAATCTGAAGTGAGAGGTCCAGTTGCGATAATAACGGGATTATTTAAATTTTCAGGAATTTCTGTTATTTCTTCCCTGACAACCTCTATCAGCTCATTTGATTCGATTTTATTTGTTATAAATTCAGAAAACTTTTTTCTGTCTACTGCAAGAGCCTTTCCTGCGGGAACTTTAGTGTGCTGTGCGGCTTCAAGAATGAGCGAATCAAGTTGTCTCATCTCGTTTTTTAATAATCCCGTTGCGTTATCTTCCGAATCAGATTTAAGTGAGTTGCTGCATACTAATTCTCCTAAATCGGATGTTTTATGGGCCGGAGTCGGAATTTTTGGTCTCATTTCATACAGTTTTACCTTGATTCCAAACTTTGTGATCTGATTAGCAGCCTCACAACCTGCCAGACCACCTCCAACTATTGTAATACTAAAGTTATTCGTATTCATTCTAAAGTTATAATGTAATGTTTTATTTTTATTGATTTGTAATGATTATAAAAACAAAATTCAATTTTAATGAAGGATTAGCATAACATTTATTAAGTTGACTTAAAATTAAATAAAATGTATAAATTTAATATAATGTATTAAAAGTATTATGGATGGGTGCAACAAAATATTTATTTTTTTTAGTATGTTATATTAATTTCTTTAAGTAGAATATAAGGTACTAATTATTGGATGTTTTATGCATGGATGGAATGAAAGAAGAAAAAGTTCAGCCTAGAAAAATGGGCGACATACTGATTAAGGAAGATGTAATCAACCTTGATCAGCTTAAGACTGCTTTACAAGAGCAAAAAAGTTCGGGTAAGAGACTTGGTGAAACTCTTCTAAATATGGGTTACATTGATGAGCACCAGTTAGTGGCTTATCTGAGTAAACAATATGGAGTTCCCGCAGTTAATCTTGATCAATTTGATGTAGTACCCGAGATTCTGAATGTTGTACCCAGGGAAACAGCCTTAAAACACAAATTAATCCCTCTTAATAAAACAGATGACACAATTGTTGTCGCTATGTCAGATCCTTCTAACATCTTTGCTGTTGATGATTTGAAATTTGCTACCGGTAAGAAGATAGATGTTGTTGTTGCTTCCGAAAGATCCATACAAAAATCAATTGATAGCTATTATGGTTCAAAACAAGAATGGGAAGATTCCTTAAAAGCAAAGGAAAGTGAAGAAGCTGTAGATCAGTTACTGGAGGATTTAGATGAATTTGTATTGGAGCTTCATAAAGAGGCTGAAATAAATCTTAATGATCTGGAGAAATCTACAGAAGAAGCCCCTGTGATTAAGCTAGTTAATTACGTCTTAACAGATTCCATGAGACGAGGGGCGAGTGATATACATGTTGAGCCATATGAAAAGGACCTCAGGGTAAGATATAGAATAGATGGGGTTTTATATGATATTTTAAGACCGCCTTTGAAGCTAAAAAATGCCATATCTTCGAGAATAAAAGTTATGGCAAACCTGGACATTGCTGAGAGAAGATTACCTCAAGACGGCAGAATAAGGGTAAAAATTGGTAATAATAAAGATATAGAATATCGTGTTTCAGTAATTCCCACACTCTTTGGTGAGAAAGTTGTAATGAGGATACTGGATAAAGGCTCTCTTCAGCTTGATTTAACCAAACTGGGTTTTGAAGAGGACCAGCTAAATACATTCAGAAAATCCATTTACCAGCCATACGGGATGGTATTGATAACCGGACCAACAGGAAGTGGTAAAACAACAACTCTTTATTCGAGCTTAATGGATCTAAATAAAACAGATCTAAACATCTCAACAGCTGAGGATCCGGTGGAATATAGTCTGCCAGGTGTAAACCAGGTTCAGGTACATGAAGATATAGGTCTTACCTTTTCCTCGTGTCTAAGATCTTTTCTAAGACAGGATCCGGACATAATATTGGTTGGTGAGGTAAGGGATTATGAAACCGCTGAAATTACAATTAAGTCTGCTCTTACAGGACACCTTGTTTTATCAACATTACATACAAACGATGCCCCTTCTACTATAACAAGATTACTTAATATGGGGGTTGAGCCATTTCTTGTGACTGCTTCGCTTAATTCAATTGTTGCTCAAAGACTTGTAAGGATAATTTGTCCTGACTGTAAAGAAGAATTCGATGTTTCTCCACAAGTTTTGATTGATCTCGGCGTTTCTCCAAAAGAGGTAAATGATTATCAAATTTTTAAAGGTCATGGAGAAGGTTGTAAAACTTGTGTTGGTACTGGTTATAAGGGGAGAGTTGCTGTTTACGAAGTTATGTATATGACCGAAGAATTAAAAGAGTTCGTTTTAAGTGGTGCGTCAGCCCTTGAGATAAAAAGGGAGGCCATCAGACAGGGTATGAAAACTTTAAGAGAGAGTGCACTTGACAAGTTAAAAGCAGGTGTAACAACAATTGAAGAAGTTGTTAGAAATACAAGCTCTGACATTTAGGAGAAATTTATGGCTGTTTCGTTTCATCAGTTGGTTAAAGTTGTAGTTGAAAATAATGCAAGTGATTTACATATAGCTGCAGGAGCGCCTCCAATGATCAGGATTGACGGGAAATTGGTTCCCATAAATCATCCTCCTTTAAATCCAACTGAAACCAAGGATATTTGTTACAGCGTTCTAACCGATGCACAGAAGCATAAATTTGAAGAAAACTGGGAACTTGATTTTTCTTTTGGAATAGAAGATATGGGCAGATTCAGAGGTAATGTATTTAATCAAAAGGGTGCTGTTTCTGGTGCATTCAGATTACTGCCTGTTCAGATGCGTTCGATGAAAGAACTTGGGCTACCGCCTGTTATTTCCGAATTGGCAAGAAAGCCCAGAGGCCTGATATTGGTTACCGGTCCAACGGGTTCAGGAAAAACAACAACATTGGCCTCTATAGTAAATCAGATTAATGAAGAAAGAAAAGAACACATTGTAACTATTGAAGACCCGATAGAATATATTTTTCAACATAAAAACTGTCTTGTGAATCAAAGGGAAGTGGGGAGTGATACAAAAACATTTAATGCTGCACTTAGAAGTGTTTTAAGAGAAGATCCGGATGTTGTTTTGCTCGGTGAGATGAGGGATCTTGAAAGTATAAAAATAGCCTTAACGTTGGCGGAGACAGGTCACTTAACCCTTGCCACGCTTCATACCAACACTGCTGTACAGACAATAAATCGTGTTATTGATGTTTTTCCACCCCATGAGCAATCGCAGGTCAGGGCACAGTTGTCATTTGTTCTTGAAGGTGTCTTATGTCAAAGTTTAATGCCCAAAATAGGCGGGGGCAGGGTACTTGCACTTGAAGTCATGATACCAAATCCTGCTATAAGGAATTTAATAAGAGAAGATAAAGTTCATCAGATATATTCGCAGCAGCAAATTGGTCAAGAAAAATATAATATGCAAACACTGAATCAAAGTCTGGCAGATTTATATTTGAAAAGATTTATTACTTATGATGATGCAGTATTAAAAAGCCAGGAACCACAGGAACTAAAACGAATGATTGATGATACAAATTCTATATCAAAGAGAAGGGAAGAGAGGGTGTTGAGAAAATAGTTTATTTAACCAGGAGGATGAAAGAATAATGCCTGTATTTGTGTGGGAAGGCCGAGTTGGGAATGAAGTTCAAAAAGGGGAAATGGAAGCTCCCAACAAATCCGCTGTTTTGACCCGTTTAAGGCAGATGCGGATCCAGCCTATACCGACAAGAATTAAACCTAAGGGGAGACTGCTTTCAATAAGTTGGGATATAGGGGGCATTCCAACAAAAGATATAGTAGTTTTTACAAGACAGCTCTCAACAATGATCGATGCCGGATTGCCTTTGGTGAGGTCCCTTGATGTGCTTGCGGTTCAGCAACCCAGAAAAAAATTCAAAGATATTATAAATACTGTTAAAGAATCAGTTGAAAGCGGTTCAGAATTTGCAGATGCACTGGAAAAACATCCAAAAGTATTTACAAACCTTTATGTAAACCTGGTTAGAGCCGGTGAAGCGGGTGGTGTGCTCGATATTGTTTTACAACGATTAGCTGATTACCTTGAAAAAATCGAATCTATTAAAAGAAAAATCAGAGGGGCTATGGTGTATCCAGCCATAGTTATAGGTGTGGCTGTTGCAGTTTTGGCTATAGTTATCGTTTTTGTTGTACCTGTATTTGCGGAGATGTTTAAAGATATGGGTACTACACTTCCTTATTTAACACAGGTTATTGTGGATATAAGCTCGTTTACCAGAAAGAATATAATTCAAATATTAATAACTTTAGCTATCATATGGATATTGTTAATGGTTCTGTATAAAAGATCAAAGCGTGTTCAGAGGATGGGAGATGCATTCCTTCTTAAAATATGGTTGGTCGGCAGTTTACTTCAAAAAACATCAATTGCAAGGTTTTGCAGAACCCTTTCAACTATGACTTCAGGGGGTATTCCTATACTGGACGGGTTGGAAATAACCGCAAAAGCAGCAGGTAATGTGATCATTGAAGAGGCGATTATGGACACCAGAACTTCTGTTAGTCAGGGGCAAACAATTGCAGAACCTCTGGCAAAAAGACCAAAAATATTTCCACCAATGGTTGTTCAAATGATAAGTGTTGGTGAGCAAACCGGTGGTTTGGACGATATGTTAAATAAAATTGCTGATTTCTATGAAGATGAAGTCGATGTTGCAGTTGCAGCTTTGATGTCAGCACTGGAACCACTTATGATAGTATTTTTGGGAGGAACAGTGGGTGTCATTGTTGTTTCTATGTACCTTCCGATGTTCAAACTGATTTCTACATTAGCAGGTTAAAAAAATATCGTAAATGACACTATAATTAATGGTGTGGCTAATTTAGACTTTAATATAAAAAAGACCGTTTTACTCAGAGTCTTGTTTATTACCATAATTTTAGGTTCAACATCTGCAATTTATTACGGGCGTGGACTTCAATCAGAAGCTTTATATATTTTAATAGGAATTGGTGTAATATTTGTTATTAGTTATTTATATATTGCTGCTGATTTCTTTTTCCAAAGAAGAATTAATTTATTCGGAATATCTTTAATATTTTTTGATATTGTTCTTGCAACATTACTGATTTATGTAACGGGTGGCAGGACAAGTCCATTAGTCTTTTTGTATCCTTTAATAATAATATTTTCCAGTATCTTGATATCAAAGATATCGAGTTATGTTACTGCAGCGACCTGTGCACTTTTGTATATTTTAATAATATTTTATCAAATAAAATCTGAATTTCCTGAATTGGAGCTTCTAGAAATATGGAAATCCAAACTTTTTTGGTCTGAAAATGGCCTTATCTCCTCATATTTTCATTTAACAGCATTTTTTATAATTGCTATGTTGGGTGGTTATTTATCCGAAAAGATAATTGAAGCTACAAAAGAGCTTGGTGAAAGCAAAAGAAGTTTAACCATATTACAAAACATTCATGAAAATATATTACACAGTTTAACAAGTGGTGTTCTAACTCTGGATATATCCGGAAATGTAATCTCTGTTAACAGATCAGGTATGGATATACTTGGTTTTAAAGATCAAAAAAATGTTATAGAAAAACAATTTAGTGATTTGTTAAGAGGTTTAACCCTTGACGATCTGGTTAATAAAAAAAGGGATCAAATGTATTATACATCACCTAATGACGAAAAATTAATTTTAGGTTTTTCAGCATCAATCTTAAGAGATAATGAAGGTAAGAAGCAAGGATATACAATTGTATTTCAGGATTTAACTGAAATTAGAAGTCTTGAAGAAAGAGTAAGGATATCCGAGAAACTTGCTGTTCTGGGTCAGTTAGCAGCTGGTTTGGCACATGAAGTTAGAAATCCCCTGTCCGCTATAAGCGGAACAATTGAACTTTTAAACGGTAACAAGATATTAAAAGAATCCGAGCAAAGACTAATTAGTGTAGCTAACAGGGAAATTGAGAAATTAAATCTATTAATTGAAGATTTTTTATTACTTTCTGCCCCTCTCGACACTTTTAAATCTAAACAGGTTGATATAGGATTTATTATTGATGATACAATTAAAACTTTTACATCTACGGTTAAAAGAAATAATCTAGAAATTGAATCCGAAATTGAAAAAGGAACAATTGTGATTGGTGATTCCTTTAAGTTAAAACAGGTGTTTTGGAATTTGCTTCACAACTCAATGGATGCAATGCCCAAAGGTGGCAAGATTGATTTAAAATCAAGTTTTCAAAATGGAAATGTAAAAATTATTTTTGCTGATAATGGTCATGGAATTGATACTGAGAACCTATCTATGGTGTTTCAACCATTTTATACTACAAAAGAAGTTGGTACTGGTTTAGGACTTGCAATTGTGCAAAAAGTTATTGAGGGTTATAATGGTAAAGTAAGTGTTGCAAGTACAAAGGGGGAAGGAACAACCTTTGTTATTACTTTACCTAAAGCTGAAATTAACAATTAAAATATAACAAGAGGTAATCGTGTATGAATACAGCTAGAGGTCATATATTAGTTGTTGATGATGAACCAGGAATGAGGGAATTTCTCGAGATTATGCTTGAGAAAGAAGACTATAAAGTTACAACTGCTTGTGATGGAAATGAAGCTATTTCGAAATTGAATAATAATAAATATGATCTTGCTATTGTTGATATACAAATGCCGGGTTTAAACGGTATAGGTGTATTAAAGGAAGTTGTTGAAAATTACGAAGATACGGCTGTTATAATGATCACGGCATTTGCTTCTCATGAAACAGCAATTGAAGCAATGAAGTTAGGTGCATACGATTATATTACAAAACCTTTTAAAATTGATGAAATAAAAATAATAATAGAGAAAGCCATTGAAAGAAAGGGATTGGAGGATGAAAATAAAAGGCTAAAACAGGAGCTGGATAATAAATACGGTTTTTCAAACATTATAGGTAGAAGCAATGCAATAAAATCTGTATTTGAATTGATAAACAGAATATCAAAACTCAAAGTTAATGTCTTAATAACGGGAGAAAGTGGCACTGGTAAGGAACTTGTAGCAAGGGCTATTCATTATAATAGTACAAGGCTTGACGGACCTTTTGTGCCGGTTAACTGTGGAGCAATTCCGGAGAACTTATTGGAAAGCGAGCTTTTTGGTTATGTAAAAGGAGCTTTTACAGGTGCTAATCATGATAAGAAAGGTTTATTTGAAGAGGCTAATGGCGGAACTCTTTTGCTGGATGAAATAGGGGATATGCATATGCATCTTCAGGTAAAACTGTTAAGGGCAATTGAAACTCGTGAGATTAGACAATTAGGAAATAATGAATCAGTTCCTATTGATGTTAGAATAATTGCAGCCACTAACAAAGTTCTGGAGAAAGAAGTTTCTGAAGGAGCATTCAGAGAAGATTTATTTTACAGGTTGAATGTTATTAATATTGCAATCCCTGCTTTAAGACAAAGGAAAGAAGATATTGCTCCGCTGGCGGTTCATTTTCTAAAAAAATATTCAAAGGATATGGACAAGAAAATAAGTGGAATATCCTCGGAAGCATTGGAAGTTTTAGAGAAATATCATTTTCCTGGAAATGTAAGAGAGCTCGAAAATATAATAGCCAGGTGTGTTGCTCTTGAACCATCTGATGTCATACAGAAAGAATCACTTCCAAGTTTGGTGATGAACAATGAGATTATAGAACTGGAAAATACAATATCTTCAGGCAATGACCTCGATTCAATTTTAGGTGATTTAGAAAAGCAAATGATAGAAAATGCACTTAAGGCAAGTAAAGGTAATAAAACTGAAGCAGCTAAATTATTAGGTATAACTTTAAGATCACTCAGGTATAGATTGTCTAAACACGGATTTTATGATGAAGATGATATTGAAGATACAAAAGCATTGTAAAAATAATTTTAACTATTAGATTTATTACTACTTTAATTAAACTAAAAATAAGCAATCCTATTATCTATTACGAAAATGAACTATAGAGCGGTTATTTTTGATCTAGACGGTACTTTAATTAATTCGATTGAAGATTTGGGCAATGCAGTAAATCAATCTTTGACTAAATATGGTTTTCCTTCCCATGAAATAGTTGCATATAAATATTTCATAGGAAGTGGTGCTGAAGCAATGGTTACAAGAGCATTGCCGGAAAGTTGCAGAGACTCTGAGACTATAAAAGTCTGCCTGAAACTTTTTAACGAAATTTATGATAAAACATTCAACGTTAAAACCAGGTTATACGATGAAATACCTCAACTTCTCGATAAGTTAAAAGAACTGGACTATAAAATTGCAATTCTAACAAATAAACCATATCAGTTTACTATGAAATTTGTTGAAGAACTTCTTTCTGAATGGGAGTTTGATATTGTTCTTGGTAATTATGAAGGACTTCCCAAAAAACCTGATCCGACCGGAGCAAAAAAAATAACGGAACATTTTGGATTGGATCCTTCTGAAATTGTATATCTGGGGGATTCAGATGTAGATATGATAACAGCTGAGAAAGCAGGTTTTTTACCTGTTGGTGTGCTTTGGGGTTTTAGAGATAGTGAGGAGCTTTTGTCAAGCGGGGCTAAACATCTAATAAAAAATCCACTTGAGTTGATGAATATTATCAGTGAGTAAAGGTGTCATATGAATCTGCATGATATAAAACTGGGAATTTTAGGTGGAGGACAACTGGGGAAGATGCTTTGCCTTGCGGCAAGCAATTGGAATTTGCAAACATACGTGCTGGATCCGTCTTATGATTGTCCCTCATCTGCTGTTTGTACAAATTTTTATTCCGGGGATTTAAATGATTATGAAACAGTTTATAAGTTTGGCAAAATGGTTGATATCTTAACAATAGAGATAGAACATGTTAACACCGATGCACTTATCAGATTAAAGGAAGAAGGTTTGGAAGTCCGACCAGATCCTCATATATTAAAAATAATTCAGAATAAAGGTACTCAAAAAGAGTTCTATACTAAAAACGATCTTCCAACGTCAGATTATAAAATTGCACAAAATAAAGAAGAAATAATTACTTGCTATGAAAATGGAGATATAAAAATTCCATTTGTTCAAAAATTATGCAAGCTTGGTTATGACGGGAAAGGTGTAAAGATAGTTAAATCTGAAGATGATTTAAATGAATTGCTCGACGGAAAATCAGTTATTGAAGAACTTGTTGATATATATAAAGAGATATCAGTTATTGTCTCACGAAATAACATGGATCAAGTTGAGTGTTTTCCTCCTGTTGAGATGTTATTTAACAGTAATGCAAACCTAGTTGAATATTTAATTTGCCCAACTGATCTTGCAGAAAGTATTGTTTCTGATTCATATGACCTGGCTATTAACACTATAAAAGCTTTTGATTTATATGGTATTCTTGCTGTTGAGATGTTTGTTAATAACGATAATAAGATATTGATAAATGAAGTTGCTCCGAGGCCTCATAACAGCGGCCACCATACTATAGAAGCATCGATAACATCACAATATGAGCAGTGTTTAAGATCTATACTGGATTTGTCTCTTGGGAATACAGAAATTAAAATTCCATCTGTAATGTTAAATATACTAGGTGAGCCTGGTTTTCAGGGGACTGCCGTTTATCAGGGTCTTGAAGAATGTATGGAAGTTGATGGTGCGAAATTCCACATATATGGTAAAACCGAGACCAAGCCTTACAGGAAAATGGGTCATGTAACTGTTATTGATAATGATATTTCTTCAGCGAAGGATAAAGCAGAATTTATCAAGGATAATTTAAAGGTGATTTCATGAGCAAACCGCAAGTTAGCATAATTATGGGCTCCGATTCAGACTTGCAGATTATGAATGAAGCTGCGGATATTCTTGAGGAATTTAGGGTCCCATTCGAGATAACAATAGTGTCGGCTCATAGAACCCCTGAAAGGTTGGTGGAGTTTTCCAAAAATGCCCATAAAAGAAATATACAAGTTATCATTGCAGGAGCCGGGGGTGCTGCACATTTGCCCGGGATGGTTGCTTCTTTAACACCGCTTCCAGTTATTGGAGTTCCGATTAAATCTTCAAACTCAATTGACGGATGGGATTCTGTACTTTCAATACTGCAAATGCCATCGGGTGTGCCGGTTGCCACAGTTGCATTAAACGGGGCTAAAAACGCTGGAATTCTGGCAGCGGAAATTATTTCCGTAAGGGATAAGGAAGTTAGAAAAAGAATTATCAGATATAAAAATAAACTTACCAAAGATGTTGAAAATAAAGCTAAGAAACTTAGTGATACAGGGTATAAAGATTATCCTAAGACCAATAAGAGTTAGAAATTTAATTGAAAGGAAAATTGAACTAAAAGGTGAATTAACAGAAGATCAGATAAGAAGGCTTATAAATATTGCCGATAAATGCCCCGTTCATAAAACTTTGTCTTCGAGAGTAAAGATTTTAACTGAAGTACTTTGAATTTTATTGTAGATTTTGGTTCTCTGATTTTACAAGATCAAACGGGATAGGTGATGCATGGTGAAGGATCATATACCAATTTGACCCGTCTTTTTCGAAAATATTAGTAGATTGTGAAAGATTAAAAGTTACCGGATCTCTTTTTATATAAACCATTTCCTGTATGCAGGTGAGCCATGCAATATCTTTTTTAATGTCCAATGTAATATTGGAAATATTTATATCAACCTGATCTTCTGGATCAAAAATGTTTTCCCAGCTTTGCTTTATTGCATCCCAGCTTCTGAGCACAATCCACCCAGGGTGAACACATCCAGATCTTTCATCCTTGATCCATATTTTTCCCATCAAATCAAGGTCTCTTGTACCCAGAGCTTTATAAAATAAGTCATTTATTTTAAGAATTTCTTGCTTGTTTATATCGTCCTTCATTTTAATTTCCGTATAATGCTAAGAACCTTAGAACATTTTTATAACCATATTTACTATCATTGACAAAAAATGTTTTGTAATTAGTTATAAATTCTACATCATAACCATCTTTTACCAGGTTATAAAATAAAGATGCCATTTTACTTATGTATTTTTCCAAATTAACTTTAGATTCTTTTTCAGGTAAGAACTCGAGTTTAACTGTTTTATTTGATTCCTTATAATATTCTTTAGTATATAATCTATTCATTTTAGCTGATAGTTTCCAATGTATATCTTTTATATTATCTCCTTGATTGTATGTCCTTAATGATCTAAGATCAGGTCCATGACCTTTATGCTGAGGTTTATTTTCTCCAATATTTTCTGAGTTTGCGTCTGATTTATCCTTGATCATATATATTTTGGGGTATACCAGTAACTGTTTGTTTTCAGCATGCACAACTATAGATTTTGTGAAAAAACCAAAGGGGTAATTTGATGATATCGTGATCTCAGGAATTTTATTTTTACCTCTGGTTTTAAAAAGACTCCTTACTTTTATTTTAACTTTACTTTCAGGGGTTATTTTATCAATAAAATAGGAGTTTCCCTGTATATATAAGGTGATAGCGTAGGATGAAAAATATTTTTTATTGTTGGTTATGTTTAACCATATATGGCTTGGAGTGAGTGCAAATAGATCAGAGTGGGAATCAAGGTTAATATCAATTTTTGAAATATTTATTACAGCAATTATACCGGAAATTCCGACCAGGCTGAGTGTTAATCCAAAGATCAAATATAATAAATTGTTTCCTGTATTAAATGCAGAAAATCCGATAATTAAAGAAAGCAGGATAAAAGAGATTCCTTCTGTTGTTGGTTTTGTTCTGGCCCAGCTTTGTTTATTAATGAATTTTATATTCATAAACAAGTTATCTGAAGAATTCTACAACTTTATATATCTGGTCAAGTATATCTCCCCTCATTCTTGCAATATCATTGTAAATAGCTATAAACATTAGGAAAATTAGCAAAGAAAACCCGATTTTCTGACTTAATTCCAGAGCTTTGGGATTTAATGGTCCTCTTTTTATTTTCTCTAATAATAAATATAGAACGTGTCCCCCGTCAAGCATGGGAATAGGAAGCAAGTTGATTAAAGCCAGGTTAATACTTATAAAAGATGTAAACTGAAGTAGGCTGGATATACCATTTTGTGCGGCTGATCCTGAAACTTTGGCTATTAATAGTGGTCCTGCAATTGTTTTTCCAGCAGTGCCCAAAGCTATTTTCCCCGTCAAAAGTTTAAAAAGGAAACCAAAAAACAGTATGGTTATTTCAATAGTCATTTTTGCAGCTTCTTTAATTCCTATGATTAAAGATTCGAAAACCCCGTATTTTTTTACGATTTCTTCTATCTTGGGGCTTATGCCAATTATGTATTTATTAAGTTGCTCTTCCATTTCAGGTTTGATTTTAATGTTTTCAGTCCCCGAGTCTCTAAGAACGGTGAAACTTAATTCTCTCCCGTTGCTTTCTTTTATAAGGTCTGACATATGATCCCAATTGTTAACTTTTATTCCATCAATACTTATGACTTTATCCCCATTCATAATTCCTGCCAGTTTAGCAGGTTGATTATCTGAAACATCTCCGATTATTGCTGCAAGTGGTTCCCTTAAACCAACTGCAACAATTCCATCTGAAGTTGCTTCGGCTTTAAGATTTAAATTCTTAGTTATTCCATTTCTGTCTATTTCAACATCAAGAATCAAATCCGGGTTTGACTGAAAGGATATATTTACATCTCTCCAGTTGTTTATTTTTTTTCCTTCTATTCTGATTATTTTATCGCCCCTTTCAAAACCAGCTTCGTAAGCTGGTGAGTCGGGTCTTACAAATCCAATTTCAGGAGCTTTTTCCAAAAAAGCAGGAACGGAGATTCCAAGCATAAAAACAACAGGCATAAAGAAAAAAGGGATGATAATATTCATTGCCGGCCCGGCTATAACAATTAAAAACCTGTTTAAAATTGATTGATTTGAAAAACCTCTTTTGTATTCTGATTCGGAGTATGCTTCAAGCAATTCAAGATCGTCGACAGTCGTAGAAAGCTCGATTATCTTTCCATCGCGTTCAATTTTAAGATTTCTTTTATTTCCCGGATTTAATTTGAGTGTTCCTAAAAGATTTTTCCAGTTTTTGTATTTTTTTAAATCTATATCATCTACCTCTACAATTCTGTCTCCTGATATAAGTCCAATATCTTTTGAGGGAGTTTTTTCAACAATTATATTTCCCTCCAGACCTTCTCCATACATTTTTACATAACCACCTAGTGGCAAAAGAGATATGAGGTATTCTGTCTCTCCCTTTACAAAACTTATTAATTTTTTTCCGAAACCCAGGGAAAATTTCTCAATTCTGACCCCGCTCCATTTTGCAACCATGAAGTGACCCAGCTCATGAAAAAAGACCAATACACCTATGACAAAAATAAAGGCAAATAATGCATCCATTTTAAACTCCTAATTTTTTATAATTGAATTAGCTTCAGACCTAGACCATAAGTCTGCTTCTAAGATATTGTCTAAACTATTAGAGTCAAGACTTTTATGTTTCCCCATAATATTACTAATTATATTAACAATGTCAGTAAATTTGATTTTGCTCTCTAAAAATGCATTTACAGCAACTTCATTAGCTGCGTTTAACACAGCGGGAAATGTACCACCTTTTTTAATTGATTCAATTGCCAACTTGAGTGCTTCAAATTTGCTTAGATCAACTTCCTCAAAAGTTAAATTGGAAAAATCTGATGGGTTAATATTATGGTAATCAAGTTTTAACCTTTCAGGGTATGAAAGAGCATAAGCAATCGGGATTCTCATGTCGGTTGCTCCGAGATGAGTGATAAAAGAGCCATCTATGTACTCAACCATCGAGTGTACAATGCTTTGTGGATGAATCCATACATCTATTTTTTCTACAGGAATATCAAAGAACCATTTAGTCTCTATAACTTCAAATCCCTTATTCATTAATGTTGCGGAATCGATTGTTATTTTTTTTCCCATTTTCCATGTTGGGTGTTTAAGGGCCTGCTCTACGGTAACATTATTTAATTCGTTTTTTGGAGTATTTCTAAATGGTCCACCCGATGCCGTAATTATCACTCTTTTTAAATACTTTTTGTCGCTCGCTTGCAATGCCTGGAAAATAGCACTATGCTCACTATCTATAGGTAGTAAACTTATACATTTAGATCTAGATTTTGAGATCAATAATTCACCTGCAACTACCAATGATTCTTTATTTGCCAAGGCTACATCTTTCCCTTCGGAAATTGCAGCAAGAGTTGGTTTTAAACCATTAAATCCAACTATGGATGAAACTACTAAATTAACTTTGGGATGAGTAGCAATTAAAATATTCCCCTCATCTCCGTAAACAATTTCTACTTTACTATTTGCTATCTTTTTTAAGGAAACCGCACTGTCTTTGTTGTAAACGGATACCATTTCGGGTTTATATTCGTCAATTTGTTGTGCTAACAGTTCAATATTATTACCGGCTGATAAACCTTTAATTTTATATTTATCCGGGAATTTTCTGATTATTTCTAAAGTTTGAATACCTATGGAACCGGTTGATCCAAGTATTGATATATATTTCAATTTTTTTCTCTTTTACGGACTTGTTCTCCAGTTAGTCCGTATCTTCTTTGTCTTTGTTGAAAGTTTAAAACAGCTTTTATTAAGTGATGTCTTCTAAAATTGGGCCATAATGTTTTAGTTATATATATTTCTGTATAGGCAAGCTGCCATAATAGAAAATTTGAAAGACGCATTTCCCCGCTTGTTCTTATAAGCAAATCAGGTTCAGGCAGGTCTTTGGTATAAAGAAATTTTTCAAAAGATATTTCATTTATTTTGCTAGCCTTCTTAGTTCTTAAAATTGTATTAACTGCGTCTATAATTTCTTCTCTTCCACCGTAACTTAATGCGAGAGTGAGTGTCATTGATCTGCACCCACTTGTGAGTTTAATGGTCTCGTTTAAAATTTTTTGTACATCTTTGGGTAATTTGTTTAGTCTACCGATTGCATTTAATTTTATGTCTTGTGAAAGAAGCTTTTCTCCTTCTTTAAGAAGGAATTGTTTAAGCAAATTCATAAGTGCAACAACTTCATCTTTCGGGCGGTTCCAATTCTGAGCTGAAAAAGCATAGAGGGTAATGTATTTTACTCCCAATTCTTTTGCTGCTTTTACAACCGAACTTGCTGATTTCATCCCCTCTTTGTGTCCACAGAGTCTGTCAAGTTTCTTGTTTTTTGCCCATCGGCCATTTCCATCCATAATAATAACTATATGGTTTGGAATATTTTCTTGATCCACTATTGTGTTAATGTTTTTTCTCATTTTTTACGGATTTATAATCTGTCAGGGGATTACTTATTTTTTTATATAAGCGTAGATTAAGGATACCGGATAAGCTACAAATATTACTATTAAAAAAACACTGAATATTACAGTAAATGCCAGAATATATATTATTGTAGCCGAGATATAAAACAAAATTCTTTTAACAACGAACCAGTCTTTTGGAATTTCCGGCACGTTTGCGAAAAAACTTTCCAGGAATCTTGAAATTATTTCAATAATTAATCTAAACATATCTGAATTCTTTTAATGTAAAATAGCTTATTCTGTATTTTACATCAAGATTACTCATTAAATGATAAAATAATATAGCTATACTCATTAATTTATTTGGTTATAATATCAAAAAATTTAGTTGCCAGCCTAAAATCTGTTATGGGAAAATTAAAATACATTTCGGTACTGCTTATTTCAATCACTACATTGGTATTTTCAGTGAGTTTGTTGTCTGCCAAGGAAGAGTCCTACAAAGGGCTTGCAAACTTTTCCAAGGTTCTTTATCTGATAGAAAAAAATTATGTTGAGGATATTAGTTCTGAAGATTTAACAATAAATGCTATAGAGGGAATGTTAAGATCCCTGGACCCTTATTCAGTTTATCTCACACCGGATAATTTTAAAGATGTAGAGGTCGGAACATCAGGCCGATTTGGTGGAGTTGGAGTTGAGATTACAATAAAGAACGGGCTTTTAACAGTGATTTCACCCATAGAAGATGGCCCTGCCGAGAAAGCGGGAGTGAAAGCGGGGGATATTATAGAAAAGATAGAGGATGAAACTACAAAAGATTTTACAACCAGGAAAGCTGCTAACTATTTAAGAGGACCCAAAGGTTCAGTTGTTAATATTGAAGTAAGAGGTGTTAATGACAAGAATCCGAGAAAACTGAAAATAGTAAGGGATATAATAAAAATAAAAAGCGTTAAATCAAAAATTATTGACAATGAATATGGTTATATAAAGCTATCTCAATTTAATAAAAATTCTACTCTGGAATTTACAAATTCATATAATAAGCTGATTGAAAAAAAAGGATCTGAACTTGAGGGATTAATCTTGGATTTAAGAAATAATCCGGGGGGTTTGCTTAATCAGGCTATTCAACTTTCTGACCTTTTTATGAACAGTGGATTAATTGTAAGTGTGAAAGGCAGGTTTGAACATTCTTCAAAAGATTATTTTGCAGAAAAAAACAACGAAATAAGCGATGTCCCTTTAGTTATTATAGTAAACAAGGGAAGTGCAAGTGCCTCCGAGATTCTGGCTGGTGCATTAAAAGATAGTAAAAGAGCCAAAGTAGTCGGTACTAAAACTTTTGGAAAAGGTTCTGTTCAATCAATAATAGAACTTGATGATGGTGCCGGTATAAAGATCACAACTGCCAAATTTTATACTCCAAGCGGTCAAACTATAAATGAAATTGGCATAACACCTGATGTTATTGTTGAAAATAATAATTCAAGTAAAGATAAACAACTTGACAGAGCTGTTGAATTAATAAAGCAAATGTAAATTGAGTATTATAGTTGGCTAAAAGAAGAAAGACTCCTAAAAAAAGCGGTTCTAGAAAAAGAACTTACCGAAACAAAAAGAATTATAAAAAATTAGTTCTAATAGTTTCAATCTTTTCTATTCTATTTATTGTTTCAATTCTAAACCTTGTTTACCTGAAAGATTTATTAAATTCGGGAAAGATCCCCCGGACTTCAAAAGTGCATTTAAATGAAAAAATTGAGATGGTTGATAAATCCCTAAAGGAAATTCTTTTCGACCTTGGCGTTTCTTCTAGCGATATTGTAAAAGAGAAAACCACATTGGTTAAGGAAGATGAAATTGAATGGGAGTTAAAAGAAAGTGAGATAGTTTTAAAAACTAAATTTGACGAGAAAGAATTTAAAAGGGAATTAAAGAGCAAATTGGATCATCCGAATGTCAAAGTTAGTATCAAAGCAGACCAAAAAAAGATAAAAACAAATATAAAAACCTTTGGATACGAAACACACCGATTTATTTTTTATATTAAGATTGAAAATACTAAAATTACTAAAACTCAGCAGAAGACAAAGCTTAAACAAATTTTTTCCAAGAAAGATAAAGACACAAAATTATCAAAAGTTGATATGAATAAAGATGCCGACAAATCCCAGCTTCTTTATAAGAATGAAGTAAATGTTTTATCTAATAAAAATAAACCAAAGGTTGTGATAATTATTGATGATGTGGGATTGGACAGAAAGATAGTGGATAAAATAGTGAATATAAATAAACCCTTAAATATTGCAATATTGCCCTATCTCCCATATTCTGAATATGCTGCTAGAAAAGCCCATAAAAAGGGGATGGATGTATTGCTTCATCTTCCAATGGAACCTAAGGAATCATCCGGTTATTCTGCTAGTGATGCCGGAGAGGGTGTTTTAAGGGTAGGATATAGCAAGGAAGAAGTTGTTAATAAATTAAATCAGAATTTATCCGCAATTCCTTATTTAAACGGTGTGAATAATCATATGGGTTCAAAGTTTACTGAAAACAAGGAATTGATGGAAATCGTATTAAAAAAAATAAAAGCTGAAAATCTTTATTTTATTGACAGTCTCACCTCTAACAGGTCGCATGGTTTTCCGCTTGCAAAGAAGCTGGGAGTGAAAGCGGATAAAAGGGATATATTTCTGGATAATTCTTCAAAGGATAAAAATTACGTTAAATCACAGTTAAATAAACTTGTAAGGATTGCCGAGAGAGATGGGGTAGCAATCGGAATTTGCCATCCGTATATACAAACAGTGGATATGCTCGAGGAGTATTTACCTGTTTTAGAAAAAAAAGTGGAAATATCTACTATTACATCCGTACTTAATTGATTATATTATATTTAAGAAAACAAAGGAGTTTGTAAATTGGGTTTGATAGATAATGTTAGAAAAAGACGTGATCCATGGGAACAGAGATTTGAAGAACACAGGTTTGAACCTGAAGAATATGATCATGAATTTGAAAAATTGAATGCCGAAAAAATTGAAGAGCAGGTTAAATTAAACTGTTCTAAAGTGGGTAAATTTGACCATATTGAAAAGTAATATTAATTTATAATGTAATGATTGCAATTGCTTGACAATTAAGTCAGGATATTTTAAGTTAACTTATCTTTTTTGCAGGAGGTTTAGAATTTATATGCCTGGAATTATTTTGGGTAGCAACGAGAGCATAGACAGCGCTTTAAAAAGATTTAAAAAACAGGTTGAGAAAGGTGGGATTCTTTCGGAAGTAAGAAGAAGGGAATATTTCGAAAAACCTAGTGAAAAGAAAAAGAAAAAACTATTTGCTGCTAAGAAACGTAATGCGAAAAAATCTAGAAGATAATAGCAAGCAGATCCTCTCATTTTTCATTTTATAATATACTTTAGATTTTTTAAGAGATAGAAAAAGATTTTTTAATAAAAAAATTTATGACATATGCTTCCTTCGAATCAGTATTAGAAGAGATTAAAGGGAAATTAAGCATTATTGATCTTGTAGAAGATTATTTATCTCTTAAAAAAGCCGGTAAAGGGTATGTGGGTTTATGTCCTTTTCATGATGATAAGAACCCTTCCATGCATGTAAGTCCGGACAAGGGGTTGTTCCACTGTTTTAGCTGTGGTGCGGGTGGTGATATTTTTGGATTTACAATGAGATATAACAATATTAGTTTCAAAGAGGCAGTCAGTGAACTTGCGAAGAAAGCTAATGTAACAATTCCACAGAAAACTCATCATAAAAAAAAGCAAAACACAAAAAACAATCTTTTATTTAGGATTAATAATCTTATTAATAATTATTATCATGGTCTTTTAATATCAAATAAATCAGCTGTAAAAGCACGGGATTATTTGAAATCAAGAGGTATAAACTCTGATACAGCAAAGCAGTTTAAGTTAGGGTATTCACCCGAAAACTGGGATTCAGCTATAAAATTAGCCAAATCCAACAATATAGATCTCGGTTATCTTGAAGAACTAGGGATTATTATAAGAAAATCAGGTTCTGATAATTTTTATGACCGTTTTAGACATAGAATAATTTTCCCTATTATAGATATTAACGGGAAAATCGTGGGTTTTGGTGGTAGGTCACTGGAGGATGAACAACAGCCTAAATATTTAAATTCTCCCGAATCCAGGATTTTCCAGAAAAGAAATATATTTTATGGACTTTATCACTCCAAAGATGAGATAAGAAGACATAAAAGAGCAGTTCTTGTTGAAGGTTATATGGACTATATATCACTATACAAAAGTGGTGTAAAGAATGTGGTTGCAACATTGGGAACTTCTCTGACTGAACAACATTCGATTTTACTAAAAAGATTTTGTGACGAAGTTGTTATTATTTATGATGGTGATACTTCCGGAGTAAATTCTGCCATTAGAGCGGGTGAGATTTTGATAGGGGAAGGTCTTTCTGTGAAAATAGTTGTTTTGAAAGACAACCATGATCCTGATTCTTATATTAATCAAATAGGAAAAGAAGAATTTACAAAGCTAATAGATAATTCCCGAAACGTAGCAGAATACATAATTGAAGATACGCATAACAAATATCAAAAAGGTAAAATCTCTTCAAAAGAGTGTACTTCTACAATTGTGGATTTGATCTCAAAGATAAAAAATCCCGTTGAAAGGGGCAAATATGTTACAAGATCATTGAATATTCTGGGAATAAGGGAATCGGATTTAATCTCTCTTATCAGAGCAAAAAGGAATAGGGAGTCTGTCACACAAATAATTAAAACTAATGAATATAAGTCATCATTCGAAAAAATAATTTTAAAAATATTACTTAAATACCCTGATCTAGCAGAAGATATAAATATAAAAAACGTCTCTGACTATTTTGAAGATGAAAGATTAAAGGTTATATTAAACAGGATTTATAAAAATAGATTTCATGATATTTCCTCATTATTAAACAGTTTTGAAGGTAGTGATTATCAGGAGTTAATTTCAGATCTGGTATTTTCATCAGATGATTTGATTGACAAACCTACTTCAAAAAAGATTTTAGATGATTGCATTACTAGAATTGAATTAGAAAGCATTAATTTAAAACTTAAAAATATTAGGTTTAAGATACAAGAGCAGGAAAAATCACTAGAAAAAGGTTTTGAAAAAGAGCTTTTAGCTGAGTACAGAGATTTAGTTGAATTAGAGAAATCTTTGAGAGGAAGTATTAATGAGATCTAAGAATACGGAAGGTAGAAGAAATGAAGCAGTTAAAGACGTTGGGGATGCTTCATATTCTTTTGAAGAAAACAGATTTGAAAGTAGTTTGCATAATAATTCCACTCAAAACGGTTCAGTTCAAGATGAGAATGGAACCTCTCAAAAATCCATAAAGCAAAAGACAAAGAGCAGGGGCTCAGATCAAGATCCAATAAGATCGTATCTTCACGATATAGCAGGTCATTCACTTCTTTCGAAAGATGAAGAGCTGGATATTGCCAAACAAATTAAAAAGGGAAGAAGGATTATAGCTAAGGCTATTATTGATTGTCCTTTGATGTTAAGGGAAGTTATAAACCTAGGAGAAAAAATACAAAAGGGAATATTAAGTATTAATGATGTAACTAATTATGATGATGAAGATTATAGCGATGAAGAAATATTAAATAATATTAAAAGATCATTAAGCCTAATCACAAAGATCTATGTTGAAAATGAAGGTCTAAAAAAGAAGCTTAATACCCCTTCAGTAACAAAAAAACAAATTAATAACACTTTAAAGAATATTAAAGGGAATAAAGAAATTATAAGCGAAGCTCTTGAAAATATTGATCTTCATACGGTACAAATGGACAGGATTTTTAATGTTGCTGTTGAATATCTTGCGAGAATGGATGCAATTTCAAAAGATATTATAGAAACGGGTATGAATAATGACGAATGTTCCCTTGAACAAAGGTTAGAATTGAAAAACAGACTTGATGAAATTCAAGCTGAGTTTGGTGAGAACGACATATCTGAAGTAAAAAAGGCTTTAAGAAAGTTTGAAAAAGCAAAAAAAGTTACAAAGAATGCCAGAAGGAGATTAATAGAGTCCAATCTTAGGCTTGTTGTAAGTATTGCAAGGAGATATATAAACCGTGGTCTGCCATTTCTTGATCTTATTCAGGAAGGGAACATAGGTTTGATGAGAGCAGTTGAGAAATTTGAGCATGATAGAGGTTATAAGTTTTCCACTTATGCAACTTGGTGGATTAGACAGGCTATTACTAGAGCCATTGCAGATCAATCAAGGTTAATTAGAATTCCTGTTCATATGACCGAGAATATAAACAGACTAATAAAAGTTTCGAGGTTGCTTGTTCAAGAACTTGGTAGGGAGCCTAAACCGGAAGAAATTGCTAATAAAGTTGGTTTGCCATTAAATAAAGTACTTAGAATATTAAAGATATCACGTGATCCCATATCTCTTGAAACTCCTGTGGGTGATGAGGATGGAAAATTGATGGATCTTCTTGAAGATACTAAAACCGTTTCACCCCTTGAAGTTTTAGAAACCAAGGAACTTAAAAGGATAATGAGAGACGCGCTTTGTCGTAACCTAAGCAATAGAGAGGAGAACATTGTTAAGATGAGGTTTGGTATTGACGAGGATAAAGAATATACACTTGAAGAAGTTGGTAAAAAGTATAGCGTAACACGTGAAAGGGTACGACAAATTGAAGTAAAAGCGATTAAAAAACTTAAAAGAGTCAGTAAAACTTCTGAAATTATTGATTATAAAAACAAATAAATTTTTGTTGCAAATTTATTCTTGACATTTAATTTTCAAAATATAAAATGATGGGTCTAGGGTGGCAATACTGAAGGGGAAACACCCGGTTCCATACCGAACCCGGAAGTTAAGCCCTTAGAGGCCGATGATACTCCTCCTTTCAGGAGCGGGAAAGTAGGTAGCTGCCCTTTTTTTTCTTTCTTCCTTTTTCACAGAATATCAAATGTTTCAGTTCATTCAATTATTTATTTTAAACGGATTTATTCTTACCAGATCATAATCTGGCTATTTAAGATTTTATGAGCATTCAAAAGTTAAAATTATGTTTAGTTTTTCAAAACCTGCCTTCGAATCACTATTTTTTTAAGGTAGTTTGAAGATAATAAAAAAGATAGAACATGTATTTTTTGCTTTTTGATTGTACCTTAATTAAAATTTCCCTGTATGAATAAAAAGAATGTTGCAGTTTTCGTATCTGGTAGCGGAACTAACCTACAGGCGATAATAGATGCTAAAATTGAAGCAGCGAATATAGCCGTGGTTGTTTGTAATAAACCTGAAGCTTATGCCCTTAAAAGGGCTAAAAACCATCATATTCCTGTTGAAATTGTAAACCATAAAGATTTTGAAAGCAGGGAGTTATTTGAAGAGGAGATAATTAACAGACTTGAGAAATACAGCATTGATCTAGTTGTTTTAGCGGGTTTTATGAGGGTTTTAACATCTTTTTTTGTAAATCATTTTCAAAACAGGATTATTAATCTGCATCCTGCACTGCTCCCATCTTTCCCGGGAATACATTCTGCCAAACAGGCTCTTGATTATGGAGTTAAATTTACAGGTTGCACTGTTCATTTTGTAGACGACGGAGTTGATACAGGTCCTATAATCCTGCAATCTGTAGTTCCGGTGGACGACGGTGATACCGAAGATACCCTTTTGGACAAAATTCATAAAGAAGAGCACAGAATCTTCCCGGAAGCTGTTAAACTTTTTTGCGAAGGCAGATTGAGAATAGAGGGTAGAAGGGTATTTGTTGATTAAGAAATAATTACTGAGTCTATATGTACCAATTCTATTTCAAAAATTAGGTTTTTACCTGCAAGCGGATGGTTTGCATCAAGCGTTACAGTGTCTTCATCAACTTCTATTATAACCATTTGTAGTGCAGATCCATCATCGTTTCTTGCTGTAATTGGAGTTCCCACTTCCAATTTTATACTTTCCGGTAATTTGCTTTTTTCTATTTTGTATAAATATTCTTCATGATATGGACCATAAGCATTTTCATGGTCAATATTAATTGTTGTTTTTTCTCCTACTTCAAGTCCTATTACTCCGTCTTCAAAACCTTTTATCACCTGATTTTTCCCAATAGTAAAATGGAGGGGATCTCCCCCATTTGAATTATCAAAAACTGTTCCGTCTTCAAGTTTTCCAATATAATGAACTTTTACAGTACTCCCATCTTTTGCTTTAGCCATCTTGCTCCTCCAAATTGATATAAATTAAACAAAGAACAGAATAATTTATTATGAAAAGGGGTATCAATCCAATATAGAAAAAGGTTAGATGATTAGAAAAAATTGACTATATAAAATAGAAACTTTTCATTCTTAATATTGCTCTTCGGTTTATATGAATAGTAGATTTAATTAGAGGTAATGTCAATTTAGGTGTTTTAAATTATTTAATCCCTAATCGTTGAAATAATCAAAATGTGAAAAATAATTTACCACATGTCTATATAAAGCTTTGAAATATATTTAAGTCGTTCATGAGTATTAATAAAACATTCAAATACCTATTTACATAATATTATTCAATCCACCTGTTTTTCATTTGTAAGGTTAATCATAAATATTTGTGGTTACCTGAAATAAACAAATATCCTTCCCCAGTTTTTGGCATCTTTTTTATATCTGTGATATTTTGTGCGTGTATCTTTCTGTTCAAGGAAACGTATAACCCTTTTCTTAAGCTGTCCGCTTCCTTTTCCACAGATTATTTCAAGTTCATCAATTTTGTTTTCCGATGCATTATCCACATATTCTGCAAGTGCTTTTTCTATTTCATTGTTTTTGTTGTAAATGGGGTGTAAGTCTAATTTTAATTTGCTCATATTTAATATTTATAAGACTATTGAATTGAATATAGAATCTTAATTAATATATATGCTTTTATTAAAATTTTTATTTACTTTTCTTTATATCAAGATAAAGAAAACTAAGCAAAAGAAAGATCAATGATTCGATGGCCGAATTAAAAAGAAAAAAACTAATTCTGATACGCTAATCTGAAATGATTTGTTTGTTTAAATTTTTTTAAGTTAGATTTAAAAAAAAATAAGGAATTATTAAAAAATTGAATGTGAAAGATTAGTTACATTGTGAACTTTTGAGTGTGTTTTTAAGAAGATATGTATAAGATTTTTATTTATACTCAACACTATCTAGATATTTAGCAGGTACAGTCCCAATATCATTTGTTATATGAATATTGCCTTTATCATCTTTCCAGTATATTAATTTTGTACTTTTAGTAGATACTTGTGGTGTATCTTCTACCAATTCTTCTTCGGATATATCAATTTCTTGTATTTCTACATCACTAGTTTCTGCCGCACCTTCTGTAGTTGTAGTTTTTCTTTCTTGCTCCTTCTTTTTTCTTTCCTCTATTTCTCTATTTATCTCTGCATTTGAGCGGCGTTGTTCTGTAGTTCCCAAAGTACTTTTACCGGTATTATAGTCTTTCTCCGTTGAACCTCCTATTGTTGACAATCCATATGGATTAAGGTCTTCAGAAGGTTTCACTATAAATGACGGAAATTGAGGCTGAGGCTGTACTTCAGGTACCTGAGGGGTTGTAGTTTGACTATAAGAATTAATACTAAAACAAAAAAACAATAAAAATGCTGATAATAAAACTCTTCTAATTAACATTTGGATATCCCCCTATCCTTTACATGCTGTTACTATATAATACTATCAATATGTTTATAAAACAACTAAAATCATTGACAATAATAATCGTACAATGTATTACTAATGCTTGATTTTTTTATATAGAAGAGCAATTTTGGAGGGATTTACCAAATGATAGTCGTAATGAAAAGAGACGCTACTCAGGACGAAATAGATAAAGTTAAAGTAACTATTGAAGAACTGGGTTATAAGCCTCATCCAATAGAAGGTGTTTTAAGAACCGTAATTGGTGTGGTAGGAGACGAAAGGGGTAAACCTCATCATGCCGAAAATTTAAAACAGCTCCCTGGTGTGGACAGAGTTGTACCTATTGTACAGCCATATAAACTTGCAAGCCGTGAAACAAACGACAATGAGACTTCGATATTCGAAGTTGACGGTGTTGTAGTTGGAAACAATAAAATTCCAATAATTGCAGGCCCTTGTTCGGTTGAAAGTGAAGAACAAGTAATGGAAATAGCAAAAGCAATAAAAAAATCAGGGGCTTCCATGTTAAGAGGTGGAGCATTCAAGCCCAGAACATCACCATATACTTTCCAGGGGATGGGTGAAGAAGGTTTAAAAATCCTGGCAAAAGCAAAAGAATTAACAGGCCTGCCTATTGTAACAGAAATTATGGACCCTGATGATATTGAGATTATTGAACAATATGCGGATGTACTACAAATTGGTGCCAGAAACTCTCAAAATTATGCACTCCTAAAAAAAGTGGGAAAATCAAAAAAGGCTGTACTTTTAAAAAGAGGAATGTCTACAACAATAAACGAATTTTTAATGTGTGCTGAGTATATTCTTTCGGAAGGTAACAACAAAGTAATGCTTTGTGAACGGGGTATTAGAACATTCGAGACTGCAACGAGAAACACTTTTGATCTAAATGCGATACCAGTGTTAAAGGAAAAAACTCATCTTCCTGTATTTGCAGATCCAAGTCACGGAACGGGATATTGGCAGTATGTAACTCCTATGACGCTTGCTTCAATTGCGGCAGGTGCTGACGGGATAATCATTGAAGTTCATAATAGACCTGAAATAGCCGTGAGTGACGGTGGTCAGTCGCTTAAACCTAAAAAGTTTGATGAACTTATGAAGAAAGCTGCTACTGTGGCCAAAGCTGTAGGGCGAAGTATATAGATTTCTTTACTTTTCTTTTACCTGATGAAAAGAAGCAGTTTTTTTGAATAGAAAAAACTGGCTGATATTGATTAGAGCTTAATATCAAGAATTTAAAACTCATAGTTGTATTTTTGTATATAACAAAAGAAAACATCAAGCTGCAAAAGTTCAAGTAAATCCAAATAAATTTTAACGCTAAAATCTCTGCATTCCTCCCCAAATTCACAGATATTTTTTTAACGCTTATAAAATTTATTTATAATGTGAACTTTTGAATGCGTTGAAAAACCTTAAAGAAATAATGATTCGAAGGCCGTCTAAAAAGAAAAAACTACTTCGAATCCGGTTATCTGATGATTTTCTTAACGCAAATTCTTTTAAGGTTGGTTCTAAAAGTTTTTAAAATGTAAATTCTTTACTAAGAGCATTTATAAATTCAATACATTTCTTTAATTAAAGAAAAGGAAAATATTACCTATTTCTTAGTTGTAGTTTTCCTGCTTCTTGTTGTGGTCTTAGCTGTTTTTGATAAATTTTCTTCCAGCTCTTCCACTTTGTCGGTCAGATTCTTCAACTGATTTTCTATTACATATAATGAATCTGTATTTTCTTCAACTTTTTTTAATAATGAATAACCGATCCAACCAAGTGGAAGTACTATAAAGATTATTGTAAACAGGTATCCTGGACTGTTCCCCTTACAGCTTGTAAGTGTGATTGTCGGCAATGTTAAAATTAGTATAAGTAGTAACTTTGCATTAAACATCTGAATCCTCCTTAAAAATACTATGTTATTCAATTACTTAAATTTGTAAATGCGGTGATAAAAATTTCTTTACCTATTTCCTTGAATTCTTTCTCAAATTTTGTTTGTACTATGTTAGTGGTGTCCATTATATATCCGTTAATGCCATAAATATTGTTAAACCTTTTATTTTTACTAAACTCATTGTTAATTTGTTTAATATAATCGTGATAATCAGTTTTTATATTAACCCTGCCACCAGTTTTTAATACTTTGGCAAGATTCTTTATAAAATCCTGATGGAATATTCTATGTTTTACATGTTTTTTCTTTGGCCAAGGGTCAGGAAAATTGATATAAACAGCGTTGAAGATGTTTTTGTCAAAAACCTGTTTTAATGCTACTTCAGCTTCTATATGAAGTAATTTTATATTACTCAGATTATTATACTTTGAATGTTTTACAGCTTTTTTAAACCTGTGGCTTTTGATCTCTATTCCCAAGAAGTTCCAATCATCATTCTTGAGTGCCAGATCAACCAGAAACTCTCCTTCACCAAAACCGATTTCAAGAACAGTATCTTTGTTATTTTTAAAAATATCTCTTGAGTTTATGGGAAATATAAATTCCGATATATCGAGGGTTGGATCTACAGAGTTCATTAATAAGATTAATTGGATAAAACAGATTTGATCAATTCATCTTCAATTTTTATTCCAAAGTTTGAATTTACCTCAGCCATTTCTCCAATTTTATTAGGAAGAGACATCTCAATTTGTCCTCTTCTTGCCTTTTTATCAATCTTCATAATGTCAATTATATCGTTAATATCCATATAATCAGGCAGGTCGGTGGGTAAATCAGCTTTTTTGAAAAGGTTCATAAGCCTGATCTGATCATCAACTGACCATTTTGTAATTTTAGATGCAATTTGTCCTTCAAGTACCATTCCCCTCGATATTGCTTCACCGTGGGAAATCTTATATTCTGACAATTGTTCGATGGCATGTCCAATTGTATGTCCGAAATTGAGTATCTTCCTTAGGTTTGATTCTTTTTCGTCTTTTTCAACTACTTCTGCCTTTATGGTGCAGCTTGTACTCACGATATAAATGAGTGCATCATCGTTAAAGTCATAAATATTATTAATGTTATCTTCAAGATAATTGAATAGATTAGAGTCTTTAATAACGCCGTATTTGATTATTTCAGCGAGTCCTTCATTAACTTCCTTTTTGTTTAATGTTTTTAAAGTATCTATGTCAATATAAACGCTATAAGGCTGATGAAAGGCACCGATAAGATTCTTGCCATATTTGGTATCAATTGCGGTTTTACCGCCAATGGAACTGTCTACGCATGCTACAAGACTTGTTGGAACTTGAATATAGGGAATACCCCTTGCATATGTTGCGGCAACAAAGCCTGCAATATCACCTACTACACCGCCGCCAAGAGCAATTATTGCTGAATCACGCCCGAACTTATTGCTTAGCATAAAATCCTCTATATATGATTTGATATCCCTGTTTTTATTCTCTTCACCGGCGGGGAAGGAAATAAGATCTAATTTATCAACGAAGGGCTTTATATTATTGTAAAGCTCCACACCATATAACTCCTCGACATTGGAGTCTGTTATAAGGGCATAGGAATGAGCAATATCTTTTTCTTTTAAATATCCGGGAATTTTGGCGAGAATATTCTTCCCGATTAATATATCGTAAGAATGGTCAAGCGTTTTTTTTAAGTTTACTCTGATTTTATTCATTTTTTTAATAAGGAAATTTCATTACAGACCAGATGGGGTAGGGTCTTAAGTTGTCGGCTCCTTTCAATCCCGTAAGTTCAATTAAAAAAGTATAACCAACTATATGTCCACCCAGCTCTTCAATTAGTTGACCAGCTGCTGCAGCTGTGCCACCTGTTGCAAGCAGGTCATCAACTATAACTGCTCTAGTTTCGTCTGTAATAGCATCTTTATGTATTTCAAGAGTGTCTTGACCGTATTCAAGGTCATACGATGCATCAATTGTAACATAAGGCAACTTCCCGGGTTTTCTTATCACTACCAAACCGGTTTGCAATTTCAATGAAAGAGCCGAAGCAAAAATAAATCCCCTTGCTTCTATTCCAATCAGAGTATTTATATCTTGGTTTTTAAGCATATCTGCCATAACATTTATGGTTTTTTCAAAGCCTGAGGCATTTTGAAGAAGAGGGGTAATATCATGGAAGGTTATCCCCTCTTTGGGAAAATCTGGTATGTCTCTTACTAATTTTTTAATTTCATCTGTTATCATAAAATACTCCTAATTAAGATAAATAAGCGGATTAACAGGGTTTTTATTTTTCCTTACTTCGAAATGTAAGTGAGGCCCACTTGCATTTCCGGATTTACCAACTTCACCTATAACCTCTTTTCTTTTTATACATTCACCTTCTGATACAAAGTTTTTGTTATTATGTGCATATAATGTAATTAAATCCTCACTGTGTTGTAAAGCAATTACTTTACCATAACCCTTAAATCCTTTTATATTTTTACCGCTTAATATTACGACTCCATCCGAAGCAGCATAAATTTTTTCACCTTTTTTTGTTGCTATATCAATTCCGTAATGATATCCACGGTTTCTACGGCCAAACCTTGATGTAATTTTACCTCTTGCAGGCCAATGAAGTTTGCTTATATCAGATGAGCTATTTACTTTAAGCACTGAACCTGTAGGAATATCGTTTATATCGTTTATTCTGTTTATTTTAATCAACTCATCAACTGTTGTGTTATAAATTTTTGATAGACGGTAAAGTGTTTCTCCTTCTCTTAGGGTGTGATAAATATAATTACCCTGCTTTTTTTTCTTTTTTGTAACACATTTTTTTAATTGGTGTTTTGATGCATAGTTAAATATGCTGGGTGCTGAGTGTCTTAAGCTACAAGATGCTACCGCGAGCATTAACGGCAAGCTCATAAGCAGTTTTAAAGGCTTCATTTGGATCTGTATGTTTAATAATTTTTTCAGAAACATCCCATGTGTTTATGCCAACAATTGGAATTTTGTATTTTAATGCAAAAGAAATTTCCGATAATGTACCAAAACTACCACCTATGGCAATGATAGAATGACTTGTTTTTACTACAATAACGTTTCTGGCTTCTCCAAAGCCCGTTACAATTGGGATATCAATATACTTATTGCACGAGTTTTTGTCATTGCCGGGAATAATCCCGATTGTTGTGCCTCCATTTAGTTTAGCACCTTTAGAAGCTCCTTCCATAACTCCTCCTAATCCCCCGCAAACCAAGATGCAATCATTTTGAGCAATTAACGAACCTATATTCACTGCAATTTCATATTCTTTTTTGTTAGGATTGCTATTTCCGATAACCCCGATAAGTTTTTTCATGAAATATAAATATGTTAATATTTTGCGATTTTTTAGTTTATAATATAGCAGATTTTATATTATGATATGAATTTAGAGGGGTAAAAAATGCTCATGAGAAATATTTTAATACTAATAGCTGCACTTTTCTTATCTTTACAAAGTGTTAACGCTGTTGAAACTGTTATTAACGGGCCACATGGTTTTGGATTTGGAATATCAAAAAAAGATGCATTAGAAATTATAGAAACTAACAGCAAGTCAATTCTTGAGAATGAAAAAGATTCCAAGGATATAAGAAGGATAATCTTTGATGGTTCAATAGTTTCTTTGCCAATTAATAACTCTAATCATCAGGAAACCAGGCTTGAATTTTTCAAGAAGAAACTAATGTCGAGCTCTTTGTATTACAAGTTTGACAATGATGTTGAACTATCCAAAGCTAAAGAACAGTACCTGGAAATTGTAAAATCACAGTTTGGGGAAGCCTCGCAAAGTGAAAAAATGCTTTCCTACGAACTTTGGAGTTGGGAGATTCCAGATATTAAAATTTTATTGAATTCTAATTTAAGAAACAAAAGTTTAAAAATAGAATATTTATATCAGCCGGTTGTAAATAAAAAAATCGCTAAAGAATTAAATGATAAGAGAAAAGATGGTCCTGCTCCTGATCCTGCTAAAGAGATGTTTCTAGATGGTACTTATACCAGGCCTAAATACTAGGATTAATATTTAGTGCATTTCTTAACTTTTTTAAGGTTTGAATGATTGGATCTTAAGATATTATAAGCGTGTGCCCATTCATGTTTTAATAATGGCAGTTTTCCCTCTCTGTTAAATGCTTTATAGGAAACTATGATTAACTTGCTGTCAGAATCTATTTCACCGTTGCATCTGCCATCATGGAATTCGCATTCGAATGTTCCATCTACAACAACAATTTTATATTTTCTTGCTACAAACCCTTTATCTTTTATATCAGCACATTTACTGTAGTCCCCGAACTTTTTGTCCACTATTTCAACAATATCTCCCATTTTGGATCTTAATTTCTTTATTGATCCTACTTTTAATTTGTATATTGGTGTGTACGTGTATGGGGTATCTTCTAATTTTCCTTTATCTATATCTTTTGGATTTATAACCTCAGTAATTCTTCTGGTATTAGCACAGGAACTTATTAAAGGAATTAAGATGACAGAGAATATTAAAAATTTTAACTTCATAAAAAATTATTTTCTGTATGTCATTATTAGGGTGTGAAAACTAAAAATTATAGAGATTGCTATCCCTGAGTAAAATAGTTTTTGATATATGCTGAAATAATTTGAAATGAGATAAATCAACCCCGCAGCGATAGATATCCATATTAAACTGGGAACTATTATATTTATAAATGATTCGAGTGGGATTTCTATCTCGCCTTTCAATTTTGTCTTTATTAGCTTTGGTAGTTTTATCAATATAAGGAAAAATAAATTTCCAACGAGAAGGATACCGCTTAGGAAACCTAATAAAATAAACAGTGCGAAAAGTAGTTCACTCATTCAAATAATTTTGTTTTTTAGGTATGTGTTTATTTGCAAAACTCATTTAATACAATGAAGTTAATACTATTTTTATTATTTATATTTACAGGTTTAATGTTGTCTTTTGTATAAGAATTAACTAGTTTTCCATCAATATCTATAAAGTCTGCTCTTTTATCTTGAATGGTCTTATTCTTACAATTTATATCTCTTTCAATTTCTACCGATATATACTTGTCACCATTACTATTTAATTGTTCCTTGTTAAAAATATGTTTTTCATTTATTAAATAATTATCCTTTCCATCTGTTTTTTCCTGAATATTTACAAAAACATAAAAAATATCGTTATTATTTAATAATCCGTATCCAATATATTTCCAGTCAATTGCAAAAGAAAAGCTGGATATTACAATATTAAATGAAAATACTATTAAAAATTTATATAGAAATTTTTGCATTAAATGATTCATCTATAAAATTATATTAACTAACGTAGAAAATTACTATAATGATTTTTTTGAATACTACATTAAAGATGAATAATTTTTTTATTATAATTTTATTTCTGCTTTTATCAAATTTTCTTATACAAAATCCCCTTTTGGCTCAAGATGAACAGGAAGTTATCAGGATTTCTAAAATTAAGATTGATGGTTTAAAGAACATGGATCTTGAGCTATTAAAGAATTCTATGGCAACTGAGTTTCCCAGTTGGAAACCATGGGCTAAAAAGCCCGAATTCATAGAGATAATATTTAAAGATGATATTGAAAGGATTAAGGATTTTGTTGGTGATTATGGTTTTTACAACGCATCTGTCAGATATAAATTAAAATATAAGAATAATAAAAAGAATGTCGATATATTTATAAATATTGATCAGGGAGAGCCGGTCATTCTTGAAGAACTGGAAATTATTTTAGCTCCTGGTTATTTAGAAGAAGTTAAAACTGATTTTAGCGATGATATAGATTTAAAGGTTCTAGAGCCATTTTCAGTAATAAAATTTCAAAATTCAAAATCTAGGATAAGTGAAATGCTTGCAGATATCGGTTATCCAAAAGCAGAAATTCTCTCTGAGGCAAAAGTTAACAAGAGAAGTAATTGGGTAAAAGTTAAATTTGAGATTGATCCCGGGTTAAAATACACATTCGGTGAGATTGAATATATCGGTCTTTCACGGATTGATCAATCCCTTCTTGAGAGAGAAGTTAGATATGACCAGGGAGATGTCTTTTCATTATCTAAAATTTCAGAATCACAGAGCAGGATCTTTAAACTTGGCTTTTTTCGATCCGTAATTATCAATACTCAATTTGATGACGAATTATTGAATGTTAAAACTATTTATAATGTTGTTGAACGGAAATTGGGAACTGTTAGAGTGGGTGCTGGTTTTGGAACAGAAGACAAGTTGAGAGGGCAAATATTATTAAATAAAAGAAATTTCTTTGGAGGAGGCAGAAACTTAGAGATTAGTGGTAAATTCTCATTTATTACTCAGAAGATTCAAACAAAAATTATTCAACCTTATATTTTTGGTGAGGGATCCGAATCTTCTGTTTTGTTTAATATTGAAAGAGATGATTTTCCAAGCTTTAGGGGAAATTCTTTAAATTCAAATATTAGTTTCTCAAAGGAGATAGCTAAATATGTTTCTGTTTTTGCCTCTGGGGGTTTAAATTTCTCAAAGATTAACTCACAAGCTAAAAGAACACCAATTGAGGAAAGTCAGGATAATGTTTTTTTAACATTATTGGATTTTGGTATTAAATATAATAATACGGATGATTTTATTGATCCCACTTCTGGGATTTTTTCATCGCTACTTTTTGAATCATCCTCAAAGAGCCTTGGTTCGGATGTAAACTATTTTAAATCACTTTTTGAATTTAGAGCTTATAAGAAATTAACATGGTTTATATTAGCTAAAAGATTTCAGTTAGGTTCAATTCAAACATTTGGAACATCAGATAAATTTGATGTTCCTATATTTAAAAGATTCTTTGCAGGTGGAAGCACAAGTATGAGAGGTTTTTCTTTTCAAAAATTAGGCCCGTTGGATGATAGCGAGGATCCACTCGGAGGCAATTCTGTCTTAGTAGGCAATTTAGAAGCCAGATTTCCAGTTTATAAGGATATTGGAGGAGTTGTATTTTTTGATTATGGAAATGTTTACATAAACAGCTTTGATTATGATCTAACAGACTTAAGATATGCAGTTGGTACTGGTTTTAGATATAATACAATAGTTGGTCCTATTCGAGCAGATTTTGGATATACCTTAAATCCAAATAAAGAATTAAGAAGATTTCAAATCTTTATAAGTATAGGGCAAGCATTTTAATTAACTGTTTATAAGTTTTTTTATACCCCTTGCAGCCTGCATGATTCTATTTTCATTTTCCACAAGGGCTAATCTTACAAATCCTTCACCATAGTTTCCAAATCCAATACCAGGAGATACTGCAACTTTTGATTTGTCTATAAGTAATTTAGAGAATTCGACTGAACCCATTTCCTTAAACCTTTCGGGGATCTCTGCCCATACAAACATGGTTGCTTTCGGTTTGGGTATTTTCCACCCCGCTCTTGAAAAAGACTCGATTAGTTTATCTCTTCTGTTTTTATATACATTCCGTATACTATCAACACACTCCTGAGGACCATCAAGAGCAGTGATAGCGGAAATCTGAATTGGTTGAAATATTCCATAATCCATATAGCTTTTAATTCTTTTAAGTGCATTGACAATCTTTGAATTTCCAACCATAAAACCCACTCTCCACCCTGGCATGTTGTAGCTTTTGGATAAAGAATAAAATTCAACGCAATTTTCTTTTGCTCCCGGTACTTCAAGTATGCTTGGAGCTTTGTATCCATCATAACAAAGATCTGCATAAGCAAGATCATGAACAATAATAAGATTATTTTCTTTAGCCAAATCGACTACTTTTTTAAAAAAATCGGTGTCAACGGTGTAGGTCGTAGGATTATTTGGAAATGAAAGTATTAATATTTTGGGTTTAGGCCATACGTCAATTATAGATTGTTCTACAGAAGATATTAGATCATCACTATTGTTCAATGGCACGTTATGAATATCTGCTCTTGCTATAATTACAGAGTATATATGTATTGGGTAAGCCGGATTTGGAACAATAACCAAATCTCCGGGAGAGAGAATTGAGAGCATCAAATGTGAAATACCTTCTTTAGACCCTATTGTTACCACTGCTTCACTATCAGGATCAATATCAACATTAAAATTTCTTTTATACCAATTTGATATTGCTAAACGTAGTTTGGGGATGCCTGCGGAGGAAGAGTATCTGTGGTTTCTGGAATTACCAACTGATTCTACAAGCTTACTAACAATATGATCTGGTGTGGGTTGGTCGGGATTACCCATTCCTAGGTCAATAATATCTTCACCTCTTGCTCTGGCTTTATGTTTAAGTTCGTTAACAACACTTAGTACATATGGAGGTAATCTATTTATTAATGAGAAATCATCATTATAAGTCATAACTGCAATTCCTGCCTAAAACGGAATATTGTATTCTAAACATTTATAATCTCAAGGTATCTTCAAAATTATATATAACAATATACTATTCATGTTAAAATATTACGATGTTAGCAAAACTGTTAGTATTCTTGCCATTAATATTGCTGATCTCATGCTTTGGGGGTAAAAAATCCCCCGATTATCCTTCCTACCGTTCTTACCAGGGAGAGTATCTTGATGATAAAACAAGAATAGGGCAAGCATCTTGGTATGGTGATAAAGAGCATGGTGGAAAAACCGCGAGTGGAGAAAAGTTCAACAGATATTCTTATACTGCTGCTCACAAAACATTGCCTTTTGGCACAATGGTTAGAGTTACTAACCTGGATAACGGTAAAGATGTTGTCGTTAAGATTAACGACAGAGGGCCATTTGTTAAAAATAGAATAATAGACTTGTCGTATGCAGCTGGTAAATCCATAGGCCTTTTAAAGAATGGTACAGCAAAAGTTAAAGTTGAGGTACTTTCTTCTCCCTCCAGTAGAAAACAAAGCATATTTAATCCAATTTATACAGTTCAGGTCGGTTCGTTTAGTAGTAAAATAAATGCACAGAGCATGCAAAATGACTTGGACTCACTGGTTGGAGAAGATGTTAGAGTAGAGCCTATTAAAATTAGGGGAAATACTTTTTACAGGGTCAGAGTGGGAATGTTTACTGAAAGAAGTGATGCGGAATATTTAAGCAGAACTCTTAAAAGTCACGGTTACAGGGGAAGCATCTATTTAGAATAATTTTGACATTAAACCGACTTTCTATATTGTTATTGACTTTCAAAATATATTATGAAGAAGATAAGAATTACTGATTTTAAGAAAATGAAAGAAACCGGTGAGAAAATCACCATGGTAACAGCATATGATGCTACTATTTCAAAAATAGTGGATGAAGCAGGTGTGGATTCTATTCTCGTAGGTGATTCTCTCGGAAACGTTGTTCAGGGTTTAGCCACTACTCTTCCGGTTACTATGGACGATATGATTTATCATACCAAGATAGTATCAAGGGGTGTAACATCTGCACATATTTCATCAGATATGCCTTTTCTGTCGTATCAATCATCAATTGAAGATGCTGTCAGGAATGCAGGAAGGTTGATGAAAGAGGGCAATTCAGAGTCCGTAAAATTGGAAATTAACGAGAAATATCTGGAAACTGTTCATGCTATATATAAAGCTGGTATTCCAGTAATTGCTCATATAGGATTATGCCCACAGTCGGTTCATTTAATGGGTGGGTACAAAATGCAGGGTTCAACTGGTAGAGAATCTGAAAGATTATTAAGGCTTGCAAATGACTGCGAAGATGCCGGGGCTTCAATTGTTCTTTTTGAAGGAATTCCTTCTCGTTTAGCAAAAAAGATTACCGAAAGTCTTGAAATACCAACAATCGGAATTGGAGCGGGTCCTCACTGCGATGGTCAAGTACTGGTAATCAATGATTTAATAGGTCTTTCTCCAGATCCCTTACCTAAATTTGTAAAAAAATATTCCAATGTCAGGGATGTAATTTCCGATTCTACAAAAAAATATATAAAGGATGTTAAAAAAAGTAAGTTTCCCTCCAAAGAAAATTCTAGTTAATAATATGTCTATAATAAGAATTAATGAATCTTTAGAAATGCAAAATGTCTCTAATAAGCTAAGAAGTGAGGGTAAGAGTATAGCATTTGTACCGACAATGGGTGCCCTTCACGAAGGGCATTTATCTTTGGTTGACGAAGCTTGCAAGAAAGCAGATGAAGTTGTTGTTAGTATTTTTGTTAATCCAAAGCAGTTTGGACCGAATGAGGATTATGGTGAATACATAAGAGATTTGGAAGGCGATTTAAAAAAACTTTCTAAATACAAGGTTGGTTATCTTTTTAATCCTGGAGTGAAAGACATTTACAATGAGGGATTTCAAACATATGTCGTTGTGGAGGAATTACAAAAGTTCCTTTGCGGGAAAATAAGGCCCGGCCATTTCAAGGGAGTATCTACTGTTGTTTTGAAACTTTTTAATATTGTAAAACCAGACTTTGCTGTTTTTGGTAAAAAAGATTATCAGCAATTTAAGTTGATAGAAAGAATGGTTAAAGATTTAAATTTGGAAATTGAAATTATAGGGATGCCGATTATCAGAGAAGAAAGTGGCTTAGCTATGAGTTCTAGAAATAAATATTTATCAGAAAATGAAAAAAAGAGAGCTTCAAACATATATAAATCTTTAAATATTATAAAAAAACTCTTTTATGAAGGACAAAATGATTGTACGGTTTTAATAAACAATGCAAAAAAAATGTTGAATATGAATCAAATTAATGATATTGATTATCTTGATATAAGAAACCCGGAAACGTTGGAAATTAGGAAAAAAGCAAGGAAAGGGGATTTAATTGCAATTGCCGTGAGAGTTTGCGGAGCAAGGTTAATTGATAATATAATATTATAGAGTTACATATGCAAAGAATACTTTTGAAATCAAAGATACATAGAGCAACTGTTACTGAAGCTGATTTGGATTATGAGGGTAGTTTGACGGTTGACAGGGATTTGATGGATGCTGCGGACCTTCTTCCATATGAAGAAGTACATATATTTAATGTTACAAACGGGCACAGATTTTCCACATATGTCATAGAAGGGGATAGAGGTTCAAATACTATTTGTGTTAATGGTGCGGCAGCACATTTGGCAAGGGAAGGTGATTGCTTGATAATTGCCAGTTTCTCCTTATACAATGAAGATGAAATTGCAGGTCATTATCCCAAGCTAGTATATGTAGATAAATATAACAATATAAAAAATATTAAAACAGAATTGAATAATTTGAGACTGGCATAAACATACTTAAATTGTGTTGATTTTAATGTTTAGAATTAAGCATGTATTGACATATTTGGTATGTAAGGTTATAAATGTTAGCTAATTAGTTAATATTTTTAAATGATTACAGCTCAAATTTAACTTCTATTATGAAGGGGCAATTTTAATTAATAATACAAGTTAATGGAGTTTGGACGATGAAAGCTATAATCCTGGCGGCTGGTAGAGGGAGTCGCTTATATCCTTATACACAATACATACCAAAGTGTCTGCTTGATTTGGGTGGAACCACTATACTTGAAGAACAGATTAATCACATAAGAGATTGTGGTATTAATGAGGTCGTGATAGTTGTTGGTTTCGGATTCGAACAAGTCGAAAATTTTCTCAGAAACTATGATGGTTTGGGGATGAGAATTAAAACTTTATATAATCCATTTTATCAAACTACAAATAGTCTAATTTCGCTGTGGATTGCAAGATCTGAAATGAATGAAGATATTGTGGTTATGAATGGTGATGATGTTTTTGAAATTGATGTTTTAGACAAAGCATTATCTGTTAGAGATGAGAAAATATGTCTTCCAATTAAAAAGAAATATTCTTACGAGAGTGAGGATATGAAGGTTATTACAAACGGTGACAGAGTATTAAAAATAAGCAAAGGAATTGCAAATAATATATCGGCAGAATCTGTTGGAATCAGGGTATTTAGAGATACTGGAGTTGAGTTAATAAAAAGAGCAATTGAAGAAGAGATGAGAACGCCTGGAGCCGAAACTAAATGGTATATATCATCAATTCATAGATTGATTAATAAAGGCTATAAAATCAGAGCTTTGGATATTAATGAACTGTTTTGGATGGATGTTGATTATCCAGCTGATTTGTTTAAAGCAAGAAGTGAATCCGATAAATTCTTGAATAAAGATTTTTCACCAAGATTCCTAAGAGTTGTGGATTCAAATTAATACTATGCAACATGCTATTATAGTTTGTTCCGGTACAGGGATAAACGGTCAAAGCTTATCATCTATTGAAAATAGTGTTGTTGCAGAAGTGCCGCAGCTAAAAAGATTAATTATTAATTCCCAAAGAGCCGGTATATCGGAATTTCATATTATTACCGATACGGATTTTGATTCACTCCGACAATTACTTTTAAAAGACAAAAGGATTACCAGCAATATCAACTGGCTTAAACCGGGAGAAATTCCTAGCATTGTTTCAAGCAAAGTTCTAATATTGGAATCAAACCTAATTGTAACTTCAAATATTCTGGATCAGTTTATTAAAGCGGATTATGAAGAAGAATTTGACCAGACGCTTGTACTTTTTGATAAATCTCCTGATTCGTTATTAGAGATTGATAATGTTACGAAGGCCGCCACCAAGCATTTTAGTGGGGGTGGTAAAACACTTGGGGCTTTTATTGTAAATTCGAAAGAGATTAATCAGATAGTGAGTGAGCTTGAGTTAAATAAATGGCTGGATGCTCAAATTAATGATAGAAAAATAAAGGCGGTTCCAATAGAAGATGGATATTGGTATAGATTATTAAATAACAAGCAATCTATAAAAGAAGCTGAAAAAATTATTTTTTCTAATGTAGGTAAAACCGCAACTGGTTGGATAGCAAGGAATATAAATGGAAGAATATCTCTTCCATTGAGTAAATTGCTAATAAAAACACCATTAACCCCTAATATGGTTAGTGTGCTTATAAATGTTATAGGAGTGCTTTGTGGACCACTTTATGCTTTGGGTCATCCTGTGCTTGGGGCTTTATTTATGCAAATTGCCACTGTACTGGACAGGTGCGATGGGGAAGTTGCAAGAATTAAATTGATGGAAACTAAAAAAGGACAGTGGGTTGATACTATCAGTGATCAGTTTACGGTTCTTTCTTTTCTTCTTGGTGTTCCAATCGGATATTATTTTCAAACAAAGAGCATGATTCCGCTAGTGTTTGGCGCTTATAATGTTCTAATATTTGTTTTCTTTGTTATATGGTCTTTTTATTTCTTAGTTAAATATACTAACTCCGGTAGTTTGGTTGCATATTTCGAAATTGATAAGCATGTTAAAAAGAGTGAATTGTCTGTTATCAGAAAAATTATTGCTTACTTAAGACCTCTTGGAAGAAGAAATGTTTATTCTATGGCATTACTTTTCATAGCAATCATCGGTGGATATAAATTTCTATTAGGAATAACAACTCTGACTTTAACTCTATTCTTTTTACATCAAATTGAAGATTTAATTAGAATTAGCAGTGGCAAGAAGAAAATTGAGTCAAGTGAGGATATTGCTTATGAATAGCCGCCATTCATCGGATGAAATCGATCTTTCTAAAAGGGAAGTTCCTCAAAAGGAATATGTGCATCCGTTAGTGTTGGTTATTTTTAATTATGTTGAAAAACTGATTGCAAAGTTCTCAATACACGAAGATGTTCCCATCTATGAAAATGATTTATTTCCGTGGGTGCCAATTGTTGAAAAAAATTGGCAAAAGATAAGAACCGAACTTGATCTGGTTATGAACAAACGTGAAGAGCTTCCGAGTTTTCATGAAATAATGGATGAAGTTAAAAATATTACAACCGATAATAACTGGAAAACATTTTTTCTGGCGGGTTACGGTCTTGCTAGTGAAGAGAATTCGAAACGCTGTCCTGAAACTACAAAAATTTTAAATAAAATTCCTGGGATGAAAACTGCTTTCTTCTCGATTCTTTCTCCGAAAAAACATATACCCCAACACAGGGGGCCTTATAACGGTGTGTTGAGACTGCACCTGGGGTTGATTGTTCCTGAGCCAAGAGAGCAATGTAGAATAAGAATAGGAGACGACGTTGTCAGTTGGGAAGAAGGGAAATGTCTCATATTTGATGATACCTTTAATCATGAAGTATGGAATGACACAAATAGTTACAGAGTGGTTTTATTTGTGGATTTTATCCGTCCGTTGAAATTCCCGTTTAATATTTTAAATTCTATATTGATAAAATATTTTGCTAATGCTTCTTTTATAAAAGAAGCTGAAAAGAAACACAAACAGTGGGAAAAAGAATTTTATAAAGTTTAACTATGGAATTTGCTAAGACAAAAACCTAACAGGCCAATGGCTGAACCCCAAGACAATATAAGGAAAATTAAAGCACTTATTTCCATATTATTTTTCTTCCTTAAGATTAGATATAAATACTAGTATACTTAAAAATATAAATAATCCCACCAAATAAAATCTTGCAAACCAAATATTCCATGTTGTTTTTGCGAACTGTGCTGGTAAAAATTCAAAACCCCACCAGGTTATAACGAAAAGTAAAAAAAGCGGGGTAATATATTTTAGTAGATAGTAAAATATTCTGGGGGCTTTTATTAGACCGTGTCTGTTTATTTCTTCCCATGCTTTTTCGGATCCGAAAATCCACATAAAAAATATTAATTCGATAAAGCCAAACAATACAACTCCAATTGTGCCAGCCCAAAAATCCCACTCATCCAATACTTGGTTTATAAATATTACAGGAAGTACACTCACTGCTATTATAATCATTGTATATATGACTGCTTTTTTTCTAATCAAATTAAATTCATCCTGGATAAATGTGATAACAGGTTGAGTTATTGCTACTGATGAAGTTAATCCCGCAAAAAACAAAAGAAAAAACCATAAAAATCCTAAAATTCTTCCTAATTCTATACTTCCTAAGTTGCCGGGAATACTGGCAAATATTGCAGGCAAGCTAACAAAACCAAGATTAAATGCCCCAGACTGTGCTATTGTTACAGCACCGGTAACACCAAAGAAAGCTACAGCTGCCGGAATAGCAATTGAACCTCCTAGAACTACCTCTGTAGTTTCATTTAATGTTGCAGAGGTAAGGCCACTTAGGGTTATGTCCTGGTCTTGTTTAACATATGAAGCATAGGTAATTATTGCACCAAAACCAAGGCTTAATGTAAAAAATATCTGACCTGCTGCTGCTATCCATACACTCGGGTTTCTCAGTGTCGAGAAGTCGGGTTTCCAAAGAAACTCAAGACCCTGAATTGCAGTTCCGTTTTCGGTGCTAAGAGTGACAACCCTTACCAAAAGTATGATCGCCAATATGAAAAGTGTCGGCAAAGCTATTTTTGCAAATACTTCTATTCCTTTTGATATACCTTTAAATAAAATATATATATTAATAAAGATAGTTAATATAAAAGCTATAATAGCCATTTTTGAAGGTGTAAAAAACGAACTGTTTTCCCCCACACCAATGTAATTTCCAAGAAAGCTGCTGAATGGTTTTACATATTCATTAGCATCTGATATTGCGTGAGCAGGTAAATCGGGGCTATTTCCTAAAATAAAATGCAGCGAATAACCAAGAGTCCACGATTCTATGTATATATAATAAATTGAGACAACCAAGGGTATCCATAGACCGAATACTCCTAATATTTTAGAAGCAGAACTTTTCCAGAACAGATTAAAAATTGCAGGCGTTGTTCCATGGCCATGCGATCCTCCAAATCTTCCCATAGCCCATTCAGCCCACATAATTGGTATTCCAATAACAATAAAAGCAATAATATATGGGACCATAAATGCCCCACCACCATTTTCAGCAGCTTGAACCGGAAATCTAAGAAAATTCCCTAATCCTATTGCATTTCCTGCCATAGCGAGGATTAAACCGGTTCTTGTATTCCATAAATCTCTTCTTAAATTACTATTTGGCATTAGTTCGCTTTTTTAATCTGAAAATCATTTAAATAAACATTTTATCTAATAAATAAAATAATTTAATATTTCTTCGCTATTGACAAATAAATTTATAAAATTATCTTAATTTACTCAAAAATTATAAGTTAAAGGATGAAAAGGGATTAAAGTGGCCAAAGAAAACTCAAAGAAAGCTAAAAAAACAACCAAGACAGCTAAAGCATCACCTAAAAAAACAAGTGGTTCTAAAACTTCAACAAGAGCTAAAAGTAAAACAAATCCAAACAAATATAATGCTTCTTTTCTCAAAGAAATGAAACAGATGCTTTTACAAATGAGAAAAGAGTTGTTAAAAGATGTCGCTAGAGCCGTGAAAGAAGAATCTGATCACCTTAGATTTAATGTTGGTGATTTCTATGATCACGCAACTGAAGACAGGCAACGTGAATTGGCATTAACACTTTCAAACAGGGAAAGAGAAAAACTGGTTTATATAGATGATGCTCTTAAAAGAATTGAAGAAGGTACATACGGATTTTGCGAAGTTACCGGCGAAAAAATTGGAGAGGAAAGACTTAGGGCATTGCCATTTACCAAACTAAGTATTGAAGCCCAGGAAGAAATTGAACGAGGCGTTATTTAATTTTTATATTTTTAATGTTTTTTAAAGACTTCTCATAGGGTTTTTCATGTAATCCTGCTTCAGTTATTAAGCAATTTATATTTTCATTTGGAGTTATATCAAAAGCAGGATTTAAAATTTCAACATCTGCCGCAATTCTTTTTTTACCTATATGAGTTACTTCTTTTGTGTTTCTTTGCTCAATAGGGATTTCAGTGCCGTTATTACAATCTAAATCAATTGTTGATAAAGGAGCTGCGACATAAAAGGGTAGGTTGTGGTGTTTTGCCAGGACAGATAGAGAATATGTGCCAATTTTATTAGCAACATCTCCGTTTGAAGCTATTCTGTCTGCACCAACCACAATGGAATCTATCATTCCATTTTTCATTAAATGACCTGCCATATTATCTGTGATTAACTGAACCGGGATATTGTCTTTTTTTAATTCCCATGCAGTTAGCCTTGAACCCTGAAGAAACGGGCGGGTCTCAGATGAGATTACTTTAATGTTTTTGCCGTCTTCACATGCTGCTCTAATAACTCCCAAAGCTGTTCCATAACCACCTGTTGCAAGTCCGCCAGCATTACAGTGGGTTAAAACAACAGAATCATTCTTTAATAACTTAGAACCGTTTTTCCCAATTTTCATACATGTCTCTATATCTTCTTTAAGAATATTTTTAGCTTCTTTAATTAGTAGTTCTTTAATTTCTGATAAGCTATGATCTTTGTTTCTGTTGTATAGATGTTTCATTTTATTGATAGCCCAAAAAAGGTTTACTGCAGTAGGTCTTGTTTCTGAAAGGTCCTTGCATATTTTATTGAATTTTTTATCAAAAACTTTTTTGCTATGTGTTTTTATGTTAATCGAACCTAGAGCAACGCCCATTGCAGCAGCAACTCCTATAGCCGGTGCACCTCTTATCACCATTTCTTTTATGCATTTAGCAACCTCTTTATGATTTTTGCATTTTATATAGACTTCTTTATTGGGTAGGACTCTTTGATCGATCATTATTACCTTGTTTTTTTCCCATTCAATTGTTTTCCACGATGACATATTATTAATCCTCATAGTATTTTAAATTTTAATGCAATCCACTGTCCATCTGTTTTATGGTCTATTAGTTTATAACCACAATCTTCATAACCTCTTATAATTTCATGTTTTCTAGAGGTTAGTATCCCCGATAGTATTAAAAATGCGTTTTTTTTCATTCTTTCCTTAATATAGATTTTAATTGATAAAAGTGTTTCAACAGAAATGTTTGCAACAACAATATCAAATTTTTTATTAACCGATGTTATANNTGACCGCAAAAGACGTTTATACGGTTATAAACGTCATTTTTAATTGAATTGGATATTGTTTCTTTTATGGCCTTATCATCTATATCAAAACATAATGCTGTTGATGCACCTAATTTTAGTGAGGATATAGCCAAAATACCACTACCACATCCAACATCTAATACAGTTAAATTATTATTGGATATTATATCCTCCAGATATTTAACACATAATCTTGTGGTTTCATGATGGCCTGTTCCAAAAGCTAAAGAAGGATTTATTTCAACAACTTGTTCATTCTTTTCAGGATAATATTCTTCCCATGGAGGTTTAACTACAATTTTACTGCTAATCTTTACAGTTTTTAAGTATGATTTCCAATTATCCCAATCTGATTTGTTAATTGTTGAATATTCAAATTCTACATTATGGGTTGTTTTATCGGAATTACTTAAAACTTCTATAAAATCTTTTATTTTAACAAGAATTTCATCAACATTAGCAGATTCATTGAAATATGAATGAATTAGGCCATTTTCGCCTGTTATAATTTCTTCACTAACAGCATAAGCCTCAAGTCCAATTAACAGATCAGAAACGCTGTAAACAAATATTTTAGGTACTTTTATGCTTAATTTAAGTGTTTTGTTCAATATTTAATAATTATTCTCAAATTTACATAGAAATTCGAAATGATATACTAAATATTATAATGACTAATGAAACCAAAGAAACAATTAGATCATTGTTGATTCAAAAAATGTCCAAGATACTAGGCATTGCTGATGATACTCTTGAAAGGTTAAGTAAAGCTCCCGGTTCATTTCCTGATCCTGTAGATAGGGCAATGTCTGAATCGATTAGTTCTATAGAGCTTCGAAAAAGAGACAGAGAAAGAAAGTTATTACAAAAAATCAGAGATGCTTTGACAAGATTAGAAAACAATTCTTATGGAACCTGTGAAGTATGTGGAAATGAAATTTCAGAAAAAAGGCTTATAGCCAGACCTGAAACAACTTTGTGCATAATGTGTAAAGAAGAACAGGAAGATATTGAAAAAAGGTTTGGTTAACCCTATCTTTCCCCGAAAACATAACCCCTGAATAAATCCAGTTTTGATTCTTTAACTATCTTCCATTGGCTGTTTGTCTTGGATAAATTTATTTTTTCTGTTGTATTATATATGGATTTCTTATCCTTTATACTTAGAGATACGGAAGTTTTAATTACTACTTTTGCATTATTTCCATTTATATAAATTTCTCTTTCCGATTTGATGAATGTAATTTCATCAAAAGGCGATATGTTAATTTTAAAATTTTTGATAACACCATCTTTATATATTTTTTCGCCATCTATATTTTCGTTGTATTCTTTGTAGATACACTCTGAGTAAAGATCAATGTTTTTCTGCTCAAATGATTTTATTCTAGTGTCCAAGAGAGTATTAATTTCTTTCTTTTCAGAATTTGAACAAGATTGTAGAGTAACAATTAACAGGAAAAATAATGAATAATAACAGGCAGTTTTCATGAATTGTTAAGAGTCAGAAGCAATTTTTTGTTGTGTTTCTTCAATAAGGTTTATTGCTTTGTCTTTAAAACGAGTTTCGGGGTAATATTCTAAAACATTTTTATATCTTTCTATAGCTGCTTTATAGTTGTTTCTTTTCTTGTAATAATTTCCTATATAAATTTCTCTTTCCGCAAGAATATTTCTGCATTTTACTATTTTCTTTTCAGCTTTTACAACTAATTCAGAGTGTGGATATAACTCTATAAAATGTGTAAACCATTTAATAGCCAGTGAGGGTTTGGAAGGATCCCTGTCTTTACCCCTTCTAAGTTTATAGTAGGAGTTTGCTAGTTGGTAAGTTGCGTGCTCAAGTTCTATATTTCCCGGATGTCTATTAATAAAATTTAAATATTCGACTGCTGCCTGTCTGTATTCTTCTTTTTTAAAATATGTATCAGCTGTTCTTAGTTCTGCCAGAATGGCATAATGGCTAAATGTATACCTAAGCTGGATTTCTTTTAAAAGATCGAAAAGTTTATCATAATTAGTACCTGAGAGAATCCATGGAAACCCCTCTTCTTTGTTTAATTCTTTTAATGCTTCTTCATATAAGTTTTCGGCTGTATCTTCATAAATTTTATTTTTGCCTCCGCAAGAAGCAACAAGAAATGTAAAAAGGGCAAATATGATTAAATAATTTTTCATGGATGAATATTATTTAGATAAAAAGTTTAAGTGTCAAGAATTAATTGACACAGTTTATGTATATCTTAAATACAGGTTTTGTTAAATTTTCCAAAATTGAAAATATAAAATAACAAAGGAAAATAGTAATAAATATATAATAGTCTTAAGATAAACAACATTATAATATGATTAGAAAGAATGGCTTTATTAAAATTATTCCGCTTTTTTGACTTTGTAACAGGATGCGTGCTATTGCATCAGCTAAAGCACTTTCAGAAATATTAGGATCAAAACTAGAAATTGCTTGGATAATAGGTCCAGGCTTGTCAGCAAATTTTGAAGATTTGTTTAAGGAGCTTAAAGCTGCAGAAATTAAGAATTACAATCTCAAATATCCAATACTATCAAAAGTTAATTCGTTAAGATTATTAAGGTCTAATTGTTTTATCATATAATATTTGAAGGGAAGAAAGTATGATCTGGTTTTCATGAAAAAAAATTAACTCCAAATGCGTTTAATAAAGAGAGAGATATTAATCAGTTAGAGGGGAAGGATATTTTATTAAATTCATTTACAAGACTCTTTCATATCTAAATTAACGATTACAATTTTATACAGTATAAATATTAAATTAATGTTTCTCCCGGTTTTAAAGCAATAATCTCGGTATCTTCTAAATCTTTTATCAATTCTTTCAGGTCTTCCGGAGTTCCTGTAAGTGCAGGGAATGTTCCATAGTGCATTGGTATAACATATCTAGAATTTAAATATCTGCATGCAAAAGACGCTTCATATGGTGACATAGTAAAAACATCCCCAATTGGTATCATTGAAAGTTCGGGTTTATATAATTCAGAAATTAATTTCATATCACTAAACAGGTTTGTATCACCAGCATGGTAAATCCTGAAGTCATTTTCCATGATTATAATAAATCCTGCAGGTTCTCCGCCATAAATAATATTTCCATAATCATCTTTTATCCCGCTACTGTGCTGTGCATGTGTCATAATAAAATCGATGCCATCTATTTTTTGAGAACCCCCCTTATTCATCGGGAAACAGTTTTTAACACCATTTTTTTCCAGCCATCCGCAAATTTCCCAGTTAGCTACAATCTTTGAGNNTTTGAGCCATGCTCAACAGCTAAATTTATGGCATCACTCATATGATCAAAATGACCATGTGTAATAGCGATAATATCTATTTCTTCAAATTCTTTAAATTTTTCAGGACAAGAAGGATTTCCATATATCCAGGGGTCTACTATTATTGTCTTTTCTTTTAGAGAAGAGATCTTGAATGTGGAATGTCCTATATAGCTTATTTTAGTTCCATTATTTAATAATTTCATTGTTCACCTCAGATTTGATTGGATAAAATAAAACATAAAAATTGTTTTCTATAAAAATATTATAAATTTGAAATTAAATTTGTGAGTGATAGATTAAAAGCCAGTTTATTAAATATAAGTAAAAAAATGGTTTAATCCAAATGTTAGATCCAAAATACATAGCAAGTAATATAGATACTGTTAAGCAAAAAATGAAGGATAGATATGTGCAGATTGATTTTGATGAATTTCTCACATTGGATTCCAGAAGGAAAGAAATTATTAAGGAAGTTGAAGAGCTTGAATTTGAAAGAAACAAAGGTTCGAAGAGGATTGGAGAGCTTAAAAAAGCTAATGATAGTGAGCAGTTAGAAGAATTAATGAAAGGATTAAAAAACCTTTCATTAAAGATTAAAGATCTCAATGATAAAAGAGCAGAAGTTGAAACACAGTTGAAGGAATTTTTGCTAAGGATTCCAAATATTCCAAATGAATCTGTTCCTGTAGGTTCGGATGAAAACTACAATCTTGAAATAAAAAAATGGGGAGAGCTGCCTGAGTTTGGATTTGAAATTAAAGATCATGTTACTCTCGGAAGTGAATTGGGTATTTTGGATTTACCTAAAGCATCAAAAATCACTGGTTCCAGGTTTGCACTTTACATTGGCTTGGGTGCAAAATTAGAAAGAGCTTTAATTAATTTTATGCTTGATATTCATACCAGGGAACATGGATACCTTGAAGTTTTACCTCCGTTTATTGCAAATAAGGAAAGCTTTATAGGAACTGGAAATTTACCTAAATTCGAAGAAGATTTATTTAAATTAAATGATACCGATTATTATTTAATTCCGACTGCAGAAGTTCCTGTTACTAATATTCACAGAGATGAAATGCTCGAATTTGATAAACTACCTATTAAGTATGTTGCATATACTCCATGTTTTAGAAAGGAAGCGGGTTCTTACGGAAAGGATGTTCATGGTATTATGAGGCAGCATCAATTTAACAAAGTTGAGCTTGTTAAATTTTCTAATCAAGAAGATTCTTACAATGAATTAGAGTCATTAACAAATGATGCATCAAAAATTTTAGAATTGCTTGAACTTCCATATAGAATAGTTGCTTTATGTACTGGTGATCTGAGTTTTTCCTCTGCCAAAACTTACGATATTGAGGTTTGGGTGCCTAGTGAGGGAAGATACAGAGAAATATCATCATGCAGTAATTTTGAGAACTTTCAGGCCAGAAGAGCCAATATCAGATATAAGCCGTCAAAAGGTGGCAAACCAATATTTGTACATACTTTAAATGGTTCAGGTGTGGCTATTGGAAGAGCAGTTATTGCCATACTGGAGAATTTTCAGCAAAGTGATGGATCCATAAAAATTCCTGAAGTTTTAGTGCCCTACATGAATGGAGCGGATTCAATTGAAAAAAAATAATTTTTTATATTACATCTTCTTCTATCGGCAACTCAATAAAGAAAATTGCTCCGCCGTTCTCCTTATTCCGGGCATATAATTCCCCCAAGTGGTTTTTTATAATTCCTATAGATATTGATAAACCAAGTCCTGTACCTTTCCCAACCGGTTTAGTAGTAAAAAATGGATTAAATATTTTTTCGATTATTTTTTCAGGAATACCGGGGCCATTGTCTTCAATACTCACTTTTATCAGTTTTTTATCAATGCTGGCTGAAGAAATTTTAATCATACCTTCAGAAGTTTCTGAATCAGTTATTGCTTGTTCGGCATTTATGATCAAGTTGAGAAACACCTGCTGAAGCTGGTTAGGATCTGCCATTATCATTGACAATTTATTGTCATAATCTTTAATTAGTTTTATATTTAATTTTTTTAAATCGTATTCTGTGAGTGCTATAGTTTTGTCTAATATTTCATTGATATTAACCGATTCCTTTTCGGGGCTGTGTTGCCTTGCAAAAGATAGAAAATTCTGAATTACCTTTCTTGCCTTTTCAGATTCTTTATATATTACACTCATCATCTTTTTTAGTTCTTCCGAACTATCATCTTCTTTCATTAGCATTTCGGCATAACCCATGACTATAGCTAAAGGATTATTGATTTCATGAGTAATACCTGAGATTAATTCACCTACTGCCGCAAGCTTTGCAGATTGAATTAACTGATCTTCAAGACTTTTTCTTTGTGTAATATCAAAAATTATTATAGTGAAAATGTTTTTCCCTTCTATTTTGCAATTGGAAATAGATAATTCCATTGGAAATTCTTCACCCTCTTTCTTTAGACCGTCTATCTCAATAGTTTTATCGAAGAAAAATGAATTATCCGTTTGGTTTTCATTATTAAGTGCACTATTAAAGACGTCTTTAAACTTATCGGATATTAAGTCAAAAATGTTTTTATTAAATATCTCATCAAAATTATAACCAAATAGTTTTTCAGCGGCCGGATTAAACATAATTATATTTCCTTCACTGTCTATTGATATAATCGCGGCATGAGCAGTTTCAATTAATGTTCTGTGTTTCTCTTCGGATTCTTTTAGAGCCTGTTCGAGTCTTTTCCTTTCTGTAATATCATCATGAATTGAAACTATTCCAACGGCTTTTCCATTTGAATCTTTTACTACCGATGTTTTTTCATATAATTGGAATGCTTCTCCATTTTTTCTTACGCCTATTCTCTCACCCTTCCATCCTAATGTAAAAATAGCTTCATATATTTTTTTGCTAACACCCGATGGATCATCCTTTGGATACAGAACATTACTTTGTTTACCAATAAGCTCTGACTTATCGTATCCAAATGTTTTTAAAAGCGCTGGATTAACATATATTATGTTTCTATTTGTATCTGTTATTGTAACTGCGGAATCTAAGCTTCTTACAGCTTCAGCAAGACTGAACTCATCATAGTTGTCAGTATCAGCTACATAAGTCTTGTTTGAATTAATTTCTAAAGCTTTATCTATAGCTGATATGAGGTTATTTTCATCATAGGGTTTGTATAATATGTTGTTGATATTTTTGTTATTCAGATAATTTATTGTTTTGTTTAACTCATAATTATTACTATCTACAATTGCGATATACTCAATATTGTTTTTTGAAATATCAAGACTATCGAGCAAATCAATAGAATTAATGTTATTTGTGATTTCAAGAATTATTAAATTGTTTTTTTTCGTGTTAATCTCTGAATTCAGTTTGTCAAAACTAGATATTTTAAGCTGTGTAATTGCAGATGAATCTAATAATTTTTTAAAAAAGTTTATTGTTTGATTATTATCACTACAAAGAAGAATATTTGGACTCTTGCTCACAACTTAAGCCTTTCTGTGGACTGAATAGATTTTTTGTAAATATATAATAATTATAAATATTAAAATTTAAAAAATATCTTTGTACTCCTCTGTTCTTGTCTCCAGTTTTCTACTATAATGAAGTAATATTGGTGAACAGATACAGGAAAAAACTAGTATTATGAGAAAATTTTTGCCAAGCTCTATTTCTCCTTGGCTAATGGAAGAAAAAAAATAACGAACTCCGATAATGATTGAACCAAAAGCTGACAAAAATATTAAAATTATTGAAGTTATAAACAGATATGATAGAAAAGTAGACAAAGAATTCCTCATCTTTCTTGCAAATTATTTATATTTCTAATATTTCTTTTTCTTTCCTTTCCAAAATCAAGTTTAGGTTTTTTATATGATTATCGGTTAATTCCTGAATGTTCTTTAATGATTTTTTAATAATATCTTCAGGAAGATGTTCATTTTTCTCTAAATCTTTAATATGGTTATTTGTATCTTTTCTGATTTGTCTAATTGCAACTCTATGTTCTTCAGCAATTTTTGACGAATATTTTACCAATTCCTTTCTTCTTTCTTCAGTTAAAGGCGGTATTGTTAACCTTATAAGTTTACCGTCATTCATAGGGGTAATTCCCAGGTCAGACTGTGAAATAGCTTTTTCGATCTCCGAAATTGCATTAGGGTCCCAAGGCTGAATCAAAATTAAAGTAGGTTCTGGAATTGATATATTTGCCAATTGATTCATTGGAGTAGGTGCTCCAAAATAATCAACCCTGATGCTTTCTACTAAAGCTGAAGATGCTCTACCTGTTCTAATCTTGGATAGTTCGATGTCAAAGAAATGAACGGTCTTATCCATTCGCTCTTCAGCATCCAACTGTAATTCTTCCAATGATAGGTCTTCTTCACTCATTGAAATTTTCGCTCCTTACAATTGTTCCTACTTTACTTCCTTTAATAATACTTTCTATATTTCCTGATTGAAATAGATTAAATATTATAATAGGAATATTTCCTTCCATGCATAGTGAGATTGATGTTGCATCCATAACCTTCAATTCTTTTTTAATTATTTCCATATATGTTAATTCCTGGAATTTCTTAGCATCTTTATACTCTATTGGATCCTTATCGTAAACGCCATCAACTTTTGTAGCTTTAAGAATAAGATCTGCATTAATCTGAAGAGCTCTTAATGTTGCTGCTGTGTCAGTTGTGAAAAAAGGATTGCCTGTGCCAGCAGCAAATATAACAATCCTTCCTTTTTCAAGATGTCGGATTGCTCTTCTTTTAATAAAAGGCTCCGCAACTTGCTTTATTTCCAAAGCGGTCTGAATTCTTGTTGTTAATCCAATTCTTTCAAGATGATCCTGAAGGGCAAGGGCATTTATGACGGTAGCCAGCATACCCATATAATCTGCAGTTGACCTGTCCATACCTTTTGAAGAACCGGAAATTCCTCTAAAGATATTCCCTCCACCAATTACTATAGCTATTTCTACACCATAGGAATGGACATTGCTGATTTCTGTGGAGATTGTTTCAATTATATCGGTTGATACACCAAATTCCTGAGAACCCTGTAAAGCTTCTCCACTTAGTTTTAATAGAATTCGTTTATATTTCGGCTTAGAATTTGTAGGTGACATATAAGGTTTTATTTTATTCACCTAATTGATATCTTACAAATCTCTTTATAACTATATTTTCTCCAATTTTTGCAATAAAACTTTTTACAAGGTCTGCAATCTTAGTTTTTGGCTCTCTGATATATGGCTGTTCCAGTAGACAGATTTCTTCATAAAACTTATCTATTCTGCCATTAACTATTTTTTCTGCAATCTCTTCGGACTTGCCAGATTCGATTACTTCAGCTTTAAGAATTTGTTTTTCCTTTTCTACTTCTTCTTCTGGAACATCTTCTCTTTTTACATATTTAGGATTATTTGCTGCAATCTGCATTGCAACTTCTTTTGAAAGATTTTGAAACTCTTCATTTCTTGCAACAAAATCTGTTTCACAGTTTATTNNAAACGCCAATTTTTCCACCGGCATGTATGTATGAAGATACAATACCTTCATGAGTTTCCCTGCCAGCTTTTTTTGATGCTTTTGCAACACCTTTAATTCTTAAAATTTCGATCGCTTTATCGAGGTTTCCCTCAACTTCGTTTAGAGCATTCTTACAGTCAATAAATGGTGCTCCTGTTTGGTCTCTTAAATCTTTTACCATTGAAGCAGTAATCTCAGGCATTTCTATGATTCCCCCTCTTTATTTTCTTCTGTTTCAGTCTTCTCAGGTTCGGATGATGCAGGTTTTTCTGTAATTTCTTGCTTAGCCTCTATTTCTTCAGTTCCTGATGATTCGGATACTGCAACTGATGTTGAATCTTTATCTTCAGTGTCTTCCCCGGATTCTTTGAAAACAAACACTTTTCTTTCTACTACTAATTTTGAATCTTCTTCTTTTGGCTTTTCAATTTCTCCAGCCATTAATTTTTGCTCGTAAACATGTTTCCCTTCAATGCATGCATCTGCTATCTTTGATGTGAAAAGTTTTATTGCTCTTATTGCATCATCATTACTTGGGATTATATAATCAGCTGTTGATGGATCGCTGTTTGTATCCACAACTGCAACAATTGGTATATCAAGATTCCTCGATTCTTTAACAGCAATCGATTCTTTTCTGGTATCTACGATATAAACAGCATCGGGTGCTCTTCTCATGTTTACAATTCCGCCAAGTAAATTCTCAAGTTTGGCCATTTCTCTTCTCAAACCTTTTGCTTCTTTTTTAGGCAGTAATTCCATCTGACCGTCTTCTTCCAGTTTTTTAAGTTCTAAAAGATAATCAACTCTTGAACGGATAGTATTGAAATTTGTAAGTGTGCCACCAAGCCATCTTGTATTGATAAAAGGCATGTCGCATCTTAAAGCTTCTTCTGCAATTATACCCTGAGCTTGTTTCTTTGTTCCTATAAATAGTATATTCCCACCATCACTCACTACATCTCTTGCAAAATTATATGCATTTTTAAATAATCCCACAGTCTGCTGCAGATCAATTATATGTATGCCGTTTCTAGCACCAAAAATGAATTCTTTCATTTTTGGATTCCAGTGACTTTTTTGATGACCAAAATGCACACCAGCTTCAAGTAACTGTTTCATATTGACTGTTTCGGTGGTGTTTTGAGCTTCTTCACTCATTAAATGCCTCCTAATTGAATGCTTTTATTTAATATTAAGCCTGTTTTAATTACCATAAAAATGATTATTAATCAAGTATTTTAGGTATATTAATATGCTTTTTATGTAAAATTCTATAAAGTCGAGGTGAAAATTATAAAATATTTAATAATTGGAAATCCAACGGCTGGCAAAGGAAAATTTAATAAAATACTGCCAATAATAAAATCTGCCTTTGAAAATAAAAATATAAAATACGAAATAAAAAAAACAGTTTCAAAAGGACATGCGGGCGAACTTGCAAGGGAGGGTATCCAAAAGGGTTTTACTCATATAATATCTGTTGGTGGGGATGGTACTTCAAGTGAGATTATTAATTCAATCTATGGAAAGGATATAACCTTTGGAGTAATACCTGTTGGAAGTGGAAATGATTTTTCAAAAGCCGCGGGTATTCCATCGGACCCGATGAAAGCTGTTGATAACATAATAGAGGGGAAAGCTATTCAATGTGATATTGCTATGCTTGGGGAAAGAACATTTATTAATGGATTTGGAGTGGGTTTAGATGGAGGAGTTGCAAATTTATTTAAATATTTTAGATTTCTGGGTCCTTTTCTTGGTTATTTACTTGGTGCAGTAATACAATCATTTTACTTTAAGGGTTTTAAAGTTGAGGCAACGGGAAAGGATTTTGAATACAAAAATAAAACTCTTCTTTGTGGTTCTTCTAACGGGTCTACTCAGGGCGGAATAAGTTTAGCTCCTGATGCAAAAATAAATGATGGATTTTTGGATTTTCATTTTATATCCGATATGAATCCGTTAAAAAGATTAATTACTCTAAGTAAAGCATTAAAAGCGGAACATACGGATATGAATGAGGTTAATATTGTAAAACTGAAGAATATGAAACTTAAAATTTTCAGAGATCTGCCTGCTCATATGGACGGCGAGACATTCACATTGAAAAGTGGTGTGCATGAAATTGTAATTTTAGAAAATAGCATTAAAGTTATTGTGCCTTAAGCAAAATATTATTCAGTTGTAAATAAACAATATATGATAAAAAGTGTAATTGCCTTAATAGGATTTGTTTTTTTTACTACATTTTGGGGACTTGTGGGACTTTTTTTAACTCTCATCTCAAATAACAGATATGTAATTAAATATGCGGTTCGTCCATGGGGAAAAACATCTCTTTGGTCTGCAGGAATAAAACTGGATGTGAAAGGTTTGGAAAATATTCCTCCCGGGCCTTGCATAATAATGTATAATCACCAAAGTTCGTATGATATTCTGGCATTTTCTGCTGCTTTACCTATAGAATGGAAAGCCATGATGAAAAAAGAAGTTTTAAATATGCCCTTTGTTGGATGGGTCTCAAAACTTTCAGGACACTATTTTGTAGCCAGAGACGGTTCATCAGAGGACATGCAGAAAGTAAAAGAAATTGTGAAAAATATAAAAGAAGGACCTTCGGTTCTAGTAGCTCCTGAAGGCACGAGGAGTGAGGATGGCAAACTGCTACCTTTTAAAAAAGGTGGTTTTCTTATCTCTTTATTAGCGGGGGTGCCAGTTGTTCCAATGATTATATGGGGTGGAAAGGATATCAAAACCAAAAAGTCGGGATTGCGTATTAATACAGATAAGCCCATAAAGATTAGAATTATGCCCCCTATAGATGTCAAAAGTTTGCCAAGAGGAAAAAAGGGGAGAGAACAATTGGAACATATGGTAAGAGATCAGATGGAAAATGAGATTGTAAATATATTAAATGAAGTTTAAATTATGATTAATTAGGTTATGTTTAAAACTAATACATTTGTAAAAATTGTAATATTATCGAATTAATTTTATAGATACTAAATGAATTTTTGCATTAGTTCCCGGAGATTGAAAAATAATGGATTCAAAAAAGTTAGCAGATTTAGATGTAAAGACAATTACAGCACTTGCTGGAATGCCAACAAATAAAGAGATAATAAATCCTAAAAATCCTCTTGAAATGGCAAAGAAGGTTAGAGTTACTTTTAAACCACTTCCAGAGAATTATTATGAATCGGAAGTTAAACGGTTCAGAGAAGATTTAAAAAGTACACTCATTGAAAATGGTGTTAATGTAGTCACCTGGGATGAGGCTACATCCGAAGACAACCGTTATGGGGTTTTGTCGAAGATTTTTAAACTCAGATCAGTCAGAAGGAATATTCATGCAGTTGTTGATGTTAAAAAGAAACTTTCTCCTATTAGGTGGTGTCTTAGTAAATTTGCCGAATATATTTATAAAATTGTCAGGAAGGATGAACGATCTGTTAGTGAGATATTAAAAATAAGTGGTTGGGCAGATGATTTTACAGTGGGTTACGTTCAGGATCCATATAACACCCAGGTTATAACCATTATGCCACTAGACCCTGAATTTGAAGATATTAATACTACTTATGACGAAAAAATAACAATTGGTCTTCGTAATTTGATATCGAATATGAGTGAAATTGTTATAGGAGTTTCTTTCAGAAATTTTGCTATAATTAATATGAACCTTTCCGATTCAATATATAAAAATGATCAACTAAACAGTTTTGTATATAACTCATTGATTCCCAAAATGTATGCACCCATAAAACCGCCTATCTTAAACCGTTTTATAATAGGTGAATATGATCCTGAAGAAACCGGGTTTGCAGAAAAATTAGCTCAGTTTGGCAGAGATTTAAAAAACACCGAGCTTTTTCCTGCCGGTTCTAAATTTGTTGACAAGATTAAACGTCAATCACATAGAGATGTGCTACATAAAATACTTGATGGCAGAACGGGTGTTTCCTATGGTTTTATAGCTTTAGTTGAAGAACCCAAATATATTGGTAAAAAGAATATTAAAAAACCCGAATGGGATGGCCTTGAGCCTGTAGAGGGTTATGATGAGTTAACTGTCCGGAAAAATAAAAAAGATAGATGGTTTATAAAAACAGTAATAAAAGATAAGGAAATTTATCAGCAGGTTCCTGATTTATGGCTTGTTACATCGAGATCGGGCTGTGATAAAACAAACTTGAATCCTAAATCAGATATTGTTAGAATCGGGCTTGTTAAAGGTAAGTTACACCTTGAAATACCAAAAGGTGTGGATCTTAACAGAAGAGATATCAGACCTTCTTTTGATACATACGTAATACTGTGTCAGGCACTTTCTACTGCCCTTTATGCTCCGTCTTTGGTTAAAGAAGGTATGCCTATTTTACATTTTCATGGCTATCCTGATCCTAACTGGTTTGCGGAAAGCGAGCATCACGCAGGGGCAAATAATCCATCGCTGCCTTGCGGCACAATAGAAGCTGCATTGCTTAATTATTCTGCTATATATGAGACTGCTAACAAAAATGGAACTGATATAAAACTGCTTTGTCTTGTTGAGTCAGATCATGGTGTTAATATTCTAGGTCCAGACAAAGAGTATATCATTGAAAGACTAATAACCGGAACTGATGATGGTAGCATTATGCTTGGTGGAAAGTATTTACCAAAATTAAAGGAAAAAGCAGTTTCTCACTAACCTTTATTTTTAAAAATTAACTTAAGAATGTTGGATAAAAATATTAACCCAGAAAAAATTTCCATAGGTTGGATTGGTACAGGAATTATGGGCAGTCCAATGTGTGGGCACATAATTGATCAGGGATATAATACTTTTGTGTTCACCAGAACCAAATCAAAAGCTCTAGAATTGATAAATAAAGGTGCCATATGGACTAACACACCTTCGGAGGTAGCAGAAAATTCGGACATAGTATTTTCAATAGTTGGTTTTCCCGGAGATGTTGAAGAAGTCTATTTTGGGGATAAGGGGGTTTTTAAATCTTTAAAACGGGGTTCAGTTGTTGTTGATATGACGACCACGGAACCATCAATTGCAAAAAAAATATTTCAAACGGCAAAAGAACTTGGTTCAAGCTCTATTGATGCTCCTGTATCAGGGGGAGATGTAGGCGCCGTTTCAGGGAATTTATCAATAATGGTTGGAGGAGAAAAGGAAGTTGTTGATAAATTGATGCCATTGTTTGAACTTATGGGAAACAAAATAATTTACCAGGGAAAAGCGGGTTCAGGGCAGCATGCGAAAATGTGTAATCAGATCGTAGTTGCTGGAAATATGATAGGTCTATGTGAAAGTTTGCTTTATTGTTTTAAATCCGGTCTGGATCCTGAAACCATGATTCAGTCTGTAGGTAGTGGAGCAGCGTCTTCGTGGCTATTAAATAATTTGGGCCCAAGAATTGTTAAGAAAGATTATGCTCCAGGATTTTTTGTGGACCATTTTATAAAAGATATGGAAGTTGCTGTTAAGGAATCGGAATTAATGGGGATTGATCTTCCTGGATTGAAGCTTGTAAAAAGCTTATATGAAAAAGCGAGTGAATTAGGATACGGAAAACTTGGCACTCAGGCTCTTTTCCTCGCACTTGAACATGTTTCCAAAACAGAAAATAATTAATATAATATACTATAATTAATATTTTATTTGTGTATATTTCAACCACTTCACGGAGAGCTGGCAGAACGGCTAATGCACCGGTCTTGAAAACCGGCGTCCGAAAGGGCATGGGGGTTCGAATCCCTCGCTCTCCGCCATTTTTATTAAACCATTTTTAATAAAAAACAATTTAAATTTGATTAATTCAAGAGTTCAAGTTTTTTAAAATAAGTATAAATTATTTATTTAAAAACTTAGTTTTAACATTTATTATGTAAAAAAAATTAGGGGAGGGTTGACATGAGTAGATATTATTTACTTATAATCACTATTTTTGCATTTGCAGGATTACTTGTATCTTGTGGGAAAAAAAGTGATACAGCTACAAAAAGTCCGGCAGTTGAAAGATCGCTTGGTAAAGTCGAATTTGCAAATTCCTGTGATCCAAAAGTACAACAAACTCTGAATAGTTCATTAGCTTTACTTCATCATATGATGTATGGTCAGGCTGAAACGGAATTTCTTAAAGTTTCAGAAATGGACCCTGAATGTCCGATGGCACATTGGGGTATAGCCATGACTCAGTTTCATCCGCTTTGGGCACCACCGAGTCATGCAGAGCTCGAAAAAGGATTTAACGCAATCGAAAGGGCGATAAAATTGAATCCTAAAACTAAAAGAGAGCAAGAATTTGTTGTTGCTGCTAAAGCATTTTATGATGGATGGCAAACTGTTGACCATAAAACGAGAATAGCTGCCTGGAGTGAAGGACAGAAATTGGTTTATGAAAATAATCCGGGTGATATAGATGCAGGAGCTTTTTATGCTTTATCTCTTCTTGCTACTGCACCGAAAAAAATTAAAGATTACACAAACCAGAAATTAGCAGGAGGACTTCTTGAAAATTTAATAAAAACTGCTCCTGAACATCCTGGACTGTTTCACTACACTATTCATGCATATGATAACCCTGAGCTTGCCAGCAGGGCAGTACCTGTTGCCAGAAGATATGATAAACTGGCTCCTAATGTACCACATGCTCTTCATATGCCGAGTCACATATTTGTGAGACTTGGATATTGGCCTGAAACTATTGACTGGAATATCCGATCAGCAAATGCGGCTGAAGAGCAGTCTAAAGATTTTATGATATTACATTATATGCATGCGGTTGATTATCTGGTTTATGCATATTTGCAGCAGGGGCAATACGGTGCTGTAAGTGAATTGTTGGAAAAAGTAAATAGGCTCAAATATCATCAGGACAGTTTTATCGCGGCATACGGGATAGCAGCGGCACAGTGCAGATCTGCACTTGAACGCGGATCCTGGAAAGAAGCTTCTGAAATAGCAGTTAAAACCCATGGTGAATTTCCCTGGGGAAATTATCCTCAGTATGAAGCAATCTATTTTTATGCAAAGGGGTTGGGATCTGTTAAAAGCGGGGATGTGGAAACTGCAAGAGTTAATAAAGCAAGACTTGACGAGTTATATTCATCCACAGTAGATAATGGAGAGGTTTATTGGAGCGTTATTGTTGATGCGCAACGTAAGACCATAGATGCCTGGATTAAATTTATAAGCGGGGATAAAGATAATGGACTTCAAATGATGATAGCTGCTGCGGACCTAGAGGATTCCGTAGATAAACATCCAGTAACTCCTGGTTCAGTTATGCCGGCCCGGGATATGCTTGGAGATATGCTTTTATTGGTTAATAAACCTGAAGCAGCTCTAATTGCATATCAAAAGAGTCTTGAAATATCACCAAGACGTTTTAACGGTCTTTATGGAGCTGGTTATTCAGCTGAATTATCAGGTAAAATTGATACGGCTAAAAGATATTATAAAGAGTTATTAGAAGTTGCAGCTGATGCAGATGAAAACAATGATAAATTAAATCATGCTAAAATGTATTTAAATTAAAAATGAAAAGATAGAGTCCTAATAACGGACTCTATCTTTAAAACTTAATTTATTTTGAATTCAATTCTATGATAACTATTAAAGAAGTTCTGAAAGCTCAGGAAAAATGGGCTAATACTATTATTGAAATTGGAACCTTAATCTCTGATAGGAAAAAATTAGAGGGGAAAACCAAGGTACTTGTTAATGGTTTGTATGCATTCGATATAGGGAAAGTCTTATTTAAGCCAACCAAGGCTGTATTAAAACCTTTTAGACTTACTCTACATGGCGCTGTCTCTTATTTCATTGGTGGAAATGAGGAATTTCCTGAAGATAGTGGTTTTGCCCTGAGACCCTGGATAGATGTTGAATTCGCAAATGCCGATATTATACTCAATGAAAATAATGCTATAGCTATGGGTAGCTATATATTTAAGGATCCTGATGGAGATAGTATAAAAGCGGAGTATACTTTTGGATATGTCAAAGATTCTAACGGTGATCTGAGAATAAACGTACATCATTCTTCAGTGCCATATAATGAATGAGGCTTTAAAAAAATATAAAGTTTTTGATTCCCACTTCCATATAATAGATAATCAATTCCCGCTGGTTTCAAACCAGGGTTTTATCCCAGAAGAATTTACATGTGATGATTACTTAGAACGAATGAGGCCTTATAATCTTATAGGCGGAGCTATTGTTTCGGGCTCATTTCAGGGCTTTGATAATTCCTACTTAGTTAAGGCTTTAGATAGATTAGGAGATAAATTTGCAGGAGTTTTACAACTTCCTGAATCAGTTACCGATGATGATATATTATATCTTGATAAAATTGGTGTTAGAGGCGTGAGGTTTAATTTAAAAAGGGGAGGGTCTCAACAGTTGGATTACTTAAAAAGTATGGCTCAGAGGGTTTATGAACTGCTAGATTGGCACATAGAAATATATGCTGATTCAATGAAATTATCCCAATTATACGATGTAATAATTAGTTTGCCATCTGTGAGTATAGATCACTTGGGTATAACTCATGATCATTTTAATACAGTTCTAAAACTTGCTGAAAAAGGTGTTCGAGTAAAAGCTTCGGGGTTTGGAAGAGTTGATTTTAATGTTAAGGCCGCTTTAAAGGACATATATTCTGCAAATCCGGATTCACTTATGTTCGGAACTGATCATCCATCTACACGTGCACCAAGGCCTTATAAAGAGGATGATATTAATTTAATACTCGAAACCTTTGATTTTGAATCTGCTCAAAAAATATTCTGTAAAAATGCTGTTGAGTTTTATAAAATTAAATAAAATTAATATTCTGGATATGATTTAAATATAAAGAAAGAGTGTAAGTTAAGAATACACTCTTTCTTTATTAGATCGATATTTAAATAGAAGATACGAAAATTAGACGTTTTATCTAAATTTCTTCGCCATCTTCTTCTTCACAATCAATTTCTACTTCTGCATTTCCTTTTTCGACTACATTTTCGGGTAGTAATGTACAAGTTGTTCCATCTATTTCTACCTGGGAGTTTCCAACAGATTTAATACTGTTTTCCCCTCCTTCTATCACAACATCTCCTGGTAGTTCAATATGTTTTGTTAACTGGTTTTCTTCGTTTGTATTTTCCGTATCCTCTTCATCATGTTCTATCTCAGAAGTAGCATCTATCTCTACAGATGAGTTTCCTTTAGTGTTTATTCCTGTATTACCTGCGATAATTACAACACCTTGGGATTCCCCGTTCATAGTTTCCAGGATAGGCTCTAAACAAGCGTCATCACCAACACAATCTGGATCATCGCAATTTATTAAACCGTCTCCATCCTCATCATTTAATTCTAGATCATCACAAATCTCCATGGGTTCACCACCACAGGCTGGATCTGCTCCACAATCTTCGGCGTCATCACAATCTACAAGTCCATCCCCATCATTATCTACTTCATCTGTACAATCTTCAACAGGTTCCATTATACATGCAGCATCCTCAACGCAAGCAGGATCTTCGCAGTCTGCAAGTTCGTTAAAATCCTCATCTCCTTCCATTGTGCAGTCTTCCATTAAAGGAATAGCAGTGAGTTCTATTTCTACCTCAGAATTTCCAACAGATCTTATGCCATCTTCAGTTGAATCACAGGACAAATTATTTGCTTCTATTTTTACAGATGAACCACCTCTTGCATCTACACATACAGAGCAATTTGTGAGCATTACATTAGCAGCTTTTATTTCGAGTTCACACTGCCCGGCAGTTATAATACATGCTTCCCCGCCTCCATCTATCATAAAATTTTCTCCTTCCATCCCCAGTTCAACTTTCTCCCCATCAGTGCATCCTACCTGGGCATTTTCGGCTTCTTCCTCTTCAACGACCTCTGTTTCGATACTTTCCTCCTCTACGTCAAGAGACACTGTCATTGATACTTCTGAGGATTCTCCCTCCTCTGGACATGGTGCGATGAATCCATCAAGGGTAAATGTGGAACCGTCAAAAGAAAAATCAAATGTTAGAGGTGTATCGCATGGTACATCGACTGTAAACAGACCATTCATATCTGTTATGGTGCTTGCAACTAATATTTCTTCATCGAAGACTTCAACGATTATACCTTCCAGTATTGTTGTTTGAGCATGAGCAAGTTCAACAATAGAGATAAGTTTTTTAAGCTTGGATATATAATTTCCCTTAGAAGCTTTTTTGGTACTTGCAACGGCATCGGCAATTGAACCATTTACGCGCACTGTCTCCTGACTTACGGTGGGAGTTCCACTACCCTCACTACTACTACCACTACTACCGCTTTCTCCACCTCCGCAAGAATAAACTCCGATGGAAATTATAAATAACGGGATAATAATAAATAAGAATAAACTACTTTTCATTCGCATAATGCATCCTCCTTGAATTTTGAATGGAAGAGCATTGCAATGCGAATTATAATTCGGCTGGTAATTGAATCGAATTCGGTAACCCGTCCACCATAGATTTTAGAAAATCCTTAGGCCGTTGGCTTTGCGTCCCACCCTTTCGGATGGTATGCCCTTTCGTTCAAAAATGTTGTTTTGTTCATATAATAGCCAAAGGTAAAGAACAATGTCAATTAATTTATTTTTTTATATTTTTGATATGTGCAATATTGGATAATTCAAAGTTGATTTTCTTTGGCTTTCCATAAATATATATAGTTAATCAAATGAGGTTGCTGATTCAGTATTAATTTAATTTATCTTGGAATATTTAAAAATGCGGTATACAAAAAGAATTATTAGGGCACTTCCCTTTATTAAATGTTTTGAAAAAGAAAAGGTTGATTTTCTTTTGAAACTGTCCGAGATTACTCAAAAAAGTAAAGGTCAGATATTAACGAAACAGTTTGAACAGAGTCATTCATTTTATTTTCTTATTAGTGGTTCTGTCAATTTCAGCATAAGTCTTGATGATAAAAATGAAGAATTTTCAGTGGGTAAAAGCAGTAAGCAGTTTACACCTATAGGCTGGTCAGGATTCAGATCACCCAATAGATACGCTACAACGGTTAGATGTGAAGAAGATTCAGTATTTATAAAATGGAACCATAAAAACCTGGAGAAGTTTTTTGAACAGGAACCCGGTTTAGGTAGGGAATTTCTATTATTTATTGTCAAACAAAGTGTCGATTTACTTTATCAGGTATGCAAGCAACTTGTTAATTATAATAATATCAGTTCTGATGTTGATTTTGGAAAAACAGCGGGATCATTCGGTGAAAGAGAAAATATCATTGTTCCTGATGCAACTGAACTAATTCAAAAGTCATCATTCTTCGAGATATTTCCTGAAAAAATAGTTCGTAGTTTATCTAAATTATCGGAAAAAAGATGGTATCTCAGCGGTGATATATTATTTAATCAGGGAGAAGACACCAAAGGAATAGATATATTGGCTTATGGTAAAGTCGCTCTATGTTTTCAAGATAAACCAAATGCAGATATTGATGATTCGACAATTCTTGGAATAGTTAACCGCCCAGGCACAATCATTGGATGGAGGAGTCTTTGTCCCTCGCTAATAAATGAAACAAGTGCGATTGCTACCAAAGATTCAGTTGTCTATCATATAAGTAAAAAGAGCCTGAGCAAGTTAATTGAAAATAACACTGATATAGCTTTTGCTTTTGCTAAGAGGCTTTTATGGCTTGTTTCAATTCGTCTTAGAAATGCCAGGGCGGGTCTTATTTCAAATAGTTACGAACGGGAGATATTAGCCATAAGTAATTTAATAGATCAAAATGCAACCCAACTTAGTGTTAACAGCAGGTTGCATAAATTACCTCATTTGTTAAATAACACATTAACGCTGGACGATGCTTTCAATTTGCTATTCAAAATTGAAAGAGATGGGAATAGTCTTGAGAAAGATCTTTCTGTATTATGTCTCGACATTCTTGGCAAAGTCTATAAGGAATACACTTTTTTTGAAGGATTAAAGCATATTTATCAATCAGTTACCGATGCACCTAAATCACTTAGTCACTCTGAGATACGAAGTATGGCGGATAAGCAATTTGTTGGTATTTTTGAACAAATTCCATATGTAATAAAAGGGTGGGAGAACCTTCCGGACAAACCTGGCAATATATTCATTTATAATCATTTGCTTAATCATCCTTATAATACCCTTCCCAACGACTTTCAAATAACACTGGATTCCCATTTTATAAGCTCAATGATTTTATACAGGAAATATGGTGAGTCTTCAATCAGGGTTGTAAGGGTTCCAAGAGCTGATGAATACGGTCATGAAAACTATTATGACAGGTTAGGGCATATAAATGTTTATACAAAAGAGTCTGAAATATTAAAGGAAAGCGAATTCGATAAAAAAATTAGAAGAGAAAAGTTTTTTAAGACAGCTGCCGAATATGTTAGTAACGGAATTAATATTGCATTAAGTCCGGAGGGAACCAGTCTTTCAACGGACGAATCACCAGGACATTTCAAACCGGGGTCTTTTCTTCTTACCGAATATATTGACCCGGAACCATACATTGTACCTATAGCAATAGCTAATTTTGATAAAAGAATTAATCAAAGTGTATTAGTAGCAACTATAAAAAAACCTTTTTTATTATCGGAACAATTAAGCTCTAATAAATTAAACAAAACGGAGCTTAATAATTTTCTAAGTAACTATAGGGATGTTTTTCGTGGATACGTTGAGGAAGCCACTCAGATCGCATTAGATGCGGAAACTAAAAAAATTAATTTAAAATTTTTTGAAAAGGTCGATAGGGATAATCTTGTAATTGATAAAAACCTCTTTGAGCGGGATATAAGAGTTTTGGAAAAGAGATATAAAGATAAATCCAAAGATTCATCTGTTTTATATGGAAGCTCTACTTTGAGATTATGGAAGAATGTTAGCAAGCTTTTTTCAAGTCATAATATTGTAAATTTTGGTTTTGGCGGAGCACGAATCGATTATTGCAGGTACTATTTTGATAGACTTATAAAATCAAGAAAGATTAAATCTTTTGTTTTCTATGCGGGTGATAATGACATAGGAGATGGTCGTTTACCTAATAAAGTATTTAACTCATTTATAGCTTTTTATAATAAATTCAGGGAATATTTCCCGGAAGTTAACTTTACCTTTGTATCTATAAAACCCAGCCCGGATCGTTATAAATATAAAGACAGGATTGAAGCAACAAATAGTCTAATTAAGCAATTTATTTCTAATGAACCTAATACATTCTATCTTAATATCTATGACGAGATGTTAGATGATGAAGGTATTGTGAAAGAAAAGCTATTTAAAGAAGATAAACTTCATTTAAATATAGCGGGTTATGATTTGTGGGGAAAAATATTTAAAGAACATGAGCATGAGATCTTCACATAAAGATGATATAAAATTGTATTTATTGTTAATAAACAATTATTAATTAACTATTTCGGCATCTAAAATTTCAAAATTTAGAGCATTCATGGATTGAGCACCAGCACCTAATGTTATACCTTCACGAAGGTAAATTTTTTCACTCATCGCAGGTATTTCTATGTTTAAAATTCCTGTCTGTGTACTTATTATGTTCCCATTACTGCTAATTGAAGAATAACAGATTCTAACTTTGAGGTTCTTATACTTTTTATTTGAGTTGTTTTTAATTTTTAAACTATGGATGATAGCAACCGCACCCCATGTTCCATAAAAGGACCAATCTTCAACTGTGATTGAATTTTTTGGGATAATTTTACTATTTGAATATCTTATATCACTAAAAAAGATGAAAATAAAAATAAAAACAAAAAGATTATATTTCATAAATAAAATATATTGGTAAATTATTTTGAATCAAATATTAATGGTAATAAGATTTTATATTTGAGCTATATTAGCAGTTCAAGTAGTATTACCTAAATTTGTTAATCTTCTTACCGGAGGGATTGATGGCTTCTAATCCAATTCTAGTTACAGGAGATCGTCCAACTGGCAGGCTTCACCTGGGTCATTTGGTAGGCTCTTTATATAACAGGATTAAATACCAAAACGAATACGATTGTTTTTTCCTTGTAGCTGACCTTCATATGTTAACCACTCATTACGATAAGGTTAATGAAGTGGAAGAAAATACAATACAGATGGTGCTAGACTGGCTAAGCGTGGGGATGGACCCTGAAAAATCTGTTTTTTATATTCAGTCACAAGTTCCGTATATAACCGAACTATCTACAATATTAAATATGTTTTGTTCTGTTCAAAGATCTCAAAGAATTCCTACTCTAAAAGAAAAAATTCAGGATATGGGAGTGGGGGAGAATTATTCAGTTGGTCTTCTAGGTTACCCTATATTAATGGCGGCTGACATATTGATGTTTAAAGCGACTAAGGTTCCGGTTGGTGAAGATCAATTAAGTCATATTGAACTTACAAGGGAACTTGCAAGAAGATTCAACCATCTTTATGGTGAATTTTTTGAAGAACCCGAACCGATCGTAAGTGAGGCATCAAGACTTGTTGGTACTGATGGCAATAGAAAAATGAGTAAGAGCCTTAATAACTGTATCTATATCTCCGATGGTGAAAAAGATGTGGAAAAACGTGTAAGGAGTATGTATACGGATCCAAAAAGAATCAGAGCGGATATTCCCGGTACTGTAGAAGGTAACCCTGTCTTTATTTATCATGATCTTTTTAATATGAATATCGAGGAAATAGATGATCTTAAGCAAAGATATAGAACAGGTAATGTCGGTGATGTCGAAGTTAAGAAAAAGTTGTCTAAAGCAATTAACGAGTTGTTAGAGCCCTTCAGGGAAAAAAGATCATATTATGAAAAGAGAATAGATGATGTGAAAGATATACTTCGTGAAGGTACTAATAAAGCAAAAGAGATTGCCAAAGACAATATGGAACAAATAATTTCTACAATAGGTTTATATCGTCCATAATTATATTATTTGATTATCTCCTTGGGCCGGTATTGGAAAGCCTTTCCCTTAATTTTTCTATAATTAATTTTTCTATATATCCGTTTGATTGAGCATCATGTAGTTTTTTATGATCGGAGTCGTAAGTCCTTATCAAATATTCTATTTCCACTTTGACCTTTACTTCATCCACTTCGATTAGATTTATTCTCATAGTTTCCTGAGTGAAGGCGATGGAACCATGTAAAAATCCATATTTAAGTTTTGTTACTTTTTTTATATAATCTGAAATACCTGATTTTTTTAAAAATTCTTTGTCAGGATAATGATAAATTCGAAGTAATTTATCGTTCTTTCTATAGACATATGCTTCTCTAAGAGTAATTAACCCGTTTTTTTTACTTGCAAAGGCGATATCCCATTTTAACCATTTTAATATTGGTTTAATTTCTGATATTACGGTTTCTATATCCGAGTTAAATTCATTTTCTTCCAAAGACACTTTACTTTTAAAGACTTCGGTGTCATGAATTCCTGTGCATCCTGCAAAGAATGTGATAGTTAGTATTATTAAAATTAAAAATTTCATATTGAGGACTGTATGTTGTTACTGGTAATATTTTAAACTTCAAAATTATAACTAGGTTTTTATATGAGTTTAAATAATTCTTTAAAAAATAATAAATTCTTACAATTTATAATTGTTTTTCTTGTTTTTTTACAAATTTCAATGAGTGAAGCAGTTTCATGGGAGTTTAATTTTAAATTTGACAATTTATTTCCTATAGAAGTGAACAACAAATGGGGTTATATAAATAGCAAGGGGGAAATTGTCATAGAACCAAAGTATCAGGCAGCTTATCGCTTCACCGATGATTTGGGTCTTGTTAAAATGGATGGTAAATGGGGTTATATAAATGTAGGCAATAAATTTATAATAGCTCCGATTCATAAAGAAGCTCATCAATTTAGTGAAGGGCTGGCACTCGTAAAAATTGGTGAGCGATACGGTTTTATTAACAAAGCAGGGCAGTTGTTTATCAAGCCAAGGTTTGATGATGCATATGGTTTTTCACAAGGGCTATCCAGCGTCAAGTATAAGTCTCTTTGGGGTTTTATTGATTTAAACGGGGATTTTATTATCCCCCCTACATTTGATTTTGCAACCAGTTTTTCAGAAAATTATGCTTTGGTTATAAAGGGTGGTTTAACCGGTTTTATAAGGAAAGACGGTTCATATCTTGTTCAGCCTGTTTTTGACTCTGCTAAAGGGTTCTCACAGGGTTTTGCCAGTGTTGTCTTTGAGGGTCAACCGGCTTTTATTAACAAGAATGGACAAATGATTATAACTCCGACGGCCTCTGAGGTAGAACATTTCAGTGAAGGAATGGCAGTCGTAAAGATGAAGGATCTATACGGTTATATAGATATTAAAGGGAAACTTGTTATACCTCATAGATACCATAAATCGGGTAGTTTTTCCGAGGGATTTGCAGCAGTAAAATACCAGGGAAAGTGGGGTTTTATAAATAAAGAGGGAAAGGTAACGATAAGTTTTAAATTTAAAACTGTAACCCCTTTTAAAGATGGATTATCTATTGTCGAATTTTTCGACGGGAACTGGGGTTATATAAATAAGAATGGTGAAATAGTCTGGAGTTCTGATTAAAAATCATCTTGTTTTTATATTGTTTGATTTTCTGAACAATAATGTTGTAGAACCTAATATTAAAATCATTCCTAATATCGTTGAAGATTTAAAAACATAGTTCCAGATTAAAACATCAAAACCTGCCGAAAATCCAACTTTTAATAAGCCCGCCGTGGAAACAGTCGAAGCTTTCCCCAGTGCAAATGCTTTTGTCATAGCCAATTGACCTAATGTGCCAAAAACACCAATTCCAATGATCATTATTATAACTTTTGGATCCACTATTTTGGCAACCTCGCTCAAATCACGGAAAAATAGTATAAATGTGAAGGCTATTATAGATGCTGTTCCTGAAAACTGAGTCACAATTGTTCTGGAGTCGAGATCCCTTAGTTTTCGAAGGCATATCATGACAACTGCACCGAGTAAGGATGCAAACAAGGCTGCAAATACAGCAAAGTTCCTTTCTTCAAAGTGTGGTTTTTCTATTAATAATACTCCAACCAAACCAAGAATCATGGAAATCCAGATATATTTAGTATTTTTTTCGCCAAGATAAACCGCTGCTAGCAGTGCTACCCAGATAGGTCTTGTTTCGGTTATTACAGATACATCTGATACCGGGAGCATGGTAAGAGAATAAAAAGTAGCAAGCATGGCAATACTTCCAATTATACATCTGACCCACAGTAAAGCTCTGTTAAGTACAAGAGGCTTTTTCCCTGATCTAGCTGCCCAGGAGTATGTAACAATAAAGGAAAAAATCATCCGGAATAAGGCTATAACTGCCCAATCCATATATTTACCAAGACCATGGGTTAAAGCACCCATTGCAGCGAAGGAAAATCCTCCGATTATCATAAAGTAAATTGCTTTACCTTCAAGAGTTTCAATTGTTATAAAATCAATAAGTTTATATATTAGGATCATGCTGATTGATTAGCTGTGAAAGGTCATTGATGACATAATCAGGTTTAATTTCAGATTTTTTCAAATCATTTGTATTTGTGTTGCCTGTTAATGCTAAAGCGGTTTTAAAGCCTGCATTTTTTCCACCCAGAATGTCTGTGTTTAAACTGTCACCGATTAATAAAGTCCTTTTTAACTTTATTTTGTGTGTTTTTAATATCTCAAAAATATATTTCTCCGGTTTTCCCACAATTACTGCGTTACTTTGAGAAGCAGCTTCTATTGAAGCAAGCAAAGCCCCTGTGGCGGGAGATAGGCCATTTTCGGTTGGATAGAAAAGATCCTTGTTGGTTGCAATAAAATCTGAACCATTCCTAATGGAAATTGTTGCTGTTTTTATCTCTTCAAAATTAAATTTATTATGTCCACCCATTATTGTTAAATCCGAGTTATAAGCCTTTTTTCCTTTGACAGATTTAATACCGCTTTTTTTTACTTCTTTTTTTAAATAGTTACTACCAATAATAAATGCAGATTTATCTCCCAAGTTTTTATACTTCTTGTTGAGATAATAGTTAACGGCCATGGGAGAAGTTATGAATTCACTTAGTTTTGAATAAATATTTAAGGTATTTAATTTTTTTTTATATTCCGATGGGGATCTTGATGGATTATTTGTTATAAATAATATATCTTTCCCTTTTTTTCTTAATTCCATTAAAGTCTCTGATGCTTTATTTGTAACCTTATTTCCAATATATAAAACACCATCAAGATCAAATATAAAATGATCGAATTTTTCTAAAAAGTTCATTATTTTAGTGGTATGTTCTAAGGGAATTCAGATACTAAAAAACTATTAACCCCAAACGTTTTTTAAAAGCTCTTCTTTTGCGGCAAGATCCAAACTGGATTTTGTTATTCTAATCAGCTTACTGTTGTCATCCTGTGATATTTCGATACCAATGAATGAAAGAATATCAACTGCGGCCTGCTTATAACCTTCATAATATTCTTCGATTTCACCCGAAGCTCTGCATGTTTTAAAGTCCATATATAAAGCTATAGAAGCGAAATCTTCTTTGACATCGGATTCTATATCAATTTTGTAGTCTTCAAGTGGTCCGTTGAGAACATACTTGCTCCACATTTCTATGATTTTGTCTATTTCTTCAACTCTCATTTTTTCTACCCTTTTAGAATGTTAAATAGTATAATAAAATATTTTATTTATTTAAAAGATTACTGGCAATAATTATATTATCTTTCCCTGCTTTTTCAGCTAATTTAACTGCCTCATTTAAAGTTGTTTTCTCATTCAATGTTCCAAGTTTTAACAACATTGGAAGGTTAACACCTGAAATTACCTCTACTTTTTTGTTTTCCAGAAAGGTTAACCCAATGTTTGACGGGGTACCACCAAACATATCAGTAACAAGAAGAACACCTTCGCCTTCATCCACATTTTCGATAGATGAATTTATAATATCTGTGAAATTTTCAAAATCTTGAGAAGTATCCAGTGAAACTCCCACCATTTTAGCTGTTGTTTTTCCAGCCAAAACAAAATCAACTGCTGATATTAGCTCATCTGCTAGTTTTCCGTGTGTTATTACTACGATTCCAATCATGAAACTTTTATAGCTTATTTATGTCCCTATGTCTAATTTGTGGTGAATAATTATGATATTTTTTACTTATTTCGTTTGTTATAACAACGGATCTATGTTTCCCACCAGTACAACCTATTGCAATTGTTAGATAGGATTTTCCTTCATTAATATATTTCGGGATAAGAAAATCCAACATATTCTGAAACTTTTTAATAAACTCAACGGAGTCATTATCAGACAGGACAAATTCAATAATTTTTTCATTATAACCATCGAAATCTTTAAGTGATTTGATAAAGTGTGGACTTTGAAGAAATCGTACATCCCAGACAATGTCTGCATCATATGGAAAACCGTATTTATAACCAAAAGATACAAAACTTAAAGTAAGTGATTTAGATTCATCTGACCCAACAATATTTTGTATTATTTCTTTTAATTTGTGTACGTTGTAGTTTGTTGTATCAATCGTATGATCTGAATATTTCTTTATCTCCGACAATAATTTGATTTCTTCATTTATACCTTCAATCAAGTCACCATCAAAAGCAAGAGGGTGGGATCTTCTGGTTTCTTTATATCTTTGAATTATTGCTTCAGTCGAGCATTCAAGAAAAATCAATTCCACGTTTTTAACTTTATCTTTAATTTCATTAAATAAATTTTCAAAATTTTTTAGTATTTCTTTGTCTGGAATACGTATATCCAGCACTATGGCTACTTTTTTTATATCTTCAAAAGATGTATTGCATAAATCTATAAATGTATAAATTAGCTTGGGTGGAAGATTGTCAATGCAAAAAAAACCGTAGTCCTCCAAATATTTTATTGCTGTGCTTTTACCTGAGCCTGAAAGACCACTTAAAATAATTACTTTATCCATTAACTTAATAAATTCTTGCCTAAATTATCTATTGTTGATTTGCCGCTATTTTTCAAAATTTGATTTCTAACGGCAACTTCTATAATAGATGCCATGTTTCTTCCGGGACTTACAGGGATAATAATGTATGGAAGTTCTATTTCCAGTATGTTAAAAGTTTTTTCATCAATCCCTAATCTGTCGTATTCTTTTTCATTATCCCATTGATCCAGTTCAATCACCATTTCGATTTCTCTTTTATCCATAACTGATGTTGTTCCAAAAAGATCTTTAATGTTGACTATTCCAACTCCTCTTACTTCCATTAGATATCTGATATTTTCCGGTCCGCTTCCTATTAATTTATTTGAGTCAATTTTTTTTATCTCTACCACGTCATCAGCAATTAATTTTGAACCCTGAATAATCAGGTCTATTGAACACTCACTTTTTCCAATACCGCTTTTTCCAAGTATTAACACTCCTAGTCTATGAATATCCATCAAGACCCCATGGAAAGTTGTGCTGGGAGCAAATCTTTCTGATAAAATTTCATCTAACGAATTTATCAATGTTCCTGTTGCGAGTTTGGATTGAAAAGTAATTATCTTGTATTTTTTAAATAAGTTTATTAAATGTGATTGGGGGGTTAAGTCGTTGGAAAAGATAAAACACGGAACATTATTTGTGGAGAGATTCTTGACTAAATTTTCCTGGTTTTTTTTGCTTAGTTTCTGTATGTATTCTATTTCTGTATTTCCAAGTATCTGGATTCTTCCATCATCTAAAATTATATTTTTTTCTATTATTCTTAATCCCGGTTTTTGAATTTTGGGAGAGGTTATAACTTGCTTTAAGTTTTTACCTCCAGTGACTACTTCGATTTGAAGTTGTTCTTTCCATAATTTTAAAAAATCATTTAATGAAAAAGAAGTTGTATTAAATTTTTTCATCTTCTTTAATTATTAGATTGTAGATTTCATCACCGGATTTAGCGTTCATCAAATTTTTTCTTACTTCTTCTTTTTTTAGAATCTTGGAAAATCTTGCTAGTAGATTTATATATTCATTTGTAACATTCTCCGGTGCTACTAACAATACAAAAAGTGTTGATTTTTTACCATCCAATGATTCATAATCTATTCCTGATTTACTTCTTCCAAAACCTGCAATTATTTTCTTTATTCCGGGTAATTTCCCGTGAGGAATAGCGATACCTGAATCAAGTGCTGTACTGCAAAGATTTTCCCTTTTTAAAAGTATTTCATACAATTTATTTGCATTTACATCTAAAATCTTGCTTGAAATCGTATCAGAAAGCTCTTTTAAAACCTCCTTTTTGCTAATTGAAGTGAGATCGGGAATTATGTATTCCTTTTTCAGGACATCTGCAATTTTCATAAAAAATATTATTATGGCGTAACAAGATTAATGATTTTTGAATTCCCGTTTTTATATAGAACATTCATTTCAAGAGTTTCGCTATTTCTGAAGATTAAGAACTGATCATCCAGTACTTTAAGTTGAAGAATTGCTTCATCCAAACTCATTGGTTTTGACTGCAATATTTTATGATTTAAACCATTTTGGTCAATTATATTTTCATTTGAAATTTCAGGGGTAACAATTGGTTTCGAAGATTTTCTTCTTTTAGTGCTAACCTGTTTGTCTGTTCTTCTTCTAAGTTGTTTTATTATTGAATCAAAAACCTTATCAATCACCGAATGTATTTCATCTGTTTCAACTGAAGCTGTGGCTTTCAAATGACCTGTGTTTAAATTAATTTCGGCAACATATCTCAATTTTTCTTTAGAAATAATTAGATTCACTTCCGTTGGTTCTCTCTCAGGATCCATATACTTATCTAATCTTCGAATTTTTTTAAGGGAGTACTCTCTAATGTATTTAGATTCTCTTCTGTTATTAAAATGTCTGGTAGTGATATTTACTTTCACGTTTTATCCCTCCTTGTTTAATCTTTTTGATGATGTAGGTATTCCTAAAATTTTTCTGTATTTTGCAACAGTTCTTCTTGCAACTTTAACATTCTTGCGTAAAAGTATTTTTGAAATGTCTTCATCGGAAAATGCGCACCCATCGGATTCACTATTTATTATATCTTTTATCATTGTTTTAACTCTTTCAAAAGATAGTTGTTTGCCGCTGGATGTATCAACACCTCTCGAAAAGAGAGTTTTTAACTCTATTACTCCTTGTGGGCATTGAATATATCTTTTGCTAGTAATTCTGCTTACTGTTGATTCATGAACGCCAACAACTTCTGCAACATCTTTTAATCTAAGTGGTTTGATATAATTTTTTCCATGTTCGAAAAAATCCTTTTGAACCCGCAGTATTTCTGTTAATACTTTTCTAATAGTAGTTTCTCTTTCTTCTAAACATTTTAAAATTCTTTGAGCTGATTCTATTTTCTCTTTTAAATATAATCTTGTATCTTTTGGTAATGTTTTGTGTTTTTTTATAAGATTTCTGTAGTACATGCTAATCCTAAGCCTTGGGAAGCTGCGATTAAACTGGAGCTGGAGTTCATTGCCTACTCTATAAATGTAAAAATCCGGGATTATATATTTATGAGTATCTTTCGAGAAATAAGGTCGACCGGGTTTTGGCTCGAAGGATGAAATTATTTGTTCAATATTTATAATCTCTTCTTCGCTGAGGTTCAGTTCCTCTGATATCTTCACATAATTATTATTGCTAATATCTTCCAAGTGATCATTAATTATTTTGACTATATCACTGTTTTCTCCGTATCCAAGATCAATAGCCTGAATTCTTAAACATTCTGCTAGGCTGGTGCAACCAATACCAACAGGATCAAAAGTGGTCTGTATAATATTTAGTACTTTTTTTATTTTTTTGGAAAAAAGTTCAAAATTGTTTTCATAGCTTTTTTTGTCCAGGTAAATATCGGAGTTGCTTCTCAAAAGTTTATCTGTTAGTTCATTCAACGATGTTTCTAAATATCCGTCTTCATTTATGTTTCCTATAATTAAAGAAGCAATTTCTGTGTCTTTATCATCAAGATCAGACATTTTTAGTTGCCAATTTAGATGTTCTAATAATGATTCAGGTTTGGTTATTCTGTTTTCCCAGGGATTATCTTCTTCCAAATCAGAAAAAAATTCTCTTGAGTGAGGATAATCATTGTTGTCCTGAGATTTTATTTTATTTAACAAATTATTTTCAAATTCTTCTAATTCGGTATCCTCAGAACTTTTTTCAGATGGTTCTTCCTGCGTTTCTTCAAGTGTTGGATTTTCAACAAGCTGTTCTTCCAGATAATCCTTAAGTTCAAGTGTATTCATCTGAATTAATTTTAAAAAAAGCTGCAGCTCTTGAGTAAGAATAAGTTTATGTTGCTGAACAAGATTGGGTGACTGTTTTAATTTAAACTCACTCATAATGATAAATATACTATATTTACTATGTATTTATAATAATTTTAGCAAAATTATTGTTATTAAAATTAGCCTTGCTTTTTATTAATTTTAAATTCCGTTTAATCAAAAATTAAATTTATTTGCAGTTATTATATATGTTATGAATATAAGTGAAATAAGAAAAATAATTATTTTGCTTGGGATTCTTATTATTCTGATAGGTATATTTTTACCGTATCTTTCAAAATTAAATATTTTTGGGAGATTGCCAGGGGATATATCTATTAAAGGCAATAATTATTCAATATATTTACCCATTACAAGTTTTATTATAATTAGCCTTTTACTAACTTTAATTCTGAATTTAATATTTAGAAAATAATTATTTTATAGATTATCATGGTGAAAAACCCATTTTCTATTCAATTTTAAATTATTCTCATAATCATTAATATATTTTTCTACTTCCAGAGTTTGTGAAATGTCATCAAGTCCTTCCAGAAGCACTTTCTTTTTAAAATCATCGATCTCAAAATTAAAGTTTATGTCGAAATCTCCTGAAATAGTCTGGTTTTCAAGATCAACGTTAAGTGTGTACCCGTCATTTTTATTGACAATATCAAATAATTTGTCAATTTGATCTACGGGAAGTGTAATGGGCAGTATCGAATTTTTAAAACAGTTGTTATAAAAAATATCCGCAAAAGAAGGAGAGATTATAACTCTGATTCCATATTCTTTTATTGACCATGGTGCATGTTCTCTAGAACTTCCACTACCAAAATTTTCTTTTGTTAACAGGATTTTTGTTCCCTTGTATCTCGGTTTGTTTAATTCAAATTCCTTATTTGGTGAACCATCGTCATTATATCTCCAATCAAAAAATAAAAATTCTCCAAAGCCTGTTCTTTCAATACGTTTTAGGAACTGTTTTGGAATAATTTGATCAGTATCAACATTCATTCTGTCTAAAGGTGCGACTATTCCACTTATATTTGTAAATTTTTCCATTTTCGATTCCTTTAAATCTCTTTATTTAGATCCCAGTTTCGTACATCAACAAAATGTCCTTCGATTGCTGCTGCTGCTGCCATTATAGGACTTACAAGATGCGTTCTTCCACCTTTACCCTGTCGTCCTTCAAAGTTTCTATTGGATGTACTTGCACATCTTTCTCCTGGTAAAAGAATATCCGGATTCATACCCAGACACATACTACAACCTGACTCACGCCATTCGAATCCCGCATCCATAAATATTTTATCAAGACCAATTTCTTCAGCCTTCATTTTCACAAGCTGAGATCCGGGGACAACCATCGCATTAACATTTTCAGAAACTTTTTTTCCTTTAACTATTCTTGCAACAGCGGTCAGATCTTCTATTCTGGAATTAGTACATGATCCGATAAATACCCTGTCAATATCAATGTCTTCTATTGGCGTGTTAGCTTTTAGACCCATGTATTCGAGTGCATGCTCGATGGATTTTTTCTTGCTTTCGTCATCAAAATCTGCAGGATCGGGAACTTTGGAAGTTATATCGGTGACCATGCCCGGATTTGTGCCCCAACTTACCTGTGGTTCCATTTTTGATGCATCGAGAATTAATTGTTTGTCAAAAACTGCATCTTCATCTGTATACAAATTTTTCCAATCCTTTAAAGCTTTATCGAATTCATCCCCTTTAGGTGCATATTTTCTGCCTCTTACGTATTCAAAGGTTTTTTCGTCAGGAGCTATCATGCCGGCTTTTGCCCCACCTTCAATAGACATATTGCAAATAGTCATTCTTTCTTCCATTGATAAGTCTTCAATGGCTTTTCCCGTATATTCAACCACTGTTCCCGTTGCACCAGCAGTTCCTATATTTCCGATAATACTTAGTATGATGTCTTTAGCTGTTACTCCATAATGCCTTTCTCCATCGACTCTGATTTCAAATACAGTTGGTTTATTTTGTCTTAAACACTGCGTTGCTAAAACATGCTCTACTTCACTTGTTCCAATTCCAAATGCAAGCGATCCAAATGCACCATGAGTGGAAGTGTGACTATCCCCGCAAACTATAGTCATCCCAGGTTTGGTTAGACCTAATTCCGGTCCAATCACGTGAACAATCCCCTGGGACTGATTATTGATTCTTATACCAAATAGTGTTATATCAAAATCTTTACAATTGTTTCTTAATGCATCAATTTGTTTTGCAGATATTGGATCTTCTATTGGTTTGGATCTATCTGTTGTTGGTACATTATGATCCATAGTGGCAAATGTAAGATCCGGTCTTCTAACTTTTCTTCCGTTTATTCTTAAACCTTCAAATGCCTGGGGAGAAGTTACCTCATGAACAAGATGTAAATCGATGTATATAAGGCTTGGTCTTCCTTCCTGTTCGTAGACTACATGTGAGTCCCAAATTTTATCAAATAAAGTTTTTCCCGCCATATTGTTTTCCTTTAGTTATGTTTAAATGATTGTATTCCTAAAAACTTAGCTTCATTCCCAAGTTCTTCTTCGATTCTTAATAGTTGATTGTATTTAGCTATTCTATCACTTCTGGAAGCAGATCCTGTTTTTATCTGCCCGGAATTTGTAGCAACGGCTATATCAGCGATAGTTGAATCTTCCGTTTCACCTGAACGGTGTGAAATTATAAAATTATAACCTGACTTTGATGCCATCTCAATTGCCTGCATGGTCTCGGTTAGCGTTCCTATCTGATTAACTTTTATTAATATTGAGTTAGCTATATTTTTTTCTATCCCTTCTTTTAATCTTTTGGTGTTGGTTACGAATAAATCATCTCCAACGAGTTGAACTTTGTCCCCTAATTCGTTTGTTAACAGTTCCCAACCATCCCAATCGTCTTCGGCCATCGGATCTTCAATAGAAATGATGGGATAATTCATTGTCCAGTTTTTATATATATCTATCAGTTGTTCAATTCCCACATAGTTATTTTCTATCTTATATTTACCTTCGTTGTAGAATTCACTTGATGCTACATCAAGTCCGATTGAAATTTGTGTAGTTGGTTCATAACCAGCTTTTGTTATCGCTTCCATTATACATTCAAGTGCTTCTTCATTAGACTTTAAGTTTGGAGCAAAGCCTCCTTCATCGCCAACTGCTGTTGAATATCCTTTTTTATTTAAGATTGATTTTAAGTTGTGAAATATCTCAACTCCCGATCTTATGGAATCAGAAAATGAATTGAATCCATGGGGAATAATCATAAATTCCTGAAAATCCAGATTGTTATCTGCATGTGCACCACCATTAATTATATTCATTAATGGTACGGGTAGAGTGTTCGCCTTTTCACCGCCAATATATCTATAAAGAGGGGTGCCCTTAGAAATTGCAGCTGCTTTTGCACATGAAAGTGAAACTCCTAATATAGCATTTGCTCCAAGATTTGATTTTGAATCTGTTCCATCCAATTCAATCATTTTATTATCAATACTTTCCTGATTAGTTACATCCATGCCAATTATCGATGGTGCTATACGTCTATTAATATTGTTTACGGCATTTTTAACACCTTTTCCAAGGTATCTGCTATCTGAGCTATCTCTTAATTCAATTGCCTCGTGTTCACCTGTGGAAGCACCGGATGGGACAGCAGCCCTTCCAAAAGAACCGTCTGAACATGTAAGGTCAACTTCAATCGTAGGGTTGCCTCTTGAGTCTAAAATCTCCCTTCCTTTAACATTTATGATCTCAGGCACTTTATATTTTCCCCCTTAAAGTTAGAATAAACCGATTGGAAATTACCATATATATATAGTTCATTCAAATAAAATTCTTTTAAATATGAAATAACTATATTAATTTTAATGGAAATTTGTTTTCAGTTTCGGTAAAATCAAAAAACTTTATATGATTTGAGGATTAATATGAAATTAAAAATTATGTTAAATAAATTCTTTGTTTTTATTTGTTTGTCCGTTGTAACTGTTTACTTGTGTTCATGTAGCCCGGGAGATGACGATGCCCCCGAGGGTATTGATGATCTTCAGGTAACTGCATCGGGGAAACTGTTAAACTGGACGTCCCCGGGAGATGATGGAGATGAGGGGCAGGCCATTTTGTATCTTATCAGGTTCTTTGATTCAGGACAGGTAGCGGATCTGCTAGGAGTCAACTCGCTAAATGGAGTTAGTTTTTCTGAGATACAGACTGTTGTTAAGGAAAATTTTGATGATGCAACGCAAGTTCCTGAGTTTATAGAACCACAAAAGGCAGGAAATCCTGAATTTTTTGCTATCCCCAGAATAGATATATCATTAAATTCCGAATTCTATTATGTCATAAGTACGAATGATGAAACAGGTAATACTTCAAAAACTTCAAATGTAGTAGAGGTTACCTCACCTCTAATCAGGTCGGATATTACTTCGAGCAATATGCAGAGCTGCATAGGAATGTCGGTTGCTTCTGGAGAAATAGGTGGTAGAGAAGATGAAGAGGATGCCGATGAAGATAGTGTAAATGATTTATTAATAGGTGATCCATGTCTAGGAAGAGTTTATATATTTTTTGGTGGAGTAGATTTAATAAAACTTGGGGATACAATTGATGTAAGTCAGGCGGATGTAACAATTATTGGTGATCCAAATGAAGCATTTGGNNCATTTGGAGCGTCTGTGGAAGTTTGGGGAAGTTTTCATGAAACGGCTATATTCGATGAAATTACGATAGGAGCCCCCGAAGCAAATGGTGGCAGGGGCAGTGTTTATGTAATATACGGAGAAGAGGATTTGCCATCGGAATTTGATTTTAATAATGGTGATGAACCCGACATAATTATAATTGGTGATTCCGCAGGAGATAATTTCGGAGCAGTTCTGGAATCAAAAGGGGAGACTTCCGATGATGTCCTCATTGGTGCACCAGGTGCTTTAGCTAACAGGGGCAAAGTGTATCTTTTTGATGGGGATGATTTAAGTGAAAATAGTATAAACGATGTGAATGATGCAAACGAAGTTTTTATTGGAGAGGCGTCCGGAGATTTATTCGGTTCTGCGATAACTGAAGTAGGCGATGTTGATGATTCTTCTCCTAGAGAGTTCGCTGTAAGTTCTCCTGGAGCTGGAAAAGTTTATGTTTTTTTTGATGATCAAGGTCTAGATCTCTCTGCTGAACTGGATGATGTTGTGGTTATATCCGGAAACGTATCAGATAGATTTGGAGAATCTATTTCGGGTGGATTGAATATTAATGGTGAATTAGAAGATTTTATTGATTTTGATGGTAGTGATGATGAGCAAGTTGATCTGGATGATAAAACTGATTTGATTGTTGGAGCGCCGGGAATTAATGGAGATACTGGTTCTGTTTTTGTATATTCGGATGAGGATCTGGAGGAGGCTAATGAAGATGGTACACCACTTACACCTATTTCAGTAATAAGCGGATCAAATCCCGGTGATAATTTTGGTGCCAGTGTGGCTTTACTTACGGATGTAAACCCTGATATTGAAATTGAAGATGAAGATACTGCAAACGTTTTGGATTTTGATAGTACCAGTGCTGATATATTGATTGGTGCACCTGGTGTTAATGGAGGTTCAGGAGCTATTTTTATATTTTATGGTGAGGAAACATTCTCCGGTAATAAAAATGCTGCTGATGCCGATATTACATTTAATGGAATCAATCCAGGTGGTGGATTTGGCTCAACAGTTTTAAATGCAGGTGATATTAGTGATGATGAATTGCAGGATGTTGTTGTTGGGGGGAATGGTTTTATAGAGGTTCTTTATTAATATCTTCTATAATTTTTCCATCGTTAAATCTTACTATTCTTTTTGTGTGATCCGCAATATCTTGTTCATGCGTGATCATAACTATAGTCTTTCCGCTTTTATTTAGTTCTGTAAAGAATTCCATTATTTCCAAACTGGTTTTGCTATCCAGGTTTCCAGTCGGTTCGTCGGCAAGTATCAAGCTCGGGTTATTAACAATTGCTCTTGCAATAGCAACCCTTTGTTGTTGTCCCCCGGAAAGCTGAGTAGGCAAATGATTCTCCCTGTCACTTAACCCGACAATTGAAAGTGCTTTTGAGGCAAGCTCACTTCTTTTGCTGCCTGGAACTCCCGCATATGTTAATGGCAACTCAACATTTTCTTTTGCTGTTGTTCTGCTTAACAGGTTGAAATTTTGAAAAACAAAACCAATTTTTTTGCTTCTTATTTTAGCTTTTTTATTGCTATCTAATTTTAGGATATCTAAACCGTCTAAAAAATATTCACCTTCGGTTTGTTCATCCAAGCAGCCGATAATATTCATTAGAGTGCTTTTACCTGATCCGGATGAACCCATAATGGAAACAAATTCTCCCTCGGAAATACTTAGGTCAATTCCATTTAATGCATGGACTTTCAGTGAACCATTCGAATATATTTTGTGAAGATTTTTTATTTCGATAGTGGGTCTCATTTTAAAATCTTTTGGGCTGGGGAAGTGTAAAAGCGGTTTTGTTTTTTTCTTTTTCGCTCAAATATGATTCGATAATGATATCGTCACCTATTTTAACGTCGCCTTCTAAAATCTCTGTGTGAAAATCATCACTTATACCTGTTTTAATATTAATGGATTTTAATTTGTTATTATCTATTACCCATATTTTTGTTGTATCAGTTTCCAAAACATCTGAAATGAATTCTGCTGGTGTAAACCTGAGTGCGGCTGTTGGTATTTTTTTAACATTTTTTTTGCTTGATATAATAATTTCCACCTCAGCGGTCATTCCCGATTTTAGATTTAATGCGTCATTGTTTACAAGACTTACAACGTTATAAGTTACAAGGTTGTTCTCAATATTTGGTGAATTTGAAATTTGAATTACGCTGCCTTTAAATTTCTTGTCAGGAAATGCCTCAACATTGAAAATAACTTCCTGTTCGTGTTGAACGTTTCCTATATCTGCTTCACTTACATTTGAGATAAGATGCAATTCTTTTAGATCCTCAGCCAATATAAATATAGGGATTGATGTGTTTGAGTGTATTTGTTGTCCCAGAATCACATTTCTCTCTAGCACAATACCATCAACATTAGAACTAATCTTTGTTTTGTTTAAATTAATTTTTGCCTGTTCCAAGTCTGCTTTTGATTCTTCATACAAGACTAATGCAGCACTGTACTTTGACAACGAATCATCTAATTCTTCTTTGGAGATCAGTCTCTTTTCATATAAAACTTTATTTACATTGTGACTGTCTTCAAAAAGTTTTAAATCATCTTTTGACTTTTTTACTCTTGCACGGGATTGCTTTAATCTTGCTTCAAAACCAGATGGTTCTACAATAGCTAAAGGCTGACCAATTTTTATTTGGTCATTTATATTTACAAATATTTTTTTTACTGATCCACTAATATCTGAATATATTCTGGATTCTTTTTTAGGTTTTAGAGAGCCCGTGGCTTTGATGGAATGGATAATTTCTCCATTTTCCACTTTGGAAGTGATATATTTTGTTTCACTCTGATTATTGTCCAATAATTTATATCCGATAAATATTGCCACAATGATTAAAATAATTATTAACTTAATCCCGTATTTCATAAAAAAATCTATTCTCCTAGAAAACTGTCTAATTTAATTTTAGTGATTTTATAATTATAAATGGAATTTTTATAATCTGATTCAGCCATTATGTAGGAAGATTCTGATTCAGATAGTTCTATTTTAGAAGCTAATTCCAATTCATATCTTTCTTTAGCTAATTCATAATCTTTTTTTGAAATTAGTTGTGATTCTTTCGATACTTCTACCATCTTCTCCAGATGATTTAATTCCAGGAATAATTTTTTAATTGTAAGAATTATATCATTTTTTAAATCATTGATTTGAGCTTCATTTTTTAGAAGTTCTGCCTTTGCTTGACTAATTTCTGCAAATCTAGAAAATCCCTGGAACAATGGCATTTCAATTCCTATACCTGCAATAAATGCCGGGGTGTCTGCTCCCTCACCTTCAAATCTATAAGCTGTCCTTCCGAAAATTAATGGATAAAACTTACTTTTTGAAATACTTTTTTTAGCTCTTATGCCTGCTTGCAAAGCTTCAAGACTTTTTACTTGTGTACTAGATGACAGTGCTACCTCTAAATATTCCGATTCAGTTAGTATAATTTTTTCAAATGAAAGTTCATCAGATATATCAAAATCATCAATATCCAAATCTCCCATTAAATTTAGTAATTCCAGTTTATTAGTTTTAAATATATTTTGGTTGTTTATATGTGTTAATCTGGATTTTTGAAGTTCTATCTTGGCTCTTGTATATTCAGTATGAGAAATTCTCTCGACTTTTTGAAGTTCGTGGGCTTTTTCAACCTGCAGTTCATGCTGTGATATAAGTGCATTTGATCTTTGCAGATTGTTTTTTGCAATTAGAGCGGTGTAATATTTAATTTTAATATCTCTTGTTAATTCAGATATAACATTTTTTGAACTATATCTGGATGATTCCAAATTATATTTGTTTGATTTGATAGCATTGTGTGTTCTTCCAAAATCCCAGATCAGTTGGTCTAGAAAAAATCCTGATTCTCTACCGATGAATGGTACGACTATCTTACTTTTAATTTGTGGGTAAAGAGCGGACTTTGATTTTTTAAGAATAGCCTTTGAAATATCAATATCTGCATTTGTTGATTTTACAGAAGGGTTATTTTCAAGAGCTATAAATACAGCTTCGTCTATGGATATAATTCTTCTGGTTGGTTCCGAAGAAGCGTTAACTACGCTAAATATTATAAAAAGTAATAAAAATTTCAATTTACACATCGATATTACCTGGCTAAAGAATATTAATATGACCTTTAATTATTTTCCTTTCAATAAATAATATGGATAATAGAAAGATTATGCCACTAGGAGTTTATTTTCATCTTCCATACTGTATTACAAAATGTCCTTATTGTGATTTTAATTCTTATGCTATAAAAGGAGAATTTCCTGAAGACAGATATGTTTTAGCTCTTTTAAATGAGATTGAGATATATGGTCCCCTAATTGAAGAAAACGGAATAAAAACAATATTCTTTGGAGGAGGCACACCATCATTATTCAGCTCGAAAAGTGTAAGTAAAATATTAAATAAATTACGTTCCTACTCAGATATCAGTGATGATGTGGAAATTAGTTTGGAAGCTAATCCAAAAACAATTGATCTCAAAAAACTTAAGGAAATTAAAACTGTTGGAATAAATAGAGTAAGCGTGGGCGTTCAATCGTTTAATCAAAGAAAATTGAATTTTTATGGAAGGATCAACAGCCCCAAGGATAGCGAAGATGTTTTAAATAATATAAAGAAAGCAGGGTTTGATAATTTTAATCTGGATCTTATATATGGTAGTAGCAAAGAAGGTCTTGATGAACTAAAAGAAGATCTTGAAAAGGCAATGGAATTTGAACCCGCTCATTTGTCTGCTTATTGCCTTACAATAGAAGATGGAACTGAATTTGGCAGGCTATTCAATGAAGGAAAATTACTAATTCCAAATGAGGAAATTTTGCTTGAGTTTATGGTTTATACGTCAGACTTTCTTGAGTCAAGAGGATATATAAACTATGAGATATCCAACTTTTCCAAACCAGACTTTGAATGCAAGCATAATCTGGTTTACTGGAAATCTAAGGACTATCTTGGAATAGGGGCAGGTGCTCACTCACACATTAATATAGATAGCCAGCAGATTTACGGAAGAAGATGGTCCAATTACAGAAGCCCCAAATACTATATGCAAACCCTTGAGAATAATAAAAGTGCTGTGTGTGAGAGCAGGGAACTATCTTCTGATATGTCATTAGAGGAACGACTTCTTATGGGTCTTCGCCTTAAAGAAGGGGTGTGTCTTGATAATATAGAAAAGAAATACGACAAAAAATTGAATCTGGATAAGATTGATTTTTTAATTGATGATGATTTTGTTGAAATAAAAAATAATTATATTAGGCTATCCAAAAAAGGATTTTTATTTGCAAATAATTTGATAGCTCAAATCCTAGATTCATTTTATTGATTTCTTATCTGATAAATAGTATTTCTTGCCACTATCAATAATATAAATTTCATCATTATCACTAGTTGCATATTTAATAAGTTCGTAATATGCAGCGCTTGTAAATCTTGCATTAAATTTATTATTTTTCACCTTTACATAGGGAATGTTCTGTTCGTTTATGTAAAAGTTCTCAAAATTTAACTTTTCTGTGCTCTCATCATTAAGTTGTATTTGGAATTCATCTACTTTCTTATTAATCATTTTTACAACAAAAGGTGTGTCTTCAACTTCGACATAAAATCTTCCATTTCCTTCATCAATAAAGAATTTCCCCTGTGAATCAATATCCAAGTTTTTATTGTTTGCCAGATAGGTCCACTTATGCGTTATTTTTATACCATCTTGAAACCAGTTTCCGTTTTTATCGATAAAAATCTTTGGTACGCTTTTTTTGTTGTTACTCATTTTAGTATTAAATATAGCTAAATTCTGTAATTTATATTCCTATGGCTTTAACTACAACTCTTTTTCTCCTCATTCCATCGAACTCTCCATAAAAAATGCGTTGCCAGGGTCCTAAATCGAGGTCACCATTTGTAATCGGAATGATAACCTGGTGATGCATTATCAAGTTTTTTAAATGTGCGTCTCCGTTATCTTCTCCGGTTTGATGATGTTTGTAATTTTCTTTAAAAGGTGCCAGATCCTCTAACCATTCCCAGATGTCTTCAAATAATCCGGGTTCAAGATCATTGACGAATACAGATGCGGTAATATGCATTGCGGATACAAGAACATGTCCTTCCTTAATTTTACTTAACTCTACAATTTCTCTGATGGTTTGTGTTATATGCACAAATTCTCTTTTTTCCTTAGTCTCAAACCATAGATATTCTGTATAAGCTTTCATCGCAGCCCTCCTTTTATATTTATATAGTTAGTGTAATATCTATATAATAAATATCTCCTTTTTTATATATATGATCATTTTAAATGATTAATGAACAATTAATTTATATTTTAGCATTAAGACAATTAAAAGGGGTTGGTGATAAATTAGCCCAAAATATTATTTTGTCTTTTAATCAGCCAAGTGAAATATTTCTAGCATCAAAAGATCGCTTGCTAGGGATAGAGGGCGTTGGAAAAATTTTATATAATGAAATAAAAAATTTTAATAATTGGAGCAGAATTGAAGACCAGATAAAAAAAATAAACAATTATGGATTTAAAATTCTTACTTTTCTTGAGAAGGAGTATCCAAGAAACCTTCTAAATATATATAATCCACCAACGGTAATATATTGTTTTGGAAATATTAAAGAGCAGGACAATTCTTCAATTTCTATTGTTGGTTCTAGAAATGGCAATAAATATGGTAAATCTGTAACCAAGCAAATTTCTGAAGGTTTAGTTAAAAACGGCATAACAATAATAAGTGGAATGGAAAGGGGGATTGATACATTCGCACATCAGGAGGCTATTAGGTCGGGGGGAAGAACAATTGCTGTCTTGGGTTCTGGATTGAATGAAGTATATCCACCTGAAAATATAAAATTATATAAGCAAATTTCGGAAAATGGTGCTGTTATCTCCGAGTTTCCCTTAGGAGTTAGACCGGAAGCTAATAATTTTCCTAAAAGAAACAGAGTTATTAGCGGGTTGTCTTTGGGCGTGGTGATTGTTCAGGCTTCAAAAAAAAGTGGTTCATTAATTACTGCGGATTATGCTTTGGAGCAAAACAGGGAGGTATTTGCAGTTCCCGGAAATATTGATAGTAAATTAAGTGAAGGAACTAACATATTAATTAAAAAAGGAGCAAAATTAGTTCAAAATGTTGAAGACATTCTTGATGAATTTAAATGTTTTGGTAATCAAAAAGTAAAGATGTCAACAAAAAATAACTCTGATATTAGTAGATTGACCAAAGATGAGATAAAGGTCCTGGAGTTATTATCGAGTAGAGCCCATTATTTCGATGAGATAGTAGGTAGTTTGAGAATAGATAATGGTCGGATCTTTAAACTTTTATTGAATATGGAAATAAAAGGACTGATCTACAACTTGCCAGGAAATTTGTATCAGGCAAGATGATAGTTAGTATTTATAAGTTATAGTAATTTTGTATTACCTTAATTAGTATAAATGTATTATTTTTAATGGTGAATATATGGAAGCTACGACAGGTGAAATAAAAAAGACGGAAAATAAGAAAATATCGGTATTTTTAGCATTAAGGTACAGGTTAATGCTGGATGTTATAAGCGATTTAATCAATGATGAAGGTGATCTGGAAGTTGTATGTGAATTGACTAATCTTGTTGAGTTAATTGATGGTATTAATAAGATTGATTTCGATATACTTATTCTTGATCATGAAATACAAAATCTTGATGTAAATAAAATAGTTGAGTTAAATTCTGAGAATAAAAAAGCGAATATATTACTACTCATTGATAATAATATTAATGAAAATTTCTTAGTAAGCTATGTGAAAAGTGGGATAAAAGGTTATTTTTACAAGGAAAATGAAGCTAAGCAACTTTTAAAATCTATTAGAGTTATTAATTCGGGTGAACTTTGGGTAGAAAGAAAATTGCTGCCGAAAATTATTGATGGTGTTGATATTGATTTAGAGGATAGAAGTGATTTACCCGTTTACAATCTTACTCAAGCTGAGTTTAGGATATTCAAACTTGTATTAAATGGTCTTACAAATAATCAAATTGCCAATCAATTATTCATAAGTGATAAAACTGTTAAGTTTCATTTATACAAAATATTTAGAAAATTATCTGTAAAAAGCAGATCCGAGTTAATAATATTTGGTTTTAGAAATGGTCTTGCTTAATATTTCCCTATTTTAAAATTCTTAACTTAACCTTTCAATTTTTGTAGTTATAATTAAGCCAAAATTTATAAGATGATGTTGTAAAAGTGTGAGAGTTAAAAGTACTTAGGAGAAGTTTTAATGAATATAGCTGTTATAGGTACCGGATATGTAGGTCTTGTTACTGGAGCATGTTTTTCAGGAAGTGGAAACAATGTTATTTGCGTCGATATAGATAATGAGAAAGTGGAAAGTCTAAAAAAAGGTGAGGTTACATTTTTTGAACCGGGTCTTAACAAGATTGTTGATACCAATATAAAAGAAAAAAGGCTAAATTTTACAACTGATATAGGTTATGCGATAAAAAATTCCTCAATAATTTTTATAGCTGTTGGTACACCTCAGGGAAATGATGGATCTGCTGATATATCCGCTGTGCTTCAGGTTGCGAAATCCATAGGTGAGAATATGAACGATTATAAGATTGTTGTTACAAAAAGTACTGTTCCTGTAGGAACAACAGAGAAGATGAAGGATGCAATTAAATCAGTAACTGATATTGAGTTTGATGTTGCTTCAAACCCCGAATTTCTTAAGGAAGGTGCTGCCGTTGAGGATTTTCTTAAGCCGGACAGGGTTGTGATAGGGGTTGAAAAAGAATCGGTAGGTTTAGTTTTAAAAGATCTTTATTCACCATTTATGAGATCGAGTGACAGAGCTATAATTGTTTCAATAAGGTCATCAGAACTTTCAAAATATGCCTCAAACGCTATGTTGGCGACAAGGATATCGTTTATGAACGATATGGCCAATCTTTGTGAGCTTGTGGGAGCTAATATCTCTGATATAAGATCAGTAATGGGGAGTGATTCTCGAATAGGCAAACAGTTTTTGTATGCTGGAATTGGTTATGGAGGTTCTTGTTTTCCTAAAGATGTAAAAGCATTAATTAGAACGGCAAATGATGTTGGATATGAAATGGAGGTATCAACAGCTGTTGATAGTCTGAATAAGAAGCAAAGACATAGATTTTTTGAAAAGATCGAGTCATATTTTGATAATTTAGAGGGGAAAAAAATTGCAATATGGGGATTATCTTTTAAGCCTAATACAGATGATATTAGAGAGGCCCCTTCTTTATATATAATAGATAAACTGCTGGAAAACGGTGCTAAAATTACAGTTCATGACCCGGTAGCAATAGATAATGTCAAAAAAATTTATGGAGAAAAATTAAATTATTCTGAATCATATTATGATACTTGTATAGATGCAGATGCACTGGTTATAAATACTGAATGGAATGAATATAGACAACCAGATTTTGAACAACTCAAAAATAATATGGTTTCACCTGTAATATTCGATGGCAGGAATTTATTTAAACCAAAGAAAATGAAAAATTTAGGAATTACATATTTTGGAATAGGAATCTAAATAAGGTTTATGAATATACTAGTGACAGGTTGTGCCGGATTTATAGGGGCAAAAATATGTGAACTGCTTTTAAAAGAAGGGAATATTGTTTACGGAATAGATAATTACTCTGATGCATATGACTCCAAGTTAAAATATTTCAGGATAGACAAGTTAAGGAAGAAAAGTAATTTTGATTTTACTGAATGTGATATTTCAGCAAAAGAAAACCTGAAATTTATAAATGATAAAATAATCAGCAAGAATAAAATTGATGCCGTAATGAATATAGCCGCACGTGCGGGGGTTAGGCAGAGCATTGATGATCCGTGGATATATTATTCAACAAATGTTGTAGGGTGTCTTAATTTATTGGAATTATGCAAGTTGAATGGAATTAACAAGTTTGTGCTAGCTTCAACATCGAGCGTTTACGGGGAAAATAACATTCCGTTTAGTGAAGAGCTAAAAACTGATTATCAGTTGTCACCATATGCATCATCAAAAAAAGCTGCTGAAAGTTTGTGTTATGTTTATCATAAAAATTACGAACTGGACATTTCAATTTTAAGGTACTTTACGGTGTACGGGCCGGCAGGAAGACCTGATATGAGCGTGTACAGATTTATTAAATGGATAGCGGAGGATCATGAAGTAGAAGTATTCGGTGATGGGGATCAAGCACGTGATTTCACTTACATAGATGATATTGCTAGGGGATCCATACTGGCTTTAAAGAATATAGGATACGAAATAATTAACTTGGGAAGTGGGAATCCCGCTTCAATTAACCAAATTATTAATATTATTGAACATGAGTTAGGAAAAAAAGGAAATATTGTTAACAAAGGTAAGCACCCTGCTGATATAATTTCAACCTGTGCTGATATTAGCAAAGCCAAAGAATTATTGGGCTGGACACCACAGGTTGATCTTAAAAGCGGGCTAATCAATTCTATAAACTGGTATAGAGAAAATATAGATTTGGTTTCTTCTGTTAAAGTATGAAAATTTTGGATTTATATATTGCCGCTAAAATTATTGTTTTGTAAAAATAATAAAATTTAGTTATTTATTAAAGAATTAATATAATTTTTGGAGAACATTTGATGACTAAGTCTCTTATTATTGTTGAATCACCCGCGAAAGCTAAAACAATAAAAAAATATTTGGGTAACGGTTTTGACGTTGAAGCATCATCTGGCCATTTAATCGATCTTCCAAGCAGTAGGTTAGGCGTAGATATTGACGATAATTTTAAACCGGATTATATAGTTATTAAGGGCAAAAAAAAGTATTTAAATCAACTTGAAAAAGCTGCAAAAAATGCCGACAAAGTTTACATGGCTTCAGACCCTGACCGTGAAGGTGAAGCTATCGCATGGCATATTACAGATAGATTAAACTTGTGGGATAAGGCACATAGAATATTATTTCATGAGATAACAGAAAATGCTGTTAAAGATTCAATTGATCATCCCACAAAACTTAGCAAGGACAGGTTTGAAGCTCAGCAGGCTAGAAGAATCCTAGATCGGATTGTTGGATATAAGGTTAGTCCGATACTTTGGAAAAAAGTCAGACGTGGACTGAGTGCAGGAAGGGTCCAGAGTGTGGCTCTTAGAATTGTTGTTCAAAGGGAAAGAGAGATAGAAGCATTTAATCCCGTTGAATACTGGACGCTGGATTCTTTACTAAAAAGAAAGACAGATGATGAATCTAAATCTTTTACTGCATCTATTCATCATTTTGATGGTGAAAAGGTTAAAATTGAAAATGAAAATCAAGTAAATAGTATTATAAAATCCATTTCAAATAAAGAATATGTAGTTAAATCGGTACAGAGAAAAGAAAGAAAACGAAAATCGCTTCCACCCTTTATAACCAGTACCTTGCAGCAAGAAGCATCCAGGAAGTTAAGGTTTAGTGTGAGAAAAACCATGACAATTGCTCAAAGGTTGTATGAGGGGATAGAACTGGGTGAAGAAGGTCCTGTTGGATTAATTACCTATATGAGAACGGATTCTGTAAGAATATCAGATCATGCCATAAGTGAAGTGAGAGAATTTATAAAAGAAAAATATGGCAATGAATATATGCCGGAAAAACCTAATGTCTTTAAAGTAAAAAAATCAGCTCAGGATGCACACGAAGGCATTAGACCTACCTTTAGCTATAAAAAACCTAATGAAATTAAAGAGTTTTTGTCCGATGATCAATTTAAATTATATGAATTAATCTGGAAGAGATTCGTTTCATCTCAAATGACTCCTGCAATTTATGATCAAACTTCTGTAGATATTGAAGTGGGACAAGCTATTTTCAGGGCTACCGGGTCTATCATTAAATTCCCAGGTTTTACAACACTGTATATTGAAACAAAAGAAGAAGATGAAAGTGATAAAGATAAGGACGAATTGAAACAACTTCCTGAATTGAATCCAAAGGATATATTGGATTTGCTAAAGCTTGATCCAAAACAGCATTTTACTCAGCCACCACCAAGATTTACTGAGAGTTCGCTTGTTAAGGAATTAGAGGAAAAAGGTATTGGCAGACCGTCAACTTATGCTGCTATTTTATCAACAATACAGGAGAGAGGTTATATCAACAAGGAAAAAAACAGATTAAGACCAACTCTGCTTGGATCATCAGTGAATGATTTGTTAATTGAGGGATTTCCTGAAATTATGGATGTTCAGTTTACAGCAGATATGGAAGATAAGCTTGATAAAGTGGAAGAAGGAGATGTAAACTGGATCGAGCTTTTAAGCGGATTTTATGATGGCTTTTCTAAAAGACTTGATAATGCCGAAGAAACTTTAAAAAGTATTAAACGTGAAGGTGTTCCAACTGACATTGAATGTTCGGAATGTGGTGCTCCAATGATTGTTAAATGGGGAAGAAGAGGCGAATTTTTATCTTGTTCAAAATATCCTGAATGCAAAAATGCAAAACCTTTTTATTATGATGAAGATGGTAAGATCAAAATAAGGGAAAAAGTGGAACCCGAAATACGTGAGGATATAGTCTGTGACAAATGTGGAAAACCCATGGCAGTTAGACAAAGCAGGTATGGTAAATTTCTTGGGTGTACAGGATACCCTGAATGCAGGAATATTATTAGAATTAATAAAGAAGGTGAAATTGTAGAATCAAAAAAAGAAGAAAATAAAGTTAATGCAGAATGATTACATAAAAATTTTATCTAATATTACAAATCCCCTTTTATTCGCCTCTAAAAATAATTTTTCGAATCTCAATAAAATTAAAAATCTTCAAGAAATTGTAAACGATTCCTGTACAAAAGTCTTATCTTTAAATCCCTCTAAAGAAATAATTGATAGAGTAAATCTAATAAAGATTGCTTTTTCCGATTTTGAACGTTCTAATGATGAGATCAGAAAGGAAAAAATAAGAAAAACCTTAAATATATTGAATGATTTAGGCAAGTTAGATTTAACTGATAAAGAAGAAAGATACGAAGATAATAAAGAGTATAATAATCAGGATATGCTTGGTAAGGATGTAAGATATTTAAAAGGAGTTGGACCCAAGCTGTCTTCAATCTTAAATAAAAGATCCATAACTACAATCGAAGATTTAATTTTTTATTCGCCAAAAAGATATGATGATAGAAGAAATATATCCAAGATCTCAAATGTGAAGTTAGGTGAAAGTTCGACAATCATAGGGGAAATTTTATTAGTTAACGAAGTAAAAAATAAAAAATTCAAATTTTTTCAAGTTGTGATAACTGACAATTCTTCAAGGCTAAAATTAATTTGGTTTAACTATAATGTTTCATACTTAAGATCTGTCTTTAAGAAGGGATTAAATGTAATAGTTCATGGAAACATTAATTATAATTCATATGACAGGAGTCTTCAGATAATTCATCCATCACCTGAAGATATTGAGATAATTGATAATGTTGAGGATCTGGACACTTCCCTTCAATTTAATCGTATTGTCCCCATATATCCGTTAACAGAAGGTTTAACACAAAAAAAACTTAGAAATCTTATTTATACGGTACTTGAACAACACACAGATAATTTTAATGAATTAATCTCAAAAGAATTAATGGATAAGTTTGGTCTATTAAATGTTCAAGAAGCGCTCAAACTAGTACATTTTCCTTTCCAAACAAAGGGAATAGTAAATCTCGATGATCGGGAATCTGTGTATAATTCCAAATCTCATAAAACGGTGATATTTTTTGAATTTTTTGTCTTAGAGCTTGGGCTTGCATTTAAGAAAAAAAGGCAAGAAAAAAGCAAAGGCATCTCTTTTAATACAAGTTCAAGACTTGTGGAAAAACTTATAGAATCTTTACCCTTTAAACTTACTTCAGCTCAAACAAGAGTGATTTCTGAGATAGATGAGGACATGGAAAGCTCTTATCCAATGAGCCGGTTGCTACAGGGTGATGTAGGCAGTGGTAAAACAATTGTTGCATTAATTTCAATATTAAAAGCAATAGAATGCGGGTATCAGGCGGTGTTAATGGTGCCGACAGAAATTTTAGCAGAACAGCACTATAACAACATTAAAAGGATTACAGATAATTTGGGTATTAATATCTGTTTATTAAAAAGTGCTTTAAAAAAGAAAGAAAAATCAAAAGTTTATAACGATATACAAAATGGCAAATCAGATCTTATTGTTGGGACCCATGCTTTGCTTGAGGAGGACGTTATATTTAAAAATCTTGGATTTGTTGTTATTGATGAACAACACAGATTTGGAGTTGTTCAGCGAGCTAAATTAATTGGTAAAGCAAATAATTCGGATGTTTTGATTATGACTGCAACACCAATACCCAGAACTCTTGCTATCACTGTTTATGGTGATCTGGATATTTCTGTAATAGACGAATTGCCACCTGACCGCAAAAATATAAAAACGCTAGCAATGAAAGATACTGATAACAACAGACAAAGATGCTATGAGATTGTTAAAGAGGAATTAAGTAAAGGAAGACAAGCCTATTTTGTATACCCGTTTATAGATGAATCAGAGAATCCGGATTTTAAAAATATTAGGTATGCAATTAAAATGGCTGAGGATTTGCAGAATGAAGTTTTTCAAGATTACAAGGTTGGATTATTGCATGGGAAAATGAGTAGTGAAGAAAAAGAAGACATAATGCAGAAGTTTTTATCAAATAAATATCATATATTGGTTTCTACAACAGTAATTGAAGTTGGAGTTGATGTTTCTAATGCCACAATAATGGTAATTGAAAATGCAGAACGATTTGGTTTGTCTCAGATGCATCAATTAAGGGGGAGAATTGGCAGGGGACAATTTGAATCCAAGTGTATTTTAATTTCATCGTACAAGACCGGTGATGATTCTGAAAAGAGATTAAAAATAATGAAAGAAACTGATAATGGTTTTAGGATTTCAGAAGCTGATTTGGAAATCAGGGGGCCTGGTGACTTTATGGGGACAAAGCAGTCGGGGATACCAGCTTTTAAATTTGCAAACCTTATCAGAGATTCAAGGATTTTAAATGAAGCAAGATCAGCGGCTTTTGAAATTATAAATAACAAAGAATTTCATAAAGAGCACAAAACTTTAATGAATTATGTAATAAATAAATGGGGTGAGTTGTTGGAGTTAAAATCTATTACATAAATTTATCGGGTTTATTTGGTAGCAATATGATTATTAAAAGTTACTATTTTTTTACTGATAAAAGAAAATCATTAACCCTCAATTAGTAAAGTCTCGGGATCTTCTATTAATTCTTTTATTTTCACTAAAAATTGTACAGCTTCCTTACCATCTACGATTCTGTGATCATAACTCAACGCGGTGTACATCATAGGTTTTATAATTATGTCACCATCAACTGCAACTGGTCTTTCTTCTATCTTATGCAATCCCAATATTCCAACTTGGGGAGGGTTGATAATAGGTGTACTCATTAGTGAACCGAATACTCCTCCGTTAGTTATAGAAAAAGTTCCACCCATTAGCTCGTCAAGTGTTAATGTCCCTTCATTTGCTTTATTTACGAACTCTTTAATTTCTAATTCAATTTCAGCAAAGCTCTTCCTGTCGGCATCTCTCAATACAGGGACAACAAGACCTTCATCCGCGCCGATTGCCATGCCTATATCGTAGTAATCTTTATAAACAATCTCCTCGCCTTGTATTTCAGCATTAATTTCAGGGAATTTTTTAAGTGCCCCTATTGTTGCTTTTACAAAGAATGAAGAAAATCCTAATCCAACTCCATATTTTTCTTTGAAATCATCTTTTCTTCTTTTTCTTAGGTCCATTACTGCACTCATGTCAATTTCATTAAATGTGGATAAAATTGCGGCTGTTTCCTGAGCTTCTTTTAAGCGTCTTGCAATGGTCCTTCTACGTCTCGACATTTTAACTCTTCTTTCCCTGTTCAAGTTAATTTTTGAAAGTGACGGAAATAAATCTTCGGGAATTGACTCGGGTGCAGGTATTTTTAAATCATCAGATTCTTGCTTAGAATATGTCTCAACATCTTCTTTTGTAATTCTATTACCCGGACCTGAGGGTTTAACCTTGGATAGATCAATCTCTTTTTCTTTTGCTATGTTTTTGGCAACTGGTGTAACTTTTACTTCCTGCTCTTCTGGTACTTCCTTTTCTTTTACTTCTTCTATGATTTCAGTTGGTTTAGTTTCTTTGATTGCAATTTTCTTTTCTGGTTGTTTTTCGGTTTCTTTTGCTTTTTTTTCTTCAACTTTTTCAGAAATATCTGCTCCGGATGAAGCTTCTATCTCGCCTATAATATCTCCAACCTCAACATCCTCTTCTGCGATTCTTTTTATGGATTTTAAAATTCCTGTTGTTTCTGCTGCAACTTCAAAATTTGCTTTTTCTGTTTCAAGTTCTACAATTGTTTCGCCAAGCTTTACAAAATCCCCTTCATTTTTATTCCATTTGATAATAGTTGCTTCCAGAACGGAATCACCCAATTGGGGAACAACAATATTTGTAGCCATAACTAACCTCTCTGAGTTAAAATATTATTTATATATCCTTGTGCCATGTAATACCGCTTGCTGCAATTCCCTTAACATATTCATCAATACTAAATGCTTGTTTGATTAACAGGTCCTGGTTGAATTTATGCATGGATGCGGATCCTTCCGAAGGACTTGAATTGCGTTTTCTCCCAATATAGTGAAGCGGGACTTTATTTAGAATTATTTTCCTTTTTAAAAATGGCAACATATATTTCCATGCTCCCATATTTTGTGGTTCTTCCTGTACCCAAACAATCTGCTCGAGCTTGGTGTATCTTTTTACTAATTCCTTTAACTGGTCTTTTGGTCTTGGGTAGAGCTGTTCAACTCTTGCAATTGCTATATCAGGATTTTTTTCTCTTAATTCACTTGAGATTAAATCTATATATATTTTACCGCTGCAAAGAATTAATCTCCTAACTTTTTTAGCCTGTTTATTATCCATAGAATCATCAATAACAGGATTCCATTCGCCTTTTGTTAAATCCTCCAGGGACGAAGCAATCTTGGGATTTCTTAATAATCCTTTAGGAGTCATGACAACGAGTGGTAAAGGATCTTTTTCAAGTAAAAGAGCCTGTCTTCTTAGGACATGAAAAAATTGAGCAGTAGTAGTGCAATTTACGATTCTCATATTGTATTCAGCTGCCATCATTAGGAATCTTCCTAATCTTCCACTTGAATGGTCAGGCCCCTGACCTTCATAAGCATGAGGAAGTAATAATACTAATGATGGGGTTTGTCCCCACTTGGCTCTGGATGATACAAAATATTCATCGATTATTGTCTGTGCACCATTTATAAAATCACCATACTGTGCTTCCCAAATAACTAATGTATTTGGTTTTTGTATATTGTAACCATACTCAAACCCTATACATGCATTTTCCGTTAACGGACTGTTATGAATTTCAAAGGAGGCTTTGGCTTGTGGAATTGATTCAAGTGGTGCATATAAATCACCTGTTTTCTCGTCGTGCAGAACAGCATGTCTGTGGCTGAAAGTTCCTCTTTCACAATCTTGACCTGTTAACCTAATGGGAATGCCATCAGCAAGTATTGATGCATATGCAAGTTCTTCAGCTATTGACCAGTCAATAACTTTTGTTTTGGGGTCATCAAAAATATTAGCCCTTTTATCTTTTATGCGTTTAATTTTGCTATTAACTGTAAAACCTTCGGGTGATTGTGTAAGGGCTTTATTTAATTCAATCAATTTTTTTTCATCCACAGATGTTGCTATCTTTTTAGCTGCACCCCTGGGAGGTTGTTCTGGTACTTGTTCTTCGGGGAAATCCTCTGGTCCAATTGATTCAAATTCTTTACTTAACTCATTAGAATATTTATCTACAAGACTCTCAGCTTCTTCTTCACTAAGTATTCCTTGTTCATTTAATTTATCTGCAAATAACTTTCTCACGGTTGGATGTTCTTTGATTTTTTTGTACATCATTGGCTGAGTGAAAGTGGGTTCGTCACTTTCATTATGTCCGTATTTTCTATATCCAACCAAATCTATCAGGATATCTTTTTGAAATGTTCTTACATAGCCGAAAGCCAAACGCATTGTTTCTATACATGCATTGGGATCGTCAGCATTTACATGAATTATTGGAATCTCAAAACCTTTTGCCAGGTCACTTGCATAAAGAGTGCTTCTGCTGTCTGAAGGTAATGTTGTGTATCCAAGTTGATTGTTTGTTATTATGTGAATTGTTCCACCTGTAAAGTATCCAGGAAGTAATGAAAGATTTAAGGTTTCAGCATTAATCCCCTGACCCATAAATGCAGCGTCTCCATGAACTTGTACCGGTACAGAGACTCCTGGGTTAAATTTTGGTTTACCCCTTTCGTCTGATTTGGTTCCAGCGGCTCTTGCCATTCCCTGGATTACCGGATTTACGGATTCAAGGTGACTTGGATTCGGAGCAAGTGTTATTTTCATATCCACTGTTTTATCGAAGATATTAACGGATCTGCTGGCAGATTCATGATATTTTACATCTCCTGTCCATCCCATATCATCATCAAAATCGCGTTCAAGCACGGGATCTTTAAACTTGAGCAAACCATATTTGTATGATTTATTCATGACATGATGGGTAACGTTAAGTCTACCTCTGTGAGCCATTCCCAGAAGAATCTCATGTATGTCTGACCTTGCTGCCAATCCAACAAGCTCGTTAAGCATTGGAATAAGCATATCAACTCCTTCAACGGAAAACCTGAATTTCCCAGGAAAAATTCTGTGAAGAAAGTGTTCAAAAACTTCCACTTTTGTTAAACTGTCTAACAGTTCTTTTTGATTAATCGGATTTAAAGGTGGTCTGTTTAATCCTTTTTCTATCGATTCTCTAAGCCATTTTCTTTCTTCGGCTTCATATATGTGATCGTAATTGTATCCAATTGTTGAAGAATAGATTTTCCTTAGTTTCTTTATCCCTTCATACGCATTAATTGATTCATCTGCAATAGGCCAGCCTATAAAGGTCGCTGGCAAACTTTTCAGATCTTCTTCAGTTAATCCGTGCATTTTTGGGTTTAAAGTTGGATCGCCAGGAGGTTCTAGTCCAAGAGGATCAATCTTGCTTTCCATATGTCCGTGTCTTCTGATTGATTGTGCCAGATTGGAAACAGATACAACTTTACTTATATCTAATCCTTGTAGAATATCTAAACCTTTTTGTGGCTTGCCGTTAGTGATGGAAATTTCTAAAATATCAGGCTCAGGTTTCCATTTTTCGAAAATTTGTTTTGTAGTCGGATCTACTGAAGAAGGATTTTCCAGGTAACGGTCATACAAATCTAATACATACCCGGAATTTACACCATGAAAGTCTTTTAAATTACCCATAAATATTCCTTAAATATTAATTATTCGTGAATATGATATCACAAAATTAATTAAAATAAATTTATTTTAATTAAAAATTAATATCCTATAATTTAAGTTAGTTCCAATAGATAATTAATGTTAATTCTTAAATATTTCTAAGTGGATAAGGTTATAAAACAAATTTTAAATATTATTTTCCGGCTTTCAGCATTATTTCTTGTCTGTTAACACATTAATTCCTAAATCAAAAAGTTGATCGATGCTTACATCTGACGGAGCTTCTGTTAGAGGACATGAACCTTTTTGTGTTTTAGGAAATGCGATGACATCACGTATAGATTCGGAACCACTTATTAGCATTACTAATCTATCCAAACCTAGTGCCAACCCCCCATGAGGAGGGGCTCCAAAATCCAAAGCATCAAGTAAAAACCCGAATTTTTCTTTAGCTTCATCCTCTTCAAATCCTATTATCTTAAATATTTTTTCCTGTATATCTTTTCTGTGAATCCTTATACTGCCTCCCCCAATTTCAACACCATTTAGTACAATGTCGTAAGCTTTTGAATTAACCTCGCTGGTTGAATTCTCAATTTTTTCAATATCTTCATCTTTTGGTGAGGTAAAGGGGTGGTGAATTGCAATAAAACGTTTTTCGGTCTCATCATATTCAAATAAAGGAAAGTCAGTGACCCAAGTAAAATCAAGTTTGTCATTATCTATGAATCCGAGTTTCTCACCTAAGCTTAATCTTATATTAGACATTACGGTATTTACAATTTTGGTTGAATCTGCTCCAAAAAAGACGATGTCACCATCTTCAATATTTAATTGTTTTTCAAGTTCTGATTTTTCTTCATCGCTGAGAAATTTGGTAATAGGTGATTGCCATTCTTCCCCCTGAATTCTAATCCAGGCAAGCCCCTTTGCACCTAACGATACAGCGTATTCAGTTAAATCGTCTATTTCCTTTCTGGTTAAATCTTTAGCTTTTCCTTTGAGATTCAGTGCTTTAATAATTCCGCCTTTATCTAGCGCACCTTTGAATACTTTAAATCCGGAGTTCGAAAATATTTCTGATATGTCCTCGAGTTCAAGGCCAAATCTGGTGTCGGGACGGTCAGTCCCATATTTTAGCATTGACTCTTCATAATTTATTTTTTTAAACGGTAGTTCAATATCAATTGATTTTGTATCTTTAAGTATGGCCTTTAATATTCCTTCTACTGCAGACATTACATCATTCTCGTCAACAAATGACATTTCCAGATCTATCTGGGTAAATTCTGGTTGTCTGTCTGCCCTTAAATCTTCGTCACGAAAACATCTTACAATCTGATAGTATTTATCGAACCCTGAAACCATCAGAGTTTGTTTTAATATTTGAGGTGACTGAGGAAGTGCATAGAACTCTCCCTGACTTAATCGGCTGGGCACGAGGAAATCTCTGGCTCCTTCGGGAGTAGATTTTGTTAAATAAGGTGTTTCAATCTCGAAAAATCCAACGGAGTTCAAATAATTACGAGTGGCAGTTACGACCTTATGTCTTAAAATAATGTTCTCTCTCATAACAGGTCGTCTCAAGTCAAGATAGCGGTATTTTAATCTTAAAAGTTCATCGGCATTGATCTCATTTTCAATCAAAAATGGTATTACACTTGATGTATTCAGTATTTTAATTTCATCGGCAACTACTTCTATCTCACCTGTGGGAATGTTTTTATTAATGGTTTCTTCGGTTCTTTTTTTTACTTTTCCTCTGGCTGCAATTACCCATTCATCTCTGAGTTTTTCTGCCACTGAATGTAAATCGGGGTTGTGTTCGGGGTTAAAAACAATTTGAGATATTCCTGTTAAGTCCCTTAAATCAATGAAAATTACCCCGCCATGATCACGATGGGACTGAACCCACCCCATAAGTGTTACTTCATCGTTTTCATTACCAGCTCTTAAATCTCCGCAGTAATTCGATCTCTTCCAGTCACTCATAAATTCGAGCATAAAAAATCTCCTAATCTAAATAATGGCTAAAAATGTTAACCTTATTAAGTTATATTAGCAAGATAAAATAAATAACTATTTTAATTGGTTACTAAGTGCAAAATATAATGAAAAAAAGTGAATTTAAATCCGGATTTATATCAATTGTTGGTCGCCCAAATGTAGGGAAATCCACTCTCATCAATTGTCTTGTGGGAGAGAAAGTTTCAGCTGTTTCTGATAAACCGAATACTACAAGAAATAAAATACTGGGGATCAAGACTGTGGAGAACGCACAGCTAATATTTTTGGATACCCCGGGGATTCATAAAGCAAAGGGTAGTTTGGCAAAATCAATGGTTCAGACTGCTAATATTGCATCGAGCGAAGCTGATATAATATTATTTGTAACCGATACGGATAAGCCGTTTGGAAGAGGGGATAGATATATTATAGAAAATCTGCCAAAACCATCTATCCTGGTAGTTAATAAGATAGATAAAATAAAAAAGGATGAACTTTTAACAATTCTATCTCTTTCTAATCAGTTTGAGGGAAAATTTCTTGAAATTATACCAATTTCGGCCCTTCATACGGACGGAATTAATATATTACTTGAAACATTAATAGATAAATTACCTTATGGACCGAAATACTTTCCCGAAGATATGTATACTGATCAACCGGAGATATTTCTTGTTGGTGAATTAATACGAGAGAAAATTTTTAATCTTACGCGCGAGGAAATACCTTATAAAACCGCTGTAAAAGTCGAGGAATTTAAAGAAAATATTAAAAAAAATATAATTAGAATTTCGGCAACTGTATTTGTGGAAAGAAAAAATCATAAAGGAATAATCATAGGCAAGAACGGCGAGATGCTGAAAAAGATAGGATCTGAAGCCAGGGTCGAGATCGAGCGAATTCTTGCCAGCAGGATATTTCTTGAACTTTGGGTTAAAGTTAAGGAAAACTGGACTCAAAGCGATGTTCAGATAAAAGAATTTGGTTATGGAAATTAAAGAATATTCAATAAGTGAGATTACTTGCCCTTAAACTCGGGTTTTCTTTTTTCATGAAAAGCTTTTTGTCCTTCTTTGAAATCTTCACTGTTTTGTACTTTTTCAAATAATGATCTGATTAGATTTTCATTTTCGGCTGTTAACTCTTCGTTATCGTTGCATATTTTTATAAGCTTTTTCATGGTTTTGAGTGAAAGTGGGGCATTCTCTGATATCTCTTTAGCAATATTATTTGTAAATTCTTCAATTTCGCTCTCATCTAAAACATAATTTACAAGACCCATCTCTTTAGCCCTTGTTGCGTTAATTGTGTGTCCTATAAAAAATAGTTCTTTTGTGTTGGCGGTTCCGATTAAATCAAGAAATTTTTTTGTCCCGGAATATGAATAGACAACTCCAAGTTTAGCAGGGGGGATCCCTATTTTGGCATTTTTTGTGCAGATTCTTATATCACAGGTTACAGCCAGTTCAAGTCCTGCGCCGAATGTGTGGCCGTTCATCATCGCAATCGTTGGATATGAGAAGTTCTCAATAGCCTTCATACAATTTTCAAGGGGATGATCTCCTCTGAACTCCCGTGTCATGTCATTGTTTTTTATAGCGGATATATCATATCCGGAAGAAAAGGCTTTACCCCCGGCTCCCTTGATTACCACACATCTTACATCTGATTCATTCTCCATTTTTAGAAACTGGTAAGATATTGCATTTAACATGCCGGGTGTAAGCACATTTCTTTTCTCCGGGTTATTCATGGTTAGAGTACATATGTGTTTATCTTCTTCTACGATTAATTCGTTGTTATTTGTCATTTTGAGTTACAGTTAAATTATATTATTAATCGATAATATATAAAGACTTTAGTAAAAAACTTATAGTTCAGACTTTTAACATTAATTTTATTGTTTATACTTAATTGTTTAATTTAAATGAATATTAAACCGGAGTGAATATATGCCTTTATTTGAATATGAATGCGATAGTTGTATGACTGAGTATAACAATGATATAGATGAACTTGTTGCCAAGCTCAATAAAACCAATGCTAAAAAAATATTTAATAGAAACAAGAATTTTTGTTATATAGAAGTAAGTGATGAGAAAAGTAAAGATTCTATAATAGAATTAGGGGAAAAAGGAGTTAGTGATACCAGAAGATTTTTGTACAAGCTTGATAAGGGAAAAGTATTATATATGGAGTTAAAAAACTTCCGTTTTAGCGAGCTTGTAACTGATAAGAAGGATGAAAAGAAAATATCCTGTCCTTTATGTAAGAAGAAAAAGAGCGTCAGAAGAGTCTTTTCCACTTTTAAAGCAATATTCGATGATAAAAATAAAAGAGCACCAAGACCAGGGGATGATTTAAAGTTCCATATGGATTATAAAGTTATGAAAGATGAGGAAAGAGCTAGCGATTGGGTAGGCCAGGATCATCTAAATCAATACTTTAACAGATAGGAGAGTTCTTTATGCCTTTATTTGAATTTGAATGTACTAAATGCAGATCTAATGTAGAAAATATTCTAAAAAAACTTGAAAAGAAAACAGATAAAACAACTGTTAAGGATTTAGTTGATAAATATAACAATATTCATTCATTGGAAGTTCTGGATCTGGATAATGAGAAGCTCTTGGCAAAATCTGGAAAGATGAAGGAAGATGCAATAGTAAAGGACTATTATATTGATGATGGAAACAAGCTGGTTCTGATAAATATGGACAGATACAGGTTTCAGGAACTGATATATGAAAAAGAGGATGAAAAGAAAGTTGTGTGTGAATGCGGAGAGAGAAAATATATTGAAAAAGTAATCTCAACATTTGCATTTACAAGTGATCTGTCAACCGACATGCCAAAACCCGATTTATCAAACCTCCCACCATCCGTAAGAGCAAAAACAAAACTAACTGGTTATATAGAAGAGAAGGACAGACCTAAGAAGAACAGATAATTAATTTATTAATCTGAGTACTCGCTTTTTGGCTTTCCAAATCTTTTTTCAAGTTCTTTAGATATTTCATCAGGGCTAAGCCCCTCATTGGATAACAGAATTAAAGAGTGAAACCAAAGGTCGGTTAGTTCGTAGATTAGTTCTTTACTGTCTTTGTTTTTAGCTGCTATTATAGCTTCTCCAGCTTCCTCTCCTATTTTTTTCAATATCCTGTCGAGACCACCTTCGAATAAACTATTGACGTAAGAACCTTCTTTAGGATTTTTCTTCCTGTCCTCTATTACTTCAAAAACTTTAGCTGCCATGTCTGAAGAAAAAGTTGGAGCTAACTGTGGTTTGTTTTCAATATTTGTATAAAAACAGCTTTGTTCACCTGTGTGACATGTAACTCCTTTTTGCAAAACTGTTATTAGAATCGTATCCTTGTCACAGTCATAAAATATATCTTTTACTTCCTGGAAATTTCCTGATTCTTCTCCCTTGTTCCAGAGTTTTTTTCTTGACCTGCTCCAGAAATGGGTTTTTTTAGTTTCAATGGTTTTCTCAAGGGCTTCTTTATTAGCATAAGCAAGCATTAATACCTGTCCGCTATTATAATCCTGTATAATTACGGGAATCAACCCATTATCATCAAATTTTAATTGCTCAAAATTCATTAATTTCTCCAATTATATTAAAAATTCTTTTATAAACAGTTTTCTTTACTATTGATATATTTAACATATACTTATCGAAATTAAATGTAAAAGGTGAAATTTATGGCAAGAGTTACAATTGAAGATTGTCTTGAAAAAGTAGAGAATAAATTTGCATTATCAGTTGCTGCTATGAAACGTGCAAGACAAATTGTTAAGGGTGCTATGATTCTGGCATCTGAAAAAGACAACAAACATGTCGTATCCGCACTTAGAGAAATAGCTGAGGAAAAAGTAACAGTTATATATCCTGAAGATAAAGAGAATTATTAATTCAATTCTTAAGACTTATAAAAAAATCACCACTAAACTTTGTTAGAGAATCTAAAAGGTAGAATTACTTTATGTACACAGTAGGTATTGATACAGGAGGTACTTTTACTGATTTTGTATTTTTTGATGGAAGTGATTTTTTTGTTCATAAAGTTTTATCCACTCCCGAAGATCCTTCAATAGCAATTATTACCGGGCTTAATGACAGTTTATCCAAGCTGTCTAAAATAAATGAAATTATTCATGGCAGTACTGTTGCAACAAACGCATTGCTTGAGCGAAAAGGAGCGCGTACTGCTTTAATTACTACAAAGGGTTTTGAAGATGTATTAGAAATTAAAAGGCAGAACCGTGGTGATTTGTATGATTTATTCTGGAATCCAAAACCTATAATAGTAGGTAAGAATTTAAGATTTGGTTTGTCTGAAAGGATTGATTATTCCGGCAAGGTCTTAAAAAAATTGGACAATCGGGAAATTGAGGTTTTAGTTGGCAAACTTCAAAAACTTAAAGTCGAATCAATTGCTATTTGTTTTTTAAATTCATATGCAAATTCTGCAAATGAATTTAAAGTTGAAAAAAAGTTAAAAAAACTGAAAATTCCTATAACCGTTTCTTCTAAGCTAGTTCCAGAATTCAGGGAATATGAAAGAACTTCTACAACTGTTGTAAATTCATACCTAATTCCAAAAGTTGGAAATTATATGAATTCGCTTTCGAATTCTTTAAAGAATATAGATATTACAATTATGCAGTCAAACGGAGGAGCTATTAGTACGGATCAGGCTGCTGCGGAACCATCCAGGATTATTTTATCAGGTCCGGCCGGGGGAGTTGTCGGAGCTTTTAAGCTATGTAAGGCAATTGGAAGGGACAAGATAATAACTTATGATATGGGGGGTACATCAACAGACATCTCACTTTGTGACGGAGATATAAATTTTACCACTGAAACTGTTTTGGATGACATTCCTATTAAAATCCCAATGATCAATATCTCAACAATTGGCGCTGGAGGAGGTTCTATTGCCTATATTGACGAAGGTGGTGTACTGAAAGTTGGCCCGCAAAGTGCGGGGGCTAATCCGGGGCCCGCATGTTACGGGAAAGGGTTGGAGCCAACCGTAACAGATGCAAATGTTATTCTAGGGAGAATTGAGCCAGATTGGTTTCTGGGTGGAAAGATGGATATATATCCTGACAGGTCCTATAGAGCTTTATCGGGATTAGAGCTGGATCACAATAACGTAACAGAGATCGCCGAATCGGTTATAAATATTGCAAATTCCAACATGGAAAGAGCTCTCAGGGTAATATCTATAGGAAGTGGGTATGATCCCAGGGAATTTTCACTGGTTTCTTTTGGAGGAGCAGGAGGTTTGCATTCATGCCAATTAGCAAAGTCCATAGGGGTAAGTGAAGTAATTTTCCCATTTAATCCCGGAGCCTTGTCTGCATTTGGGATGCTACTTGCTGATTCATTTAAAGATTATGGTGTTAATTTCTTCACATTTGTTGATGAGATAGTCTGGAATGAGCTGGATACTGAATTTTCCAAAATGAAGAAAAGAGCAATTAATGATTTTGGTAACTCCGATCTATTGTTTGAGGGATTTGTAGATGCAAGATACAAGGGACAGTCACACGAATTAACAATTAAATATAATAAACGTTTAAAATCTAATTTTAATAAAGAACACAATAAAGTATATGGTTATTTCAAAGCGGATAACAGAATTGAAATTGTTGCATTAAGACTGAGAGCATATTTAGATAAGAAAAAGATTAAAATTCCAAGGTTAAGAAAAAGTAAACAAAAAGTGAATAGTTCAAAAAAGGATTTGATTTTTAATAATAGGAATATTAAAGCAAAATTGTATAAAAGGGATGATTTTTATAATGGGTTTAAATTCAAAGGGCCTTGCGTGATTCTTGAAAAAACATCGACTATATTTATACCAGATAAATCAATTTGCGAAGTTGATAAATATGGCAATATACTTACCAGGTTAAATTAAATTTATGGAGGATGAATGGTGTCTGCTGATAATACTTTAATAATAGGTGGTGGGGTTACAGGTTTAGCTGCAGGATTAGTTTCCAAGCACCAAATTTATGAATCTAAACAGGTTCCCGGGGGTATTTGCTCTTCTTATTATTTAAAACCAGGACAAACAGAACCTATTTTCTCAGTTCCGGAAGATGAGGAGGTTTATCGGTTTGAAATTGGTGGTGGACATTGGATATTTGGTGGAGATCCCATAATACTCGATTTTATTAGATCGTTAACTCCTGTAAAAAAATATGGAAGGAGTTCTGCTGTATATTTTCCTGATGATGAATTATATGTACCTTACCCGCTTCAAAATAATTTAGCTTACTTAGGTAAAGATATTGCCAGCAAAGCTATAAATGAAATGATAAGTGCTCCTAAAAGAATTCCAAAGACAATGGAAGAGTGGCTGGAGATATGTTTTGGAAAAACACTGGTTGAAAAGTTTTTTGCACCATTTCATGAATTATATACAGCTGGTTTGTGGACAACTATAGCTCCTCAGGACGCATATAAATCTCCTGTTAATATTAATGCAGTGATTCAGGGTGCATTCGAACAAAAACCACCGGAGGCTGGTTACAATATTACATATCTATATCCAGAGCGTGGATTAAATGATTTAGCTGCCAAGATGGCTGATAAGTGCAATATTAATTACGGAAAAAAAATAGTAGAGATTAATACTCAAAAGAAAGAAGTTTTCTTTGAAAATGGAGATGGTTCTAAATATGAGAAAATAATATCTACCTTGCCATTAAATAAAGCACTTGAAGTTTCTAATCTAAATCAGCTTGATGAAGAACCGGATAGTTACTCATCTGTGTTAGTATTAAATATTGGGGGCGTAAGGGGTAAAAAATGCCCAAATGAACATTGGCTTTACATTCCATATAGTAAATCTGGGTTTCACAGGGTTGGCTTTTACAGCAATGTTGACCGATCTTTTATGCCAAAATCTGCGAGAGAGGAAAACAGTAAAGTTAGTATTTATATAGAAAGAGCCTATAAAAACGGCGAAAAACCCTCTGATAAAGCAATTAAGGAATACTCAAATAGTGTAGTTGAAGAATTAAAAACATGGGGTTTTATTACGGAAGCTGAGACTGTTCATCCAACCTGGATTGATGTTGCGTATACATGGGCAAACCGGGATTCTAACTGGAAAAACCTGGCAATGAGTGAATTGGAAAAGAATAATATTTATCAAATTGGAAGATATGGAAGATGGATATTTCAGGGGATAGCCGATTCAATAAAAGACGGATTTTTTATTGGTGGCGCATTAGGATAATTTTATTTGTTGTTTATTAATACACCAATTCCTCCCCATCCCTGATCCCAGTTTCTAACAAATTCAATGTGCTCATATTGTTTTTTTATTTCATTCCAGAATATATCTACTTCAGAATTAATTCTATCCTTATGTTTTACTATGTCATGAAATGCTATTATTCCACCGTCTTTAACCAAATTTCTGTATATCTCAAAATCATTTTTTACTCCATTATATGAATGGTCGGCATCTATAAAGAGCAAATCTATTTTTTCTCCATTTAAATATTTTTTTACTCTCTTTAATGTATTGATATTTTGTGAATTTGCTCTGATTAAAAACAACCTCTGATTATCATTAATGAAGCTTTTGTATAGGGGAACCTTATAAAATGGGTAACCTCCACCATATTCTCCTCCTGGCAAATCAATACTTATTATAGTTGAATTATTTTTTAATATTTTACTAAAAAGAAAAAGCGTTCCCCCATTTGCGGTACCAATTTCTAATATTGATTTTACATTTTGATTTATAATAAATTTTAAAAATTTTTTTAATTCATATTTAATCTGGATTGGCTTAACTAATCCATAAGAATCTTTAAATGAAAAATCTACAAGTTCTCCAATATTTAATAAACTTATATTTTTAATTTGTTTTTGCTTATAAATAAAGGATGGAATTGATAAAGTTTTTTTGAAAAAAGTAGTAGTTATTTTAAGTAATGAGATTAAACCATTATTTTTGTAAAATAAAATGGTGTTTTTTATTAATTTGATGAAATACATAATTCTATTTAATTAATATTGGTGTATTGACATTGTTTTGAATACATAAATCGTTAATTACGGCTATTTGTTATATTCAAATTCCACATTAGATTAATAGTAGTTTGTAGAGTTCAATGTTTTAACCAGTGACTTAAATCTTTGTTAATTAATTTTTCAAGTTTCATTATATCTTTTTTAAAAAAATCAATTAATTCCTTTCTAGTTTCTGATTTCATTTTAGCATTGGATGTATTAAGTTTATCAATTTTATTGTAAAGCTCTCCAGTCATTTTATTTCCTATTGTTTTTGATAATATTGGTGATATAAAGTCTTTTAATGGATTTTTGTTTTTAAGTAACTTATTCAAGAAATTAAATTTATATAATTTTCCAATATTGTGTTTTTTTTGAGTGTTGAATTTAAACTCTGTATTAACTTCTAAGAACTCTAACAATTTTTTTAGTTCATTGTTTTGATTTTTAATTAAATCATCATAGAAAATGAATTTGACGTTGCTAAAATTTTCCAAGTAAGCTTTAACTTGATGATAATATAAACCTGCATCTTTTAACATAAATAACACTGGCCAAGAGTCGGTCTTCCTTTTTTGTTCTAATTTCAAACATTTTTCAAAACTTAGATATTCGCTTCTGTCCCTAATAAGGTGTTTGTAAGATGAGTATGCTCTATCAATAGGGTTTCTCAAGAATATTATTATTTTGGGGTCATCTAGATACTTTTTTATTTGTGGTATTGCTAAATCATAAAAATATAAATACGAAGTGGTTGCTTCACCTATTGCTTTCTCATTATTAACTTCATCAAATAATGATTTATAATCATTAAAATTATAAATTCGAAATTTTTCGTAAAAATGTTTGTTATTCTCAATTAAATTAATGTATTTAGATGCTATAAAGAATCTAGGTTCTTTATATCTAGTGTCGGGTAAAAATATTTCTGGATGTTGTTTTAAATATATAAAGATAGATGTTGTCCCACTTTTTGCAGCTCCTACTATTAGAAAATTAGGTAACTTCTCTTTTATCATAATATAGATATTAATACTTTAAACTTTTATATAAAATAAAAGGAGTGTATAAAAAACTTAATATCTCACCAAAAATAGTTGAAATGATAGGAATATAGGCTCTTTTTATATTATTATTTGATCTTAAAATTGCATTCTCTTCAGGATAATATCTCAAACTATGCAAAGCTGCAAAAGTAAATGGATTAGAAAATGTTGAAATCACATAATCATAGTTATTAAATACTATATCCATGAAAATTTTTAAGTTGTATATTAATTTATTGTTTTTTTTATTTTCTATTACAATTAGTTTTTTAAAATTTTCTTCATAAATTNNATAAATTTCTTTTCTGTCATCAATAACTAATAGAGTTAATTCGACATCAGGTATAGATTCTTCAATAATACTTTTTAATTTTATTATATTATCTGCGATATCATCTGATATTATTAAAATTTTCTTTGCTTTTAAATTTTCGATTTTAACTGCATGCACTAGATTAGGTTTTTCAATTTCAGGGGAAGGTAGTACACATTTTCCCCATTTGTTATCAATAAAATCTTTTAACGCTCTAATCGCTAATTTCTCACCATGATTGGCTTTTGTAAGATGCTTAAAGATTATTATTTTTAATAACTTCCTAAAATAAATATAGAATATTAAGCTTCTCTTAAATAAATTAAAATGTTTTGAATACACCAATAACGGGTTTCTTATTCCATAATAAAAATCAGTTAATTGGCCTCTCCTTCTTTCTGTAAAAGATGGGTGATAAACTACAGAATTTCCTACGCCAACAACTTTATATCCATATTTTTTAAATTTTAGTCCCCAATCAACATCATCCCAGAAAATAAAAAATCTTTGATCCATAGTTCCAACTTTTTTTAATGCTGAAGATCTGATTAACGCTGAGCATATGGCAACATAATCAACCTCTACGATTTCATCTTTTTCATTATAAGTTAATTTATTTCTTTTATAAGGATTTACTCCAATTTTACTCCTTTCCAGATATGCACCAAGTTCCACAGTTGTATTCTTATTATTAATATCAACTATTCTGGATCCGGCAATTCCAATATCATTATATTTATCCATAACATTTACTAGTTCAGTAAGTGTATTTGATTCTATATTTGTATCATTGTCCAGTAGCCATATATATTCATATATATTTTGATTTAAGGCATATTCAAGACCAGTGTTATAGCCACCTGTTCCACCCAGATTTGTATCATTTTCTATTAATAAAATATCTGGAAAATTCTTTTTTAATTCTGATACGGAATCATCAGTAGAAGCATTATCTACAACGAGACAGTCAAAATTTTTATAATCTAAATACTGAATTTGTTTTAGTAGGAATACTAAATCATATATTTTGTTCCAGTTAAGGATTAAGATTAGTACCTTTTTATTCATCTCTATACATTTTTGTTAAGAAAATCTATTAATTTTATTGCCCTATGTTTTAATGTATGTTCATTTTTAACTTTTTGGTAGGAAGCTAGGGCAATGTCATTTCTTTCTTTATCATTTTTTAAATAATAAATTGCTTTTTCTTTTAAATCTTTTTGGTCATTAAATGTTATTATTTCTTTACCTACATCAAAATATTTACTAATATTAATTTTATTATCTACTAATTGAAAGGTTTTAGTGGCTGGTATTTCAAATAGTCTGTAATTCCCTCCACCAATTTCTGATTTAAGATGTATATTGACAGCAATTTTACATGATTTTAAAGTTTTAACTAATGTTTCTCCGTGAATTATTCCTTTATATTTAGAACTTAGTTTGGAATTGTAATCGTTAAAATTCCAGCTCCAAATTCCGAGGTCAAAATCTTTTAAACTAATTAAGAATGATTCTCTCCAAAGGTTGTATAATCCGTAAAAACATATATCTACTTTATTCTTTTCTATATAATCATGATTTGGTATGAAAGAATCATAGTATTCCAAATCGCATCCGAGTGGAAGAATATAGACGTTATCTAATTTGAGTTTGTATTTATAATAATCCAAATAATTATCATCATATATCAGAATATAGTTTGAATTTTTTAAACAATTAATAATGCCATTATTAATTCTAATTGGATTTACACCACGCCAGTATAGAACAATTATCCCCATTTTTTTTAATTTAATTATTAACTTGGATAAATCATAGGAATTGATAAAATGCAGGAAAACAATATCGGGTTTAAATTCTCTAACTTCAATTAATATTTGGCGCTCAGTATAAATATCATTTAAAACATTCGTGAAAAAGGAATGTTTTCTTCGAAATTTATTATGTTTTCTTCGAAATTTATTAAGGAATTTGGGATAATTAGTATCTGTTGTCTGTAATATTTTTGTTTTATGTCCAAGTTGCTCAAAAGCTTTTGCGAAACCAATAAAATAGCTGCTTATAAAAAAAGTAATATTTTCAAAAGTTACAGGAGCTGCAAAAAGAATTCTCATTGATTAATATTCTATTTTCTTAAGTTTCTTATTTCTGATTATCCAATACAGCCTTTGAATTGAAATTAAGATATGGATAAACAAAAAAAATAAAAAAAATACAAGAGTTTTTAACCTTTTATTATGTTTCATCTTATAGGTAATAATAAAATAATAGTTTTATCACCGAATAATTTAAAACCAATTTATTATCCGTTTTTTTTCTTTTGTATATTTTTATATCAGCTTTGTTAAATTATTAATAATTCTATGGAAATTTAATATTCTATTCTTTAGATATTTTGTTTAATTAGATTGAATATGAAATATCATATTTTTAAAGCATTTCAAAATTTATTAATTAATATCAATTATTTTAAAGGCTGTTTCTTATTTTTCATAATAAGTCTAGAACAATTAGTAAATATTAATTGATAAGATATATATTAGAATAATTAAATTAATTTACAGATACAAATTTGTTATATATATAGATAGCTTAATATGACAGTAGATTTCATGATAATCGGTGCACAGAAATGTGGTACAACCACACTATTTGAAATTTTGAACAAACATCCATCATTAATTGGATGTTCAAAAAAAGAACCGCATTTTTTTAGCAAATTAAATACAAACTGGAAAAATGATTTAGTTAAATATCACGAGCTATTCAAACAGAAAGAAGCCGTTAAATATTTTGAGGCATCTACAAGTTATACATTTTATCCTATGAGAAAACTTAACATTTGGGATGATATATTTGAATATAATCCAAACATGAAATTCATTTACATTGTAAGAAATCCAATTGATAGAATTATATCTCATTACATGCATAATTATGAAGAAGGATGGACTGATGTAAATATTGAAGAAGCATTGATTAATCACCGTAATTATATTGATATAACTAGGTACTATACTCAAATTTCACCATATATAAGGAAATTTGGCAAAAAAAATATTTTAATAATTGATTTTGAAGATTTAATTCACCAAAGAAAATCAGTTTTGAAAAAGATATCTGAGTTTCTTTGCATTAACTTTAATGGATTCACGGATTATGAAAAAATTCACGAGAATAAATCTGTAGGAGGGCATAAAAAACATCATAAATATAATTATCCATCAATATCATTAAAAATTATTAAAAGTTTATTTCCAACAATGTATAAAAAAATTACTGATAATTCAAAACGTGGGTTTACTGAAAAACCTAAATTAAACATAAAATATAGGAGAATGATAAAAAATTTGTTGTATCTGGATATTATAGAACTTCAAAAACTTATTGATAAAGATCTTGGAAAATGGTTGTGTATTGAGGATTAATTTTTAATGTCATAGTTAGCTTGAAATAATAAATTTCAAACAACTTGTTCATTCTTTGTTGATAATGAATTAATATTAATAAAGTAATTTAAATCTATTAGAAAACTTTCTATAAGGGATCTTATAAATAATAAAATATTATGATTAATTTTTTGGTAAGTAGATAGGTTTATCACTATATAGTCTGTTATAATCAGGTTCTAAATTATCTGTATAAAAGTCCATACCACACATATTAACAATTTTTAGTATTCTATCAATTTGTTTTGTGCTTAAATCTGATTTCCACCTACCTAGAAGCTTCAAGCTATCAATTTTATTATTTTTTATATAATGATTATCACGATTCATGTTGAATGTTTTACTTGGAATACTAAAATTAGATAAAATCTCAGGAGGGAATTCTATTTCCCATTCATTAAATATCTTTTTTAATTCATTTATAGGTTCGGATATTAATTTCTCATAACTAATAAGAATGAAGGAATAAGGTTTAGATTGATTTAGAGCTACATAATTCTCCTGACACCATAATACTGCAAATTTTTCTTCTTCAGTTTTTGCATGATTAATAATTTCATTAAAAAATGGATAATGATTATAAAATTCAGGTGACAATTTACAATTACTATCCCATGATAGATTTAAGATTGAGGAAACAACAGCACATGGATGTCTTATTATAAATACGGGCTTTTTTAAAGGGAAGTTTTTTGTAAGCCATTCGATAAGCATATTAGCTCTAACAAATTTAAAAATATAGTAATCAACATTAACCATCTGTCTTAATGTAATAAAACGTGTATTCCATGAACTTATATTTTTTAATTTAAACAGTTTTTCGAAAAAACAATAAAACTCTGAAGATTTATCATTCGGACTAATGAAAGTTCTCCAATTAAATCCTGCATTTTTTGAACTTGGGTTTTTATCTATGTGTAAGGGTTCAAATATTAATACCGATTTAGGAATACGATTTATCAATTCTGCTAACCAAGTTGTACCGCTTCTTGGAAAACCTGTAATAATTAAATATTTATTATAATCAGTATGTCTGGATGATTTTAATTCTAACAGATATGGATTTAGTACTCTTAATTTATTTATATATATTTTATAATTTTTCTTTAACTGATTTAAATTCATATTAAATATTTACGTATAATTTTATATTGTTAACTATTGGGAAAATTTAAAATATACTCTATTCGTTTATTATATTATTTGTATATTTCATTATTTTAGTTTTATTTAATTAAAATTTAATATTAAAAAAAATAATAATTTAAGTTAGCATTGAAATGTTTTAATATTTTTTTCTTATCTTTAATATAAACACAGATGTTTAAAATATAAAATTATTATTTCAGATAATAAAGATGAATAATAAAATCAAAAATATATTAGATTTAAGATTTGAATATAAAAAACCTTCACTGTCCAAAGAAAAATATAAAACATATATAAAAGAAAATAATACATACAACTTTAAAGATAATAACAAATTATTACTAAGTTTTTTGATTGTTGCTTATAACGAAAATGATTTAATTTTTAGGTTGCTTGATTCGATTATTTGTACGAAATCCAAAGAGTATGAAATAGTAATTGTAGATAATGGACTGTCAGAAATTACGAAGGAAAAACTCAAATCATATTCTCTCAGACACATAATTACTTCTGTGAATGTAGGGTGTTCTACTGGAAGAAATATTGGCAGTCTTTATTGCAAATCACCAATAATATTTTTTATTGATGCTGATGGTTATTTAGAAGATGTAGATAAATCTATAGAAATCTCTAAAGAACTGAATGATGATGGGAAGTTAATAGCAATAAGAGGGAATATTAAAGAAATTAATAAGAAGAGATTTATGAAACCAAAGAATTACGATCTTGGTAATAAAAAAATTAACTCTTATTTAGATGCTGAAGGAGTAACTTTATTTAAAAGAAAAGATTTCATAAAAGTTGGAGGATTTGAAGATGGATTAGTTGGTCATGAAGGAATAGTATTATGTTTCAGAATGATAGAAGTTTATAATTACAGTATTGAAGCATTTATTTATCAACCAGAATTAATATTATATCATGATTATTCACTGGATTTTAAGCATTTATTGAACAAAAGAACGATTTATAGTTTCACTTTGAATAAAGTTTATTTAGAATATCCGCTTATTACTTTTTTCCTAAAGCATTTTAATGGGGAGAGAAGACTTGCAAATAAAAATTACAATAATAAAGCCCTTCTGAATAAAATTATAGATTACTTTTTAAAAGATAAGATAAATGATGAATTTATATCAACTTTGAAAGAATATAATAGAAATAATTCTTATAATTTACAACAAAAATTTAACTTTTCTGTTGTAATTACATGCTACAATTTGGGAAGTTATATTCAAAAAGCAATTGATTCAATAACAAATCAAACGTTAGAAAACATTGAAATAATTATTGTTGACGATTGTTCGGATGACCCAGAAACAATTTTTATTTTAAACAATTTATCAAAGAAATTTAATTTAATTAGGTTGTCTCAAAATTCAGGTCCTTCAGCAGCTAGAAATGAAGGGATAATCCAATCTAAATCTGAATATATTTGTTGTCTCGATGCTGATGATTTTATAGAGCCTACATATTTGGAAAAAGCAAGAAATATTCTAGACAATTATCCAGATGTTGGTATTGTCTCTTGTTTTTTAAAGGCTTTCGGAGCTGAAAAATGGATTTTTAGACCTAAAAATGATGTGGATATAATAGATGCTTTAGTTGATAATCCTGTTCATTGTGCTTCTTGCTTTAGAAAAGAAATTTCTATCAAAGTTGGAATGTATGATACTGAAATGAGAAGTCATGAAGATTGGGATCATTGGTTAAAAATTATGAAAGATGGGTGGAAAATAAAAGTAATACCTGAATATTTAATGAATTATCTAGTTCGTAAGAATTCGAATTTTGATATTACCTATAATGAATCTGACAAATATTATTTACATTTAATTAATAATAATAAAGATTTGTTTGATACTAGTTATAATGAAGTATTAGCTCTAAAACATTTAAGATTTTTATTAAGTAAAAGGCGATTTAAAAACCTAAAAAATACAAAAGCTGTACGTTATGCGGAATTTATAGTAAAGAAGATAATATCAAAAGTAGTCAAAATATAATATAAATTAAGTATTTTATTCTAGTGTTATTTTAAAATAAATTAATCTCATTGTTTAGTTTTCAAATTAAACAATTTCACCTTTATTTACGTATATTATTCTATCCGAAATATCTTCTAACTGTTTTTTATTATGAAGTACGATTATTAAAGTTTTACCGGATTTTTTAAGCTCTTCTATTTTCAAAGAACTTTTTTCTTGAAAATTTTCATCTCCAACGGCTAAAACTTCATCTAGCAAAAGTATGTCTGCATTGCTATGAACTGCAATCGAAAATCCTAATCTTGCATTCATTCCACTTGAGTATTTTTTTACCTGCATGCTAAGAAATTTTTTATCCAATCCGGAAAATTCTATAATATCATCTTCTTTTTCTTTTATTTCTTTTATTGTCATTCCTAAGATTGTTCCATTAGTTAATATGTTTTCCCTGCCGGATAAATCAGGGTGAAAGCCTGCGCTGACTGATATTAGAGGAGCGACTCTACCTTTAACAACCACGTCTCCTTTTGTAGGAGTTGTTACATTTGCTAACAACTTTATAATTGTAGTTTTTCCTGAACCATTGGGTCCATATATTCCTACGGATTCACCTTTTTTTATTTTTAAATTGATATTTTTTAAGGCCCAAAATTCATTTTCATCTAATGCATCATTTCTTTGGCTCGAGTTAAATAAATAATCTGTAATTGTTTCACGAAGGTTATTATGTGACAATTTTTTTAAAGAATATTTTTTCCAAACATCTTTAAGTTCTATGATATATTCAGATGACATCAACAATTCCTTTTTCTATTTTTGTAAATAACCTGTGAGAAAATATGAATAAAATTAATACTAATAAAGTTACTAATATTAATTGCCAGATAACCACACCTCTTGCTTCAATAACACACCTTCTCATATTCTCAATTAAGAATGTTAAAGGGTTGAGAAATAAAAAAAGTTTGAATTTTAGGGATAAATGATCTATTGAATAAAGAATTGGCGATGCGAAAAATAAAATTCGGATAATAAGTCTGGATACTAATCCTACATCTCTGTAATAAGCATTTAAGCTAGATAATATTAGACATATCGATAATGTGAAAATAAATAGCAAAAGAAATAAAGGGATGATCCAAATTACATATATTGTTATTTTTATTTTAAAAATTAGTAATAAAATAACAAAAAATACGCATGCTATCAGCAAATCTAACAATGCAGCCGCAATTCCCGATAGTGGCAATATCTCTTTTGGGAAGTAAATTTTATCGATTAAGCCTCTACTTCCAACAATTGAACCAATAGAGAAATTTAATGATGTGGAAAAAAAAGTCCATGGCAATAATCCGGCAAAGAAAAAAACTGCTTTGGGATATTCACCAATTTTTACATCTAGTATATAAGTGAAAATGAATGTAAAAATTAACATTAAGCTTAGAGGCTGGATTATTGCCCAAAGCACACCGAAAATCGAGTTTCTGTACCTTACACTTATTTGCCGCCAGATAAATACAATTAATAAATCTTTATAAGGAAGGAGTCTTTTTATTAAATTCATAACAGTTAATTGTAGTCTGGTTTTTTACCAAAAAATGATGATAAAAATCCCTGGAAGAACCCAATGCTGAAGTTGTATTGATATTTAAATTTATCAAATGCTGACAATAAAAAAAGAGGTAAATACCTGCATCCGTTTAAAATTAAAAACAACCATATGAGAAAAGGGTATTTTACTCTTAAATTTCCAAACGAGTAACCAACTGCTTTTCCTTTGTTTGTATCTTCATATATCAACGGGGGGTGATGGAATTCCAACTCATCAGATTTAATAATCTTTTTTTTCTGAGTTAAAAGCCTCACGGTAAATTCAACATCTTCCTGTCCCACAATGTCGGAGATAAACCCTCCCATATCTTTAAGTAATTCTCTTGTATATGCCATGCACCTGTTTGTTGGAAAAAAAGAATCATGATATTGGTAGCGGTTATTAGTAATACTGAAACTTGCGATTCCCTTTGGCATTATTCCGTCTACTTTACTATTTTTGAATAACTTTAGCAGGTTATTTATAAAATGCTTTTGTAAGATAACAGTATCATCATCTAAAAATAGAATATTTTTCCCGGATGAATTTATCAAAGCATAGTTCCTTGCATATCCCATGACTCCATAGTTCTTATCCAAAGTAATATATTTTATATTTAGCAAATCTTTAAATCTTTCAAAGATTTCTTTCCCCTCGGCACTTCCTCCCCTGTCTTCAGCGAGTATAATCTCAAATTTTCTTTTATCATATTCCTGATCTGCTAAACTAAAAAGGATGTTTTTGAGTAAATTAGTTCTTTTATAAAAATTAATTATGCAGGAAAGTTCATACTTTATATCTTCATCATCTATAAATTCCGCATCCCCTTTTATATTAATGGGCGATATTCTATTTAATAGCAATAAGGTGTTTTCTCTTAATGACATGTTTGAATTATTATTTTTAAATTAAATAAAAGATTTTAACAGGTTAGAACAATTTAAAAACATGATTAACAATGAAAGATAAAATAATTAATCTTAAAAAATCACTTATTCCCCTGGAAGAGGAATTGCTACCCGACTCTAATGTCGTGCTATCTTCGGTTTTAATGATGTTATCACATAAAAACGATGAATTAGGAATTTATTTTATCAAAAGAGCTGAACACCCGGATGATAAATTTTCCGGGCATATTGCATTTCCGGGAGGGAAAAAGAAAAAAATCGATAATTCCTTGTTGGATACTGCAATCAGGGAAACAATTGAAGAAGTTGATGTTGATATTGTAAAGAGCGGGGAGGTATTGGGTAAGCTCGATATCGTTAATCCCTACACACCATCTGTAAGTCATTATATTGTAAGGCCGTTTGTGTCCATCCTTCATGAGGAAGTAGATTTCTATAAGAATTATGAAGTAGAAGATATATTCTGGATTCCTATTTCTCATTTACTTGATGAGAGAAACAGAAATATAAGAATCAGAGAAAGTGAAGGGGAAATAATTAATGATTATATTTTTAACTATAATCAATATATTATTTGGGGTTTAACAGGTAGAATACTTCAGCAGTTTCTGGATAAAGTTTCAGATATTTTCTAATAGTTATTTTCACTACGTTCAATATAATATTTTCTAGATTATTAATAATAAATAATTAGGATGGTTTGCAGATATGAGAGGAATTAACAAAGTAATTTTAATCGGGAATTTGGGACGAGATCCTGAAATAAGGTATACAGCAAGTGGTCAGGCTGTTGCAAATTTTACAATAGCTACAACTGAAGTTGGAGCTTTAAAAGAAGGTAATCGTCAGGAGTATACCGAATGGCACAGAATAGTTGCCTGGGGAAGATTAGCTGAAATATGCGGTGAATATCTATCAAAGGGAAAGTCGGTATATATTGAAGGTTCTTTAAGGACTCGTTCATGGGAAGATAAGGAAGGAAACAAAAGATGGACAACTGAAGTTGTAGCTAGAACCATGCAGATACTAACCCCGGCTGGAAGCGGTGCAGGAAAATCTGCTGCTCAACAAACTTCGGATGATGTTCCTGCGGAGGATATCTCCTTTGATGAAGAAGGTTTTACTTCTGATGATGACATACCATTCTAATTCCTGTAATTAATAAAATACGGAGGTTTTTTTAGGATAATGTCTTTGGCTGTTGTCATATTAGCAGCTGGAAAAGGAACCAGAATGAATTCTGGTTTTCCTAAAGTCTTACATTTGATTTTAAAAAAACCTATAATTAATTATGCATTGGATACTGCAACAAAATTAAATCCGGAAAAGATTGTTTCTGTTTTAGGATATCAATCTGATTTAATAAAAAAAACAACTTCACTTTATAATACCGATATACAAATCCAGAGGGAACAACTTGGAACTGGCCATGCTGTTTTATGTGCAAAAGATTCTTTAGGAAATTTTAAGGGGCAAATCGTTGTTCTAAGCGGGGATGTTCCGGCTATAACTATTGATACACTTCAAAAATTTATTGATTACCATGCAAAAAACAAATTCAATGTTTCATTCGTAAGTACTATTATTAGTGATCCGACTGGTTATGGAAGAATTATTAGAGATGAAAATAATGATGTTATAAGTATTGTGGAAGAAAAGGATGCCAATAAAAAGCAAAAAGATATTAAAGAAATAAATTGTGGGATATACTGCTTTGATTCGGGGTATCTTTGGAATAATATAAAAAAGCTTGATACTAACAATAATCAAAACGAATATTACCTTCCCGGACTTATAGAACTTGCGGTTATGAGTGGCAATAAGGTTGGAATTTTTAAAGTTGAAGAACAAAACGAAGTTTTAGGAGTGAACACCAGAGAAGAATTGTTAAATATGGAGAAATATATGAACTCAAAAGCAATTAGTAAATATATGGATGAAGGCGTTACTTTTATCGATCCTGACACTACTTTTATTTCCCCTGATGTGATTATTGGGAAAGACACCGTAATTTATCCCAATACGTATTTATATGGCAAAACGGTTATCGGGGAGAACTGTACAATCGGACCTTCAGCCTATATAGAAAACTCCAGGGTTGGAGATTTTGTAACAGTTAAATTTTCATCTTATCTTATAGATTGTGTTGTAGAAAATAATGTTACAATGGGTCCATTTTGTCATTTAAGACCTGAGACATATATTAAGGAGAAAGCAAAAATCGGTAATTTTGTAGAGATTAAAAAATCTGAAATCGGAATTGGTTCTAAAGTGCCTCACCTGTCATATGTGGGAGATGCAACTGTGGGAAATGATGTTAATATAGGCGCCGGTACCATAACTTGCAATTATGATGGAGTTAATAAAAATAAAACCATAATAGAAGATAATGTTTTTATCGGAAGTGATACCATGCTTGTAGCCCCGGTTAAGATTGGTAAGGAAGCTACAACTGCAGCCGGGTCAACAATAACAAAGGATGTTGCAAGTGGTGCACTTGCTATCGAAAGGTCTACCCAAAAAGAAATTAAAGACTGGAGCGAGAGAAGAAAGGCGAAGAAGGGCAAAAAATAATGTGTGGAATTATAGGTTATATTGGATTGCCGGATAGAACAAAGAATGTTCTATACAGTGGATTAAAAAGTCTTGAATACAGAGGATATGATTCATCCGGTCTATGTTTTATTGAAGATAACGAGACAAGAGTTGTTAAAAGTGAGGGGAAGCTAGAAAATTTAAATAAAAAACTGAATAAACATAAAATAAATTCATCTGTTGGAATTGGACATACAAGATGGGCCACTCATGGCAAACCTTCAGAAATTAATGCCCACCCACATACCTCAGGTCCAATTAGCGTCGTGCATAATGGAATAATAGAAAATTATTCAGAATTAAAAGATGAATTAATAAAAAAAGGTTATGAATTTTACTCAGACACTGATACAGAGGTAATAGCTCATCTTATTCATGATTTCCTGAATAGTGAATTTAGTTTTGAAGATTCAGTGCGTTTAGCATTCGAAAGGATAGAAGGTTCGTATGCAGTTGCAATACTAAATCAAAACGAACCGGATAAAATAATTGCAACCCGCCGGTTTTCCCCATTGATTATTGCGCAAAACGAAAATGAGTGTTTTCTTGCATCTGATATTCCTGCCATTATTCCATACACAAATAAAGTTATCTATCTTGAAGATAATGACTATGCAATTTTAAATGCTGATGAAGTTTTAATTAAAGATATGGATGGTAACGAAACAACAAGAGAAGTGAAAATAATAAATCTGGATCCTGTTATGGTTGAAAAATCAGGTTTCCGTCATTTTATGTTAAAAGAAATTCATGAACAACCAAGAGCGGTTTTTGATACATTGAGAGGCAGAATCAGTGAAAGTATGGATTCTGTGATATTTGAGGAATTGGATCTTGGTTTTTTAGAGAATATAAATAGAGTTGTTGTAGTTGCTTGCGGGACCTCTTTTCATGCTTCACTTATTGGCAAGTATATGCTTGAAAGTATTGCTAAGATAAATGCGCAGGTTGAGCTTGCTTCAGAATTTAAATATAGAGAGCCGGTTCTTGATTCTAAAACATTATTAATTGCTGTGTCCCAATCCGGGGAAACAGCTGATACATCTGAAGCATTATCAGAAGCAAAGTTAAGGGGAGTGAAGTCATTAGGTATTACAAATGTGGAGTTGAGCAAGATTTCAAGAGAAGCAGATTATGTCCTACACACGAAAGCTGGCCCTGAAATCGGTGTTGCATCAACTAAGGCTTTTACTACTCAAGTTTTAGTTCTTTATCTTTTTTCTGTCTTTTTGGGTTTACATAAAAAATCAATTAGTAAAAAGATTGCAAGACAACTTATTAAGGATGTTATATCAGCAACAAAGCTGCAACAAACTGTTTTGAATCTGGATGGAGAGATAAAGGAACTTTCTAAAGAATTTTATCATTATAAAAATTTTATATACCTTGGAAGGGGCGTTAGTTATCCTGTGGCTCTCGAGGGGGCATTAAAATTAAAAGAGATATCCTATATCCATGCTGAAGGATATGCTGCGGGCGAAATGAAGCATGGACCTATTGCGCTGATTGATGAGAGCATGCCGGTTGTATTTATTGCTCCTGATGATGAAGTTTATTACAAGAAGCTATTGGGTAATTTCAAAGAGATTAAGGCACGTGGTGGAAGAATTATTTTTATAACTTCAAATGAAGAGATTGTAAAAATGCTTGATAAAGACGATAGAAAAATAATAATTCCAAAATGTTCAAATTTGATTAGCCCTTTAATTACAACTATACCGGTTCAGTTTCTAGCATATCATATAGCAAACCTTTTAGGCACAGATATAGATCAACCCAGGAACCTTGCAAAAGTTGTTACGGTTGAATAAATAAATTATCGGAGAAATATTTTGAAAATTCTTGTAATTGGTGGCGGTGGCAGAGAACATGCCCTTTGTTGGAAAATAAATCAAAGCCCTATTGTCGATAAGGTTTTTTGTGCACCCGGAAATGCTGGGATAGAGAAAGATNNGTGTTGATATCTCTGTTACTGATTTTAGCAAATTGATTGATTTTGTTAATTCTGAAAATATTGATCTTACAGTTGTTGGCCCTGAAGTTCCGTTGTCATTGGGAATAGTGGATGAATTTGAAAAAAACGGATTAAGAATATTTGGACCATCAAAAGCTGCTTCAGAAATCGAAGGTAGCAAAGTTTATTCAAAAGACCTTATGAAAAAATACAGAATACCTACAGCCGAATATGCTACTTTTACTGATTTTGTTAAAGCTAGGGAGTTTATAAATAAGATTGAAATACCCTTTGTTGTAAAAGCTGATGGTTTAGCTGCTGGTAAAGGAGTTTTTATATGTAATTCGGTCAAAGAAGGTGAAAATGCATTAAAATCAATAATGGATGATAAAACATTCGGGGAAGCTGGAAATGAGGTTGTTATTGAAGAATATCTTCTTGGAGAAGAAGCTTCATTTTTTGTATTCACTGACGGGGTTAATATCTTACCCCTTGAGTCTTCTCAGGATCATAAAGCAATATATGATGGAGATAAAGGTCCGAATACAGGTGGAATGGGGGCTTATTGTCCTGCCCCTATTATTAAAAATCTTCAAAGCAGAATAATCTCAGAAGTTGTTTCTCCTGTTATTAATGGTTTAAAAAGCGAAGGAAGACTATATAGAGGCATACTTTATGCGGGATTGATGATAAAGGATGAACAGATAAAAGTTTTGGAATTTAATTGCAGATTTGGAGATCCGGAAGCCCAACCATTGCTTTTAAAAATGGAATCGGACATAGTTCCAATTTTAAATGAGATTGCTGAAGGCAACCTTAGGCAAAAAGAAATTAAATGGAAGGATGGCAGCTCTGTCTGTGTTGTGATGTCATCAAAAGGTTATCCGGGGGAATACAATAAGGGAATTGTGTTAAAAGGACTGGAAAAACTGGATAAAATTGAAGATGTGGTTTTATTTCATGCCGGAACGAAAAGGGTTGATAATGAAGTTGTTACTAATGGAGGAAGAGTACTCGGAGTAACAGCATTATCCTCAAATATCAATAGTGCAATAGATAAAACTTATAATGCAGTTGAAATTATTGATGACAATTCCTTATATTACAGAAAGGATATTGGGAAAAAGGCATTAAATAAAAATTAATTATATGTAAAAAAACCTTCCTAAAAGTATTGCAAACCAGGATATATGTAGTAGTATAATGGCTCCCTAAAAATTAAAGGGATTTTTTGCTGATTTTTTTTCTTTCATTTATTGACAAGAATTTAAATTTCAGCATATACTAATCGGATTATCAAAATTAGGGGAGAGTGCATTTTTATGCCCACAATAAGCCAGTTGGTAAAGAACGGAAGAGAATTTGTAAAGAAAAAAAGTAAGGCTCCTGCTTTGCAGAATTGTCCTCAAAAAAGAGGTGTGTGTGTAAGGGTTTATACAACCACTCCCAAAAAGCCTAATTCCGCATTAAGAAAAGTTGCAAGAGTAAGGCTGACAAATGGAATTGAGGTAACAGGGTATATTCCCGGGGAAGGACATTCTTTGCAGGAACACTCAGTTGTTCTTGTAAGAGGTGGAAGGGTAAAGGATTTGCCTGGTGTTAGATATCATATTGTAAGAGGCACACTTGATACAACTGGCGTTGAAAACAGAAAAAATAGTAGATCAAAATATGGAGCTAAGAAGCCTAAGTAAAGGAAAATAAAATGCCAAGAAAAGGTAAAGTCTCAAAAAGAAAAATAGAATCTGATCCAAAATGCAATGATGTGTTAGTTGCTAAGTTTGTAAATTGTCTTATGTACGACGGAAAGAAAAGTAAAGCAGAGAAAATATTTTATGGTGCATTGGATAAGATTAAAGAGGAAACTGGTAGGGATTCGTTAGAAGTATTTCACGAAGCTATGGATAAGATCAAACCAGCATTAGAGGTTAGGCCAAGAAGAGTCGGTGGTGCAACTTATCAGGTTCCGATGGACGTAAGTCCTTTTAGAAAACAGTCTTTGGCTATTAGATGGTTAATAAACGCCACAAGGTCAAGATCTGAAAAATCAATGGTTGACAAGCTATCGTCCGAAATTATTGATGCTATTAATGATAGGGGCGGAGCAATAAAGAAAAAAGAAGATACTCATAGAATGGCTGAGGCTAATAGGGCGTTTGCTCATTACAGGTGGTAGTTCCAGGAGGAATATTTAGGTGTCTGAAAAGGTTTATCCTATAAATAAAATTAGAAATATTGGTATTGTCGCTCATATTGATGCGGGAAAAACGACTACAACTGAAAGAATTCTTTTTTATACGGGTCTTACATACAAAATAGGTGAGGTACACGAAGGTACGGCCACAATGGACTGGATGGAGCAGGAACGAGAGAGAGGTATAACCATCACTTCTGCTACGACAACGTGTTTTTGGAAAGATCATACAATAAATATTATTGACACACCGGGTCACGTTGACTTTACAATTGAAGTTGAAAGATCTTTGAAAGTGTTGGATGGTGCCGTGGTTGTATTTGATTGTGTAGGCGGTGTTGAACCTCAAACTGAAACAGTATGGAGACAGGCTGATAGATATGATGTTCCAAGAATGTGTTTTGTTAATAAAATGGATAGAGTTGGAGCTGATTTCTACAAGGTTGTAGATCAAATTGAAGATAGATTAAATGCCAATCCCGTTTGCTTGCAGATTCCCTGGTTTAATGGAGATGAATTTCAAGGAATTATTGATTTAATTAGAATGAAAATGGCAATATGGGATGGAGAATCTCTTGGCGCGAAGTATGAATTTGTTGACATACCTGATGATTCTAAAGATAAAGCTGAGGAATACAGGGAAAAACTTATTGAAGGTATTTCTGATTATGATGAAGAAATAATGGAACTATATTTAAACGGGGATGATATTCCAGAGGAAAAAATTAAAACTGCTGTAAGGAATCAAACAATTGAAGGTCATATTATACCAGTCTTTTTAGGTTCGGCATTTAAGAATAAGGGTGTTCAGTTATTGCTGGATGCTATTGTCGAATATATGCCTGCTCCAATTGATTTGCCCCCAGTTAAAGGAATTAACCCTGATACTGAAGAGGAAGATACCAGAAAGCCGGATAAAGATGATCCATTTTCCGCGCTAGCTTTCAAAATTATGACAGATCCTTTTGTAGGTCAACTTACATATCTTAGAGTTTATTCCGGGAAATTAAAGTCCGGAACTACAGTTGCAAATACTTCCACAGGGAAAAAAGAGAAAATTGGTAGATTGTTAAGAATGCATGCAGACAAGCGTGAAGAAATAAAAGAGGTTGAAGCAGGTGGTATTGCGGCAGCAGTAGGTCTGAAAAACACAATGACGGGTGATACACTTTGCGAAGAATCAAAGCAAATCGTACTTGAAAGTCTCCATGTCTCTGATCCTGTAATTTCAATTGCAATCGAGCCAAAATCAAAAGCTGATCAGGAAAAACTTGGATTATCACTAAGCAAATTGGCAATGGAAGATCCTTCTTTTAAAGTTAGAACAGATGAAGAGACAGGACAAACTGTTATATCTGGGATGGGCGAATTGCATTTGGAGATTATCGTTGACAGGCTTTCGAGGGAGTTTAATGTTGATGCGAATGTTGGAAAACCACAAGTAGCATACAGAGAAACAATTACGAAGAATTCAGATACCGAAGCTAAATTTGTCAGACAAACAGGTGGTAGAGGGCAGTACGGACATGTTAAAATCAAAATTGAGCCGCTTGAAAGAGGTGAGGGTTTTAAATTTGTAGATGAGATTAAAGGAGGAGTTATTCCCAGAGAATATATTCCTGCTGTTGAAAAAGGAATTCAGGAAGCTATGGAGACTGGCGTTATATCTGGTTATCCCGTAGTGGATGTTCAAGTAGTTTTATATGATGGGTCGTTTCATGAAGTGGATTCATCTGAAATAGCATTTAAAATTGCCGGATCAATGGCATTTAAACAGGCGGTTCAAAAATCTTCTCCGGTAATACTAGAGCCCGTGATGAAGTTGGAGGTTGTTGTACCAGAAGATCATATGGGTACGGTAATCGGAGATTTAAGTTCAAGAAGAGGTAGAGTTAACAATACAGAACTAAGAGGTGGTATGCAGGCTGTAAAAGGTGAGGCCCCACTTGGTGAGATGTTTGGTTATGCAACTAATTTAAGGTCTATGACAGAAGGAAGAGGTTCTTTTACTATGGAATTCTCTCATTATTTTGCATTGCCTGAAAATATTGCACAGGATTTAAAAGAAAAAATAGTTGCTAATTAATGCTCCTTATTATTGAGAACAAAATGGAGGTAGTATAAAAATGTCTAAGGAAAAATTTGAGAGAGTTAAG